>FWPU01001300.1_pt1 | contig 76307 bp, 66 predicted proteins | sample 2228361 | NCBI WGS metagenome assembly FWPU01 (sample SAMEA103939777, study PRJEB20133) | metagenome | reverse complement strand
CGGCAACACACCGCTGGTGCGGCTGCGCCGCATCACCGAGGGTGCTCCGGCAAGCGTTGTCGCCAAGCTGGAGTTTTATAACCCGGCCCACAGCGTCAAAGATCGCATTGGCGTTGCCATGATCGAAGCAGCCGAGAAAGCCGGTCAGATCAAACCAGACACAATCATCGTCGAGCCCACCAGTGGCAACACCGGCATTGCCCTCGCTTTCGTCTGCGCTGCGCGTGGCTATAAACTGGTCTTGACTATGCCGGAGACAATGAGCAAAGAACGACGCATGTTACTGCGCGCCTATGGCGCTGAGCTGATTCTCACCCCCGGCAGCGAGGGCATGAGCGGGGCAATCCGCAAAGCGGAGGAGCTGGTGGCTTCCGATCCTCGCTATTTCATGCCGCAGCAATTCAAGAACCCGGCAAATCCAGAGATCCACCGCCGCACAACTGCCGAGGAAATCTGGCGCGATACAGATGGTCAGGCTGATATCCTGGTAGCAGGCGTTGGCACCGGCGGAACCATCACCGGCGTGGGCGAAGTGCTGAAAGCGCGCAAACCCGGCTTTCGGTGCATTGCGGTGGAACCGGCAGCCTCGCCCGTGCTTTCTGGCGGACAGAAAGGGCCGCATGCCATCCAGGGAATCGGCGCCGGTTTTGTGCCGGACGTCCTCAACACCAGCATTTACGATGAAATCATCCAGGTGTCCAATGAAGACGCTCTCGAAACCGCGCGGCGGATGGCGCGCGAAGAAGGGCTGCTGGTAGGGATTTCCTCGGGTGCGGCCACCTGGGCGGCTTTGCAGGTTGCCCATCGCCCGGAGAACGCCGGAAAGATGATCGTAGTGATCATCCCATCCTTCGGAGAGCGCTATCTGAGCACAGCGCTCTTTGCGAATTTGGCAGACCCATAAATATCAGCCGGAAAGCTGACAAGGGAGAAGGTTGAAGCCATCCCTCGACAAGCAACATTTTCGGCAAGGAAGTGATCGATGTTAAAGACCATTCGCGACGACGTTCAATCGGTCTTCGAACGCGACCCGGCAGCGCGCAGCACCCTGGAAGTGCTGCTGTGCTATCCGGGCTTGCACGCTGTCTGGGGGCATCGCCTCAGCCACTGGCTATGGCAGCGCCGTCTGTTCACCCTGGCGCGCTGGTTCTCTCATCTGGTGCGATTTCTCACCGGCATAGAGATTCACCCCGGGGCGAAGATCGGACCGCGCCTCTTCATCGACCATGGCATGGGGGTGGTGATTGGGGAGACTGCCGAGATCGGCAGTTGCGTAACCCTGTACCATGGCGTCACCTTAGGCGGCACCAGCCTGAACAAGGGCAAACGCCACCCCACCCTGGAGGACAACGTCGTTGTTGGAGCAGGCGCAAAGGTTTTAGGCAACATCGTCATCGGCGAAAACAGCCGCATCGGCGCCAACGCCGTGGTGGTGAAATCGGTGCCGCCTAACTCGGTGGTGGTAGGTGTCCCCGGGCAGGTTGTCTTGCGCAGCCAGCCGCGCCCGGCTCTAAACGCCCCAGACCTGAACCATGGCTTGCTGCCAGACACCATTGGAGAAACGCTGGCAGCCTTGATCAAGCATGTAGAAAGGCTGGAAGAACGATTGAACGGTCACACGAGCCACGAACCAGCCCTTCACGCCCCAGAACAGGGCATCTGGCATGGTGAAGACTTTATGATCTGAAGCTACGGCTTGGTTTGGATTTTGCCGGCGATGATCTCAGCCTTGATTTGCTCCAGGTCAGACTTGACACGAGCGGAGACAAGCGAATCGAGAGCATGGAATGGCGATATAGCGACCTCCGCCCTGTATTCGGGAATGAAACACAGACGGGCTCGCAGTTGGCGCAATGAAGATGGGAAACTCCCCGAAGCAGCAAACCTGTAGGGAGTCCCCCGTCAATTTGAACCCTTGCAGAAGTCCAAGAGACGCTGTCTTACCCCTATTTGATCAGCTCAAATTTGCTCCCCGGTGTACCGCAAACGGGGCACTTACCCTCAAGCGGTCCTTCGTGGGTATACCCGCAGAAGGGACAGACGTAATACTCTACCTCTGGTATTTCCCGGTTCGTTTGCAACGCCTCCAGCGCCTTGCGATAGAGCTCTTCGTGGACCTTTTCTACTTCCCATGCCCAGCGGAATGAAGTGAGCGCTTTCTTGGCTTGTTCTGCCTCCGCATCCCGAATAAAGCCAGGATACATGCTGATGACCTCGTAGTTCTCGCCACCAATAGCTGCCTGGAGATTTTCGGCGGTGGATTTAACCTCACCCAGGGCGCGCAGGTGATTCAGAGCGTGCACCGTCTCGGCATGAGCGGCAGCGCGGAAGAGCCGGGCAACCTGAGGGAAACCATCCTCCTCAGCTTTCCTGGCGAAGGCCAGATAACGGCGGTTAGCCTGCGATTCACCCGCAAAAGCGGCTTTCAGGTCGTCAATGACGTTCGACATAGGCGCCTCCATTGCACAAAATTAGTAGAATTTCATTTACCGTTGCTGCTATAACTATTATGGCACAAATAAACTGCGCAATCCATTCGGGGATTGTCACCTTTGGCGGATGACAATCATCACATCGGTTGAGCGCTATCCATGAAGTAAAATCAACCTTAAACATTGACCCACAGGAAAGACGAGGTACATGCCAAGCGATCTTATTTTGGTAACCGGAGCGACAGGATACATTGGGGGGCGGTTGGTGCCGCGTCTACTTAATGCTGGTTATCGGGTGCGCGTCCTGGTACGCGACCCTGCCCGCCTGGGAGGAAGAACCTGGCTGGAGAAGGTCGAGGTGACACGCGGCGACGTACTCAACCCTGCCTCGCTACTGGTTGCCCTGGAAAACGTCAGCGCTGCCTACTATCTGGTGCATAGTATGAGCTCCAGTGCGGACTTCGATCGCCAGGATTTGCAGGCGGCGCAAAACTTCGCTCAAGCAGCCCGTCAATGTAATGTAGGGCGCATCCTCTATCTGGGCGGGCTGGGAGACCCGACTGCAGGCCTCTCCCGTCATTTGCGCTCACGCCAGGAAACGGGAGAAGCCCTGCGTCAAACCGGTGTACCGGTCACCGAGTTTCGCTCGGCGGTCGTGGTCGGTTCTGGCAGCATATCCTTCGAGATGATCCGCTATTTGACCGAACGTCTGCCAGTGATGATCTGTCCCCGCTGGGTGTACACCCGCGTCCAACCAATTGCGATAAAAGATGTATTGGATTACCTGGTGGCTGCCCTGGAGACGCCAGAAAGCGCGGGGAAAATTATCCAAATCGGCGGCGCTGATGTACTCACCTACGGCGAGATGATGCTTGGATATGCTCAGGCGCGCGGTCTGCGGCGCAAGCTATTGCCTGTGCCGGTCTTAACGCCGCGCCTGTCTTCCTATTGGGTGCATCTCGTCACACCCATCCCGGCTGGCATTGCTCGCCCGCTGATCGACGGCCTGCGTAATGAGGTGGTCGTCCAGGATGATCTTGCCCGCCGCCTGTTTCCCAACATCCACCCAATGGACTATCAAACGGCAGTGGAACTGGCGTTGTCAGACCTGGACGCCCGACATGTCGAAACTTCCTGGAGTGATGCTCTGGTGTCCAGCCATGCCGGTATACTCCCGGTTGTACTAACCACACAGGAAGGCATGATCCTGGAGCGGCGCCAGATGGTCGCTCCGGTGGGGCAAGACGCTGCTTTCGCAGTGATCAGCCGATTAGGGGGCGAGTACGGCTGGCTTTACTTCAATTTCGCCTGGCGCCTGCGCGGGGCAATCGATCGGCTGGTAGGGGGTGTCGGGTTACGTCGCGGCCGGCGTGATCCGGTAGACCTGCGGGTTGGCGATGCAGTTGACTTCTGGCGGGTGGAAGCCGTAGAACCCGGCCGATTGTTGCGTCTGCGAGCAGAAATGAAGCTTCCAGGCCTCGCCTGGCTGCAATTCGAGACCATCCCCCACGCTGAGGGTCAAACCCGACTGATTCAGACGGCTTTCTTTGCCCCCAAGGGATTGTTTGGGCTGGCATATTGGTACCTGCTCTACCCGGTGCACCGCATCGTCTTTTCAGGGTTGATCCGCGAAATTGTCCGCCAGGCGCAAAGGACAGCCACAGCGACAAACGCTGTCAAAGATCGAGCCGTCTAATTGCCCAATACTGATCTTCCAACGGCGAGTAACGACAAGCCGCAGTCTCCCTTCCCCACTATACGCCTAGTAGCTCATTGCACCAGCCAGTAGCGTATGGGCGACGACAATCCGAATGGCAATGATGATCAGGATGATTCCTCCCAGGATCTCCGCCCGGCGTCCAAACCTGGCCTGCAATTTTCCTCCCAGAAAGATGCCCACCAGCGACATAGAGGCAGCCACGAACCCAATCACCAGGCTCGGTCCCCACACAGCGGTGTGCACCATCGCCAGGCTCAAGCCGACCGCCAGAGCGTCGATGCTGGTCGCAGTCGCCAGCGTCAGGAGCAGAAGACCCCGGCTGGGGTCATCAGCCTGCAAGTGGCGTTCGCTGCCCTGAGAATACAGCATCCGCCCACCTACAATGACCAAGAGCACAAAAGCTATCCAGTGGTCGAATGAGGCGATGTAAGGTTCTAGAGTAGCTCCAGCCGCCCATCCGAGAATCGGCATGATGAACTGGAACAGCCCAAAATGGAATGAAAGCCGGAAGACCGCCCGCGGTCCCAACACGCGCCCGCTCGATGCAGCTCCCAGCGAGACAGCAAAGGCATCGATGGAAAGAGCCAGAGCAATCAGGGCAATTTCGATGGCAGACATATTCGCACAACTTTGCAGCAAAAGCCAGATGGAGTCCGGCGAACAACCTGTGGCGCGAGTTCGGAATTCAATCCAGCAAACCCAACGTTTCGGCGATCCAGGTAGCGCGCTCGCCTTCAACCAACCCGAGTTGGGCGTGGAGAAAGCACCGCACTTGCTCTCGTCCGGGTAATGCCGAACCGGCGCCAAGCGTCGTTGCCGCCAGACCGCCCAGGGCATTGGCAAGCACCCCTGTGGCGCCAATACTCAAGCCGCCCATCCGTCCCATGATCATTCCCGCACTGAACGCATCGCCGGCACCGGTGGTGTCGAGCACCTGTACCGGGAAAGCCGGTATGTATTGACGCTCTTCGCCAGCGGCAATCAGACAGCCCTGCTCACCCAGTTTCAAGCCCACCCAGCTCACGCCAGCGTCCCGGATGGCAGAAACAGCTTCTTCAACGGACCGACCACCGAGAATTGCCTGGGCTTCCGCCAAGCCAAGGATGCACAACTCCAGATGGGGCAGCAACTCACGGATCTGCTGAGGGCAGGTCAATGCCGGCAGCCAGGCGGTATCCAGCGAAACTGGCAAGCGCCGTTCTTCTGCCAGTTCCACGGCGTGCCAGACGGCTTCGCGCTGAGGCGAGGTGAGCAAAGCGTACCCCGAAAGATGCAACCAACCCATCCCCTGCAAGCTTTCGGCATCGATCAACGACGGGTCGAGTTGAGGGTTCGCTCCACGCAAGCCAAACATCGTTCGTTCCCCCTGCGGGGTTATCGGTGTAAACATCAAACCGGTGGCCTGCTGCGCATCACGTTGCACCAGGCGACAATCCACGCCGCAGGCGACCAAAGACTGCACCGCCAGCTCTCCCCACGGGTCTTGACCCACGCGAGAGATCAACCTGACATCCATCCCAAGCCTGGCCAGCACAATTGCCGTATTGGCTGCTGATCCGCCGGCGCGAATGGCCACCCCTTCGCCAAGCGTTTCTTCACCCGGCGCAGGATAACTGGCAACCGGCATCAACACGTCAACGTTCAGATCGCCTAAAACCAGGACGCCAGGCACAGATTTATCCCATAGCGGAGCGCACGGCGTTCACGAACGCCCGAACCCGCTCCATATCCTTTTCCACCGGGTCGCCTGGGATGTTCGTCCAGGTATTCGAATCCACCCCCCAAGGTTGGACAACGCGGATGGCTTCGACAACATTCTGGGGCGAGAGGCCGCCAGCCAGGATAACCGGTATCCTGACAGCCTGAACGATCTCCCGGCTGACGCGCCAGTCATGGGCGCGTCCTGTGGCGCCGATTCCGGGCATACCACTGACCTTGGTATCCAGCAGCAGGATATCACTTACCGGGGCAAAGCGCCGGGCATCCTCCAGGCTGCGCTCATCTTCAACGTGGATAGCCTTCATCAGTCGAACGGCGCCGGGCAGTTTTCGCCGCAGCCGTTCCATGGCTTCAACGCCAACGTCATCCAGATCGGTCGAAATATGGACGATATTGGGTTCAACGATCTCCACCATGCGCAAGATTTCGTCTACATCAGTGGCCATGGTAAGCGCCACGCTGGCGCGGCCTTCAGGCACCGCTCGCGCTAGCTGGCGCGCCGTAGCGAAGCTCAGCTCGCCATGCACCAGACCATACTCACCGACAACGAAGCCGATGTGGTCAACGCCGAGCTCAACCGCAGCAATTACCTGATCTACCCGCGTGAAAGCATAAATTTGAACGATCATCTGCCCAACCCGCAGGCGAATTGTACCAGGGGTGCCGCTTTTCGGGCAAAAAAGGTTGCCAGCGTCAGACCCGGCTTGGGGCAACAAATACTGTGCAGTTGCCTACCCCAACCTTGCCGCCACAACTCGCAATTGGAAAGATCAGGGTGCTCATCAGCCCTCGCTGCTCCCTTTGACAAATCGGTGTACATCAACTATAGTTACAGCCTGGCAATATAAGCCAGGTCGAATAAGCAGCCACAAGCAAATCCAATGGTCATGCAAGCCGCTTTCATTTTCGACATAGACGGCACCATGGTCGATAGTATGGAAACCCACGCCATGGCCTGGATGGAGCTTTTTAAGCGCATCGGGGTGGATTTCGACGCGCCAGAACTTCAGCGCTGCATCGTCGGCAGGACTACCGAAGACATCCTCAGGCATGCGTTCGGCGGCGAGATTGCCGAAGTCAGATTGAAGCAACTGGCGCAGCTTAAAGAAATTATTTTTCGCGATCTTTACCAAACCCGCCTGAAACCACTCCCGGGTTTGTTGAGCTTCCTGGAAAAATCCCGCCAGCTTGGCATCCCCCTGGCGGTGGCGTCTTCAGCAGGGCGCGACAATATTGAGTTTATCCTATCAGGTCTGGGGGTGGCATCGTTCTTCACTACAGTGCTGGGAGACGAAGAAGGCTGCCGTAGCAAGCCCGAGCCAGATATCTATCTGGCTGCGGCACGTCGCCTTGGCGTACAGCCGGAGGACTGCGTGGTGTTCGAGGATTCGGCGGTGGGCATCCAGGCGGCGCTGCAGGCGGGGATGACGGTGATCGGAGTGTCCACATCACTGCAGCCGCAAGAAATCCAACGCCGATTTCCGGTCGCGATGGCGATACGCGACTTCGCCGAGATTGACCCGGTTGCGATTCTGAACCTGCTTACTGACAGGCGTACTCAACACAGGCGACGCGTTTAACAAAATCCCGCAGCAGTAACCGGAATGCCGCCGGGCGGAAACGAAACAGGGGTGTAAAGACCTTGGCGGTGAAGGGAAGCTATTCTTTCCCTTCGTACTTGAAAGACAGCTTGACTTTGGCGCGATAGGCAATCACCTTATTGTCCTCGATCTGCATATCCAGCTCGACCACTTCGGCGACGCGCAGATCACGCAATGTTTTGGCGGCTGTTTCCACTGCGTTGGCAGCAGCCTTTTCCCACGACTCGCTGCTGGTGCCGACCAGCTCAATGAACTTGTAGACACTCTCGCCCATCTTAGCTCCTCTCAGCCATCAAGGCAGGTATTCGGAATGCAGTTATCCTCGCTTCCTCAGCCAGTCTAACAGCCGCTCTGGCTCCCAGGCATTGATCACCTGTTCAGCAGTGACCCAGCCGCGTCGCGCCGTCGCCACCCCAAAGTGCAACAGGTCCAAATCGCTGATGGAGTGGGCATCGGTATTGATGCTGAGCAGCACCCCCATCTCGATGGCACGACGGGCGTAGACATCGTCCAGGTCGAGGCGGGCGGGGTGAGCGTTGGTCTCCAATGCTGTCCCGTTTTCTGCGGCAGCGGCCAGGACGGCGTCCATATCCAAATCAGCGCCTTCGCGATCAGGGATCATCCTGCCGGTTGGATGCCCGATCATGTCCACATGGGGATTGCGAATGGCGTTCAAGGTGCGTTCGGTGACTTTCTGGCGCGGTTGGCGCAGGCTGGAATGCAGCGAGGCGCAAACAATATCCAGCTCAGCCAGCACTTCGTCCGGATAGTCCAGGCGGCCATCGGCGCGGATTTCCACCTCTGCGCCTTGTAAGATCAGGATGCTATCGCCCAGGGCGCGCTGCGCCTGGCGAATCTCCAACCGCTGGCGGCGGAGCTCCTCGATGGTCATACCGCCTGCCACGCCCAGACTGGCGCTGTGATCGGTGATTGCCACCACTTTCATGCCGCGCTCCCGAGCTGCTTCGGCCATCTGCTGCACCGAGAGCATCCCGTCGCTCCAGGTGGTGTGGGTATGGAGTTCTGCCCGCACATCGCTCATTTCAAGCAGATGCGGCAGACGACCTTCGCGCGCAGCCTGCACCTCGCCGCGATCTTCTCTCAGCTCCGGAGGTATCCAGGGCAATCCCAGCGCGGCGTACACCTGCTCTTCGCGCTCGCACAAAATCTCGCTGCCGTCTTTGCGCAAGAGTGCATGCTCCGAGAGGGACAGATCTTGCTTGAGCGCCAGCTCGCGCAGACGGACATTATGGTCTTTGGAACCGGTGGCGTATTGCAGCGCGGTGCCAAAGCGCTCAGGTGGGTGCACCCATAACTGAGCGCGCAGACCATCCACAAACTCCACGCTGCATTTGGTAGCGCCGCGCGCCAGGACGCGTAACACATCGGCGCGACCGGCAAAGGCTTGCATCACTGCCTCGGAATCATGGGCTGCCACCAACAGGTCAATATCGCCCACGGTGGCGCGCATCCGGCGCAAACTGCCGGCAGCCTCAGCCGCCTGCACGCCAGGCTGCTGACGCAAAAAGGCCAGCAGCTCTTGGGCAAAAGGCCAGGCGCGACCCAGGGGTATGCGATCGGTGCGCCGCGCCAGCGCCTGGATGCCGGCAATGACCTTGGCTTCGGATTTTTCTCCCATGCCGGGCAAGCCGCGCAACCTGCCCTCGCGCGCCGCCGCCTCCAGCTCTGCCAGGTTGGTGACGCCGAGCTTGCGCCAGAACAGGGCAGCCTTCTTCGGACCCAGGTCGGGAACCTGGAGCAGCTCAACCAGGCTGACAGGCACCTCAGCAGTCAGGCGTTCGTAAAAGCCCAGCTTGCCGGTGGTGAACAGCTCATCGATCTTCTCGGCGATAGCTTTACCGACGCCGGGTATCTCCATCAGCTTGCCCGCCTGCCAGAGATCGTAAGCGTCCTGACCCAATTCCTGCAGGTTCTCGGCAGCCTTGCGATAAGCCAGGATTTTATAAACGACTTCGCCTTTGATCTCCAGCAGATCGGCGATGGTTTGGAAAATATGGGCGAGCTGACGATTGGATAACTTTACTGGAGACATCAATTCTATAATACCACGACGCGGTCAAGTTAACGATCTGTAAGCCTGCCTGTTATCAGGCAGCCTTATAATCCGGGACGGGCAATAGCAGCAGACGACCCATGGCATAAGGCTCCCCAACATGCGATTGCGGCTTGAAACCTTCGAACCAGCTCATTTCAGCACCGCCAGGCGGCTGGCGACCATTGCCCTGCTCGCCGGTCTCATCATGGTAACATTGGCAGGGTGCGCTGCCCCAGACTCGCCTGTCGTGTCACCGACAAATACATCACCTTCCCCCGCGGAAACAGCCACGCCAAGCCCTGATCCAACCGCAAGCCTCACGCCCATACCAAGCCAGACGCCCACAAACACGCCAACGATCACGCCATCGCCAAGCGCGACCACGACATCCACGATAACCCATACGCCCACCATCACCCTGACGCCAACCCCAGACTATCCGGATGCCATCGCTCAGATGCGCGCCTTCTGCCGCTATGGCCCTGGCAAAGCCTATTTGTACTCTCACGAATTGAAAGCCGGTGATCACGCTGAGGTGCATGGGCGCAACAACGCGGCAACCTGGCTATGGCTCAAACCAGACAACCTCGAGCGCCATTGCTGGGCAGCGGCATCTGTGCTGCAGGTAGATGGAGACGTTCGCACTGTGCCGGTGGTGCGCTCCAGGCTGCCTCGCTCCACGCTGTACGGCCCGCCGCAACAGGTGCAGGCATATCGGGAGGGCGACCAGGTAATCATCACCTGGGAGCGCGTCTGGATGACCGCCGACGACGACCGCGGCTATCTCATCGAAGCCACCGTCTGCCAGGGCGGCATCCTGGTCTTCCTGGCAGTGCAAACTTTCGACAATTCCTACATCCTTCACGACGAGAGCAACTGCGGCGGATCATCCAGCGGGCTCCTGTACACCGTGGAGAAGCACGGTTACACCGACCCGGTCGAGATCCCCTGGCCGTAATTTCAGCGCTTACCAACTATCAAGATTGTTAGTAGGCTTCTGCCTGACCAGGCGTAACAAGGAAAAATCCGCTTCGTTCATATGGTTTGAAAGCAGGGGGATAGGCTATCAAACGCAGGGCCGGCGTGTTGTATTATTCCAATTATTCACTCAGCCGGCCCTTTTATTGTCCCCGTGAGCAAATAGCGCAGGCTCAGGGCGTTCGCATCAGGGAGACGTCATCCACAAAAAAGCTGCTGGTGTTCACAGCATTGGCATCGGTGGTGACGTTAAAGGTGATCGTTATGGTCTCCCCGGCGTACAGGCTCAGATCCACCGTTGCCGTCATCCAATCTGATGTGTTCATCGCCTGGCACAGGTTCATGGCGACCAGATCCGCATCGTTGACCCGCAGGCGCATGATATCCGCCCCACAGTTTGGCTTCTCGCTATCAACCTGGTAGAAGTAACGCAGATAGGTCGGCCCATACGGAGGCATGGTTACACGCTGAGACAGGTTAGACACCTCATCCTGGATACCCCCCAGCCATGCCAGCCAGCTCCCCGAGCGCGGCTCTTTGGGCAGTAACAGATCTGGATCATCTTGCACAATGAGCCAATATCCAGCTTCGGACTCCTCCAGCCAGTCGCCATTGTTGCCCAACTCGAAATCCCCATTTTGAATGACCGGTAAGGAGGCGCGAAAGATCATCGGTAGATAGATATCACCCGCCTGGTTTGGAGCAACCCGGGAAGCGGCCAGCGGGTATAATGAGCCCAGAAGCACAAAAAAGCTCAGGAAGATGCGCATCACGATAGGATTTTACCACCGGTCGCGAGGGGTCTACCGCCGACGATGGGTGATTTTCGGTTGCAGCCAGTCGCCCGACTGTAACAAATTGGCTTCAGACACGTTCAGCATGCCAGAAAATGGGGGCAATGCATCAGGGGTAGGGCTGGCCTGTATCAGTGACTCGTTCATTTCAGGCGGCCCTATTTTTTATGCAGATTAATCGGCTTTCAAACGAACGATCGTCCCAACCAGAGCATCACCAAACCTTAAGCAGACCTTAACCGGCGCCATGACTCCTGAACCCATCTCATCCGTTATACCTATCAGACATAACAAGCGTTATGTTATGGAGATTCGATGCTTGAGGCAACCACCCCCGAAGTCATAGCCAGAGCCAAAAGCGGCGACACCGCCGTCATCACAGCGCTCTATGAACAATATCGGCTTGGCGTCTTCCGCTACCTGTACTATCGGGTTGGCGATCAACAGGCGGCGGAGGACCTGACTTCTGAGGTATTCCTGCGCATGATCACAGCTCTCGAAGGCTACCGCCCGCAGAGCTCCAGCTTCGAAGCCTGGCTGTACCAGATCGCCCGCAACCTCGCCATTGACCATCACCGTAAGGCTGTTATCCGCAATTTCATCCCGCTGGAGGAAAATCTGATGGGTGAATACACGGATGTTGATAAAACCGTTGAGCGCAATCTGACTCACGAACACCTGCGGCGGGCACTGGCGCGCCTGAGCGATGTGCAGCGCGATGTGATTGTGCTGCGCTTCGTGAATGGTTTGCCGATTTCCGTGGTGGCAAAGACGCTCCACAAGAGCGAAGATGCCATCAAGAGTCTCCAACGGCGTGCCTTAAGCACATTGCGTGAAATCCTCACCGATTGGGAGGTTAATTATGTCTGAGATAGATGATCTGTTACAACAACAACTTGAGGCGCTGGAAAGCGGCAAGCCGCTCACCAAAGTCTTGCAGGAATTGCCCTCCGGCGCGGAGGAGCTGGTTCCACTGGTGAGGCTGGCTTCAGCAGTGCGCCAGCTCACTCACCCCGCGCCTAATTTGAACGGCTCGACCGCCCGCCAACTGGCAACCGCCGTCCACCAGCGCCGCAATCATCGCCCGCAAACTCAGCCAATCTTCAGCCTGCCCTGGCTGCGACCTGCATTCGCCACGCTGGCGGTAATCGGCGCGGTGCTGATCTTGCTGGGAGCCGGCATCTGGATGCTGGGACCTCGCCACGCCCAGGCAGCAGTGGCAATGGACCTCGTCGGCCAGGTGGAGGTGGCTGCAAACGATTCTGCCGCCTCCTGGCAACCGTTACGAGCGGGCGATCAGGTGTACGCTGGTCAGCGACTGCGCACCGGCGAGGCTTCCAACGTCACCCTGGTGTTTTTCGAAGGCAGCCGGGTAACCTTGGGCGCCAACGCCGATATCACCCTGTCCCGACTGGAGGGAAGCTGGAACCGGTCGCTGCGCGTGGTGATTGACCAGCACGCTGGTAAAACCAGCCACAGCGTGGTGCCATTCCGCAGCGCAGATAGCCAGTACCAGGTGCTGACACCAGCGGGCAACGCCAGCGTCCATGGGACGATCTTCCGCGTCGAAGTGGAACGAACGGGTCAAGCGCGCTTTGCCGTTGACGCCGGCAAGGTGCTGGTGGCTAGTAAGAACGCCCAGGTAATGCTGGATGCCGGCCAGGCAACCCTGATTCAAAGCGGGCAACCTGTGTTGCTCAGCGGCTACCAGTTCGAACTGAAAGGCGTAGTATCCAACATTGCTGGAACCACCTGGACGGTAAACGGCGTCTCGTTCCAGGTTACCGCTGAGACTGTCCTGGAAGGCGACCCGCAGCTCGGCTCTTACGTGTCGGTTGAGGGCCGCGTCACCGCTGAAGGCTGGATTGCCGACAAGATCGAGGTAACCAAACCCAAAGACCCCAAGAATGAATTTACCGGCATTCTGGAAGACATGGAAGGGGACACCTGGGTGGTCAGCGGCGTCGCACTGCTCATCACCAGCGAGACCAAACTCGATGACAACCTGAATGTCGGCGACCGCGTCGAGGTGAAATTTACTGTCGTTGGAGAACAGTGGATTGCGCTGAACATCGACTCGCTGGAGGAAGAGCCGGTAGAGACGCCAGAGGTCACCGAAACCATTACCGCCACCGAGACCATCACCCCAACGGCGACGATTACGCCGACGGTTACCATCACGCCGACGACCACCATCACACCCACGGTCTTCGTCAGTTGTGTCGGCGCCGATCCTCACCCGACCGGGATGAAACTGGCTGCTCGCTATGGTGTGCCATACGAAGAGATCATGGGATGGTTCTGCCAGCGCTTCGGCTTCGGCGAAATCGACCTGGCTTACCAGTTGAGCGCCGAGACGGGTGTGCCGGTAGCGGAGATCTTTGCCATGAAATCCAGCGGCATGGGTTGGGGAAACATCAAGAAGGAACTGCGCAAGCTTCAGGTTACCCCCTCTCCGCCTGTCACAGATACCGTCACGGTGGAACCCAAGAACAAGAATAAACCCTTCATACCCACGCCAGAGCCAAAGCCAAAGAATAAAAATCGCGGCGATAGCGGAAGCTGTCTGACGAGCGTAAATCCCACCGCGCTGGTGCTGGCAATCCGCTATGGGGCTTCTTACAATCAGATCCTACGCTGGTACTGCAGCGGCATGAAATGGAAACAAATCGAACAGCGGCTCATCCATACGCCGAAAAAGCCGCCAAAACCATAAATCCCCAAACGTTGGTTGTGTTAGCCGGCACCCCTGCCTCCATTCCGGGAGCAGGGGTGCTGTCATTCAGCCAGTGAAGCAAGCTACAGAGTTTCCAGGTCAGGCAGTTGATGGTGAGGCAACCACTCCAAGCAACTCAGCCAGGCGCGGATGATCCGCATACACCCCACGATAAGCTGGCGGAAGCAAGGCTGCAATCCGGCACATGATTTCATCCGTAGCCTGTTGTAACTGCTGCTCACGGTCTTTGCGCTCCAGCGGTGGGAGGCGGAACGGCTGACCAATGCGCACGCGAATGTGCGGCCGTTGCAATCGACGCCATTTCCGCAGCACCAGGGCGTCTTCGGTGCCGGTAACCGCCACCGGCACCACCGGCACTCCGGCTTTGGCAGCAAGATAGCTGGCGCCAGACCAGGCGCGAATCAGTGCGCCGGTCTTGCTGCGCGTCCCTTCTGGGGCGATCACCAAAACGCCGCCGCGTTGCAGGCGCTCTAGCATCACGCGCAATGGCCGAAAGTCGGCGCTATAGCGGTTGATGAACAGGCCATCCAGATGTTTCACCACCCAGCGGATCAAGGCGTATTTCTGGTATTTCTCAGCCACCAGCAGGTAAACATCCGTGCGTTCCAGCAAATAGTAAACCAGCGCCGGATCCAAGCGACCAAGGTGGTTCGCGGCCGCCAGGTAAGCCCCACTGGCGGGCAGATTCGAGAGACCCTCGACCTCCACCCGAGCTGCGAGGTGAAAGAACAGGTAAAGCAAAGCGCGAACGATGGCGTGAAACACAACGACCGCTTGCGGCGAGCAAATTTGTGACTATCCCGTCTGACGGGATAAAAAAAGTATACCGCATAAAAGGGCATTGGCAAAAATTAACCCTCGATGTATACTCTTGAAGAATCCCTCAGAGGAGAGGCAAGAATGAAAGTAACCGTATTGCAAGAGCATCTGGCGCATGGCTTGAGCATCGTTTCGCGGGCTGTATCCACGCGCAGCTCGCTGCCAGTGCTTGCCAACGTGTTGGTAGCCACAGATGACGGACGCCTGCGCCTTTCAGCGACCAACCTGGAGCTGGGCATCACCTGTTGGATTGGGGCGAAAATCTACGAAGAAGGCTCCACCACCGTCCCGGCGCGCACCTTTAGCGAGCTGGTCAGCACCCTGACCGAAAAGCAAGTGGAGATGAGCTTGAATGTGCGCACCCAAACGCTGAACGTGCGCTGCGGCGCCTCCAATACGGACATGAAGTGCATCGACGCGCAGGAATTCCCACCCATCCCCACGCCGGACCTTGCCAATGGGATTCAAATCAATGTGGCGGACCTCAAAGAGATGATTCAGCAGGTCGCATTTGCCGCTTCGACAGATGAAGCCCGGCCCATCTTGACCGGACTGCTGTTGTCGGTCAGCGACAATCGCATCACCCTGTCTGGAGCAGACGGATTCCGCCTCTCAATCCGCCGGGGTGAGCTCTCCGCTCCCGCGCCGGTCCCGATCAGCGCAGTGATCCCGGCGCGCGCTCTGACCGAGCTGGCGCGCATTTCCGCCGATTCCGAGCAGATGCTCACCATGGTCCTGCCACCCGGACGGGGACAGGTAGTGTTTCACTTGAAAGATGTGGAGCTGGTCTCGCAATTGATCGAGGGTTCCTATCCAGACCTGGAACAGCTCATCCCCCGCCGCTACAACACACGCACCGTACTCTCCACATCCGCCTTCTTGAAAGCCTGCAAGCAGGCAGAGATTTTCGCCCGCGAAGGCTCGCACATCGCCCGCATCAATATCATCCCCGGCGGCGAGCTCCAGCCTGGCCAGGTGGAAATCTCCGGACAATCTGAAGAGACCGGCTACCACCAGACCGTCATTGATGCCACCATTGAGGGCGCTGCCCAGTTGATCGCCTTCAATGTGCGCTTTTTACGCGAAGTGCTGGACGTTATCAGAACGCCCAACGTGGCTCTCGAAACCACCAGCGACACCAGCCCTGGGGTGATCCGCCCCGTTGGCGAGGATAACTTTGTCCATGTAATCATGCCTATGCACCTGGGGAGCTGACCCAAGCCGCACCCGGTAACGCGGCTGCGTCCAGGTCTTCCGGCAGCCACCTCCCCATCTGGCTATACACTCTCGATTTAGAAGTATGACGTTACCGTCGCTCTCCGCGGAACGAACGCTTAATATTTACCTGGCATTAGCTCAATATCCGATCTTGAGCAGCAGCATACGCGCCCGCATGCGCCGTGAGCTGTTCAACCGCGGCGTGATCACCGTCCAGGCGTTTGAAGCCGAGGTGCGCGAGAAAGCCATTCGCTCGCAAGCCATGGAAGGCGTGCGAAACCCATTCCTCGAAGAACCAACCGATGTCTGGGAAACACGCCTGATGCGGGTGCGCGATCACCTGACCGACTTTTACTTTGCCTATAACCTGCCCTACGAGCTATTCGAGCAACTGGTGCGCGAAACCCTAGCTGAGCGCGGCGCCGAAGCCAGGGAGCTGCTGGTATCGTTCAATCCGGAGCTGGCGCCGCAGAGCATGCTCTTTGAACAGGCGCAAGCGATCGAGCGCCTGCCGCCCGAATTGCGCGAACAGGCCGAGGCGCGCCTGCGCGAGATCAAAGTGGTTTTGATTCGCACCTTGATCAGCGACCAGCTCGCCTATGTGAACATTGCCAAAGACTGGTTCACCATCGCCGATCTCAATCACATCCGCGACCGCAAAGTGGGCCAGGGAAAGATCGGCGGCAAGGCTGCAGGCATGCTCCTGGCGGCGCGCATCCTGATCGAAGCCGGAGACGATGAAATTCGCTCTTCCCTGCGCATCCCCGATTCGTACTTCATCGGCGCTGACCTGACCTACGATTTCATGAGCCTGAACAAGCTCATGCACTGGTCGGATCAGAAATACAAGCCAGAGGAACAGATTCGAGCGGAATTTCCCCGCTTGCAACAGGAGTTCCTGGCCGGCAGTTTTCCCCCCGACATCCTGGAGAATCTGCGCGGCCTGCTGGAACTGGTTGGGCGCAAGCCGCTGATCGTGCGCTCTTCCAGCCTGCTGGAAGATAACTTCGGCACCTCGTTTGCCGGCAAATACGAAAGTCACTTCTGCCCCAATCAGGGCACTGCAGAGGAAAATCTGCAACGCCTTACCGAAGCCATCTTGCGCATTTACGCCAGCATCTTCAACCCAGACGCTTTGCTCTATCGGCGCGCCAAAGGCCTGCAGGATTATGATGAGCGCATGGCAATCCTGATCCAGGTGGTCGAGGGGGAACGCTTCGGCAAATACTACTTGCCCCACGCCGCCGGCGTCGCCTTCAGTCGCAACATTTATCGCTGGTCACCACAAATCCGGCGCGAAGATGGCTTCGTCAGGCTGGTTTGGGGGTTGGGAACCCGCGCCGTTGACCGGGTTGGCAATGACTATCCCAGGTTGGTCGCTCTGAGCCACCCGTTGTTGCACCCCAGCGCCTCGGTGAAGGACATCCACCATTATTCGCAACGCTACGTTGACCTGATTGACCTGGAGAAGAACACCTTCGCTATCCTGCCCATCACCGATGTGCTCAACCCCCGCTACCCCTTGTTGCGTTACCTGGCGCAGATCGAACAGGAGGGCTACCTGGCGCCTTTGCACAGCCTTCTGACAGAGTCCCAACCGGAACAGTTGGTGTTGACTTTCGATGGGCTGTTGCGGCGGACGCCATTCGCCGAGCGGATGCGCAAGATGCTCCAGATACTGGAGTCCAACTATCACACGCCGGTGGATACCGAATTCACTGTGCGCGTGGTCAACCCCCAGTCGCCTCAGCCCGAGGTGGAGATTACGCTGTTACAGTGTCGTCCTCAGAGTCATTTGAAAGAAAGCGAGGCGCAACTGCCCCAAAACCTGCCGACTGAAGACATCATCTTCTCCTCCCCGCGGATGGCGCCCGAAGGGCATATCGCCTCTATCCGTTATGTCCTGTTCATTACGCCCGAGGGGTATTACAGCCTGCCCACCCAGTCGAACCGCGGCGAGCTGGCTCAGGTAATCAGACGCCTGAATAGCGCTCTGGCGCACGAGCGCTTCATCGGGGTGGCTCCCGGCCGCTGGGGAACATCCAACCCGGATCTGGGCGTGCCGATTGGATATGGAGACATCTACAACACCCGCGCTTTGGTGGAACTCACCGGCCAGGGAATCGGTTCTGCTCCAGAAGCTTCGTTCGGCACCCATTTCTTTCAGGACTTGATGGAATCCCAGATCTATCCCCTTGCCATCTATCTGCAGGACCCAGGGGTGATCTTCAACCGGCGGTTCTTTTACGACACCCCCAACTGTTTCCTGGAATTTCTGCCGCAAGAGGCTGCCTGGCAGGAGTGTGTCCGCCTGATTCGCGTGGCAGACTTCAGACCGCATCACCATTTGGACATCATCATGGACGACGAGGCGGGCCTTAGCGTGGCATATCTGGTGCCTGATTGAGCGTTGACGAGCACATCACCGCTGCGAACCGAGTGACGAGGAAAAAGGACATGAAAAAATTCGTAGCTGTCGCAGGCAATATCGGCGTTGGCAAATCCACCCTGGTGGGCCTCCTGTGCCGCCAGCTCAACTGGCAACCGTTTTACGAACCAGTGGCAGAAAACCCCTACCTGGCAGATTTTTACCGGGATATGCGCGCCTGGGCTTTCCATTCCCAGATCTTCTTCCTCACCCATCGCCTGCGCGCTCACCGACAATTGCTGGATCACCCCACCTCGGCCATTCAAGATCGCACCGTTTACGAGGATGCCGAGGTTTTCGCGCGCAACCTGTACCTGCAAGGATACATCTCGGAACGCGATCACAAAGCCTACTGCGAGCTCTACCAGGTGCTTTGCGAGTTCTTACCTCCCCCGGATCTGGTGGTGTATCTGCGCGCCTCGGTTCCCACCCTACTGCGGCGTATTTCGTCGCGGGGCAGGGATTACGAGCGCAGCATCACACCCGAATACCTTTCGCAGCTCAATGCGCTGTATGAGGAATGGATCCGCAATTTCAGCCTGTGTCCGGTGCTAACCGTGCCGGCAGACGACCTGGATTACGTGGCCCATCCAGGCCACCTGAAGCTCGTTGTGAGCAAAATCCAGGAAAAACTAACCGGCAAAGAAGAAGTGGTCTTCGATCCAGAAGAAGTCAACTCTATGGCGTAATCGAGAAAATCTCACCGGCGCTATTTCCCTGCACCTCAGGGAAATAGAACTGCCAGGCGCGCGCGGGTAAGACGCGGAAATCGCCCGGTTGCAGCAGCGAAATATAGTAGGTCAGCTCATACGTTCCAGCAGGCAGATAATCTGCCGACCAGGCGATGTGGTCGTCGTAAATCCTGGGCGCAGAGAATAACCACCAACCCCAACCCCTGGCGTATGGTTGATCCACATCGAAGAGCGGTTGGGGTTGTTCTTCAAAAACGGGTGTCTGCTGGTTGGTTTTCAGGGCGGTGTTGAGGATTTCGGCGCCAGCAGGGAGATAATCCTCCACCAACAGGTAATATGCCGGGTTCTTCAGGGTCAAAACCAGGCGCACTTTTAACAACTGTCCTGTTGCAGCTTGTTGAATGGAGGCGCATGGCTCTGCCGGCGAGCAGGATTCTACCCCAAACACAGAGAACTCCCGCGATACGCTGATGCCACGGTCAAGCGGGGCAACATCTTCCACCGGGCGATAAACCTTTAAAGCAGCCGTATAGTACAGCCGTCCGCCACCTGCCTCACGCTGGACGTTCAAGGCATTCGGGGCATCCTGGTAAAGTTGAGATAGTGGCACTGCAGCCACAACCGGCACGCCCAAGCCCTCCGCCTGCCCGCTGGCGAGGGTCAAATTGTTCAGGTCGGCAGAGAAAGCAAAGTTGCCCGCCAGTTCGCCAGTCTCGCGCACATACTCAGCAGCAGCCATCACCGTCCAGGCGGTACTGTAGGTCGAACCCCAGGTGCCATCGGCCAGCCGATTAGCCATCAGATAGCGCATAGCATCAACCAGAAGCGGCGAATCGGCATCCAATTGAGCCAGCGCGTAGACAACGATGGCGCTGGTCGAAATGGGGGTGGCCATGTTGATATAGCTCGGAGCCAGCTCTTCCCAGTGCGCGCCGGTCGCTGAGCGGATTGCAGAAGCCTGCAGATCCGAAACCAGGGTGCGAACAGATTGGCTTCCTGGCGCGTATCCTTCGAGTGTGAGCGCCAGCAGCGCCTGAGCCCAAGGGCTGAGCTGATCGCGTAGCTGATACATGGACTCGGCCTCCGCCGGGCTGCCAGCCCCCGCCTGCGCCAGGACAAAGTTCACGAACGCCAGGCGGTCTAGCTGCCAGGTCTCTGCAAGGGAGAAGGAGGGTGTCAGGGTGGCGGTCAGGTAGCCCACCGCATCCTGGATTACACTCTCGCTCACCGCAGCGCCAGCCTGACGGGCGCGTGTCAGACTGAGCAAGGCGTATGCCGTTACGTATGCGTCGCTCTCCCCTCCCTGCCACCAGCTCCATCCTCCATCCTGGTTTTGATAAGCCTGCAATCGGTCCAATCCGTCCTGCAAGGTGCGCTCCAGCCGTTCCTGCGTGGCAGGCGAGCGAATCTGGTATTGCTGCAACACGCGATAGAACTCCAGGTTGGGCAGGAAGCGCGAGACGGTCTGCTCGGTACATTCATAGGGATAATGCTCCAAAACCTCCAACGCGCGCAACATGGCAGCAGTCAGGGAAGCGGAGAGCTCCACTTTCAGTTCCCCGCTCTGCACCTCAAAGGAGCGCGGCAGGCTGACCAGCTCGGTGCGCCGTTCACCATCTGCCAGGGAGCCAGCAGTGGCAAACGTCTGCGGCGCGGTGTAGTGCAATACAGGCAGCCGACCACCCGCCGGGCGGACAGCATCTCGCAACGACCCCGCCTCAGCCGTAAAGAGCAGGTTCAGGCTCTCGACATCCTGCACTGAGCCCCACCACTCCACGCGCGTTCTCCCGTTTGCGGCGACCTCCACGACCTGAGAGGCGGAAGCCGGATTATCGAGTTGCAAACCGGTCGCCTGCAATGAAACATTGACCTGAAGCGCCTGAGCGGTGTTATTCTGCACCACGGCTGAGAGCTGGAAATGGTCGCCAACGACCACGAAACGCGGCAATACCGGTCGGATGAGCAAGTCTTTGGTTACGACCAGGCGCGCATCTGCCTGACCGACGCGTGTGTCTTGGGTGACGCCACGAGCGCTGACCTGCCAGGTAGTCAAGTTATCAGGAAGCGACAGGCTCACACGGGCACGCCCGGCAGCGTCGGTGACGATCTCGGCATTCCAATATGCTGTGTCGGGGAACTTCTCCCGCACAAAGAGGTAGGCTAACGCACCATCGCCTCCACCGCCGCCCCTGCCATCTGGAGTGCTGGTCTCAACCCGTGGGTATGCGCCAAGCGGCAGCCCTGTGCGCACACCCAGCGGCTGGTCGCCATAAAAGGCAGGCAGGATATCGGGGGCATTTGGGTCTGCCAGAGCCAGCACCGCCAGGTCAACCAGGGAGAGCGAGAATTCGCCCTGCACTGGCTGTCCAGCCGAGTCGCTCACCTGAATCTCAAGCGTCACTTCTTCGCCCGGGCCAGCCCGTTCTGGCTGGCTGATGAGAGAGACTTGCAAAGCCTGCTCGGTCGGGGCAACCGCCAATTTCAGGTAACCCTGGCGATAATTCAGATTGCCTTGCTCATCACGGCCTAGCAGAGTGACTGAAACGTAAATATTGGGCGCGTCCTCGGCGCTCAACGGCAGATTCAGGCTGCCTCCACCAGCTGGAATGGTTTCCACCCGGTACCGCAGAATGGTGCCGCGCTCAACGGTCACCAGGGCAGGGGTATCAGCAGGATAAGGATTGGGCACAAACACCAGGGCGGTATCCCCTGCCTGATACTCCTGGCGGTCAGCCGTCAGTCGCAATCGCTGGTCTGGCAGGTTAGGCCAGATTGGTTGCCCGGGTCCACCCACCCAGAGCAAAACCTGTGTGCGGGCGCCGTCACCGCTGACATCGAGTTGATAAGTGCCCGGCTCAGTCGGGGTGAACGACAGGCGCGCCTTGCCCTCGGCGCTGGTCTGAAAATCGGTGCTACCAATCAGGGTGTATTCGGGGACGAAGCGCAACGGGGCATAACCGCGAATAAATCCTTGAGTCTCCTGCCGCACCCAAACAACTTTTTGGAACTCAGCCCGCAGGTTGCGGCTGCCGGCAGGATTCTGCTCCCAATCCACCACCAACACATCGAAGCCGGTGGCGTCGCCTGCCCGACCCACCCAGGCATCGGGGCGCACGCCAATGAAATACTTTGCCGGATTCACCTCAGCAGTATCCCGCCCGCTAACTGGGAAACCGCTTTCGTCGGTCAGTGTGACTTCCAGGGTGTAGCGTTGACGCGCGTCGCTGGTTTCAGTTGGCAATTCCAGCCGCAATTTTCCCTGAGGATCTGTGGAGCCTTCTCCGTAGGCTACCTGGCTGGCGAACCCAAAGTCGCCGTAATAAAAGGCTTCCAACCAGCGCGTATCCTCCAGACCAACCTGGTAACCCGGCAGGGAGAAGTACGACGGAGAAGCCAATAACGCCCAGCGCAAGGGAATGTTCCCGGCAGGCGCGTCGAAGAAGTAACGCGCGGTCACTTCTGCAACCAGCTTGTCACCAGCCAGCACCTGATCGGCGGTCAGGTTCACCTGCAGGTCGATCTCCGGCTTGCGATACTCCGCCACCTTGAAATATACGACGATATCTAACTCGTCTTCCGGGCTGGCAAGCCGATACTCGCCCGGCTGGGCATCCTCCGGCAAGGTGTATTCCCCATGAATTGTCCCATAGGCAGACAGCGGCAGCTCAAAACTGGCTATTTCCTCGCTGTAATTCTTATACAGTTTTAGAGGCAGGCTGGGGATATCCGGAAGCGAGTAACGCCCGTTGTACGCCCGCCGCACCACGCCGCGAAAGTAAACCGTCTGGCCTGGGCGGTAAATCGGGCGATCGGTATACAGATATGCTTTCAAGTCTGGTCCACGGTAATCGGCATAGATACCAAAGTCCCAGGGTGCTGCTCCATGGCTCCAATTGGAAAGGGCCATGCTGAACTGCTCTTCACCGGGCAGGCCCAGCACAGCGTAGCAGATCGAATAAGGCTCCGGAAGCGAGGCAAGCGCGGCGCGGAAGATGCCCTGACTGTCGGTGCGTCCGGAAGCCAGCAACGAGCCATAGCGATCCAGGATGGAGATCGGTGCATTGGCCAACGCTGCACCGCTGCGCAAATCCACAGCCCACACCAAAGCTTCGGTTGCGCTGAGTTTGAAAACCAGGTGAATATGGCTGACGACCAGCAAATTGACATACTGTCTGCTCTCATCCCAACCGGTTGTTGTTCTCAGGTAGTAAAGACCCGGATCGAGCGGAAGGCGCTCCGGCGTCAGATAAAGTTCGACCCGTTGCGTCCGATTCGGCGTCAAACTCAAACTTTGTTGCCAGGAGCGATAATCAGGTGAAAGATACGATTGACGCAGGTTGTAAGCGTCATCCGAGCTGACCATATCAATGAAATCCGCCAGAGGCACGCTGCCAAGCCCCATCGGCACACTGTAAAAATTCGTCGCTTGAGCCGGGATCGAGATATCCCCAGGGGTGAGGAAGAGCACGTCGGAGGCATTGGTGAAGAAAATCTCCGCCGGTAGAGAAGCGGTGCGGAAATTCAAGGTAAAATCCTCGCCCAGGCTGCCGCCCCATGGATCCGGTAAATCCGTCGAGAGACGGAGGGTATAGTTGGTCTCGGGTAGGAAATCCGCATAGATATACAGGATGCGGTCATAATCGTTGTAGCCTACACTGAGATTGGTCACGGCAGGCGTGACGCTGAGATACGGCAGGGCATCATCCACGCCAAGCGGACCGTTCAGGTAGAGCGTCACCCCTTCATAAATCCCTTTGACGCCTCTCTCTGCCGGTTGGGAGCTCATGACCGCCAACGGCGAGACCGTGATCAGGATTTCTTCCGTGAAGACGCCCAACGGCGTGCCGCCGCGAGCCTGCGCACCCGCCTCCAGGCGCAGGATGTAAGCTGCGCTGCGCCGGAATAAATCAGAAGGTTTAAAAGTGAGTACAGTAGTGCGTTCGTCCCAACTGAATTCCCCTGGTACAGGCGCGCCATCGGGGCCTGACAGGGAAAAGCTGTTCTCCACGCTGGAGGCATCCATGGGCTGGTTGAAGGTCAGGACAATCTTGCTATCCAGGCGAATCGGTCCACTTGCGCTGGGTGGTTCTATCGAAACCAGCCTGGGCTGCGCTGTGCTGAAGGACCAACCCTCGACAGCCTGCAATGGGCTGCCATCCAGGCCATGTAAGTCGGGGTTGAGGCGCACCTGATAGGTCTTGCCCCCTTCCAGGGCTGGCTCTGGATAGAAAATGTACGTACTGGTGTTGATCCACTCGCTGCGACCGGCTGCAGCAGGTTCGAGGCTGAAAGCGGCAGGCAAGGAAGACGAGTCGGCGCCCAACGGGACAACCGGGTAATTGAACGCCGCCACAATCGCAGAGGTAGGATTGACCTCCGTTGCCTGCGGCTCTGGCAACGATTGCGTCAGTTGCAGGTATCCGACGGTGCTAAAGGTATAACGCACAGGGATGGGCAGAGCCAATCCCTGGCGGGAGCGCACCTCGGTGCTGAATTCAAAGCCAATCTGGGTTTCGGGCTGAAACGGCTGAGCGGGCGTGAAAACCAGGGTTGCGTCGTCCACCCAGGTAACTCTCCCCGCCGGGGCATCAGGCGACTTCAGGGCAGTTTCCACCGAAGCCCGATCCATCGGTTGGTTAAAATAAAAAGCAATCGAGTCGTTCAACCCCAATTCAGCGCCGGGCAGCGGGTCTGTCTCCACTACTGCCGGCGGCAAAACCAGAGGCGTAGGGGTCGGAGCTGGCGGGCTTGCGGTTGGCTCAGGGAGGGCAGTGGGGGTGGGTGTTGCCCGGCGAAATATCGCCGGCGCCGAGCACGCCAGAGTGAGCAACAGCACCGACAACGGGAACAACCAGACCGCCAGATGAGTCTGGTAGATAGGAGTGCGCTTATTTTGCATCATGAATCCTCTCTTCTGTCAGAAGAGACGCAGGGAACCATACTAAAGTTCCAGGCGCTCTGGAGAAGCAACCATTCCTGTGCCCATCAGCCAGCATGGCGCCTGCTAGTCACTGGCTGTGATGGAGAGGATTATACTCGATTGAGACCAAGGCGACGGGTTCTCCAGGCGATGGCTTTGAATCCAGTCCAATTAGACCGTCTGGAAGGCATCGCTGATAAACTGCCAGCCGGCGGCTCAAGCGACCACCCAAAGCGCGGCCCAGACAGGGCATTTTGGTACAATAGTAAAAAGTTAAGGATGAGTATCCTCCATCCACGATTTCTCGGGCACGGCGAAGGGGCTGGTGCACGAGGACTAAGAAAGAAGTTTGATTTAGCTGGGATAGCATGACAACACGGGTTACAACCAGGGCTATGGCCTCTCCTGCGGCGAGTCCGCTGCTGCAAGGATTGCTTGCGCTTATCGGTGGATTGGCTCTGTTTTTATTGCTCGTGCTGGCAACTTTCATTGGTTTCGAGTTTGCCAACGCCGGAAAAATCTATCCCGGGATTTCTGTGGCAGGCGTGGACCTTTCCGGCTTGACTGTGGAAGAGGCATCACACCTGCTGGCTCAGCGGCTGGATTATGTTCAATCTGGCCGGATTGTATTCCAGGGGGAGCAGGTTTGGGTGGCAAAACCGATCGAGCTGGGTGCTTACCTGGATCCGCAGATCAACGCCTGGGCAGCTTATCATTGGGGACGTCGCGGAAACCCCTTACTGCGCCCGGTTAACCAACTGAAAGCCTGGTATGCTGGCGTGGATCTCCCGCCGATTCTGGTCTTCGACCAACGGGTAGCCCGGCGCTACCTGGAAGGAATCGCCCAGCAGGTGAACCGCCCTACCATCGAGGCAAGCCTGGCAATCCGCGGAACCGAGGTAACCGCCACCCCAGGGCAGATCGGTCGAACGCTTGATATTGACGCAACGCTGACCCCGCTGGAGGTGCAACTACGCAGCCTGCGCGATGGCGTGATCCCGTTGATCATCCAGCAACAGCCGCCTGCTATCCTGGATGCCAGCGCTCAGGCTGAAATTGCGCGCAAAATCTTGAGCAAACCACTCACCCTGCAGCTTCCCGACGCCAAAAATGGCGATCCAGGCCCCTGGAAATTGGATCCACCCGTCCTGGCCGGGATGCTGATCATCAGCCGAGTGGACAATGGTTACCAGGTGGGGCTGGAAGCCAACCGCCTGCGCGCCTACCTGGAGGGGATTGCGCCGGATGTCTTGCGCCACCCAGCCGATGCCCGCTTCATCTTCAATGACGAGACACGCCAGCTTGAACTGATTCAACCAGCGATGATCGGGCGGGAGCTCGATCTGGAGGCCAGCATTCAGGAGATTCAAAGCAAGATCATCCAGGGAGAGCATACGGTGTCGCTGGCATTGAAAATTACCAACCCTGCAGTCGGAGATGATGCCACAGCAGAGCAGCTTGGCATTCGCGAGCTGGTAAGCGCCCAATCCACTTATTTCTACGGCTCAAGCGCTTCCCGTATCCAGAATATCAAGACCGCTGCGGCGCGTTTCCATGGAGTGCTGGTTCCACCTGGAGCTACCTTTTCGATGGGCGAAGCCCTGGGCGATGTCAGCCTGGACAGCGGTTATGCCGAAGCTTTGATTATCTATGGAAATCGCACCATCAAGGGCGTGGGCGGGGGAGTATGTCAGGTGAGCACCACCCTCTTCCGCACGGTCTTTTTTGGCGGCTATCCGGTGGTGGAGCGCTATCCACACGCATACCGCGTCTCTTATTACGAGCAGGTCGCCTCCGGCAAAGTCAATCCAGACCTTGCAGGTTTAGACGCCACCGTCTATACACCTGTGGTAGACTTCCGTTTTACCAACGACACACCCTACTGGCTGTTGATGGAAACCTACGTCAACGTGGAGGCAAGAAGGCTTACCTGGAAGTTCTATTCCACCTCCGACGGACGCAGGTTAGAATGGGAGACGACCGGATTACAGAACATCGTCAAAGCGCCGGAACCGCTGTACCAGGAAAACCCCGAACTGGGGCGCGGCGAGATTCGCCAGGTAGACTGGGAGGCGGACGGCGCCGATGTGACAGTGTATCGCACCGTTTACCGCGATGGTCAGGTGTACTTCCAGGATACCTTCAGCACCCATTACCTGCCGTGGCGGGCTGTTTACGAATACGGACCGGGCACAAAAATCCCCGACCGCGATGAGGAAGAGGATTAGTCCAACAGCCTGTTACCTGCCAGATCGCCGGCCAATAAAGCGAGAGGAGAACGGATGATCAGTCAAGAATTGATCGAGATACTGCGCTGCCCCGCCTGTGTGCGGGAGAAAGACGGCTTGCTCGAGTACTATCGCGAAAGCTGGTTCATCTGCAAAGATTGCGGGCGAAAATACCCCATCCGCCAGGACATTCCGGTGATGCTAATTGACGAAGGCGACAAGTGGATCAACGTCGCCGTCGCCGATCTGCCCATCCCGCCGCCAGAAGAATGAACCGCGCGGCGCGTTCACGGCTGCGTATCCTCGGCAAAACACCCTTCGAGCAATGGATGAGATCGATGCGCTTCTGGCTGAACTGACCAGCGGTGACGATCAGCGCGCTGAGGCAAGCGTGCAACGCCTGTCAAGGCTGGGAAAAGCCGTGCTGCCTGCCATTCAAACGCTGTTGCATGCTGCTTCACCAGACCACCGCTGGTGGGCTGTGCGCCTGCTGGCAGAGCTGAAAGATGACGATCTCCTGCCACTCCTGACTGCCACCCTGAAGGATAGCGACCCTTCCGTGCGCCAATGCGCTGCTCTGGCTCTGGTGCAGCAGCCATCGCCCGGCGCTATCGAGGCTTTGATCTCCGCCCTGAACGACGCAGATGCGTTGGTCAGTCGGCTGGCCGGCGACGCCCTGGCAGCAATTGGCCCCCCCGCGGTGCCGGCGCTGCAGGAGGTTTTGCGCACTGGCGCCCCGGCTGAGCGTCGGCAGGCAGCGCGCGCCCTGGCGTTGATCGGCGACCCGCGCTCAATCCCGGCTTTCATGAGCCTGTTTACTGAAGATTCCGCCTGGATGGAATACTGGGCAGATGAAGGACTGGAGCGCAGTGGGGCAGGGATGGTTTACTTCAAACCCTGAGGGTTTCTCGATCTACCCCAACCAGACCCACAGCCACCACAACAGCATCATCAACGCCCCAATCCCGATGCGCATAAACACCGAAAGTCCCCAGCCGGCTGCCATGCCCACCAGCGCCTGCCAGGCTTTCTTTAGTTCGCGCGTCCGCCACAATTCCAATATCAACACGCCCAGCGGTGCGCCAATTAACCCGCCAAAGGGCGGAAAGAGCAGCGTGCCGATCACCCCTGCCAGCAACGCCACGCCGATGGTGAGCCAGGAGGCGCCTCCCTTACGCGCCCCGGCTCCCATCATAATATTATCCACCGTGGTACCGGCGACCATCAGCAGCGTAATGATGACGAAAAAGAAGATCGCCCACGGGGTGAAGCCGGAGACAATCCCATAACCCAGCGTCGCCAGCCAGATCACCAGGATTCCGGGGAAGATTGGCACGATCAACCCAACCAGACCGATCAGGATGATCAGTTGGGTAACCCCAAAAATTGAGATGCGCAACCACTCTGGCAAGTCACCGAACACAGTATGCTCGCAATCTTCTCTACAAGCCCGGACGGATCACGTCGATCCCGCCCATCCAGGGCTTGAGCACTTCCGGCACCACTACCGTGCCATCGGCCTGTTGATAATTCTCCAGAACCGCAATCAGCGTGCGCGGCAAGCCCAGCCCTGAGCCGTTAAGGGTGTGCACATAGCGCAAACGCCCACCGCCTTTAGGCCGGTACTTGATATTGGCGCGGCGGGCTTGAAAGTCGGTGACGTTCGACACAGATGATACCTCCAGCCATTCGCCGCAACCAGGCGCCCAGACCTCGATATCGTAGGTGATCGCCGAACCGAAACCGATATCGCCGCTGCAAAGCTGTACCACCCGATATGCCAGGCCAAGCTCTGCGCAAGTCTGCTCTGCGTCAGCCACCATCTTCTCAAAGGCCGCTGGTGAATCTTCTGGCGCGCAGAAAATATACATTTCCACCTTGTCGAACTGGTGGCCGCGTTTGATGCCGCGCACATCCCGGCCCGCGCTCATCTTTTCCCGACGAAAACAGGGCGTATAGGCGGTGTAATAACGGGGCAGGTCGCTCTCTTCCAGGATATCATCCATGTGCAGCCCGGTCAGGGGCACCTCAGCAGTCGGCACCATCCACAAATCCTCTTCGTGATCTTTGTAGAGGTTATCCTGGAATTTCGGGAGCTGTCCCGCGCCAAACAGGGTGGCGCTCCTCACCATAAAGGGCGGGTATTTCTCCGTGTATCCCTGACGGGCGTGCAAATCGAGCATCCAGGCAATCAACGCCCGTTGCAGACGCGCCCCTGCGCCGCTGAGGACGTAGAAACGCGAGCCGGTGATCTTCACCCCTTGCTCAAAATTGATGATCCCCAGCTCTGGCCCCAAATCCCAATGGGCTTTCGGCTGGAAGGGGAACGAACGGGGTTCGCCTACAGTTCGGAGGACCACATTATCATGTTCGTCTTTCCCATACGGCGTGCGCGGATCGGGCAGGTTTGGGATGATCGCCATAACCTCGTTCAACTGGCTTTCGACCTGGCGCAACTGCTCATCCAGGGCGGCGATCTGATCTCCCACCTGGCGCATCGCTTCAATCCTGGCCTGCCGCTCCTGGGCATCTTTAATCAGGCTGATTTGCTTCGATGCCAGGTTGCGCTCTGCTTTGAGCGCCTCAACCTGCTGAATCAAATCGCGACGTTGCTGGTCAATCTCCAGCACCCGCGCTACCGGGGCGGGGTCCATCTGACGCGCCTCCATTGCCTGGCGCACCACCTCCGGTTTCTCGCGTATCAGATTGATGTCAATCATGACTGCACCTCCGCGTGGTTGATAACGGCTCAGGGTTGGCGGCGCTGAACAACCCGGCCGGCTGAGCTGAATCCTGTGCAACAGAAAACGCCCCCTCTCCGTGCAGGACGAGTGGGGCGCTCGCGGTGCCACCTGCTTTCGCCGCCTGCTGTATTGAACAGCAAGCCGCCTCGACTTCGCGTTATCCGGCGAAACCGGGCTCCCTTACGATCAGCCTGGCTGACCCCTGCAGGAGCTGCTGGTCCTTTCCCTCGAAAGGGCCGGCGGAGTGGATCTTATCCCGTTGACGGCTGTCTCGCACCAGCCGACAGCTCTCTGCCCAACGATCGGGATAATACGTCTCCGCGCCAGCAACTGATCTGTGAATGCTGGCATTATACCTGAGCAGGCGAAGCTGTCAAGCCTCACTCGCGCTCCCGCAGATGGGGGAAGAGGATCACCTCACGGATGTTGGGGCTATCGGTCAAAAGCATGGTCAGACGATCGATCCCCATGCCGAAACCGCCGTTCGGCGGCATACCATAGCGCATGGCGCGCAAGTAGTCTTCATCCATCGGGTGACGCTCTTCGTCTTCGGCGGCATAGTCGCGGCCCATCTCAAGAAAGCGCGCCTCCTGATCTAATGGATCGTTCAGCTCGGTAAAAGCGTTGCACAATTCCATCCCCGCCATGAATCCCTCGAAACGTTCCACGGTAGATGGATCGCCGGGCTTGCTTTTGGCCAGCGGCGAGATGTCGCGCGGATAGTCATAGACAAAGGTCGGCTGGATCAAGGTTGGCTCAAGATAATCGCCCAAAAGTCCATCAATCAGCTTGCCACGCGTGGCGTTGGGATCGGGCTGCATACCGCGCTCCCGCATAGCCGATGCCAGACTGGCGGCGGTGGGGTAGGCGTCAATATCAATGCCGCAGGCTTCCAGCAGCCCCTGGCGCAGCGCCAGGCGTCTCCACGGCGGCTCCAGGTTGATCGTCTGTCCCTGGAACGTCAGGAGGCGCCGCCCCAGCACGCGATCGGCGACAAAGGCAATCATCTCTTCGGTCAGCGCCATCACTTGCTCGTAATCGGCGTAAGCCCAGTAGAACTCCAGCTGGGTAAACTCGGGGTTGTGGGTGCGATCCACCCCTTCATTGCGGAAGTCGCGGCCAATCTCGTAGACCCGCTCCAGGTTGCCCACAAGCAGCCTTTTCAAGTAAAGCTCGAATGAAATGCGCAGGTACAACTCCTGTTTGAGCTGGTTATGAAAGGTGGTGAAGGGCCGCGCCGCAGCCCCGCCATAGATGGGCTGGAGAATCGGCGTTTCGACCTCCAGAAAACCACGCTCATCCAGGAACTCGCGCAGGGCGCGTAAAATGGCTGCCCGCGTGCGGAAGATCTGGCGCACCTCCGGGTTGATGGCCAGGTCGGCGTAACGCTGGCGGTAGCGCGTTTCAGGATCGCTCAGGATGGCATGACGCACAACCTGGCCGGCAACAATCTCATCCTTGGCGGCGGGCAGCGGCGTGATTGCCTTGGCGAGCATCCGAAACTCGTGCACCCGCAGCGTGATCTCGCCAGTGCGAGTGCGAAACATCTCACCAGAAGCCTGAATGAAATCCCCCAGGTCGAATTCTCGGTTGAAAAAGTCAATCGCCTGCTGACCCAACTCGTCGGCGCGCAAGAAGATCTGAATGCGCCCATCTCCGTCCTCAATATGGGCAAAGGTGATCTTACCCATTGGCCGCATGGAGCGCAGCCGCCCTGCCAGCGTCGCGGTGAGGTGAACCGGTGCATCGCCTGCCTCCGCCTGCTCATAGAGGCGAATGATCTCCCGACTGGTATGGGTGCGGCTGGCACGCGTGGGATAGGGCTCAATCCCTTGCTGGCGCAAGGCGTGCACTTTTTCCAGCCGGATTCGTTCGAGATTGGATAACTCAGCCGTCATTTCTGTCACACTCCTGATTAAGCAAAAGCCCCGCGCAAGAAATGCCTGCGCGGGGCTCTGAGGTCTGCCCCAACCTCACTCCACCTTGAGAATACGAACCGTAAACGAACCGCCAGGAGCATCTACCCGCACCACGTCGCCGGCGCGGTGATCCAGCAACGCTCGACCCAAAGGCGATTCGTTGGAAATGCGTCCATTGCGCGGATTGGCCTCTGCCGGACCGACGATGGTGTAAACCTCCGGTTCAGCTCCTTCTTCCTGCACGGTTACCGTGACGCCCACTTGCACCACGCCGGCATGATTGGTTTCTTCAATCACGCGTGCATTCGCAAGCAGGATCTCGAGCTCCTGGATGCGTCCTTCTACAAACGCCTGCTCATTCTTGGCGGCTTCGTATTCAGCGTCCTCGATGAGCTCTCCACCCTCCATAGCTTCGTGCAGGCGTTCGGCGACTTCCTGACGCCTGACTGTGCGCAAGTATTCCAACTCTTCCTGTAGCTTGAGGTAGCCCTCTCGGGTCAAGAATGACGTGGGCATTTTTCCTTCCTGCCTGACTGATTACACTGGTTGTATTTGTTCGTGCCACTACCGGTGAAAAATAAACGGCGCATGGAAAAAGGCTTTTTTTCCTGTTTCGCCGCAGGCCGATTTTAACACAAGTGATTCTCTAATGCAAGATTAGAACGCCTGTTCAAAGCTTTTTCTCCTTGGTTTCCACAGGCGCAAGCCGCCTGACTGGCGGCAATATGCCGCTAATTCGGCTTGCATTTGATCTAGACTGGGCCAAAACGTGCTGATCTGCGAAACATGGGCAGCCACTGCCTGTTGCCAGGCTTGCAAACCCAGGGCGCTAATCGGGAAAAGGTGCGCTTCCCAATCCTCTCGATGCAATATTTGTGCCAGTTCATCAGGATGAGCACCGACATAGGGATAATCAGCGTAATACCACAACGACCAATCCCTGCCAGGGCGCGGAGGAGCGAACAATCGCTCAACTGCAGCGCGAGTCAAGCGATGGTCAACGTGACCACCGACCGCCATTGGCGCAACCAGAACAACCCGCATTGGCAAATTGTCGCCGAGTTCCGTAGCGAGATCCATAACCAGTCGGCTTTCCTGCTCATGGAGTGCCCCAAAAAGTGAGCCCTCGCTGGGGTATAAGGCTTCGCCGGTAGCCGGGCTGCGGCGATAGATACAATCTGGCAGCGCAAAGTGGCGGTGGGCAGCTCCCAGGATGCGACACGAAGCAATATCTTCCATACGTCGCTGACCAACAGCCTGCCCTCCGCTGCGCCAACGGGCGTGCAGCGAAGCCGCAAAGGGGGACAGCCCTTCGTTGGGCGGATCGCCAGCGCAAATGGTCCAAATGCTGACCTCTATCCCCGCCTGCGCCTGCTCCCAAATCAATCCCCCGCAGGACAGGGCGGCATCGTCGAGGTGGGGAGACAGGTAGATCCACTCCATGCTTCATTTTTACCATAAATCTAGAAGATCACACCCTTTCCTCAATCCGCCTTGCCACAGCAGGCGCCTGGTGTTATCATCAACCCATTGAGGCAGCGTAATGCAAACCGCCGCAGACACTCGCCGGCAAATTCGGCTTGCCCTGGTTGCCGTGATCCTGGCAACCATCCCCTGTTACTGCATTGGCTTATTTGCAGCCATGATGGCGCCGGAGCGTAGCGAACGCCGGAGCGCTTCTCCCACGCCCACCGCTTCCTTCACACCGACGATGACATTATTCCCCACCCTTACCAGCTCGCCCAGTCCGCTGCCGCCCACCGGCACAGCCACGCTGACCGCCACATCTTCACCCACCCCAACCCCTACCGCCACCGCTCAGCCTTCGCCCACGCCAACCACATCACCGACAGCTTCGCCTTCACCCACGCCTTCGGCAACCGCCTCACCCACACTGCCGCCCCCCACCGACACCTCTACACCGACCCCCACAGCAGTCCCACCCGACGAGGCAACCAGCACACCCAGCTCCACCTCGCCGTAAGTTTATGATCGTTTGAAGAACTCCTGCCCCCTTATGGTTGATCTCCTGCCACTCCTCAAGAACTTGATCGCTACGCCGGGTCTATCTGGAAACGAAGCCCCCATCCGCGCCCAAATCGAAGCCGCCTGGAGACCGCTGGTAGATGAACTCAGTGTCAGCCGTCTGGGCAGTTTGCACGCCCTCAAATCGGGCGCTGATCCTCAACCCCGCCGTCGCCTGCTGCTTGCCGCCCACATGGACACCATCGGTCTGATGGTCACCGGCATTGTGGACGGCTTTCTGCGCATTACCGAGATCGGCGGTTTAGATCCACGCGTGCTGCCCGGGCAATTGGTCACCATTCATGGACGCGAAGACCTGCCCGGTCTCATCGTCCAGCCGCCAGCGCACCTGCTTCCACCGGATAACCGGACCGGTCCGGTCAGACTGGAAAATCTGCTGGTGGACACCGGCCTTCCGCCGAAGGAAGTCTCCCGGCGCGTCAGGGTCGGCGACCTGATCTCCTTTGCCCAGGAGCCGATTGAAATGCCCAATCAGGTGTTGGCAGGCAGATATCTCGACAACCGCGCCTCGGTCGCTGCGCTCACCCACGTTCTGGATGAGCTACAGGGCAGGCAGGTCGCCTGGGATGTGTGGGCGGTGGCGACTGCGCAAGAAGAAGAGACGCTCGGCGGCGCAAGAACCTCCGCTTTCGAGCTGCGCCCGGACCTGGCTGTGGTCATAGACGTCACCTGGGGGTCCAGCCCCGACAGCCCCGGTTACCGCACCTACCCAATTGGCAGAGGGCCGACGCTGGGATATGGCCCGAATATCCACCCCGGGCTGCATAAAGCCTTCAAGGAGCTGGCAGAACGGCTGGAAATACCCCACAAGATCGAAGTCATGCCGCGTCATTCAGGCACCGATGCCATTAGCATCCAGGTGGCGGCTGAGGGCATTCCGACCATGGTGCTGGGCATCCCCTTGCGGTATATGCATACGCCGGTGGAAATGGTCTCGCTGCACGACATCCGTCGCGCCGGTCGCCTGGTCGCCGAATTCGCCGCCAGCCTGACTGAAAGATCTTTAGAGATGCTCGCCTGGAAAGATTGAACCAGGACTGGAAGACACCTTCGATGGAACAACCCGGCAAAACCCCTGCAATTGGCGCTGCGCAGCTCAGGCTGCTCAAGCGTTTATGCCAGGCCTGCGCAGTGTCTGGCGACGAAGGCGAAGTGCGCAAAATCGTCCTGGAACAGTTACGCCCCAAAGCGGCCGGCGGAGAGCGCCAATACGCAGACGAGATCACTTCGGACGCTTTGGGAAACGTGCTGGCAATCAAACGCGGCCAGGTCGAACCCCGTTTGCGGGTGATGCTGGCTGCGCATATGGATGAGGTCGGCTTCATGCTGATCCATGACGATGAGGACGGCTTTTACCGCTTTGAAACCGTTGGCGGGATCGATGTGCGCCAGCTTCTTGGCAAGCCGGTATGGGTTGGAGCCGACCACATTCCCGGCGTGATTGGGGTCAAGCCAATCCATCTGACCAACGACGACGAACTGGAGCGCACGATCTCGATCGAGAACCTGCGCATTGACATTGGGGGGGCAAATCCGAAGGTCAAGGCAGGAGATCGAGCTGTTTTCGCCACGCCCTTCGCTCGCATTGGTCCCAGCCTGCGCGCCAAAGCTCTGGACGATCGCCTGGGCGTCGCCATCCTGATCGAGCTGGTAAAGTGCGCTCCCACAAACATTGACCTGTTAGCTGCCTTCACCGTCCAGGAGGAGGTTGGTCTGCGCGGGGCGCAGGTCGCGGCGTATCGCTTCAACCCCGATCTGGCAATTGTAATCGACAGCACCCCCGCCAATGATCTGCCCGCCTGGGATGGCACGGAAAACACCCGCTACAATACTCGCCTGGGTGGCGGGCCAGCCATCTACCTGGCTGATAGCCATACCCTCTCAGACCCCCGTTTGGTGCGCTTGCTGATCGAAACCGCCGAAAGCGCCGGCATTCCATACCAGATACGCCAGCCAGGCGGAGGCGGCACCGATGCTGGAGCTATCCATAAGCAGCGCGCCGGCATCCCCAGCGTTTCGGTATCTGTGCCGGTGCGCTACGCCCACACCGCCGCTTCAATTGCCCGCCTGTCAGACTGGAAACATACGCTGGCGTTGATACACACTGCCTTGAAGCGGCTGGAACCGCAAATCTTGAGCCAGGAACGCTGAACAGGAGCGTCAACCATTGGCTGCACCGCCCAGCGCTGGTAGATGACCGGCATCTTCCCAAGATATTTCAGGAGACTGCATGAAATCCCTCATCCAGAAACTCGTCGAATCGACTGGACCATCCGGCTACGAAAGCTCCGTTCGAGAGCTGATTCGCGCTGAAATTGAGCCCCACGTTGATGAACTGCGCGTTGACGCCCTCGGCAATTTGATCGCCATCAAAGGGCAAGCCAGCGTTGATGGAAAACGTATCATGCTGGCTGCCCACATGGATGAGATCGGGCTGATTGTCACCCATATCGATGAACAAGGCTTTGCCCGCTTCACCAACCTGGGCGGCGTAAAGGTACAGCATTTGCCGGGCAGCCGGGTTCGTTTCCTGAACGGCGCGTTGGGCGTGATCGGCGTGGAGCGCGCAGAGGAGGGCAATGGTTTTCCCGGTTTGAACCAGTTATTCATCGACCTGGGCGCGACCAGCCGGGAAACCTGCCCGGTGCAGATAGCCGACGTGGCCGTCTTCGAGAGACCTTTCGCCGATCTGGGTGGAAGAATGGTCGCCAAAGCCATGGACGATCGCATTGGCGTGGCAGTGCTGATCGAAACCCTGCGCCAGATCCAAAACAGCCCTCATCAACTGTGTTTTGTCTTCAGCGTCCAGGAAGAGGTAGGAATTCGCGGCGCGACAACCGCCGCTTTCAGCCTGGACCCCGAGATTGGCCTGGCCGTCGATGTGACCGACACTGGCGATACCCCCAAAGGAATCAAGATGGCCGTCCATCTGGGCAAAGGTCCGGCAATCAAGGTGCGCGACAGCGGTATGCTGACCGACCCGCGCCTGGTGACATGGATGCGGGATGCAGCTGAGGAGGCCGGGCTGCCCTACCAGCTAGAAATCCTCGAGCGCGGCACCACCGACGCGCGCGCTATACAGCTCAGCCGGGCAGGCGTGCCTACTGGTTGCCTGTCGATCCCCTGCCGGTACATTCACGCCCCATCAGAGATGGTTGATCTGACAGACGTGGAAAACGCCGTCCGCTTGTTGCTCGAAATCCTCGCCCGCCCGATGCCCCCGTCATTAAATTTCGCAAAGAACTCTGAGCGAAAATCCTGAGCCCGCCTGCGATGAACTGGCGTATCATCCCCCTGGCTATGTTGCTTTTCCTGATGGTGGGCTGCACGGTCAGCACGCCGCCAACCACCCTCCCGCCGGCGCCCGTCACTGCCGCGCCCTCGCCTGCCGTAACGCCCACAAGCGCCCTCACCCCAACGCCAGCAGGACCGGTGACGCTGCGCCTGTGGCTGCCGCCGCAGTTTGACCCCAACTCCGGCAGCGCAGCCGCCGCAATCCTTAAACAACGCCTGGATGAGTTCACTCAACGCCGTGCCGGGGTGCGGGTGGAAGTGCGGCTAAAAGCGCTCGAGGGACCGGGAGGGCTGCTGGATTCCCTGACCACCACCAACGCCGCGGCACGCCTGGCATTGCCCGACCTGGTTGCCCTGCCGCGACCGCTCCTGGAGACCGCCGCCCTAAAGGGGTTGGTGCATCCCTACACCGATCTCGCCAGCCCGATAGATAACTCCGACTGGTACGCGTACGCCACTCAGCTTGCCAGGCTGCAAGAGAGTACTTTTGGCGTCCCCTTTGCCGGTGATGCGCTATTACTGGTCTATCGCCCCTCGATCATTGGCTCGCCGCCTCCCGATTTAAACGCCGCCTTACAGGCTGCCGGACCGCTGGCTTTCCCGGCAGCTGACCCACAGGCGCTTGTCACCCTGGCTTTGTACCAGGCAGCCGGAGGCGCAGTGCGAGACGAGCAGGGGCGCCCCTTGCTACAGGCTGAAGTGCTGGAAAAGGTGCTCATTTTTTTCCGCGACGCCTCTCAGAGTGAACTGACACCCTTCTGGCTGACCCAATTCCAAAACGATAGCGAATCCTGGCAGGCGTTTGTGGAGCAACGCGCCCCGATGGTAATTACCTGGGCTTCGCGCTACTTCAACGAGCGACAGCCGGACATGGACGCCGCACCGCTGCCCACGCTGAGCGGCGAAGACTTCACCCTGGCTTCTGGCTGGGTTTGGGCGCTGGCATCCCCTGATCCGCTTCGACAGCAACTCAGCACCGAGCTGGCAGAATTTCTGAGCACGGCAGAGTTCCTGGCGCAGTGGAATACAGCAACCGGTTATCTACCCACCCGGGCGGGCGCTTTGCAATCCTGGAAAGACGCGCCGGCGCGTTCTCTGGCCAGGCAAATTGCCACGTCGGCTCAACTTTATCCCTCTGAAGATTTACTGACCAGCCTGATGCCCGCCCTGGAAAAAGCCACGGTTGAAGTGCTGAAACAAGAGCTCGATCCGCGCACCGCTGCCCAGGAAGCCGCCGAAAGCCTGGCTGTACCGTAAACAGCCCCCACTTGGGAGCGATTGACACATCTTTGCAGCAGTGTTATCATCCCAGCAGGAGACATCCATGCAGGAGGATCACACTTTTGACGAGGATACCCTCGTCGAAGGCGATATTGACAACCTCATCGAACATCCGGCGCCCGCTGCTGCGCCGCCCGCTCCCGGTAAGTTGTACCTCCTGTGGGAGGGGATTTCCCAGGCCGGCCTGGCTGAAACCGCCTTGCGCCTGGGCACCAACATTTTGTTGGTTGCGTTGATCTTGCTTGTTGCCTGGGCAATGCGCCAGTTTTATCGGTACGCTCAACAGGAGCGCACCCTGCCGCTGGCTGCCCAGGCGGCCTCTTTGCCCACTCCCACCCCTGGCGAAGCAGCGCTGCAGCTTCCTCCCTTTTCCCCGCAACCGGTTCGCTCAACCGGTATCCGCCGCGCCATTTTACTTCACACCACCATCCCCAATCGCCCACGGGTGGAGGTGATCAAATATACTGTGCAGAAGGGCGATACTGTGTTTGGCATTGCTGAGAAGTTTGGCTTGCGGCCAGAAACCATCCTGTGGGGCAACCAATATATCCTCGGCGACAACCCGCATAATCTGCGCGAGGGCCAGGAGCTGAACATCCTCCCCGTAGACGGCACATATTACGAATGGCAAGCCGGCGATGGCCTGAACGGGGTCTCCAGGTTCTTCGGCGTCACACCAGAAGACATTATCAACTACCCCGGCAACCATTTGAACCCGGAAACCATCGGGGATTATGCCCGACCGAACATCCCGCCGGGCACCTGGCTGATCATCCCGGGCGGTGAACGCGAGTTTGTCACCTGGAGCGCCCCGGCGATTCCGCGCGATAACCCTGGCGTGGCAAAAGTGCTCGGCCCAGGTGCATGCAGCGCGGTGGCGGATGGCGCCATCGGCATAGGAATGTTCATCTGGCCTGCCAACAATCATTTTCTCTCTGGTTTCGACTATTCACCCGCCACCAACCACCGCGGCATTGATATTGACGGCGACACTGGCGATCCTGTCTACGCAGCCGACAACGGCGTGATCGTCTATGCGGGATGGAACAACTGGGGCTATGGCAACGTGGTGGTCATCAACCACGGAAATGGCTGGCAGACCCTCTACGCTCACCTGAGCGTATACAACGTTGGCTGTGGCCAGAGCGTCTACCAGGGTGCAGTGATCGGCGCGATCGGCAGCACCGGTAATTCCACCGGATCGCACCTGCACTTCGAAATGATGTACAACGGCACCAAAGTAAACCCCTGGGATTATCTCCCCTGATCCTGGCAAGCCTGCGCGTTGACGCTCCCTGTTGTTAGCAGGGGGCGTCGGCTATCTATGGTTTAATCGCTCGAATGCGAACGCTGAACACTTTCCCATCCAGCTTGTTTTGTTCTGCCTGATCCATTGCCAGCGTCGGCTGAGCGTCCTCCGGGGTCTCGATCTGTAAAACTGGTTCTATCTCGATATCCACAAATCCAGCCGCTTCTAGGGCAGCGCGGTACTCATGCACATCCAGGGCGCCAGCCACACAGCTTGCCCAGGAGCTCAGATTGGCGCGCAACTCCGGCGCAAGCTCCCCCAGAGTAGCCACATCGCTGACTTCCAGTCTGCCACCCGGTTTGAGCACACGCCACGCCTCGCGCAGCGCTTGAGGTTTGTCGGGGCTGAGATTGATGACGCAATTGGAGATGACCACATCCACCGAACAGTCAGCCACAGGTAAATTTTCGATTTCGCCCTGGCGGAACTCGATATTTTTCAACCCTAACCGGGCCTGGTTCAGCCGCGCCAGCGAGATCATGTCGGCGGTCATGTCTACCCCAATAACCCGGCCGCCTTCGCCAACCCGCTGCGCCGCCTGGAAACAATCCAGGCCGGCGCCCGACCCCAAATCCAAAACCGTCTGACCGGGACGCAGCTCAGCGAGCGCCAACGGATCTCCACAACCCAACGACAGGTTGATCGCCCCGTCTGGATTGCCAGCGATCGCCTCCAGCGGAATGAGTTTTGTCGGCGTTGCATCGCCCGGTGGACAACAATCAGGTGCGCAACCGATGGCTTTGCCGCGCAAGGCATCTCTGGCGATCTCGCCATAGCGCTGGCGAACATAACCGCGCAGATCGTCAGCAGATCGTTTGTTTTCCATTCAGAATCCTTCCTTGCGCCTGGGATAGCCTCGGGTCAGTCTAACAAGTGCGAATCTTTTGTCAGCTCGTCTTACTCACCACCAGTTCGTGATCGGGGGCGAAATCTTCGGCCAGGATGCAGCAGCCGGAGGCAATCCGCGCCTGATTGAGAGTGTAATACACCTGCCTTCCTTGCCGACGCACTTTTACCAAATCCGCTGCTTTGAGTATGGCAAGGTGATGGGAAACCGTCGGCTGAGAAACATCCAGGGCAGCGACAATCTCGCCCACGCTCAACCAACGACAGCAGCAAAGGCGCATGATCTCCTGACGGGTTTCATCCGCCAGGGCTTTGGCAAATTGAACCGGGTCGATTCCCGGTGACTTCATATCGACGATCATCGATATAAAGAATAATCGACATTTATCTATTAGTCAAGGGTCAGCGCGAATCTCGGCTATAAACCCGTATACAGCGGTAGTTGAGGTACAATCGGGGACGTGCGTCGTTGCCCCATGTTGCCCGTCTTCTTGTTCACCTGGCTTGTCATTGCCGGGGTTGTGCTGCTTGGGCCTCCAGAAAAGTCGCTGGGCGCGAACGTCCGCGTGGTGTACTTGCATGGCGCCTGGGTGTGGACCGCAATCATCTCCTACCTGGCCGCTGCAATCCTCGGGTTGGCAGGTTTACTCCTGCGCCACCAGGAGCTACAGCGCTGGTCGGTCAGCCTGGGGCGCACCGGCCTGATCTTCTGGATAACCTATATCCCCATCTCGATGTGGGCAATGCAAACCAACTGGAATGGTCTATTCCTGGCCGAGCCGCGCTGGCGTCTGGCGCTTGCCTTTGCGGTGGCCGGTTTGCTGCTTCAGGCAGGCATCGCCCTGATCGAAGATCCCGCCTGGGCATCAGCAGCCAACCTGGTTTTTTTCCTGGCGCTCTTCCTTGCCTTGCAAAGCACCGAGAACGTGATGCACCCGGCTTCGCCGATCCTGACCTCGGAAGCCCGGCGCATCCAGTTCTTCTTCGGCAGTTTGCTCCTGCTGACCTCACTGGCAGCCGCTCTGCTTTCCTGGTGCCTGCGTCGTCTGGACCTGGCGCGCCCGTAACCTCCTGACCAACATGCCCTCCAATTCGTCTCCCGCCTTGCCGTCCATGCGCTTGCAGCTTGCGGCAATCACCCTGACACGGGTTGTCTTGAATACGATGCACCGTATGCTCTACCCGTTCCTGGCTGTCTTCGGGCGCGGCTTGGGGGTGGAGTTGAGCACGATGGCTTTCGCCATCACTGCCCGCTCGCTGGTGGGCGTGCTCAGCCCATTCATGGCCACCTGGGGCGATACGCGTGGGCGCAAGGCAGCCATGTTGCTGGGGTTGGTCATCTTCACCTGTGGCGCCGGACTGGTGCTCTTCTTGCCGACTTTTCCAGCGTTCGCCGCAGCGTTGATATTGGGTATGGTCGGCAAGTACATTTTTGACCCTTGCCTGCAAGCCTACCTGGGAGATCGCGTACCTTACGCCCGGCGTGGGCGCGTCCTGGGGATTGTCGAGCTGGGCTGGTCGCTCAGCTTTATCGCCGGCGTGCCTGCCATGGGCTTCCTGATTGCCCGTTTCGGTTGTAGCGGGCCATTCCCCGCCCTGGCGCTGGCCGGGTTAGCGGCAACCCTTGGCCTGGGTTGGCTGCTGCCCAAGGATCCCCGCCTCCCCTCCGATCGGCCAGGCGTCTGGAACAACCTTCAATCGCTGTTGGCAGATAAATCGGCTCTGACCGGACTGTTGCTCGGTTTGCTCATCAGCGCGGCGAACGAGGTGATCAACCTGGTCTTTGGCGTCTGGATGGAAGACGCATACCAGTTACAAATCGCCTCGCTCGGCGCAGCCGCAGCCGTAATCGGCGCGGCAGAGCTGGGCGGAGAGACGTTTACCGTTGCCTTAACAGACCGCCTCGGTAAGCCACGCGCTGTTGGCCTGGGCATCCTGCTGAACAGTCTGGCGGCTTTAAGCCTGCCCTGGCTCGGACGGTCACTGACAGGCGTGCTTGCTGGTCTTTTCCTGCTCTACATCACCTTCGAATTTACCCTGGTCTCCAGCATTCCAATTCTGACCGAGTTGTTGCCCCCGGCGCGGGCAACCTTGATGGCGGCTAATGTCTCGGGCATCTCGCTGGGGCGTGCCCTGGGCGCGGCGCTGGCTCCCTACCTGTACAGAGGCGGCATTGCCTGGAACAGCCTGGCTTGTCTGTCTTTCAACCTGCTGGCACTGCTTGTGCTTTATCGGTTAAACAGACGACTGAGCGCCATGGCTGAATCATCCGCCTCCCCCCCGGTTTGAGGCAAGTTTTAGCCCCTGCTCAGCAACTGCTCGAATCCTGCTCTTTTCTTCCGGTATAATCGTCCTTGTGACACAACACCCACGGCAAAGCGCCAAGCTTTTTTGGATTGCGCTCATCATCCCTTTGATGGGATTGATTTGGCTGCGTCTGCCGGCGTTGGCGGCGCCGAATTTGCAGCTTACGCCATTTCCTACCCCAACGCCCGGGCCAGACGGGCGCATCCTTTATGTTGTACAACCGAACGACACGCTGCTGCGCATTGCCCTGATAGCCGGTATCTCGGTTGATGAGCTGCGCGGATTGAACAATCTGACGGGCGACAACATCGTTGTGGGTCAAGAGCTGCTGTTGGGGCTGGGAGGCCCCTCTCAGGTATCCCCAACTCCAGGCCCCAGTCCCACACCCACATTCGAACCGCCGACCCCCACGCCGAAAACCGGAGCTGGCACTCTATGTGTCTTGCTGTACCACGATAAAAACGGCGATTCCATCCGCCAGGAGGAGGAACCGTCCATTCCCGGCAGCGCCATCAGCATCAGTGGAAGCTCCGGCAAGGTCTCGCTCACCGAGACCACCCGCGCTGGCCTCGAACCGCAATGCTTTGAAAACTTACCCCAGGACCGCTATACTGTCTCGGTAGCCGTTCCAGACGGTTACAACCCCACTACCCGGAGCAGTTTTATCCTCGATCTCGCTGCCGGCGACCAGACCTACCTGGACTTTGGCGCGCAGCCCAACTCAGAAACTCAGGCTGAGGAGACCCTCTTGCCCGCTGAGGGTCGGCGTTCGCCGCTGCTTGGCATTCTGGGGGCGGTCTTCCTGCTTGCGGGCGCCGGATTGGCCTTATTTGCCAGTCGCTTTATGCGACGTTGACCCCGATCAACCCTCTGAGCCAGTGCATACAGCTTGATAAGCCTCCCATAAGCCGCGTTGAAAGGCTTGTGACCTCCAATGCGATGCTCGCTGTCCCGCGGCGGCGGAGAGACGGGCTGCCAGCTCTGTCTCAACGACCAGGGTAATCAGAGCTGCCCCCAGGGCGCGCGGCTGATGCAATGCCGCCAGGTATGCTGCCGGCCCCACCATGGCGTCTGTCAACGCTGTCTCGCCAGCCACCAGCGGCCTGGCGCAGGCAAGTGCCAGCCGTAGCGGGCTACCCCAGGCGGGCGACTCTGCAGGGTGAAACACCACCGCGCTACGGCGATAAATTGCCTGGATCGTGCCTGGCCTGACGACCGGCAGCGCCCATACCCGGTCTTCCAACCTATATTCCTGGAGCAAGGCCGCCAGCCGAGATCGGCTTGGGGCATCCAGCCCCAGGATCAGCAGGGGATAATCCACCCCAAGCGGGTCCGCCGCCCAAGAAAAGGCTTCCAACAGCCGGCGCAGCTCAGCTCCCGCGCCTGGTCCGTGGTAAAGGACAAAAGTTTCCGGCAAACCCAGACGCTCAATCTCAGCCGGGACATTTGGGTCTGAATCCCAGGCTTCAGGGAAAGCCACCGGTGCCGCCCGCAAGGCCTGCACGCCTGCCGGCGCATCGGGTACGTCAATCGGCCATAGCAAAGCGCCGCTGCGCGACGCCCCACCCGCAGCCAGCGCTACCCGCAAGCGGGCGTAAAAGCCCATCTCATGCGTGGGTTCACTATATTCAGCCGGACTGACCAGGCTGGGCGTTGAGGAAAAAAGGGCCGGGTGCATGCCGCACAGGTGCACCAGATCTGCCCTGACAGCTCTCGCCAGCTCGGGCAGGATTCGTTGCTCCCAGAGGAGCCGGCCACGAGCAGTATCGGGAGTGTGCCGGACGATTGGCTGGAAATCCCCGGTCAACCATTCCGGTGGATCAGCCGGTAAAGCCAATGCAGCAGCAGCCTGTTTTGGATGGCACGCCAGCATTGCCAGCAGGTGCAGCGCGGCCGGGCTGTTCGGCTGATTCACCAAAGACCAGCCGTCTAAGAGGACCGTTAACTGTTGGCTCACCGATCTTCCATTTTTTGTGCCAGGCGGCGCAAGAAGCGCGCCTCCTCGATCACTACGCGCTGGTGAGACCCTTCGCCGATCATTTCCCATTCGTCCCATGCCTGGACGGCAAAGTCCACCCGATTGCCCTTGACGCCGATCACTTCGGCGCGCGCCCGGACGCGCGTTCCCAGCGGCGTTGGCGCCAGGTGACGCACATCCACTCTTGCGCCCACGCTGGAATAGCCCTGTGGCAGGTGCTCTGCCAGCAAGTCACGCGCCACGCGTTCCATGAAGGCGATCATCCAGGGCGTTGCCAGGACGCGCGCGGAACCGCTGCCGACGTGCGACGCCAGTTGCTGCTCGCCTACCACAAAGGTATCTTCGCGTTCCATGCCGGGATGGATAAATTCAACAAGTTCCATGATTTCACCTCGTTTTCCAGCGGATCAGTCCGATCAGGCGGCAAACCACCAGGAAATGCCTTCTAACATATTCAACCCTGCCAAGCGCCGGCGGATCACTGGTCGCGCCCCCCGCGTTCCCACAGCCGCCAGCAACACCGGACGCGACTGCTTTTGCCACCAGGAAGGCAGCGCTTCTGGCGCGAGCACCGGCAACCCAAAACGCACACTGCCGATCTTGTGCGGGTCAACATCGAAGAATGCTTTCAGCGGCACGCCCTGGCGCAGCAGTTGCTTGCCCAGCCGACGCCCCATCATACCGGCTCCCCAGACAAACACTGCGTCACGATCAGCGCAAGGTCCACGCGCCAGATAGAAAGCCTTCGCACGCAGGAAGTTCTCCAGCGAATAGCGACCATCGCTGCGGGTCAGCCGATCGGGGCGTTCGCGCCACCCCAATAAAACCTCTGGAAGTTTGGCAAACATCGCCCCTGCCAGATACAGGCGTAGCCACAAGTCGTAATCTTCCGCCCAACCGAAATCTTGGTATCCGCCTACGCGTTCCAACCATGCGCGGCGTATCATCACACTTGGATGCGCCAGTGGACACTCGACAAAGATCTCGCGACGGATGTCAGCGTCCATCAAGAGCGAGTTCTGCCATTCCAGGTAGATTTGCAATCCCAGGCGCGCCTGCTCGCGCGGGATTGCCTCTACCCGACTACCGAGCACAGCGATTTCCGTGTGCTCAGCCAGGTAGTTCGCCTGCAGTTCCAGTCGCCTGGGGTCGCAGCAATCATCAGCGTCCATGCGGGCGATCAACTCTGCCCGGCAGAGTTGTAAGCCGGCGTTCAGCGCGGCGACAATTCCCTGATGCGGCTGTTGCACCCAGCGCAAACGCCCATCTATCTCGCTGTAATGTTGCAAAATCTGCCCGGTTTCATCGGTAGAACCGTCATCCACAGCCACAATTTCGAAATCCGTCAACGTCTGGCAGAACAGGCTGTCCAACGCCTCAGACAGGGTGGCTGCGGCGTTGTAACACGGCATCAACACCGACACCAGGGGTACGTGTGTCGCCATGACATGATTGTACCCGAACACCTTGCCCTCCAGGCGGCAAGGTTCTAAAATATATCAGACCGAGGTTCTCTTGTCATCGCCCGTATAGCGTTCGTGTCTTATCTCTCTATCGAAAAGGAGAATCCGCATGAGCTGCAAAATTACCTGGTATGGTCATGGCTCTCTGGGCTTGGAGACTGGAGGCTACAGAATCCTGGTTGACCCCTTCTTCACCGATAACCCGGCAGCAACGATCAAACCCGAGCAAGCGCAGGCTGACTATATTCTCTGTAGCCACGGCCACTTTGACCACGTCAGCGACGTCGAAACGATCGCCAAACGCACCGGCGCCACAGTGATCACCAACTTTGAGCTGGCAACCTGGCTGGGCAACCGCGGCGTCCGCACCCACGCCCAACATATTGGCGGCGGCTACCATCATCCTTTCGGTTACACCAAACTAACCCTGGCCCTGCACGGCTCAGGATTGCCGGATGGCTCCTATGGCGGAAATCCGGCTGGTTTTCTCATTACCACGCAGGATAAGCTCAAAATTTACTTTGCCTGCGACACCGGGTTGTTCGGCGATATGCGCCTGATCGGCGAGGAGGGCATTGACCTGGCGACGCTGCCAATTGGCGACAATTTCACCATGGGACCGGAGGACGCCCTGCGAGCGGTCAAGCTGATTCAACCGCGATATGTCATCCCGGTGCATTACAACACCTGGGATCTGATCGCTCAGGACGTGAACGCCTGGAAAGAGCGCGTCCAGGCTGAGACGTCCACTCAGGCGCACATCCTTAAACCAGGGGAAAGTTTCACGCTTTCGGCTGCCTGAGGGGCTCAAGCGCCGGTTGCAATTGCCCCAAACCCGATTCAGAAGAGCTCAGCCTTACGGGGTGGGAGTTGTGGCCGCGCTCGCGCTGCCTTATACAGCATGGAAGGACAGCAGAGCGGGAAAGAGCAATGACAATGATCGCTTGGATCAACCTGGCAGCCAATGTGCTGTGGATCCTGGGCTGCGCTTTATGCCTGGCGACGCTCAGCCATGCCAGTTGGGCAGCCTCGCAGCGCAAAGAAAAGTTTCTATCCCGGCTGAAGCGGCCGATGTATCGGGCAGTTCTCAGCCTGGCTGTGGTGCTGTTCAGCGTGGGGATGGCTGCCAGCGCCGCCTACAACCTGGAGATGGCTCTCTGGCTGTTGTTAACCGCCGGCTTCTCTATCTACGCCTTGTATTCCCTGCTGCAGACGAAAGAGAGCCGGTGATCGGCCTTGCTTCAGTCTGTCCCCGTGGTGAACATCAAGCGGTCTAACAAGGTGCGCTGTAAAACCAGGAAGATCATCACTACCGGCAGGCTCATCATCACCGCCAGCGCTGCCAGCTTGCTCCAGGATTCCAGCGTGGTACCCTGAATCACCCCTGCAACCAGCACTGCCGCCAGGCAAATCAGCCATTTTTTCATTCACAGCCAGCTTTCACGACCCGCGTTGGAAGATCGAGCAATCACTCCTCCAGCTCGCCAGGCTGCGCTGGGGGTTTCAATAGCATGCACTCACCCCGCCGCACCTGAAAGCGGTCAAAATCGCGCGCCACAAAAGTGGCCGGAAACACTTCTCTGGCTTCAGCCAACACCTGGCGCTCACGATAGCGCCGGGAGAGATGCGTGAGGATCAGATGTTGCACCTGCGCCCGTGCCGCCAATTGGGCTGCCTGACGGGCAGTCATGTGGGCAAACTGACGCGCCATCTCTGCCTCTTCTTCCAGGTAAGTGGCTTCAATGACCAGCGCGTCTGCCTGCCAGCTTACCGTTTCCAACCCATCGGTGCGGCCGGCATCGCCAACCAGCACCAGGCGCGTGCCAGGGCGCTCCGGGCCAAGCACCTGCTCCGGCTCAATCTGACGACCATCGGGCAAGAGTACCGTCTTGCCATCTACAAGGTCTCGCCGCCAGGGACCTGGCGGAATGCCCAACGCTTCGGCTTGCTCGGCCAGGAAAGGGCGCCGAGCTTTCTCCTCAAACAGGAAACCGTAGCAATCTGGGCCGCGGTGATACACCGGGAAGGCGCTGACGCTGAAATCGCCCTCCTGGAAGAACACCCCCGGCTGAATTTCGATCAAGCGCAAAGACATTGGAGGTCGCCCGCCGCGCAGGACCACCCCAAAGAGCAGATCATGAATGCGGTCCAATGCCCAACGCCCGGCGTAGATTTCCAATTCATCAATCGCCTCCCAACGGGTAAATGTCGAGAGCAGTCCCGCCAGGCCGAGGATGTGATCCAGATGACCGTGGGTGATCAAAATGCGGTTTAAGCGTTTGAAGCCGAGGCCAGAGAGCAGAATCTGGCGCTGGGTGCCTTCTCCACAGTCCACCAGGAAGCGGTGTTCTTCGTGCAATACCACCTGAGCAGAAAGTCCCCGGTGGACGGATGGAGCGGATGCGGATGTGCCCAGGAATACAATCTCGAACAAGAGAATCGCCTGCGCGGAGGGATTTTGGGTACATAGATCAGCAGGCATCATCAACCTGCCGGTTTCAATTGTACCGCAGCTTGTCCCCAGCGATAAGAACTCGCAGTTATCAGACCATCTGTGCTATAATTCGGCCAGGTCATTGCATGGCGAAAAAAGCCCTCAAAAGGAGCAACAAGCCGGCAAAAAAGCCGCAAAGGGCAACTCAGCCTGCCCGCAAGGCGCGGCAGAATGATAAAGATCACGCCGCCCGCAAATCCACCCCCAAAAAGCGAACGCCAGCGCCTGCGCCAGCCGCCAGCAGCCTGTCTCTGGATCGCAAGCTGGATATTACCGGCGTCGTCCTGGCTCTTGGGGGGCTGTTGCTCTTACTCCTACTGATATCAGCCACTCGCAGCGCCGGCGCTCAGGGTTTGCTCGCCTGGCTTGGGCGCGTATTTGGCTGGGGCAGCTACCTGCTGCCTGCAGCCTTCATTTCAATCGGTTTGTGGCTGATTTTAAGGAACTTCCAGCGCATCCCAACCATATCTTTGGAACGCCTGGCGGGGCTGATACTCCTGTTTTTGATTCTACTCATTGCCCTGCATCTCATTCTGCTGCCCTCTGACTCACAAGAAGCGCTTGAGGTCGCCCGGCAAGGCCGGGGAGGCGGCTTTGTTGGCGCATATTTATATCTTGTCGTGCAAGGGTTGCTCGGCGTTGGTGGCGCAGCCATTGCCTTGTTGGCTCTTTCCCTAATTGCCCTGGCGCTTTCGTTGGACCTCAGCATTGCCGAGATGTTTCGCTGGGTTTCACCACTGCAGTCACGGTTCCAGGCAAGCCGGGACAGGTTGCTGGCGCGCCGCAAGCACCCGGCTGAGCCCAATGCCGCGGCACAAACGCCAGTATACCCGCCCGAAATTCCGGAATTGCCGCCCGAAACGTTCCACGGCGCGCCAATCAGCGCAACCCTGCCGGGGCCGTCCATCGCCGGTTGGGAAGGCGGTCGTCGCCAGTGGAGCTTGCCAGATGCAAGCAATATCCTGGACTCTGGCACTGTGGCAACCTATGATGAAGACGTTGATCGGCGCAGAGCCCACCTGATCGAAGAAACTCTGGCCTCCTTTGGCGCGCCTGCTCATGTAGTCGAGATCAGTCGCGGCCCGACGATCACCTTGTTCGGGGTGGAACCCGACTTTGTCGATTCACGCGGCGGGCGCATGCGCGTGCGGGTGGGAAAGATTGCCTCGCTGGCAGACGACCTGGCGCTGGCTCTCTCTGCCCGCACTATCCGCATCCAGGCGCCAGTTCCAGGAAAAGGCTACGTGGGCATCGAGGTGCCGAACGAACAAATCGCTGTGGTTGCCCTGCGCGATGTGATCGAGAGCGAGGCGTTTCGCCGGTTGAAATCGCCCTTGCGGTTTGCCCTTGGGCAGGATGTCGCCGGAAACGCTGTGGCGGCCGACCTGGCCGTCATGCCACACCTGTTGATCGCCGGCGCGACCGGCTCGGGCAAATCCGTCTGCGTAAATTCCCTGATCAGTTGCCTGCTGTTGAACAATACACCTGACGACCTGCGCCTGCTGATGGTTGATCCCAAGCGGGTTGAGCTGACCGGCTACAACGGCATTCCACATCTGCTGGCGCCCGTGGTTGTGGAGCTGGAACGGGTTGTTGGCGCTTTACAGTGGGTCTTGCGCGAGATGGACGCCCGCTATCATAAGCTGGCTCAAGCCGGGTGCCGCAACATGAAAGATTACAACGCCCGCCTGGCTGCAACAGGGGAAAAAACTCTGCCCTATCTGGTGGTGATCATTGATGAGCTGGCGGATTTAATGATGCTGGCTCCTGAAGAGACAGAACGCAGCATAACCCGGCTGGCGCAACTGGCGCGCGCCACCGGCATTCACCTGGTTATTTCCACCCAACGCCCCTCGGTTGACGTTGTCACCGGCCTGATCAAGGCTAACTTCCCGGCGCGCATCGCCTTTGCCGTCGCCTCAGGCATTGACAGCCGGGTGATTCTCGACCAACCCGGAGCGGAGCGCCTGTTGGGGCGAGGCGACATGCTCTTTCAAGCGCCCGACGCCGCCGCACCGGTGCGCCTGCAAGGGGCGTACATCTCAGACGGCGAGATTCAGCGCCTGGTGCAATACTGGCAGTCCTTCGGCGGAGCAGTTGCTCCCGCCCCCACTGCCGCCAGCGGCGTAATCGAGGCTCCGCCCGGCAGCGCACCGCTCAAGCAGATGCCGCTGTGGGATGATTTCCAGACCGAAGAGACACATGATCCCTTGCTGGAAGAGGCTATCGACCTGGCGCGTCGCCAGGGACGGGCTTCCATCTCCATGCTCCAGCGGCGCCTGCGCATCGGATACACTCGCGCCGCCCGCCTGATCGAGAGCATGGAAGCCAGGGGAATCGTCGGGCCGCCCGATTCAGCCACCGGCACGCGCGAGATACTGGATTATGGCCCGGCTGCCCCGCCCGTGGACGAGCAGCGGGACTGAGGTTCATCCCCGCGGGGAAATTAAGGTTTGCTTATCCGCCCAAGCGCCCAAAAAAGCGGATGATATAATCGCCGCAATGCGCAAGTGGATTCCTGGCACCTTACTGGCGGTGCTTCTGATCTGCCTGGTTGGGCTGATCGTATATCAACTCCCCTTCGTACATAACCGGCTTGCCTGGCGAATACAAAATGCCGAGGCGCGCCTGTACCATGCCCTGAACCCGCCCCAAGAAGCCGTCTTCATCCCCCAGCAGGCGCAATTGGAGTCCATTGTGCAGGCGACGCTGCAGGCGCTTGCCAGCACACCGGACACATCCCCCACCCCAACCATCACGGCTAACCCCTCAGAGCCGACCTCCACGCCCACGCCATCTCCAACGCCCCCACCCAGCCCCACGGCAATCCCAACGCAGGCGCTTCTTTCCGGCTTGCGCCATGAGTACCAGCAGATGAATAACTGCGGACCGACCACCCTCGCCATGGCGCTCTCCTACTGGGGCTGGCAGGGAGATCAGCGCGATACACGCCGCTACCTGCGACCCAATTTTGCCACCGTTGACGATAAAAACGTGTCGCCGGCTGAAATGGCTGCGTATGTGGAAAAATTCACCACCTTGAAAGCTCTGGTGCGGGTTGGCGGAGATATTGACCTGCTAAAACGCTTGATTGCTGGGGGCTTTCCGGTAGTCGTCGAAAAGGTTTCCAACCGCCTAAGGAAGACTGGATGGGCCACTACAACGTCCTGAACGGCTACGACGACACCCGCCAGCGCTTCATCGTTCAGGATTCATACATCATGGCCGACCTGCCCCTCCCGTATGAACAGCTTTCGCAACGCTGGTGGCGGGATTTCAACTACATCTATCTGGTTATCTATCCACCAGAGAGGGAAGCCGAGGTATTATCCATCCTCGGCCCACATGCCGACCCGGCGTATAATATCCAGCATGCCGCAGCGCTGGCTGCCCAGGAAAGCCAAACTCTCAGCGGCCGCGATCGCTATTTCGCCTGGTTCAACCTGGGCACCAACCGCCTGGCTCTGGGTGAGGACGCCGAAGCTGCCATGGCTTACGATCAGGCTTTCGCCCTCTACGCCGCCCTGCCCGAGGCTGAGCGACCCTGGCGCATGTTGTGGTACCAGACCGGACCGTACGAGGCCTATTTCCGCACCGGGCGTTATCAGGACGTGGTCAACCTGGCAAACACCACCCTGGCAATGTTGAGCAAACCCGGGCTGGAGGAATCCTACTTCTGGCACGGTCTGGCTCGCGAAAAGCTGGGCGATCTGGATGGTGCCGTGGCTGACCTGCGCAAGTCGGTTGAGCTGAACAACAATTTCACCCCAGGCTACGAACAGCTTCGTCGCCTGGGTGTGGAGGCTCCCTGAGGGACTCGAAGGCTGCCGATGAGAAAACACCTGATTTTCCTGGCAATTGCCATCCCTGCCTGCCTGCTGACAACAGCAATTGCCTACCAGCTCCCCCCCATTCACAACCGACTGGCCTGGCGATTGGATGCGCTGCGCTCGGAGATCAAGTATCGCCTCAACCCTCCAGAGAAAGCGGTATTTATCCCCCAACAGCAGTCCGCCATCACGCCAGACCCGGACACGGATACCCCTACCCCCACCTCAATCGCCAGCGCCACCCCGATCGGCGTGACAGCCTCTCCCGCGCCCTCCGCCACCCCAACCGCAACTCCGCCGCCGCTCCCCGAGACGGTTAGCCTGGATGGCGTGGTCTACGTTGATCAACATGGACGCTGGAATTACTGTGGTCCGGCCAACCTGACCATGGCGCTGAAATTCTGGGGTTGGCCTGGCAACCGTGATGATGTGGCGAAAGTGGTCAAACCCGGCGTCAGCGATCCCAATCTGGATTTCATCCAACGCGGCAAGTTCGATAAGAACGTCATGCCGTACGAGATGGCGAATTTCGTCATTAACTACACAGATTTGAACGTGGTCACCCGCTCCGGCGGGGATATCACCGTGATCAAGCGCCTGATCGCCAGCGGCTTTCCAGTGCTGGTGGAAAAAGGTTATTACGAAGCAGATTACACGGGCAAGATCGCCTGGATGGGGCATTACCTTTTCGTCACCGGTTATGACGAAACCAAAGGCGAATTCATTGTTCAAGACGCTTACTTGAAGCCCGGCAAGGATATGCGCAGCCCATACCAGACTTTCATCGATGGCTGGCGCTCGTTTAACTACCTGTTCATGGTGATTTATCCACCAGAGCGGGAGACGGAGGTATTCGACGCGCTGGGACCCTGGGGAGACCCAACCTGGGCAAATCAGCACGCCTTGGAGATCGCCGAGGAAGAAACGCAAACCCTGAGCGGCATCGACGAATTTTTTGCCTGGTTCAACAAAGGAACCAGCCATGTCAGCCTGCTCCAATACGCCGACGCCGCCGTCGCCTACGACAAGGCGTTCCAGCTTTATTCCCAGCTTGGCAACGACGACACCCAGCGCCCCTACCGCATCCTGTGGTACCAGACCGGTCCCTACTGGGCATACTTCTACACCGGACGCTATCAGGACACAATCAACCTGGCCAACACCACCTTGTACGAGACCATTGCCGAACCAACCCTGGAAGAAAGCCTGTACTGGCGCGGCCAGGCGTACCTGGCTCTCGGACAGACAAACGAGGCGATTGCTGATTTCCGCGAGACGGTGCGCCTGAACCCCAACTTTGCTCCAGGTTTGGAGATATTAGCGCAACTGGGAGTGAACCCGTAATGCCCTCCATACTTCACTTTGCCGATGCCCACATTGATATGGCCAACTTCGGCCGCCACGATCCTCAGAGTGGACTGCCGGTGCGGGTGATGGACTATCTGAAGTCCCTCGACACGATTATTGACACCGCCATCGAGGAACGGGTTGATCTGGTCCTTTTTGCCGGCGACGCCTACAAAGATCGCACCCCGGCGCCTACCTTCCAGCGCGAGTGGGGGCGGCGCATCATGCGCCTCTCCCATGCCGGCATCCCCACCCTGCTTCTGGTTGGCAACCACGACCTCTCGCCTGCGCTTGGGCGCGCCCACGCCCTGGAAAGCCTGGATACCCTGGAAGTGCCTCACGTGCGCGTCCTGGATCGGCCGGCACTGCTGAAACCCGAAGACCTGGAGGGACTGCCCATCCAGGTGATCGCCCTGCCCTGGATCAGCCGCTCAGGCTTCCTGGCCAATCTTAACGCTTCAACCGCCGATCTCGCCCAGGTTTACGCCGAAATGGAAGCGTTGCTCAGCGAACTGGTGCGCGGCTGGCTGGAAGATGCTGACCCCTCGCTTCCGTTGGTGCTCACCGCTCACGCTTCGGTCGCCGGCGCCAGCTATGGCGCTGAACGGACGGTTATGCTCGGCAGTGACCTGGTATTGCCCGGCTCGATCGTGCGCGACCCGCGCCTGGATTACGTCGCCTTGGGGCACATCCATAAGCCCCAAAATCTCAATCCAAATGCTCACCCGCCGGTGATCTACCCGGGATCGATCGAACGGCTGGATTTCGGCGAGGCCGCCGAGGACAAATTCTTTGTCATTGCCCATGTCGAGCGCGGTCACACGCGGGTCGAATGGCGCCAATTGACCGGCATCCGGCCCTTCATCGAGCGCCGCGTTCGGCTCACCTCCCGTGAAAACGTCAGCCAGACACTGCGCGCGGCTTTGCCACCGGCAAGCGAACTCGATGGCGCCATCGTGCGCTTGACGGTAGAATACCCGCGGGATTGGGAAGCCTCCATTGACGAGACCGCCCTGCAGGAACATGCGGCGCGAGCGTTTGATTTTCAGCTCCACCGACAGCCGCAAGTCGAGAGCCGCATCCGATTGCCGCACGATCAAGCCATTGGCACCCTGACGCCGCTTGAGTTGCTGGAGATCTATTTGAAGGCAAATCATGTCGATGGAGAAGAGCTCCAGTCTCTGCTCAAGCTGGCCGGTAGCCTGATGCAGCCAGGCGCAGAGCCAGAAGATCAGCCCTCGCCAGCTTTAAGCGAGGGTTAAGCCCTGGTACATTAGTACTTATCGGGTTGAATTCAGTTAATATCCCTGTTATAATTTTCTTAGGCGGAATAGGCAAATCCTGACCTGTCAGTAAACTGTAAGGAAATATTACCGGGAGAATCCATAAAATAAAAGCAAGCACCCCGGGTGATGCCGCCATGGTCGCTGCGATGCGACAAGCCAGTACGCCGGCCGCCATCCAAAGTTGCCAGGTTGCAACGGTTCAAGTTTATCGTTTCATCTGAGCACGCATTTGCACGGTGAGGTAGGAACAGGTAATTGACGGTAGACGGTAGAAACAATTGAGATTCAGCAGGTTTGGGAGTCCCGAAAAGGCAAACCCATCGCGAGGTGGGGGCGCAAAGTCATGGGTCTGCGGATAGCAGACCGCCAGGCTGCCGAAGTTACCCTTCGGCGTTTTCTGTTAAGTGAGCGGACGCAGCGGCGTACATTGCGCCGCAAAGTGGATGGAGAGTGACTTTCGTGAGGACCGGTTGAAAACCGATCATCGTATGAGTACAGATGTACCACCACTGTCTGAACGTCCCGATGACATCCCGCCGTCGCGATCCACTGGAAGCCAGGGGGTCGTTGGAGGCGCTGACGCAGGACTCTATCTGATCGGTGTCATAGCTGTTCTGGCATTCATATCCATGATTGCAGTGCTGTTTTGGGTGGCTTCTCGAGAGAAGGCGGCTCCAGCTATCGCCATACCCGCCACTGCGGCGGTTCAAACCGAGGCGGAGGGCGTTTTATTGCCGCTTATCAGCGGCGGGGTGATCAGCGAAACTCTGCTTAGCCCAACCAGCGAGGGGGCATTGACCGCCACGCCCAACCCCGCTTACCCCGCGCCTGAACCCACCCAGGCTATCACCGGCACCAGCGCCGCAGCGCGATTGCCGTCTCCGACTGCTGCGACCCAGCCGAATGAAACGCCGCAGGCGACTCAGGGGGGACCTGCCGCCTCCGCTACGCCCTCGCCAACAACAGGAGCAACCTCAACCGCTACTCCAACCACTCAGAGCGCCGGCCCAACGCCCACTGTGCAGCTTTCCAGCCTGATCATCCGCAACGACAAAGGCTGCGTCGATCCGCGCTCCTATGATCTATACCTGTTCGGCGAGATCGTCAACAACAATCCTGTGGCAGTGGACATCCTGAACTGGGATATCCGGGTGTTCGAGAATGGCCGCGAAATCAACGTTGACCAGGTCTTTCTCGATCTTCCCAACAACTACGCCGTCTTTGCCAACAGCTCTATTCCCTTTGCTCTTTACGCCAGCCTGGACCGCCCCTCATTCACCAGCTACGACATCACCCTGGATTTTGCCGCCGGCGTGCATACCCCACGCACCGACCTGCGCATCGTTGAGTTCAACGTTACCCAGGACGCCGGCTTTACCAAGGTGGCCGGAAAATGGAGTCACACCGATACAGCCAACCCGCCGCGCATCGTTTGGATTATTGCTACCGAGTACGATGCGCAAGGCAGGGTGAGCAATCTGCAGTACACCTACTATACCAACGCTTCGGTAATCGACCTGCGCCTGCCTCCAGGACAACACAGTTTTGACAATATTTACCTGGAGGATAACCCTTGCAGCGGCGGAACCATCGCAGTCAGCATCCTTGGAGAATAGTTGACCGATTGGATAAATCAACCGGATGTATGCACCCAATTACGGACAGACCTGAGAGGAGGTGAGGCTATCGAACAGGAGGAAAACACACCAAGCCCAGACGTGCGCACGTCTGTAACAGGGGCAAAAGATAAAGTTGTCAATTGAACGGTTTATTTGAGGAGGATTAGCATGCACAAAAAGACATACCTATGGATGGCGATTGTGGTGATCTTGAGCCTGCTGGCTTCGACCACTGCTTTCGCTCAAACCGGCGGCACCCCGCGCGGCGCCTTCCCCGTGGAAGCTGAAGTTCCAGGGCAAGCGCTGGACAAAGCCGCCATCAGCGGGCCGGTCTCGGTAGTCGTCCACCTGGACAAGGCTTCGCTGGCGCGCGTGGGCAAGTACATGAGCGCCGCCGAACGCCTGCAATACGCCGCCGAAGTGGCTGCGTTGCAGGATCAGGTAGCGGCTCAGATCGCAGCGCTGGGCGGCGTCGTCGTGGGACGCTTCAAGACCCTCTCCAGCGGTCTGGCGGTGTCCATCGACGCCTCTCGGGTGCAGGACCTGCGCGCCCTTGCTCACGTGAGCGCAGTGCGCCGCATCGGCAACTACGAGCTCGATCTGAGCGACACCGTGCCGTTCATCGGCGCCAAGGATGTTCAGGATCTCGGCTTCGATGGTACGGGCGTCAAGGTAGCCATCCTGGATGACGGCGTGGACTACACCCACATCAAACTGGGCGGTCCCGGCACCGTTGAAGCTTACGATGCCTGCGCAGCCGATCCAACCGTCATCGGCGAGCCCGACTGCCCCTACTTCCCCAACGACAAGATCGTCGGCGGTTATGACTTCACCGGCGGTCTCTGGCCAAACGCCCCCGAAGCTCCGGATCCGGATCCCATCGCTCTGAGCTTCCACGGCACGCATGTGGCTGACATCGTCGGCGGCCTGGCCGGCGGCGGCGTTGGACCGGGCGTTGCTCCGGGCGCGGATCTGTGGATGTTCAAGGTCTGCTCGGAAATCAGCTCTTCCTGCTCTGGCCTGGCACTGCTGATGGGCACCGATGCCGCGGCTGACCTGGATGGCGATCCGGCGACCTACGACCCCGCCGACGTGATCAACGCTTCCATCGGCGCTCCCTACGGCCAGCCGGAAGACGACTGGACCGCCTTCGTCAACGAAGCGGTAGCCTACGGCAGCGTCTATGTCATCTCCGCCGGCAACAGCTCCGATAAGCCCTTCATCGTCGGTTCGGCTTCCACTGCCACAGCCGCTATCAGCGTGGCTCAGACCACCGTGCCCTCCGACAAACTCTACTTCATCCGCATCAACGCCCCCACTCCGGGTTTGATCACCAACACCGCCTTCCAGGATTGGTCGGTGCCACTGACCGAGACGGGCGCCATCACCGGCAACGTTCTGTATGACACCACTAACGCCGACACACGGCGCGGTTGCCGCGCTGACGGCAGCAACCCCTGGACTCCGGGCCAGTTTGCCGGGACAAACACGATCCTGCTGGTTGACCGCGGCGTCTGCGCTGGCAGCCTGAAAGTGGCCAACGCTGGCGAAGCGGGCGCAGTGATGGCGATCATCGCCCTGGTTGCGCCGGGCGCGCCGTTCTCCTTCGCTTACGGCGGCGGCACGATCACCATCCCGGCCTTCATGGTCACCCAGGCAGACGGCACCCTGCTCAAGACCCCCGGCACCAACATCACCATGGACCCGGATGATCCGAACCTGGTGCTCTCACTGCTCGACACCATGGTCGGCACCTCGTCGCGCGGCCCGCGTAACCACGACAACCGCATCAAGCCCGACATCGGCGCTCCCGGCGGCTCGATCTCGGCTGAGTTTGGCACCGGTACCGGTACCACGCCCTTCGGCGGAACCTCCGGCGCGGCGCCAATGGTCACCGGTTCAGCCGCGCTGCTGGTGCAGAAGTACAAAGCCATGCCGGCGTCCATTCAGCAGCAGCTTGGACCGCTGTTCTACAAGATCCTGCTGATGAACACCGCCAACACCATGGTCTTCCAGGACTTCTACGGCGGCACGCTGGCGCCGATCACCCGCATTGGCGGCGGGCGCGTGGACGTCTTCAGCGCCTTCAAGTCGGAGACCATCGCCTGGGACAGCACCGACGCCTGGAAAGACATGCGCTACAACACCGGCAGCATGTCCTTCGGTTATCAACCCGTCACCGGCGTCTACACCACACTGCGCATGGGCACCGTGGCGAACATGAGCAGCGAAGACCGCTGGTACGATCTCTCCGCTTCCTTCCGCTATGCAGAGGATGAAGAAAAGGGCGTCACCCTGAAGGTCATCCCCAAGCGCCTGTTCGTACCGGCCGGCGAGACGCGCAACTTCAAGGTGAAGATCACCATCAAAGCCGAGGCTCTGCAAGACTGGCCAGTCTTCACCAGCGATGCGCTCAACAAGGGCTTCAACGGCAACAACGGCGCGCCGCTCACTCGCCAGGAGTACGATGGCTATATCCACATCGATGGCGGCGAGAACAACACCGTCCATCTAGCCTGGCAGGTGCTGCCCAAGAAAGCCTCCACCGTCGCTTACTCGCCGCGCTTCCTCGACCTGAAGTTCAAAGATGAGACCAAGCTACGCCTGACCAACCGTGCCAAGTGGCAGGATGCCGACGCCGATGTCTTCGCTCTGGTGGACGCCAGCCCGAACATCTACCGATACAAGGTGTTCGATGACCTGAGCTTCATCGAGGCCTGCACCGGCGGCACCTTCCCCGGCGGCACTCCTGGGCCGGAATGCAACTTCACCGCGGTTGATCTCAAAGAAGTGGGCGTGCGCGACTTCGACAACGCCTACATCGAGTTCGGCCTGACCATCTGGGACAGCCCATTCCGCGCCAGCCAGTTCCCGGTAGAGTTCGATATCTTCATCGACTCCAACCGCGATGGCGTGGATGACTGGGTGGTCTTCAACTACGACCTGGCGTTGAACGGCAGCGACGGCCGCAACGTGGTCTTCCGCTGTCGGGCGAACTACACCAGCTGCGCCGCTTACTTCTACACCGACTCGGGCGTGGATACCCAGAACTGGATTCTGACCGTCCCGGCGGCTGCCATTGGCGTTGCTCCTGGTCAGGCCTTTAACTTCCAGGTCTTCGCCATCGACGGCTACTTCACCGGCCAGGTCACCGACTGCTCGCCTGGTGATTGCACCAGCTACCACACCTACACGATGGGCGTGCCCAAGTACGCGGTCGACAATCTCTTCCCGACCGTCCCCGCGCAGGATCACCTGGATCTGACCGTTACCAAGGTTCCTGGCGGCGCTGAGGCTTCGCCGTCGCAGTTTGGTTTGCTGCTGCTCTATCGGCGGGCGCAAATCGAGCAAGAATCTGAATGGGTGCAGGTCTTCCCATAATTTCAAGCCGCACCCATCCAGATCGTTGAGCTTCGGGATGACGGTCAGCAGTTTTGCTGGCCGTCATCCTCCTCTATTCGACTTCAGTCACGGTGTTCCACAATAAACCACCCGTTCCAGGTCGGAATGATAGACATACACCTGGGTCTGGTCTTTCACTCTGAGCAGGATCTCGTATCCGGCAACCTCGCCAGGCGCAAAGGTCTCACCTTGCGCCGGGCAACCCAGTCCGGCGTCCGGCCATTTCTTCGCCGTCAGCGGCTCAGGCACGATCTGATCGCGTGGGATGCCCAACCGTTGCGCCAGGTCGTCAATCGCCAGATTAACCAGCCTCAACTCTGGAGCAAGGTTTCCCTTGACAGCTTTCCCTGGCTGCAGCGCGCTTTCGCACAAGAACGCCCGGTTGTAATCGGCATGGTAATCATATTGCTTTTCCTGATAGCTGAGCAGTATCTGGTATCCTGGTACAATAGCCTGGGTGTAAAATTGTCCAGGCTGTGGGCAGCCCAGCGAACCATCGGGCCAGTTCACCTCGACGACTGCATCCACGCGGATGGCATCCATCGAGACTCCCAGGCGACCTGCCAGGTCTTCCAACGCCTGTCGGACGAGTGCGTTGGCTGCCTCGCCGTAGGAACCTGGTTCGACAGGTACTGCCTCGCCGGCCGGGGTTTCCGCTGGCGCCTCGCCGGTAACCGCTTGCAAGCCCTGGCGCGGCGTGGGGGCAGCGCCGGCTCCTTGAGTGACCGCCGGCATCTCAGTTTCTCCGCCATTTTCCGTGGGGACGCAGGCTGCCAGCAAGCCGGTCGCCAGGCTGATCAGAAGAAATATGCCGCTCCATTTCATCGTTTGTGTTCGCCTCCTTTGATAGGAATCGTGTTCGTCCTAACAAATTACACCACAGTCGCCCAGTTATATGCTCGACATGCCCAACTCTGCGTTGCTGCTCGTCGTCGGTCAGGCAATAGACGTCTTTTAACCAGGAAAAGTTCCCCATGCACGGTGTCTCCTACGGGCATGACTGGAGCAAATTGGAGTTGATTCAATGCCTATTCATAGAAGACGCAAAATGACTTCTCTTATCCTGGGGATTGTATTGCTCTTAGCAATTTTGCACGCCGCTGCTGGCAATGCCCTGGCAGCGATCTTCGATCGCTACGCCGACGCAGTGCTTGGTCAGCCAAATTTTTCCAGTACAGTCCCGAACAATGGCGGCGTCAGCGCCCAGAGCCTGTATAAGCCTGGCGGCATCGCCGTCGATCCGGCCAGCGGTCGGCTGTACATCGCCGACAGCTACAACCATCGTGTCTTGAGCTGGCCCAGCGCTGCTGCCTTTGTCAACCACGCTGCAGCGGACATGGTCTTCGGACAGGGAGGCGATTTCACCACCAATACCGCCAACAAAGGCGGGATCAGCGCCAACAGCCTGAACCGGCCTGAGGGTTTGATCGTCGACAGCCAGGGCAACCTGTATGTCGCCGACCGGGGCAACCACCGTGTCTTGCGCTTCAATAATCCGCCCTCAGGAGATACCACTGCTGATTATGTGTTTGGTCAGGGTGGTGATTTCACTACAAATACCGCTAACAAAGGCGGAATCAGCGCCAACAGCCTGAGCAGTCCGACGGGCGTTGCTGTTGACGCCAGCGACAACCTGTATGTCGCCGACACGAACAACAATCGCATCCTGAAATTCGATAACCCAACCAGCGATGCCACCGCCGACCTGGTCATCGGGCAGCCCAACTTCACCAGCGCCAGCTCTGGAGCCGGCGCCAATGGCTTGAGCCAGCCTCAAGGCGTCGCCCTGGACCTGGCTGGCAACCTGTTCGTGACCGACACCGGCAATTTTCGCGCCTTGGGGTACGTAGCTCCGCTCGCCACCAACCAGGCCGCCACCCGGGTGTTCGGACAGATCAGCCTGGACGCCAACCTGGATAACTGCGTGCTGCTGCCGGCGGCAAATACCCTGTGCGAACCGGTTGGCATTTTTGTCGATCAGCTCGGGGTGCTCTACATTTCCGATGTCCAGTTCGATCGGGTGCTGCTCTTTTACACGCCCCTGGTCGGTGCGCCGCCGGTGGACGCCGATGAGGTCATCGGTCAACCGGACTTCACCAACGAATTCAATCCAAAACCACCTTACTCATATGGTCTGGATTACCCCAACGCCCTGGCGGTTGACAGTCAGCGCAACCTGTACCTGAGCGATTCCAATAACAATCGGGCGTTGCGCTACGACACCGTGATGCCCCAGGCTTACCTTTTCCTGCCAATCACTAAGAAGTAATCCCTTGCTCGGTACCTGCGATGATTCCCCTCAAATTGTCCATCTCTGGCTTTCTCTCTTACCGTCAGCGCGTCGAACTGGACTTCAGCTCCTTTGACCTGGCGTGCATCGCCGGTGCCAACGGCGCCGGGAAATCATCGCTGCTGGACGCTATCACCTGGGCTCTCTTTGGGCAAGCGCGCAAGCGCGATGATGCAGTCATCAACACCCAGTGCAACAAAGCCGAAGTGGAGCTGATCTTCGCTTATGAGGGTAATTTCTACCGCGTCCTGCGTACCTGGCCGCGCGGCAAAACCTCCACCCTGGAATTTCACATCTTTCAGCCAGCTCAAGCCGACACAACCGCGCTACGCCAACCCCATCCCCTGAAGGTAACACTGCCAGGCGAAGGACGCTGGAAGCCGCTCACCGAGCGGACTTTGCGCGAGACCCAGGAGCGCATCGAGAAAACGCTGCGCATGGATTATGAGACATTTGTCAACGCCTCATTTTTCCTGCAAGGCAAAGCCGATCAATTCACCCAACAACGCCCGGGCGACCGCAAGCGCATCCTGGGCAGCATCCTCGGCCTGGAGATGTGGGAAAGCTATCGTCAGACCACCGCCGACCGGCGACGGTCGGTGGAGGCTGAGATTGCCGCATTGGAAGGCCGCCTGGAGGAGATCAACGCCGAGCTGGCGGAGGAAGCCAGCCGCAAAGCGCGCCTGAAAGAGCTGAGCGCCGAGCTGAAGCGCCTGTCTAAAATGCGCCTTGCCCAGGAGGCGGCAGTGGAACAGGCGCAGCGAAGCATTTCCCAGCTCGAAGAGCAGCGCAAGCTTGTCTCTACATTAAAAACCCACCTGGATCGCTTGATTCACCAGGTATCCGAAAAAGAGACGACGTTGATTGCTCTCAAACAGGAAGAAGCCCAGTATCTGGAAGTAATTGCCCACTCGGCAGAGATCAGAGCTGCCTACACAGCCTGGCAGCAGGCCCGCCAGGAGCTGGAACGCTGGGATGAAATTGCCGCCCGCTTCCGCGACGGAGAAAAACGCCGCCAGCAGCCGCTTGACGAGATCAACGCCGAACGCGCCCGCCTGGAGCAGGAACAACAAATCTTACTGCGCCAGGGCGAAGCCATCGCCGCCCGGGCAACCGAATCTGAGGCGCTTCGCCAGCGCCTGGCGCAGGCTCATGCCGCCATGGAACAGGCGCAGCAAGCGCGCCGCCTCCTCGAGACGTTGAAAGCCGAGCGGGAAAACGCTCTGCAAAGGCAGGCAGCCGCCCAGGCCGAAAACCCGGCACTGAAAACCGAAATGGAGGATCTGAAAGCCCGCATCGACCGCCTGATGCAGGTTGAAGGCGCGCAATGCCCGTTGTGCGGCCAGCCGCTCAGCCCGGCGGATCGCCAGCGCCTGGTAGAAGAGCTGCAGGCGCAGGGTAGAGAGAAAGGCACACGCTATCGTCAAAACCAAACCGCTCTCAAAGAAGCCGAGCAGCTCGTCGCCGACCTGAACAGGCAGATCAACCAGCTCGACCATGCCGAAGCCGACCTGCTCAAAGCCTCTGAAACCACGGCGCAACTCACCGCCCATCTGGCGCAGATTGAGCAAGAACAGACCACCTGGAAAAGCCAGGGGGCGCCGCGGCTGGCGGAGATCGAGCGCCAGCTCGAGGAGAATTCATACGCCGCAGCAGCGCGCGCCCGGCTGGCGGAAATCGACGCCGAGCTGAAAGCCATCGGCTACGACGCCGCCGCCCACGATCAGGCGCGCCGCCAGGAGGCCGAAAGCCGTCCGGCTGAGGCGCGCCTGCGCGCCCTGGAAAGCGCACAGGCGGCGCTGGCGCCGCTGCAGCGCCAGATCGCTGCCCTGGAAACCGAACTGGAGCGGTTGCGGGGAGATGTCCAATCACAAGAGTCCGATTACAACAAGGCTCTCCAGGCTCTTTCGGTTGCAGAGGCGCAGGCGCCGGACTTACCCGCCGCCGAGAGCGAACTCTTGGCGTTGAAAGAGAGCGAGAACCAACTACGCATGGAGGTGGGCGCCGCCCAACAGAAGGTGGCGGTGCTGGAAGATCTGAAAGGCCGGCGCCGGAGCTTTGAAGTACAGCGCGAGGAGCGCGCCCGGTTAGCCGGGCAGCTCCGGCAGCTTGAGCGCGCCTTTGGCAAGGACGGCGTGCCGGCGCTGTTGATTGAACAGGCGCTGCCGCAGATCGAAATCAAAGCCAATGAAATTCTGGAGCGCCTCACCGGCGGGGGCATGTCCGTTCGCTTCGTCACCCAAACCGCTTACAAGGATCCACGCCGCCAGGACCTGCGCGAAACCCTGGATATCCAGATCAGCGACGGCGCCGGCACGCGCGATTACGAGCTGTACTCCGGCGGCGAAGCCTTTCGGGTGAACTTTGCCATCCGCCTGGCGCTCGCCGAAGTGCTGGCGCAGCGCGCTGGCGCCCGCTTGCAGACCCTGGTGATTGACGAAGGGTTCGGCAGCCAGGATGCTGAAGGTCGCCAACGGCTGGTGGAAACCATCAACCTGGTCTGCCAGGATTTTGCCAAGATTCTGGTCATCACCCACCTGGATGAGCTCAAAGACCACTTTCCAACCCGAATCGAGGTAGAAAAAACCGAACGCGGCAGTCAGATCCGCGTCGTATAAAGCGGATTTTGCCGGTTCACCTGCCGGCAGCGTCGAATATTCGATGACTTTGGATACAGATGCCACCAAATGCGCCGAGGCGCATCCCTGGTCGTATACTTCATCGGCACCTCCCTGTTGGCAAAAGGGAAAACGCGCCTGTCAGCCAATCTGGTGCGTCAGAGTTTTGCTTAAAATAAAAAGTGACTCCGAGAGGATTCGAACCTCCAACCAATGGATTAAGAGTCCACTGCTCTACCGTTGAGCTACGGAGCCGTGCGCCCGAATTATACCGCAATGAATGCGGCTGTCAACCGCCCGCCTTCAGTTCAGTCAGTCTCGGTTAGAATCCATCCATGAACGAGCCAGCCATCTTCAACGATCGGCTGGCGTCCGCACCCGAGAACCTTTTACTGTGAGGGAATCCAACCATGGCACGCAAGCTGCAGAATTCGATCACCGACATTCCCGGCATCCGCGTTGGTCATGCCCAGGACGATCAGGCGCTCACCGGCTGCACTGTCATCCTTTGTGAAGGCGGTGCAGTCGGCGGGGTGGACCAGCGCGGCGGAGCGCCCGGCACGCGCGAGACCGACGCCCTGCACCCCATCCACCTGGTGGAGCACGTCCACGCGGTGATGCTTTCCGGCGGCTCCGCCTTTGGCCTCGACGCAGCCAGCGGGGTGGTACGCTACCTGGAAGAGCGCGGTGTGGGTTTCAATGTGGGTGTAGCGCGCGTCCCCATCGTCCCCGCTGCCATTGTGTTCGACCTGGGCATTGGTCGCGCCGACATCCGTCCAGACGCCGCCATGGGCTATCAGGCATGCCTGAACGCCAGCACTTCACCTCCGGCGGAGGGCAGCGTGGGCGTTGGCATCGGCTGCACGGTGGGCAAAATCCTGGGCATGGGTCAGGCGATGAAAGGGGGCGTTGGCAGCGCTTCGATTTACATTGGCGGCGGCATCCTCGTCGGCGCTATCGTCGCCGTCAACGTTTTTGGCGACGTGGTTGATCCAGCCACCGGCGCGATCCTCGCCGGGGCGCGCCTGCCCCAGAAAGGACCCATCCTGGCGGCACTGCCCCGCCAGCAAACCGGCCCCTTTGCCGACACCATGCTGGTGATGCGTTCACTCATCGGCCGCACGGTGTTGGCTTTTGCCGGGCGCCAGAACACCGCCATTGGCGTGGTGGCAACCAACGCCCGGCTGACAAAGGAGGGGGCTAACAAGGTCGCCCAAATGGCGCAAGACGGCGTGGCGCGCGCCATCCGTCCCTCCCATACCATGTTGGACGGCGATACGATCTTCGCCCTTGGCACCGGCAGGCGCGGTGCCGACGTCAACATTGTGGGCGCTTATGCCGCTGAAGCCGTCGCCCAGGCGATCGTGCGCGCGGTTCGAATGGCCAGCTCGGCTGGCGGCGTTCCCGCCATCGCCGACCTGCATACCGGCTCATAAGCCCTGGCAAGAGCTATCTTGTTACAGCCAGATCATCCGGCTGGCAAATGCACGGGTGGGCGGGGCGCTCTCTCGCGCCCATTTGTCAGCGATTTTCGATTTCCAGTTCGGTTGCCTCATCGTGCAACACGCCGATCCCGCCCACAACCACTTTGCGGTACACCCGGTCGGGTGAACGCGGCGCGCCGCCGACGGTGAGCAACTGTTCAATTGAAATGCCGAACAATCGCTCGTTTTCCTGCAAATAGGGCAAAATCAACGTCCAATCGTCCGGCGATAAGGGCTGGAAGACGCCGCCGTTCAACTGGTCTTCGTCCACTTTTGCATGCGGATCGCGCAGGTAAATAGCACCTCCGGAGGCAAGCGAAAACAGGTTGCCGCCGGGATAGGGGGTGTCCAGCTCGCGGATTTGCCCATCGGCATCGAAGTCCACCCCGTTCAAGATCACAAAACCGCCTCCGCGCAACGGATCGCCTGCCATGAACGATTCGGCCAGGTAATCCAGGCAGGTGCCGTTGATGACAGCCCTTGGGCTCCCCACAGCGTTGATCAGCGGTCTGCCGGCAGCAGAGCCGCGCACGTAAACCTCGCCTCCCTTTGCGCCGTACAGGAAGGTCTGACCGACATCGCCATAGATGACCAGCTTGCCGCGCTTTAAAATTTGTCCGCATTGATCCTGACCATCGCCGTGAATATGTACCTGCGCGCCATCCAGGCCGGAGCCGGCGTAATCGCCCACATCGCCATACAAGTCAATTCGAGCGCCGTCGCTGTTAGCGCCCAAACCGCAGGCAGCAAAGCGCCCGCCACGCCAGTTGTAAGCGATCAGGTGGTGCCAGCCCTGCCGATATGCCCGTTCCATCCACCGCGCGGCGCTCTCTTCGCCCTCGGCGGGAAAGCCAAGCGTGTCCAACGCCAGCGTGGTCTCGCCCGGAGCGGGAGGCCTCAGCAAGCGCCTGTCTTCCCAGGTCAGCCGGCGGACGCCGCTCAGGGCAGACGGCGCGCCTTCGGCAGGCAGCGCTGGCGCCTGATTGAACAATCGCACCAGGGCGCTATCCACCAGGCTCAGAACCGAAGCGAGCTTCTTCATCCCGCTCGGGTAGCGCCGATCGCGCAACAAGTTCAAAGACCCGTGGACAAAATCCCACTCGCCGTCGCCCTCGCGAGCAAAATTGTCCAACCAATCCAGCCCCCAGGCCAGCTCATCCCACGCGATAGAGGCCATTTGCTGGCTCAGCCACTCCCAAAGCGACTGAGCGCCGCCATTGTCGTAGGCGCGCAGGGATTCCAGCTCCCATCGTCGTCGGAAAGAAACGCTTGCCCGACCGGCGTCTACCCGGCTGCGCAGGACATGCTGACGCCCGCCCGGCAGGTTTACCGGCTGGCCAAATTTATTGGCGCAGGTCATCGTCGCCCCGCCATCGCCAGGCGCGTGAACAGAAAAAAGGAAGGCTCCGCCATCGGTGTGCGACCCGCCGCGCGCCACCCAGTATTGATCCGCCAGGGGCTGGAAGCGCTCATCTTCGCCTGCCAGGGAACGCAGACAGGCATTGATTGCCTGCCTTTCGGAAGCAATCAGCCCGATCTGCAAATGCTGCCCGCCGACGCCCCGATCATCTTCAGGGGGTGAGGTGTACTCATAGAGGGCAAACACTTGAGGGCGGAGCATGCTGGTATCGGTGATGCCCAGCAGCTCATAGCGATCCTGATCCGGATAAGATCGGGCAAGGATGAAGAACCAGGGGCCATCCGGAGACCATGAATGTGCGTGCGCTGCACCGCCAGGTATAAATCGCGCTTCTCCGGCGGCAGCATCATCGCATCGTGCTCGGTTGTCGGCGCCATCGCTTCCAGGGTAATTTCCAACGGATAGCCATAGACGCGATCCCACAAATCAAAGAGCTGCACGCTCACTTCGGTATCGGTCAGGAAAAGCTGCCCAATGTTGCGCTGGCGCAGGTATTCGCTCACCGCATGATAGTTGGCAAAGTCGCCGTTGTGAACCAGCGCCTCATTCAGTCCGATAAACGGATGCGCGCCTCCTGGATGCCAGACGCGCCCCTTTGTGGGGTAACGTTGATGAGCGATCCAAACATGGGCGGTCTGTTCTTCCAACATGTAATATGAAACAACCTGTTCAGCATAGCCAACGATCTTCAGCACCGACAGGTTTCGACCGTGGCTGAGCACAAAGGCGCGTTTCTCGCCCAGGCTGGCGTAAAATGCCTGGTTGAGCCGATAGCTGTTCTGGTAGACAAATTCGTCTTCAACGGCGCGCTCGGGCAGCTCGCGCAAGCCTTTTTCTTCCGCAAACTGTTCCAACACTAACGGCTTCACCCGAGCAAAGTAGCGCCAGACCTCCGGCGGGCGCACTTCCAGGCCGGGAATGTCGCCCAAATCCGCCACGTGGGGCAACGGATATGCCTGCGCCAGGTCAAAGAAAGGAAGGATGTATTTCGCCTCGACTTCTTCCCGGGCGTGGGGGTCAAGGAGAGCGAGTTGCAACAAATAATGACTGCGCAGCGTAGCGGCGTCCACCCTCGCCTGGCGGGGGTCGAGCCCCGCCATGGCAATGCCGCCGCCCTTGCCATTGCCGCGGTTATGCATCTGTTGAGAAGCTGCCAGCACATGCTTTCCGGCAATTGGAAGGTTCGCAGCAAAACCAAGCACGCCGCACCCACCCTCAGCCGCCTCCGGCGATCGACGCGCGGTTCTGGTCGGCAAGCCATCAAGCAACCCTCGCCGGGAGAGAATAATTTGCTCAGCGCCAAAACCTCGATTCGCTCTACCCATAAAATGCTCCTTGATCATGAAATCCGCAAACAGCCGGATCGCCTGACAACGCCGGCCAGAAGCAGCTCACCGGGGCTGGTGGGCAATCTCCCAGCCCAAGATAGCCTGCTTGCGAGCAATACCCCAACGATACCCGCCCAACTCGCCCGTCTTGCGGATAACGCGATGGCACGGGATCAGCAATGGGACTGGATTACAACCGACGGCGCGGCCAACCGCCCGAGCTGCGCCGGGTTTGCCGATAGCTGCCGCCAGCTCTTCGTATGAAATCAGCGCGCCTTCAGGGATGCGCAACAGAGCCTCCCAAACCTTGAGCTGAAAATTGCTGCCGCGCAGGTGCAAGGAGAGCGGCTGCGACAAATCCTCCAGCAACGCCTGCAGGATTTGATTGGCAACCGGCCCAGTGCGCTCCGGGTGAAAGCGCAAAGATGCCTTACCCCAGAGGCGTCTCAATTCAGCCAGCGCCTGCTCTGGCGAATCATTTTGGATGAAAATCAAATTGCTGATGCCGCGCTCGGTGAGCGCCAGCAAACAATCGCCAAACGGGGTTGGGTGAAAGCCATAGTCGAGGGTCATTCCCTCGCCCCGGCGCTTGAACTCCCCAGGCGTCACGGCTTCGCAGGTGATGAACAAGTCATGCAGCCGGCTCGGGCTGGAGAGACCGGTCTGATAAGAGGCTGCCAAAATGCTGCGCGAGTCGGTCAGCAGGGCTTTGGCATATTCCTTGGTCAGATACTGTAGAAAGCGCTTCGGACTGATTCCCACCCAACGGGTAAAAAGCCGCTGGAAATGATATTCGCTGAGCGCTACGCTCTCAGCCACCTCTCGCAGGCTCGGCTGCCGCCCACGATTCGCCGCCAGGAAGCCAATCGCCTGTTCAATGCGGCGATAATCTTCTGCCATTTGTTGATAGGTATCGGCAATTGCGCTCATTACCTGATGCCTCCTCTATACGAAAAGCGAATGGGGCTGGATAACCTGTAGTGTACGCTTTTCCGCAGAGAAATCCACCCGTTTCTTGCTCTTTCCCTCGCTTTCAAGACAGGTACACCAGCAAATCCGACCGGCCACGCAGCTCCGTCATCGAACGCAGGCCAAGAATCTGCAGGATGCCCGCCAACTGCCAGGTCCAGGCAATATACAAATTGACGATCTGCTGAAAGCCCACATCGGCATCAATTTTCTTGGCATGCTCCGGATCGGTGGTGGTGATGCCAAATGGGCAACCCAGCCCTTTCTCACATTGGGCGATGCGGATGCAACCCAGAGCCACCAGCTCAGCCGTGCCCAGAATGGCACCGTCGGCGCCCAAGGCGATTGCCTTGGCTACATCCCAGGCGCTGCGCAAACCGCCAGAAGCCATCAGGGTGATCTCGTCGCGGATGCCTTCTTCCACAAGAAAACGATGCACCTTGGGCAGAGCGTATTCGATCGGCATGGCGATGTTCTTCTTGGCAATCTCCGGCGCTGCGCCAGTGCCGCCGTAAGCCCCGTCCAGGTGAAGGACGTGCGCCCCAGCATAGTAGGAACCAACCGCCACCATGTCCACATCCGTAGGCGTCGAGACTTTCACGCTCACCAGAGCGCGCGAGTTAACCTGCTTGAGCCAATCCACGTGCTTCTTGTGGTCTTCCACCGAGTAAACGCTGTGGAAAGGAAAGGGAGAAAACAGCGAGGTGCCTTCCACTGCCTCGCGCAGGCGGGCAACCGTGGCAGTGTTCTTATTCCCCAACAGATGACCGCCCAATCCAGGCTTGGCTCCCTGGGCGTATTTGATCTCGATCAGGCGCGCTCGTTGGATGCTGGCCTCGCTCACCCCGAACAGCCCGGTAGCCACCTGAGTGATGATATGGTCAGCATAAGGCTCCAGCTCCTCTGGATAACCGCCTTCCCCGGTCGAGGTAAATGTGCCCAGGCGTTGAGCAGCGCGGGCGCGCGCCAGCATCACCGGCAGGCTGATGCTGCCATAAGACATGCCCGCTCCGTACCACGGCAACGGCAAAACCAGATCGGGGCGCTCGGCGTCGCGCCGATTCAGACGCAGCGAAAGGTCGAAATCAGCCGGATCAGCAGCGATGATCTGGGTTGGATCACGATCCAGCTCGAAGGCAAAGGCCAAGCGGTCGAAACCCCCATCGGAGGCGCCCACGCGATACTCCAGCTCACCAGTTGCAGGACGACCGCTGCGAGCCTGTTGCTGCGTCGCCAACAGCAAGGCGGTTGGCCAGCGGAAATCTCCCTCCCCGCCGTTTGGCTGAGGCAACAAACGGTAGCGCGATCGCGGCGCGCTGCCCCCCAGGTATGAGCGAAAGGCAGCATCTTCATCTCCATACCAGATGGTGCGCCCAACCTCGCCGCGCAATCGGCGCACCTCGCGCATGCCCATCGCCCCCAGGGCCTCCAACAACTGGTCGCGCCAGGCGTTGATCAGATTGATCACCCGCTGGGCGCCCCACTCCGGGTTGATCGGCTCCGTTTCCACCCGACAGCGCCCCCGATCAGCCCATAGCGCGCAGCCCCAGGCTACTTGCAAGATGAAATCGACCGCCACCAGGTCAGCCCCGCAGGCGATGGCTTTGGCAACGTGCTCCGCAGCAGCAATGCCACCGCTGACGATCAGGGTGACGCGATCACGGCGGGCATCTTCCACGAGGCCCAGGTGCACTTCCCGCAGCGCCTCAACCAACGGCCGACCGTCGAGATCCCGGCCAACTTCATCCGCATAGAGGTGAAAAACCGTAAACCCGGCTGCTAACCAATCCCTGACTGTTCGTGCCGCCAGAGCAGAAAGCGGCAATCGCATGGCGATCACTGCCTCTGGACAGCGACGACGCAGCTCGGCAGTCAAACCTTGCGCCTGCTCCAGGGCAACGTCCGCCAATTCCAGATAACACGGTCGCCAGCCCGGCGGCAATTCTGCCAACGCGGCTGGCCCAAGCCGCGGCGCAAGCCAAGGAGCGCCGATCTCCGGCAGGTTGGGAAAATCCCCCGGCTCGACAACGGCCAACACGCCCAGTTGCTCAGCAGCTCGCGCCAGGGCTATCAGCGCGCCCTGCTCTGGAAGCGGCGCGGGCAACGGGTTAAAGATCACCGGCACCGGCAGGCTGAGACTCGGCGGCAGCACAGTGGTCATGCGACCAGTTCCATCAAAGGTAAGCGCCACCGGGCTGCCGCCCAGATCAACCTGGGTTGAGATCGTTTCTCGTCCATGGATGCCATCTCGTGTTGGGCGGACGATCTCGCTCATGTCCAACCAGATACCCTCGAAACCCTCTCCAGCGAACCTGCCGCCATACCCTGCCCCAGAGATCGGTATTCGTCCGGTTTCGGCCATATACCAGGTTTGGGTAATGATCTCGGCTGTCCAATAGTCGTCGCCGCGCTGCGCGCTGCCGAGGAACACCGGATGGCCATACTTCACATATGCGCCGCCCTCGTCCAGGTGAAATTGAGCCGGATAGCCGCCCTGCGGGGCAGGCGCAGGACGGATAGCAATGTGATAACGGCTATGCAAATGATTACCACTCATACGTCAAACCACTCCAGCCGATCCGGTGGATTAATAACAAAATAGAGCACGCCGGGCGTGCCCTACTCAAAACCAATATGCATCAACCAAGGCAGCCCCTCCAATCACTTCGCCGGCGATTAAGGCACCAGCGGCCACTGCAGAGCGCTCTGTCGGCGGGTCGCCCGCGCCGTTTTATCGCTCTGCGCCGGAGGGGTTGAAACGAGACGTGGCAGTCCCGGGAGGCATCCGCTGATCCTTCGATTTTCCCCTCGCGGCACTGACATTTGCTGCAAGGGTTAACCTCGCCTCGCGGCGGGGAACCTCCTCCTCGTCACCTCTGCGGGAGCAGAGGCCATGCGCTACCATACCCCTGATATTCGGTTGTAAATTGCTGCGATTTTACACTCCTAAACCGGAATCGTCAAGCGGCTGCGGCTTTCCTGAAACCAGGATGCCCACCACCGGGAACCTGGCCAGCAGGTCGGCGTTGTGCGGCGCCTGAATGAGCGCGGTGGTCAAATCCGCCCCAGCCGAGTGAAGCACCTGATGCCTGCCGCCGCGCCAGAGGAAGCTCTCCGAGAGATCATACACCTTCCCTTCACAGGCAACGAATGGCGGCGAGCCATCCTTGCCATTGTAACGACGCAATTCATGGATCGTGAATTCACGCAGCATGCTAGATTGCCTTTTGCCATCAGGGGCAGGTAGATTGGGTGAGCGGTTACGCCCACAAGAAGCGCTAACAGACAAGGAAATACATCCGTAGCTATCAGACCTGCCCCCTGAAGGCAAGTAGAGGTTAGCGGAGGAACTTTCCAACGAACGGAGAGGTCTCTCCGCGGCGCATAAAGTGCCCCGACGGCCCTTCACCGAGGAACTCGGAGAACCAGGATTCGTGCTCTACTTCCTCGTTGAGGATCGCCAAACTGAGCTCATAGGTGCGATGGTCCTTGCCGGCAGTCATGTTGCAAATGTGGGTGTAGCCGCGCACAGCGCAGCGCTCGGCCTCGACCAGCACCGTGAGCATAGCTTTGATATCGGTGGGATCCTTCGGCAGGCGCGCTGGCGGACAGGCGGAGATATCATGGAAATCAACCATGCTCTCCGGCAGTTTGCCGCCCAGCTCGTAAATGCGCGGCACCAACGCTTCGAAGTGATTGCGGTCTTCGATGCGGGCTGCCTCGGCGATTTCTTTCAAGCCTTCGCCTTCCAGACCGATCAGATTCACGCGCAGGATGGTGTAGTAATAATAGGTGGTCAGCTCGGCGGAGGCGTTCTTGACGAGCAGCTCAACCAGCTCTTCGACGTTGATGCCAGACTTTTCCACCATTTCGCGAGCAACTTTAGCCATGGGTTTTCCTCCTGATTTTGATGATAAATGGTTCATACTCGAATGGATTGACTTTGGGCGAGTGTAGCCGATCAGGCAAATACACGATTTCTGCAGGGTAACCTGCCGTTTCGTTTATCCTTGCGAATCTACTTCCAAACCACCTCCTTCAATATCTGCCGCCTGGCACTCCGGGCAAAGACCAAAAAAATCAAGCCGATGGCTGATGATCTTGAAACCATACCTGTGGGTGAGCTCCCCAGGCAGCGCATCAAGCAATCCAATCTCAGGGTCGAGGATGCGCTGACACTTCAGGCAAATCAAATGGGGGTGTGGATGGGGTTTTAAGCCATCGTAGCGGCTGCTACCATTGGCAAAGCCCAGTTCCAGAATCTCGCCCTCCTGCTTGAGCAAAGCCACGGTCTTATACACAGTTGCCAGGCTGGTCATAGGAAACTCTGCCTTGAGCTGTTCATAGATCTGATCGACAGAGGGGTGCGCTTCGCTTGCGGTCAGGATGCGCAGAATCATCATCCGCTGCGGCGTTAACCGAAAACCACGCCGCTTGAGTTTCTCGATCAAGGCAGCCAGCCGGGATTCTGGATCAATTGTCAGCAAGGGATTATCACCATTGAAATAAATCTTATCAAGAAATAATGATTATTCAAATTATACGCCTATTTCCAAAATCCGTCAATTGATTTTTACATTCCGGGGAGGCATACTCCAGGGGAACGGAAGCGAGAAGCAGCACGCGATTTATATGACAAAAAGGTGACTTTTGTCACTACCATCTCGTTCAACCTGAAAATATATTCAAAATTATGAATATAAACAGGCGAAATTCATCTAAATCAATCTCCAAGCTGTTCCGTTCGCTCAGCCAGCCAGCGCGGGTGGAGATCTTGCTTGCCATTGGCAGCGGGGAAGCCTGTGTCTGTCATCTGGAAGCCTTGCTGAACATGCGCCAGGCATACATCTCCCAGCACCTCATGGCGCTGCGCGAAGCTGGCATCCTGGCGACGCGGCGAGAGGGTCGCTTTATATTCTATAGACTGGAAAAGCCGCAAATGCTGGACTTTCTCAGCCTGGCTGCTCAAATCATCGACGTCCCGACTGAAAACATCAGCATTTCTACCGGCAAGCGACCACATCCGGGTTGTTGCTGCCCACATTGCGTTCAAAACGCTGCTGTCCCTTCGCCCAAGCTCACTCTTGCTAAGGGTGAAATCTAGACTGATCGCCTTCGAGCTTCGGGGAACATGGATATTCCGGCGTTATTACTCAAGCTCTTGCAAGGTGGGATGGGCAATCTGGCTGCCTACCTGGCGGCTCACGTATTGCTTTGCCTGTTGCCCGCCTTTTACATTGCCGGGGCGATGACAGCACTGATTCCCAAAGAATCCATCACCCGATTTCTGGGGCGCAGCACACCCAAATGGATTTCTTACCCGGCGGCGGCTCTGGCAGGATCGGTGCTGGCGGTGTGTTCCTGCACAATCGTGCCGATCTTCGCTGGCATCTATAAAAAAGGCGCCGGCATTGGCCCAGCAATCACTTTCCTGTTCTTTGCCCCGGCTGCCAACATCCTGGCGTTGGTTTACACGGGCGGTGTCATTGGCGCAGACCTGGCTCTGGCTCGCTTTTTTCTATCGCTGGCTTTCGGTATTGGGGTAGTGTATCTTTCGTTCATGAAAAATAAAAATTGACTTGATCAACCTGTAAAATGTGGTAGCTACGCCACAGACGACAGGAGATCAAGTCATGACTATTGTACCTATTGGGAGCCTTTTTCTGCAAGTACCACCCAGCGAAACAGCCG
>FWPU01001297.1_pt1 | contig 76350 bp, 74 predicted proteins | sample 2228361 | NCBI WGS metagenome assembly FWPU01 (sample SAMEA103939777, study PRJEB20133) | metagenome | reverse complement strand
TCACGAGCATCCCTCCTTGGTCGGTCCGTCGCACCCGAACAGTCGAGCCGCTAGAATTACGAACAAAACCGGCGTGGGGTTCCGCCGGAGCGGAAAGACCGCGCAGACCCGACGGTGGAGCAAGAGGCTCCCTTGGAGGTTCCGGGGAAGGGGCCGACTTTTCCTGCCGGCAGGGCCCAGCTCTACTGGAAGGTGTGGCTTGCGGTACGGCCTAGCCCGGGTACCACTTCCGCAGCCAGCCGCGCAGCATGGCCACCTCCTGGGCTTCCACGCGTGCGATCTCTCCCGCCATGGCCCGCAGCTCCGGGCGGTGCGCCCTCGTGGCGGCCAGACGGGATAGGGCGACGCTGCGTTCCAGCTGTCCGGCCATCATGGGTATGTAGGACCGCTCCAGGGCCGCGCCCTTGAGGCCGCGCAGCTTCTTCACCGCGGGGGTGGCCACCCCGACATAGCGCTGCCCCGGCGAGGCTCCCGCCTCGCGCAGCCAGGCCAGCATCTGCCGCACCTGGGTGTTCTTCCGCTCCACCACGCGCTGGTTCCACTTGAGGAGCTCGGCATGGTCGGCGTTCAGTGTGGCGGCCAGCGCCATCTCCACCGCCTCCTCGTGCAGGGGGATGAGGGCCCGCATGTAGGCGTGGTCGAACGCCGGGCCGCTCAGGGCGGCCAGCGCGGCCAGGGTGGGATCGGGGGCGGGAGAGGGAGCTGCGGATACCGGTAGCCCGACGGCCAAAAGCAGGAGGAGAGCAAGCGCCGTGCGCATGGTGCACCTCACCGCAGTATATGTGGGGCGTTCGGGGGCGCTCCGTGGGCTATATGCCCAACTGCGGGCAGGATTCCCCATGGAACGATCCGAAGAGACGGGGCAGCCGGCGAGATCCATTCGGACGTGTCCATGAGCCTGCACGATCTTACCCCCATGATGCGCCAGTACCACCAGTTGAAGGCCCGTCTGCCGGGCACGCTCCTGCTGTTCCGCCTGGGCGACTTCTACGAGCTTTTCTACGACGACGCGAAGACTGCGGCGCGGGAACTGGAGATCGCCCTCACCTCACGGGAGGTGGGGAAGGGTCGGCGCGTCCCTATGTGCGGCGTTCCCCACCACGCGGTGATGGGCTACGTGGCGCGCCTGGTGGAGCGGGGCTACCGCGTGGCCCTGTGCGACCAGGTGGAGGACCCCCGGCGGGCGAAGGGACTGGTCCGCCGCGAGGTGACGCGGATCATCACCCCGGGGACGGTGATGGAGGAAGGGCTTCTGCCACCCCGGACCAACGTCTACCTCGCCGCCTTGGCCCGCGACGGCGAGCGCTGGGGCCTGGCCGCAGCCGACCTCTCCACCGGCGAATTCCTGGTGACCGAGGTCCCAGCCGCGCAGTGGTCCCGCCTGCGGGAGGAGATAGCCCGGATGGAGCCGCGGGAGATCCTGGTCCCCGCCGGAGCGGCCGAGGCGCTACGTGCCGCGCTAGCCCCGGCGCACCTCACCCCACTGGAGGAGTGGCGCTGGGACCCGGCCACCGCCCGCCGCACCCTGCAGGAGCACTTCCGCGTGCAGAGCCTGGAGGGGTTCGGCTGCGCCGCCCTCCCCGCGGCCACCGGCGCCGCCGGCGTGCTGCTGGGCTACCTACAGCAGACGCAGCTCAGCCCCCTGGAGCACCTGCGCGGTCTGCGAACCTACACACTCGACGACTATCTGGTGCTGGACGAGGGAACGAGGAGGCACCTGGAGATCCTGCGCAACCGGCGCGACGGTGGAGTGCGCCACACCCTGCTGGAGGTGCTGGACCGCACGGTCACATCTATGGGCGGGCGGCTGCTGCGGGGCTGGCTGACGCAGCCGCTGCGGGAGGAGGCCGCCATCGGTGCGCGGCTGGACGCTGTCGAGGAGCTGCTGGCGCGGCCGGCGCTGCGCGCCGCCGTCCGCGCCGGCCTGAAGACCATCGCCGACCTGCCGCGGCTTGTGGGGCGGATCGGACACGGATCCGCCGGCCCGCGGGACCTGGTGGGCCTGCGGCTCTCCCTGGAGCGCCTCCCCGCACTGCGGGCCCACCTGGAGGAGGCGAGGGCGCCGCGGCTGCGCCACCTGGCCGGGGAGGTGGGGGAGCACGCGGAGGTGGCCGCGGCAATCGCCCGGGCCATCGTCGACGACCCCCCGGCGGTGGCCCGCCAGGGCGGCGTCATCCGCGAAGGGTACGACGGAGACCTGGACGGCCTGCGCCGTGCGGCGAGGGAGGGGAAACGCTGGATCGCCGACCTGGAGGCGGTGGAGCGGGCGCGCACGGGGATCAAGTCCCTGCGGGTCGGCTACAACAAGGTCTTTGGCTACTACATCGAGGTGACCAAGCCCAACCTGCGCCTGGTGCCGCCCGACTACGTCCGCAAGCAGACCCTGACCGACGCCGAGCGCTTCATCACCGCCGAGATGAAGGAGTGGGAGGCCCAGATCCTGGGCGCGGAGGAGCGCATCGCCGAGATGGAGGACCGCCTCTTCTCGGCGGTGCGCGAAGAGGTCGCCGCCCACGCCGCGGCGATCCAGCGCACCGCCGCCGCGCTGGCGGAGTGGGACGTCCTGGCCGCCCTGGCGGAGGTGGCGGCCGCCCGGGGCTACACGAGGCCGGCCCTCAGCACCGCCCCGGTGTTGCGGGTCCGAGCCGGTCGCCATCCCGTGGTGGAGGCGGCGCTGCCGGCCGGAGCGTTCGTGCCCAACGACCTGGAGATGGACGTCCAAGAACGGGCCGTCCTCATCGTCACCGGTCCCAACATGGCCGGCAAGAGCGTCTACTGCCGGCAGGCGGCGCTGATTACCATCATGGCGCAGATAGGCTCCTTCGTGCCTGCGGAGGAGGCGGTGGTGGGGATCACCGACCGCATCTTCACCCGCGCAGGCGCCACCGACGAGACGGCGCTGGGACGCAGTACCTTCCTGGTGGAGATGCAGGAGACGGCGCAGATCCTGCACAACGCCACCCGCGAGAGCTTGATCATCCTGGACGAGGTGGGGCGCGGCACCAGCACCTACGACGGGATGAGCATCGCCTGGGCGGTGGTGCAGTACCTGCACGACCAGATCGGCGCGCGTACCCTCTTTGCCACCCACTTCCACGAGCTGACCGAACTGGCCGCCCTGCTGCCTCGGGTGCACAACGTCAACGTCCTGGTGCGGGAAGAGGGGGAGGAGGTGGTCTTCCTGCACCGGGTGGCGGCGGGGGCGGCCGACCGCTCCTACGGCATCCACGTCGCCCGCCTGGCCGGCATCCCGCCGGCGGTGATCGAGGAGGCACGGCGCGTGCTGGCCCACCTGGAGGCTGCGGCGGCGGGGCCCGGCGAGGAGGGCATAGGCGCGCCCCCCCTGCCCCGACGGGCGCGCGGCGCGCAGCAGATCCCGCTGCCGCTGGAGATCCCCTCGCCCGTCGAGGAGGAACTGCTGGGCCTCGCCGTGGAGACCATGACCCCGCTGGAGGCCCTCAACCGCCTGAGCGCTCTGCGGGAGCGGGTGCGGGCGTTGCGGGGTGCCCCACAGGCATTGCGGGAGAAGCGTCTGCAGTGAGCCGGATCCGTGTGCTGGACCGCGCGGTCGCCGAAAGGATCGCCGCAGGGGAGGTGGTGGAGCGGCCGGCGGCGGTGGTGAAGGAGCTGGTGGAGAACAGCCTGGACGCCGGGGCGCGGGTCGTCACCGTCGAGGTGGAGAGGGCCGGGCTGCGACTCATCCGCGTCAGCGACGACGGCTGCGGCATGGATCCCGAGGACGCCCCGCTGGCGGTGCAGCGGTTTGCCACCAGCAAGATCTTCAGTGTGGCAGACCTGGAGCGCGTGGCCACCTACGGCTTCCGGGGAGAAGCTCTGCCGAGCATCGCCGCGGTCAGCCGGCTGGAGCTGGTGACGCGCCCGCCCACCGCCGACGGAGGGACCCGGGTGGTGGTCGTCGGAGGCGGCCCACCGGTGGTGAGCGCAGCGGGTACCGCGCCCGGCACGGTGGTCACGGTCACAGACCTCTTCGCCAACACCCCGGCCCGGCGCAAATTCCTCAAGTCGCCGGCACGTGAGTTCGCCCTTATCTCCGACGCGGTGCAGCGCCTGGCCTTGGCCGCTCCCACGGTGACCTTCCGGCTGCGGCACGACGGCCGGGAGGTCCTGGTCTACCCGGCCGCCGATCCGGAGGATCGGCTGGCTCAGGTCCTTGGGCGGGACCTGGCCTCCGCCATGCTGCCGGTGCGGGGCGGGGGAGGGGAGGTGGCCGTCGGAGGGTGGGTGGTTCGCCCCGAGCATGCCCGCGCGGGTCGACAGGTGGACTACATCTTTGTCGGGGGCAGGCCGGTACACAGCCGCATGCTCTCCCGGGCCATCCTCCAGGGGTACGCCGAGCTGCTGCCCGCAGGACGGTTCCCCACCGCCGCCGTCTTCCTGTGGGTTGATCCGTCGCTGGTGGATGTGAACGTCCACCCGCGCAAGCTCGAAGTCCGCTTCACCGACGAGCACCGCGTCTTTGCCGCGGTCGTCCGCGCGGTGCGGGAGGCGCTTGGCCGGCCTCAGGGCCTCCGTCCCGTACCCGCGGTGCCGGTGGGGGCGTCCGGCCTCCCGGCGGCCGCGGTGGGGGAAGCGCGGTCCCGGGCGGACCCGGGGGCTCGGCCTCCGGAGGCGCCAGCCGCAGAGGCAGGCGCTGTGGCGGAGGTGCAGCCGCTTTACCCCCGGCCAGCTGGTCGCCTGCCCCCCCTGCGCCTGGTGGGCCAGATGCTGGCCACGTACGTGCTGGCGGAGGCCCCCGATGGGCTGGTGCTTGTTGACCAGCACGCTGCGCACGAGCGCGTGCTGTACGAGCGATTGCTGCGCGAAGCCGGCACAGGAAGCGCCGCACAGCTCCTGGCCCTCCCCGTGCCGGTAGACCTCACCGCCTCGGAGATGGCCGTGCTGGACGAGTTCCTCCCGGCGGCAACTGCTCTCGGCTTCCTCATTGAACCCTTCGGCGAGACCACCGTCCTCGTGCGCGGCACCCCGGCCGTCCTCTCCCGGGGCGCACCGGAGGACCTGGTGCGGCGGGCCCTGGGGGCGATGGTCGACCTGCACCGCGGTGACGAGGCGGTGCGCCGCCTGGCCATCGCCACCGCCTGCCACACCGCCGTGCGAGCCGGGGACGTGATGACGGCGGAGGAGATGGAGGCGCTGCTGCGAGACCTGGCGGCGACCCAGGACCCCTTCACCTGCTTCCACGGCCGCCCCACCATGGTCTGGGTGTCCCGACAGACCCTTGAGCACTGGTTCCTGCGGCGGTAGGGGAGACGGTGGGGGCGGCACGGGAGCCGTTGCTGGTGGTCATCTGCGGGGCGACGGCAACGGGAAAGACCGCAGCCGCCGCAGCCCTGGCCGCGCAGCTGGGCGGCGAGATCGTCGCGGCCGACTCGCGGACCGTCTACCGCGGTATGGACATCGGCACGGCCAAGCCGCCGCCCGGGCTCCGCGCCGCAGTGCCGCACCACCTACTGGACGTCGCCGAGCCCACCGAGGTCTTCACGGTGGCCCAGTACCAGCGGCTGGCCACATCTGCCATCACCGACATCCTCCGCCGGGGGCGCCTGCCGCTGCTGGTGGGCGGCACCGGCCTGTACATCCGGGCGGTAGTGGACGGACTGCGGATCCCGCGCGTGCCTCCGGACTGGGCTTTCCGTCGCCAGGCTGAGGCACAGGAGCGGGCCGCACCCGGAGTCCTGTACGCCCGCCTCCAGCGGGTGGACCCGCTGGCCGCGCAGCGGGTCCACCCGCGAAACCTGCGCCGCATCATCCGCGCGCTGGAGGTGATCGCCGCCACCGGCCGCCCGATATCGGAGCAGCAGGAGGCGCAGCCGGGGCCTTGGCGCGTGTTCATCGCCGGCCTGTGGATGCCGCGGCCTCTCCTGTACCGGCGTATCGACCGGCGTGTGGACGAGCAGCTGGCCCAGGGGCTGGTGAGGGAAGTGGAGGGGCTGCTGGCCCGCGGCGTCCCTCCGGAGGCCCCGGCGATGCAGGGGCTGGGCTACAAGGAGATCGTCCCCTATCTGCGGGGCGAAACCACCCTGGCCGAGGCGGTGGCGGCGCTGAAGCGCAACACCCGCCGGTTTGCCCGACGGCAGGAGAGCTGGTTCCGGCGTGACCCCCGCATCCGCTGGATCGAGGCGGGAGAGGCCGCACCTGAGGCGGTCGCCGCGACCATCCGTGCTATGCTAGCGGAGGAGTGATGCAGGCAGAGCGGCTGGGCAGGATCGGTGCCTACCTCTTCGCGGACCTGGACCGCAGGCAGGAGGAGCTCCAGGCCCGCGGCGTCGACGTGATCAACCTGGGCGTCGGCGACCCCGATCTGCCCACGCCGGAGCACATCGTCGAGGCCCTCGCCCGCGCCGCCCGGGATCCCCGGTCGCACCGCTACCCGCCGTATCCCGGCATACGCGACTTCCGTGAGGCGGCGGCGGAGTGGTACTGGCGTCGCTTCGGCGTCCGCCTGGATCCGGAGCGGGAAGTCCTGGTGCTGATCGGATCCAAGGAGGGGCTCGCGCACCTGCCCTGGGCCGTGCTGGACCCCGGGGAGGCGGCCCTCGTCCCCGACCCCGGGTACCCGGTGTACCGGGCCGCGACCGTCCTGGCGGAGGGGGAACCCATCGCCGTCCCCCTGCAGCCGGAGCGGGGGTACCTGCCGGACCTGGCCGCGATCCCGGACCAGGCCGCCCGGCGAGCCCGCCTGCTATTCCTCAACTACCCCAACAACCCCACGGCGGCCACGGCGTCGCCGGGCTTCTTCGACGAGGTGGTGCGGTTTGCCCGGGACCACGGCATCTTCGTCGCCCACGACAACTCCTACTCCGAGATCGCCTACGACGGGTACCGGCCGCCCAGCTTCCTCCAGGCGGAAGGCGCCAAGGAGGTGGGGGTGGAGTTTCACTCCCTCTCCAAGACCTACTGCATGACCGGATGGCGCCTGGGGTTCGCGGTGGGGCACCCCGGACTGATCGGCGCGCTGGGCCGGATAAAGACCAACGTCGACTCGGGAGTCTTCCGGGCAGTGCAGGAGGCGGGGATCGCCGCGCTGCTGGGTCCGCAGGAGCCTGTGCGCGAGCGGCTGGAGGTCTACCGGCGCCGTCGCGACCGGGTAGTGGAAGCGCTGGATGCCCTGGGCTGGAACCCACCGCGGCCGCAGGCGACGTTCTACCTCTGGATCCAGGCCCCCGGAGGGCGGACGGGGACGGCCTTCGCCGCGGAGGTGCTGGAACGCACCGGCGTCGTCCTCACCCCCGGCCTGGGGTACGGCCGGCAGGGCGAGCGGTACGTGCGGCTGTCGCTGACCACGCCTGACGCCCGCCTGGATGAGGCGCTGGATCGCCTGCGCGCGGCCTTTGGAGGTGAGTAGCCGATCCCGCAGATCTGGGGGCTGCCCCGGGCCGTAGACCCTGCGCACCGGCAGATGCTGCGGGCCCTGCTGCGCCAGCGCGTCCCCCAGGACCGCATCGTGGCCCCCGACCTCCTGCAGACCCTGGCCCACCTGGCCCACGCCATGAAGCGGGAGGTAGGGGTCTACGTGGACCGCCACGGGACGGTGCGCGAGGTGGTGGTCAGCCGCAGGTGGCAGGAGCTGCTGCCCGTGCTCACCGCCCGGGCATCGCCCTCGCGCCTTGTGGGACTGCGGTACATCGCCGCCCGCCCCGAGGCGGAGAGGTCCCCGGGTGAGGGCGACGGGCGGCACGTGGTCGAGGCGCGCCTGGACCTGGCGGTGGTCGTGGACTCGCGCAAGGGCAGGCCCGGGGAAGGGTGGCTGGTGATGATGGCCCCCGGGGCCGACGGGGCACAGCCGCAGACGATCACCGAGGGCCCTTACGCGCCGGAGGCGCTGGTCCACCTGGAGGTGGCGCCGCGTATCAAGATGGTGGAGGGTGTCCTGCGGCGCAGCCCCACGGTGGTCACCGCAGGCACGCGCCCGGAGCGGGCCGTCCTGGTCGGGCTGTCCATGTCTGAGGCGGCGCCTCCGGGCCAGGTGCCGCGCCCGCCCGTCAGCGCCTCGCTGGAGGAACTCGCCCGGCTGGCGCAGACCGCCGGCGCCGAGGTCTGTGCCAGCATGGTCCAGGTACGGTCCAGGCCCGACGCCGCCACGTTCATCGGGCGGGGAAAGGTGGGGGAACTGCTGCGCATCTGCGAGGAGCACGACGCCGACCTGGTAATCTTCGACGAGGAGCTCTCCCCCGCGCAACAGCGCAACCTGGAGCGGGAGCTGGGACGCAAGGTGGTGGACCGAACGGCGCTGGTGCTGGACATCTTCGCCCGCCGGGCGCAGACGCGGGAAGGGCGGTTGCAGGTGGAGCTGGCGCAGCTGACCTACCTCCTGCCTCGCCTGACCGGTCGCGGGGTATGGCTCTCCCGCCTGGGAGGCGGCATAGGCACGCGCGGTCCCGGAGAGACCAAGCTGGAGGTGGACCGACGGCGCATCCGGCAGCGCATCACCGACCTGCGGCAGGAGCTGCAGGCGGTAGTCCGGCACCGTAAGCGACAGCGGGACTCGCGGCGGCGCACCGGCTATCCCGTCGTCGCCATCGCCGGCTACACCAACGCCGGCAAGTCCACCCTGCTCAACGCCCTGACCCGCGCCGGGGTGCTGGTGGAGGACAGGCTCTTTGCCACCCTCGACCCCACCGTGCGCGGGGTCACCCTGCCCAACCACCAGACGGTGCTTCTGGTAGACACCGTGGGCTTCATCCACAAGCTGCCTACGCACCTGGTGGCGGCCTTCCGGGCGACGCTGGAGGAGGCCGTCGACGCCGACCTGCTCGTCCACGTGGTGGACGCCTCCGACCCTCAGTGGCTCCACCAGATGGCGGTGGTGAACCGCATCCTGGCCGACCTGGGCGCGGGGGACCGGCCGCAGGTGGTGGCCTTCAACAAGATCGACCGCCTGACCGCGGCGTCCCGCCGGGCGCTGGCTCGTGCGTATCCCGACGCGGTGCTGATCTCTGCCCAGTATGGCCTGGGTCTGGTCAACCTGCTGAGGCGGATCGCCCAGCGGTTACCCCAGCGGCTGGTGCGCCTGCGGATGGCTGTGCCGTACGCGCAGTCCGGAACCCTGGCACAGATTTACGCCCAGGGACGCGTCCTGCAGCAGCGGTATGCGGAGGAGGGAGTGGAAGTGGAAGCGGAGGTCCCCCCGGAACTGGCCGCGCGCCTGCTCGGGACGCCCCAGTGACCCCTCCGGTGCCATGAGCGACGCATCCGCCGCGCGCGCACGGCTGCGCCGACGTCTGACCGCCGAGGAGGTCCTCGTGGCCGTCGGTGTCTACGACGGCCTCTCGGCGCGCCTGGCCGAGGATGCCGGGTTCGAGGCGGTCTATGCCAGCGGCGGCGCCATCGCCCGCAGCGCAGGACTGCCCGACCTCGGCCTGCTCTCCCTGAGCGAGATGGTGGAGCGGATCAGGCAGATTACACAGGCCGTCGCCGTCCCGGTCATCGCCGACGCCGACACCGGCTACGGCAACGCCCTCAACGTCCGTCGCACCCTCCGCCTCTACGAGGAGGCCGGCGTGGCCGCGCTGCACCTGGAGGACCAGGTGACGCCCAAGCGGTGCGGTCACTACGAGGGGCAGGCGGTCATCCCGGCGGAGGAGATGGCGGGGAAGATCCGTGCGGCGGTGGAGGCCAGGCGCGACCCCGACCTGGTCATCATCGCCCGCACCGACGCCCGGGCGGCGGTGGGCCTGACGGAGGCGCTGAGGCGAGCGCGGCTCTATGCCCAGGCCGGCGCCGACGTGCTGTTCGTGGAGGCGCCGCGGACGCGGGAGGAGGTGCGGGCCATCAGGGAGGCGGTGCAGGTGCCGCTGCTGTACAACATGACCTACAGCGGGAAGAGCCCCCTCCTCTCGCCTGAGGAACTGAAGACGCTGGGGTACCAGATCGTCATCTTCCCCGCCGACCTGCAGCTGGGGGCGATACGCGGCATGCAGCAGGTTCTGGCCAGCCTGCGCCGTGAAGGGCTGACCCCTGAGACGCTGCGGGCTTCCTTTCAGGAGCGGGAAGCTCTGGTCCGCCTGGACGACTGGCTGGCGCTGGGCGACCGGTACGGCGGCGGAGAGGGTCCGCGCTGACCTCCGTAAGGGAGGGTGGCCATGGGCTTCGGACGCAACCCTGACGTCATCGTCGTGGGCGCGGGCAACGCCGCGCTGACCGCCGCCATCGCCGCCCGGGAGGCGGGGGCGGCGGTCCTGGTGCTGGAAAAGGCCCCACCCGAACTGCGAGGCGGCAACACCCGCTTCACCGGAGGAGTCTTCCGCTTTGCCTACTTGGGCCTGGAGGAAATCCTGTCCCTGCTCTCCCACCCGCCGGAGGCGGAGGTCGAGGTGTACCCCTATCCGCCCGACCGGTACTACGCCGACATCATGCGCACCAGCGGCGGCCTGGCCGACCCCCTGCTCACCCGCACCCTCGTGGACCGCTCCGCCGCCACCGTCCGGTGGATGCGCGATCTGGGCGTGGAGTGGGAGCTGAGCCACATCTTTGGCGTCCGGCACGGGCGGAGGTGGCGCTTCCCGCCGGGCGTCGTCCTGCAGACGCGCGGGGCCGGGGTGGGGCTGTCAGCCGCGCTCTTCACCATCGCCGAGCGGCTGGGGGTGGAGGTGGCCTACGCCACCAGGGCGGTGGCCCTCCGCCTGGACGGGGCCGGGGGCGTGTGCGGGGTGACCGTGCGCGGTCCGGCCGGCACCGCCGACCTGGAGGCCCGCGCCGTGATCCTGGCCTGCGGCGGCTTCGAGGCCAACCCGGAAATGCGCGCGCGGTACCTGGGCCCGGGATGGGACACCGTCGTCGTCCGCGGCACCGCCTGCAACACGGGGGAGATGCTGGATGCCGCGCTGCAGGCCGGGGCGCAGCCCTACGGACACTGGAGCGGCTGCCACGCCACGCCCGTGGATGCCACCGCGCCGCGGGTGGGCGACCTGCGGCTCACCGACAAGACCAACCGGCTCTCCTATCCGTACGGGATCATGGTCAACGCCGAGGGACGGCGCTTTGTGGACGAAGGCGAGGACTTCTCGCCCTATACCTATGCCAAGATCGGACGGGCGATCCTTGCCCAGCCCCACAACATCGCCTGGCAGATCTTCGACCGGCAGACCGTGGATCTACTGGAGGAACGGTACGCCACCGGCAGCCCGGTCCGGGCGGAGACGGTGGCGGCGCTGGCCGAGGCCATGGGGGTGCCCTGCGCGGCCCTGGAGGAAACGGTGGCAACCTTCAACGCGGCAGCCAGCGGCGGAAGGTTCGACCCCACCGTGCGCGACGGCAAGAGCACCACGGGCCTGCAGCCTCCCAAGTCCAACTGGGCCCTGCCGCTGGAGTCGCCGCCTTTCGTGGCCTACCCCGTCACCTGCGGGATCACCTTCACCTACGGCGGCCTGCGGGTGGATGAGCAGGCGCGGGTCCTGGATATGGAGAATAATCCTATTTCGGGGCTTTATGCCACGGGGGAGATCACGGGCGGCTTCTTCTACTTCAACTACCCGGCTGGAGCCGGCCTGATGCGCGGCGCGGTCTTCGGCCGCATCGCCGGCGAGGGGGGAGCCCGGCTGGCCGGATACGGGCCGCGGACCTGAGAGGGCGGCCGGCGGGAGCATCGGGGAGGGGAGGCGAGCATGCAGCGGCGCATTCCGGCTGTGGTCATGCGCGGGGGCACGAGTCGGGCGGTCTTCTTCCACCGGCAGCACCTGCCCGAGGACCCCGAGCTGCGCGACAGGGTGATCCTGACCATCTTCGGCGGGGGGGATCCCTACGGCCGGCAGATCGACGGTCTGGGTGGTGCGGTCTCCACCACCAGCAAGGCCGCCATCATAAGCCCCCCGTCCGTTCCGGACGCTGATGTGGACTATACCTTCGGCCAGGTATCGGTGACCACGCCCCTGATAGACTACGGGGGCAACTGCGGGAACATCTCCTCAGCGGTGGGCCCGTTCGCCATCGAGGAAGGGCTCGTCCGTGCCACCGACCCGGTGACGACGGTGCGCATCTGGCAGGTGAACACGCGCAAGCGGATCATCGCCCGCGTGCCCACCTCGGGCGGCCTGCCGCAGGTGGAAGGCGACTACGCCATCGACGGGGTTCCCGGCACCGGAGCCATGATCCTCCTGGAGTTCCTCGACCCCGGCGGCTCCATGACCGGCAGGCTGCTGCCTACCGGCAATCCCACCGACGTCCTGGAGGTGGAGGGGGTAGGCCGGCTCGCCGTCTCCCTGGTGGATGCCGCCAACCCGGTGGTCTTCGTCGACCCCCGGGACCTGGGCCTGGACGGGCTGGAGATGCCCGAGCGGGTGGACGGAGACACCGCGCTCCTGGCGAGGATCGAGGCGATCCGCGCCCACGCGGCGGTGCGCATGGGCCTGGCCCGCACTCCGGCCGAGGCCACCGCACGCAGCCCCGGAGTGCCCAAGCTGGCCTTCGCCGCGCCGCCGGCGTCCTACACCTCGACCCGGGGAAGCCTCGTGGAAGGCGCGGCGGTGGACGTGGTGGGGCGAATCATGTCCATGGGGCGCCTGCACCGCTCCTACGCCCTCACCGGTGCCATCTGCACCGCCGCGGCGGCGCAGGTGGAAGGGACGCTGGTGCACGCCGTGGCCCGTCCCGGACCCCCCGGGGAGCGCACGCTGCGCATCGGCCATCCCGCCGGTATCATCGAGGTAGGGGTGCAGGTGGTGCGGCGGGACGGAGAGTGGCATGTGGAGAAGGTGGTGACGCGTAGGACCGCCCGCCGCCTGATGGAGGGAATGGCACTGGTGCCAGCATCGGTTTGGCCGCTGGCCGCTCCGGCCGCCGCGGCCGCCGCGAGGGGGTGAGGGAGGTGCAGCGAGCTGCGCTGGTCATCGTCGTCGGCCTGCTGCTCGTCGCCGGGGCGACTCCGGCACAGGGGCAGGTGCCCTACTACGCCGGCAAGACCATCGAGATCATCGTGCCGTTCGGTGCCGGGGGCGGGACGGACATCGAGACCAGGTTCCTGGCGCCGTTCTTCGAGAGGCACATCGCCGGGAACCCGAAGATCGTCGTGACCAACCGGCCCGGAGGCGGGAGCATCCTGGGGGCCAACTTCTACGCGGCCAACGCCAGGCCCGACGGGCTGCAGATCTTCGCCAGCAGCGGGTCCACCGTGATCCCGTTTCTCCTGGGTGTCCCGCAGGTGCAGTACGACTACCGGAAGTGGAGGCTGGTGAAGGTGAACGGGGTGGGGGGCGTGGCCTACGTCTCACCCGCCACGGGCATCCGCCGCCCGGAGGATGTGCTGAACCCGGCCCGACCGCTGGTCTACGGGGGCATCAGCGCCACCGGCCTGGACCTGTCCATGCTACTGGCCTTCGAGCTGCTCGGGATCAATGTGCGCAGCGTCCTGGGCTTCGAGGGCCGCGGTCCGGCCCGCCTGGCCTTCGAGCGCGGCGAGACCAACATCGACTACCAGACCACGCCGGCCTACCTCTCCCAGGTCGTTCCCCTGATTCGAGAGGGGAAGGCCCGTCCGTTGTTCACGTTCGGCTTCACCAACGAGAAGGGGCAGCTGGTGCGCGACCCTGCGGCCCCCGACCTGCCGACGATCTACGAGTTCTACCAGCAGGTGCACAAGCGCAAGCCGGACGGGCTGCTGCGCTGGAAGGCGCTGCAGGCGCTGCTGACCCCGGCCTTCTCCTTCCAGAAGACCCTGTGGGTGCCCCAGGGCACGCCGCCGGAGGCGCTGAACGCGCTGTGGGAGGCGGTGGACAAGATGAATGCGGACCCGGAGTTCCGGGAGAAGAGCAGGAGGGTCCTGGAGGGCTACACGCTATTCCGGGGCGACAAGATGGAAGGGGCGCTGCTGCGATCCCTCACCGTGACGCTTGATGTGCGGAAGTTCATCCTGGAGCTGCTGAGGACCAAGTACAACGTCGCCATCTGAAAGGTAGCCGGGCCGCCGGCTGAGCGACAGGTCGGGCGCCGATGGGGCAGGCCTTGCAGGCCGCGCTGGAGCTCTTCCTCGTCCCCACGCGGCTGGGGATGATGCTCCTTGGCGTCCTGGCCGGACTGGTCGTGGGCGTCCTACCCGGTATGGGCGGCATCGTAGCCGTGGCCGTGCTGCTGCCCTTCGTGGTCAAGCTGGACGCGGTGGCCGCACTGGCCATGATCACCGGGGCGCTGGCGGTGGTGCACACCTCGGACACCATCACTTCGGTGCTGATCGGCGCACCAGGATCGGCCGCCTCGGTGCCCAGCGTCCTGGAAGGGCACCCCCTGGCCAAACAGGGTCAGGCCGCGCGGGCGCTGGCCGCAGCCTACCTCTCCTCGCTGGTGGGTGGGCTGATGGGCGCCCTGGGCCTGACGCTCTCCATCCCCATCGCCCGCCCCCTGGTTCTCTCCTTTGGCTCCCCGGAGCTGTTCATGCTCACGGTGCTGGGGGTCTCGTTCGCCGGCAGCCTCCTAGGGAAGGAGCCGCGCCGGGGGATCATCGCCGGCCTCCTGGGGCTGCTGCTGGGGACGGTGGGGCCCACGCCGGCGGCGGCCCAGGTGCGGTTCGACTTCGGCCAGATCTACCTGATGGACGGACTGGACCTGGCCATCGTCGCCCTGGGCGTCTTCGGGGTCGCCGAGGTCGTCTCCCTTCTGGCCCGCGGCGGGGCCATCGCCGAGCGGGTCGACCTGGGGCGGGGGTGGCTGGAGGGCGCGCGCGACGTCCTGCGCCACCGCTGGCTGGTCCTGCGCGGGGCGCTCATCGGAATGTGGGCCGGGGTCCTGCCGGCCATCGGCGCCACGGCGGGTACCTGGATGGCCTACGGGCACGTGGTGGCGGCCAGCCGGGACCGGGAGCGCTTCGGCCGAGGAGATATCCGCGGCATCATCGCCCCCGAAGCGGCCAACAACGCGGTGGAGGCCGGCGACCTGGTGCCTACATTGCTGTTCAGCGTCCCGGGCAGCGCGCCCGCGGCGATGATTATGGGGGCGCTGCTGGCCTACGGCGTCGTCCCCGGCCCGCGCATCGTCACCGACCACCTGGACCTCATCTATGCCATCGTCTGGACGTTTGCAGCAGCCAACGTGATCGGGGCGGCCCTGATGTTCATGGCCAGCCCGGCGCTGGCCCGACTGACCTACATCCCGTTTACGCGGGTGGCCCCCGCCGTCATCCTGATGATGGCCCTGGCGGCCTACCAGGAGACGCAGCACTACGGTGACCTGCTGGCGCTGCTGGCGCTGGGGGTTCTGGGCTACGGGATGAAAGCCGCGGGATGGCCGCGGGCGCCGCTGCTCATCGGCTTCGTCCTCTCCGGACCCCTGGAGCGGTACTTCTGGCTGACGGTGAACCTCTACCCAGACCCGCGCGCCTGGCTTCTCCGGCCGGGCGTGGTGGTCATCGGGCTGCTGGTGGTCTCACCGTTCGTCTGGAGCGGGCTGCGGGCACTGCGTGCAAGGGAGTGGCGGGGGGAGCGGGCGGTCACACGCTGGACTCCGGGAGTGGGGACGGCGGTGAGCGTGGGGCTGCTTGGAGTCTTCGTCTATGCCTGGACGACCTCCCGCGGCTTCCTCCCCGGGGCGGCGCTGATGCCGCTGAGCGTGGCCAGCGTGGGGACGGTGCTGGCCCTGATCCAGGTGGTCCAGGAGATCCGCGGCCGCAGCGTCCCCGCCGACGAAGAGGACGCCGTCGTCCTCTCCGGCCCCGCCATCTCCCGTGCGCTCCGTCATCTGGGAGGCATCGCCGCCTATACGGCGCTCGTCTGGGTGGTCGGAATCCGTCTGGCCACGGCGGGCTGGGTCGTGGTGTTCATGCGGCGAACCGGCCGCATGTCCTGGCCGCTGGCGGCGCTGTACACGGCGGGCGTACTGGTGGGGCTGGAGGTCCTGGCCCGGCTGCTGGGGGTGCGGCTGCCTGCAGGGGTTCTGAACCTCTTCCGCTGACGACTGCCGGGCGGCCCCGGCTCAGGAGCTGCCGGCTCAGGAAGCCATTCGCCGGATCAGTCCGACGACCTTGCCCTCTATGACCACATCGCGGGTGAGGATCGGCTCCAGGGCCGGGTTTTCCGGCTGGAGCCGGATGTAGCCGTCCTCCCGGAAGAAGCGCTTCACCGTAGCCTCGTCCTCCAGGCGGGCCACCACGATGTCTCCGTTGTGTGCGGTGGGCTGGCGGCGCACGATGACGTAGTCGCCGTCGTAGATGCCCGCGCCCACCATGCTGTCCCCGCGCACACGGAGGATGAACGTCTCGGCTCCGCGGACGAACTCCGCCGGCAGCGGGAAGTAGTCCTCGATGTTCTCCTGGGCCAGCAGCGGGCTGCCGGCGGCCACACGGCCTACCACGGGCAGGGGGATCACCTTCTTCGCCGGGGCCGCCCGCTCGTCGCGCAGCACCTCCAGGGCGCGGGGCTTGCTCGGATCGCGGTGCAGGTAGCCCTTCTTCTCCAGAGCGGCCAGGTGGCTGTGCACGGTGGAGCTGCTGGTGAGCCCCAGGGCGCGGCCGATCTCGCGCACCGACGGAGGGTACCCGTGCGTCTCCGTGAAGCGCTGGATGAAGGTGAGGATCTCCGCCTGTCGGCGCGTCAGTCCCCGGCCCATGTGCGCTCCTCCTTACACGAGGTCTCCACCGGGAGGCGAACCGGATTATATCACGCGGCGGCGGAGCAAGGCAAACATCTGTTCGCACCTTACGCAGACTCGGCCGGGACCGACCTCGGCATACGTCGCACAATGCCGATTATGCGACGTGAAGGAGATCAGCCCCCGGGGCGGGAATTCTCCTCCTCACGCATGCATCCCCGCCGAGCCCTCCGCACGCCCCCTCCCCTCCTCCAGGAGTGGGCCGACGACCTGGCCGCGCGCAACCAGAGCCCGCGGACCATCCGGGGGTACCTGACCGACCTGGCCCAGTTCGCCGAGTGGATCCGTCATCGTCCGCTGGAGACGGTCCGTAGCCAGGACGTGCGCCGCTTCAGCCACGCCATGCAGCGGGCGGGCCTCCGTCCCCGCACCCGGGCACGCCGTCTGGTGGCCCTGCGTCAGTTCTATGCCTACCTGGTGAGGACGGGTCGCCTGGCGGCCAGCCCCCTGGAGCACCTGGAGTTGCCCCGGATCAGCCGGGCCACCGTCCCCCGCTTCCTCCGGCCCGCGGAGGTGGGGCGGTTGCGCGCCGTCATTCCCGAGACCCCGCGGGGGGTGCGGGACCGGGCGCTGATCGAGCTGGGCCTCTCGTCGCTACGCGTCTCGGAAGTCGTAGGACTTCAGCTGGAGGACCTCTTCCTCGACCGGGGGCAGGTGCGGATTACCGGCAAAGGCGGCGGCCAGTACCTCCAACCGGTGACGGCGGCGGCCGTCCGTGCCCTGGAGCGGTGGCTGGCGGTCCGCCCCCGCTGTCCGTCGCCGTTCGTCTTCGTCTCCCTCCCCCCCCGCGGCAGCCGCGGCCTCACCTACGAGTCCGCGGAGCGGATCCTCCGGGGCTACCTGCGGGCGGCGGGCATCACCCGGCCGCTGTCTTTCCACGCCCTGCGGCACACGGTGGGGGTAGCCCTGGCAGACCGAGGGGTGCCGCTGGAGTACATCCAGGACCTCCTGCGCCACGCCGACCCGCGGACCACCCGGATCTACACCTCGGTCGCCCCCGAGCGGCTGCAGGAGGTGCTCCACCGGGAGCTCCACTTCCCCGACCCGTCCGGGTGATGCTGTGGGGACCGAAGAGGAGGTGGAGCTTTACGGCCGGCTTTTCACCTTCCGCTACACCCCGCGGCCGCAGATACGCAGGGTCGACGTGGAGATCCTGGAGGGAGCGGGGCCGAGGGCACGCCCCTACGTACCGGTGGCGGTGCGCGGCCGGACGGCTGCGGAGGCCAGGGAACGGGCATGGGAGGTCCTGATAGCCCGCGCCGGCTTTGATCGGTGTCTGCGGGTGATCGAGCGCACGGTCCAGGCGCTGGCTCCGGGTGCGACGCTCTCGGTGAAGGAGGACGCGCAGACGCTCCTTTTCGAGGTTCACGGGCCTCTGGGCCTGCGCCTCCCGCTGGCGCTGCGACGCGAGGAGGCGCTGGATCCCGCGCTTACCGAGGAGGAACTCGCAGCCTTGGTCCGCGCGCACCTGGAATCCCACCTCTAGCCATGAACGCCTCCGCCCCCGCCCCTGGCCGCGTCCTGCGCCAGGGCCGCTGTGGGGTGCGCAGGAATCGGCGCGTGCCCCGTCAAAAGTAGGGTAGATGTCTGGCCCCGGCGAGTACGCCTGCCTGGCAATCGCTGACATCTCCGGGTACACCCGCTACCTGACCGGGAGCGAGCTGGACCATGCCCAGGACGTGCTGGCCGACCTGATGGAGACCACGGGAGCTTCGTCCGGCAGCGCATCCTGGGTCATGAGGAGCTGGCCGGGCGCGACGTCATCCTGGTGCACCGCCTGCTGAAGAACAGCGTCGGCGAGCGCTTCGGCCTGCAAGGGTACGCGCTGCTCACCGCAGCCTGCGTGCAGGCCATGCGGCTGGACGCCGTGGCCCTGGGGCTGCGGGCGCACGACGAGACCTATGAGCACATCGGTGAGGTCCCAGGCTACGTCCACGACCTACAGCAGCGCTGGCAGGAGGAGCAGGAGGTCCGCCGCGTGCGCCTGTCGTCCCAGGATGCGGACATACATTGGACCTTCGACCTGGCGGCGCCCGCAGCCCTGGTCTGGGAGTGGAACACCGACGCCTCCCGGCGCACCCAGTGGGCGGAGGATGTGGTGCGGGTGGACGTGCAGACGGTGGGCGGCCGACGGGGGGTGGGGACCACCAACCACTGCGTCCACGGAAAGGAGAGTCACCTGGAGGAGATTGTCGACTGGCGGCCCGTGGACTACTTCAGCTACATCGTCCGCCACCCCGTAACCGGCGAGTCGCTGGTCACCGAAGGTCCGGGCGATGATGGCCGACCCGCAGCACCGCCCCATGTTCGAGCAGTTTTCGCGGCAGATGCGGGAAGGCTTTGAGCGCTCCCTGGCCCGGCTGACTCACATCCTCGATGAGGTCATGGCCGGCCGACAGAAGGAGGTGGCTGCGGCGGTGCAGGCCCGGCACCAGCTCAAGGAGACAGCCGCCCACTACTGGCGCGGCGCCGGGAGGACTGAGACGGGCTCTCTGCCGTAGCTAGCCGGCCCCTGTTCAGGAGGGTGGCAGCAACTCCACTTCATCCGCACGGACCATCAGCTCGCTGGCCCCCGCCTTCTCCCGCACGACCACTGTGAGGACGCCATAGTGGGGGACCACGCGCCGCACCTGGCCTTCCAGAGGCGGGTCGCGCAGCACCCGCACGCGGTGGCCCGGCGCCAGGGGCTGCCCGTGTCGGTCGTGCACCGCCATCGCTTGCACCACCCGAAGTCTGCGGCCTGCGCTCATCCGGGAATGCGCTCGATGACCACGGCGATGCCCTGCCCCACCCCGATGCACATGGTGGCCAGCCCGAACCGTCCCGCCCGCCGCTCCAGCTCGTACAGCAGGGTGGTCAGGATGCGCGCCCCGCTGCAGCCCAGAGGATGCCCCAGCGCAATGGCCCCGCCATTGGGGTTGAGCCGCTCCGGTGGGATGCGGAGCTCGCGCACGCAGGCCAGCACCTGGGCGGCAAAGGCCTCGTTCAGCTCGATCACGTCCAGGTCCTGGATGGACAGGCCCGTCCGGGCCAGCACCTTGCGCGTGGCGGGGATCGGTCCCAGACCCATGGTGGAGGGATCCACCCCCGCCACAGCCGAAGCGACCACGCGCGCCCGGGCTCTTGCCCCGCGTCCCGCCGCCGCCTCAGCCGACATCAACAGGACGCCGGCTGCCCCGTCATTGATACCGGAGGAGTTTCCGGCGGTCACCGTCCCGTCCTGCTTGAACGCCGGCGGCAGCGCCGCCAGACGCTCGAGGGTGGTATCCGGGCGGGGAGGCTCGTCCGTATCCACGGTGAGCGGCTCACCCCGGGGTCCGACGGTCACCACCGGGACGATCTCCTCCCGAAAGCGCCCCTCGGCGATGGCCCGCGCAGCCCGCCGCTGGCTCTCCAATGCGAAGGCATCCTGTTCCTGCCGGGTGATGCCGTAACGCTCGGCCACCACCTCGGCGGTCTCCCCCATGCTAAGCGGCGGGTAGACCTGGGCCAGCTTGGGGTTGACGAAGCGCCAGCCGATGGTGCTGTCGTGGAGCTCCACCCGCCCCCGCGGAAACGCCCGGTCCGGCTTGGCCATGACGAAGGGCGCCCGGGTCATGGACTCCACACCGCCCGCGATGAAAATCTCCCCCTCCCCCGCCCTGATGGCGTGGGCAGCGGAGACCACCGCCTGCAGCCCCGAGCCGCACAGCCGGTTCACCGTCTGCCCTGCAACGCCGACCGGCAGACCCGCCAGAAGCACGGCCATCCGGGCCACGTTACGGTTGTCCTCGCCGGCCTGGTTGCTGCAGCCGAAGATGACGTCCTCGATCTCCCGGGGATCAAGGCGGTTGCGGCGCACCAGCTCCCTGATGACCAGTGCGGCCAGGTCGTCCGGGCGAACATCCCTGAGCATCCCGCCGTAACGGCCGACGGGGGTGCGCACGGCATCCACGATCACCGGCTCCGGCATATCAGGCCCCGGTAAACCTCGGCGGCCGCTTCTCCCGGAACGCCGCCACGCCCTCACGGTGGTCGGCGGTGCCTCCGGCCACCTCCTGCAGATATGCCTCGTAGGCCAGAACATCCTCCAGCGGGGCTCGTAGCGCGTGGCGCAGGGCCCGCTTGGTCAGCCCGTAGGCTCTGGTGGGCCCGGCGGCCAGGCGCCTCGCCACCTCCAGGGTGGTCGCCATCAGCTCCTCCGCCGGCACCACCCGGTTGACCAGGCCCAGGCGCAGTGCCTCCTGCGCGTCCACCGGGTCCGCCAGGTAGGCCATCTCGAAGGCCTTGCCCAGCCCCACCAGGCGGGGGAGGAAGTAGGTGCTCCCGGAATCGGGGACCAGCCCGACCCGGGCGAAAGCCTGGATGAACACCGCCTGCTCCGAGGCGATGCGCAAGTCGCAGGCCAGGGCCAGGCTGCAGCCCGCGCCTGCGGCCACCCCGTTGACCGCGGCGATCACCGGCTTTTCCACTGTAGCCAGCCGCAGGATCACGGGGTTGTAGCGCTGCCGCAGCGATTCCAGGTACGACGGCTCCGCCGCCGCGGACCGCTCCCTCAGGTCCTGCCCCGCGCAGAACCCGCGTCCGGCCCCGGTGAGGACGATGCAGCGTATCCCCGCCTCACGGGCGGCGTACGCCAGGCCCTCCTGCAGCTCGCGCGCCAGCTGCTCGTTGACGGCGTTGAGGACTTCCGGCCGGTTCAGGGTCAGGGTGAGCACCCCCGCCTCCTCCGCCAGCAAGACCGCCTCCAGCGCAGGGGCTGTCATCGTCCCTCCTCCTTCCTCCCGGTCGGGGCTGGGCACCGACGGGTTCAGCGTCCGCGAAACTGGGCGGGGCGCCGGGCCAGGAAGGCGCGCACGCCTTCTTCCTTGTCCTCCGTGGCGAAGAGCAGGTAAAAGCACTTGCGCTCGTAGTCCAGACCTCCCTCCAGGGAGGTGTCGAACGCCTTGAGCACCGCCTCCTTGGCCAGCCGCACGGCCAGCGGCGGGCGGGCGGCGATCTCCCTGGCCAGGGCCCTGGCCTCCGCCAGCACCAGCTCGTCGGGGACGACGCGCGTAACCAGCCCCATGGCCTCCGCCTCCCGCGCCGTCATCTGACGGCCGGTGAGGATCAGCTCCATCGCCCGGTACTTGCCCACGGTGCGCGTAAGTCGCTGGGTCCCTCCCGCTCCCGGGATCAGTCCCAGGTTGATCTCCGGCTGGCCGAAGCGCGCCGATTCCCCGGCGATAATGATGTCGCAGAGCATGGCCAGCTCGTTTCCGCCGCCCAGGGCGAAGCCGGTGACCGCGGCCACCAGCGGCGTGGCCACCTTGCGGATTCGCTCCCACTGCTGGAAGCGGTAGGCCTGCAGCATGTCCGCCACCGATGCGTCGGCGAACTCGCGGATGTCCGCGCCTGCGGCAAAGGCGCGAGGGCTACCGGTGAGTACCAGACAGCGCACCTGCGGGTCCCGGTCCAGATCCTCCAGCACGGTGACCAGCTCGTCCATCAGCGCCCGACTGAGAGCGTTGAGCACCTCGGGGCGGTTCAGCTGCACCACGGCAATGGCCTCTTCGCGGGTGACCAGCAGGTTTTGCGGCGTCATCGGGCCCCTCCTTTCGTCCTGCGGCACCTGCCGCGGCCGCCCCGGGAGCCGGCCGCGGCGGCCGCGGTCTTCGGGCGGACGGGCAGACTGAGATGCGGCCGCCCCGGACCGGGCGCGGCCGTCCCTCTCCTTCGGCAGGCCCGCGATGCGGCCCTACTGGCGGACGATGATGGTCTCGAAGCCCACCGCGCGCAGCCGCTCCGCCAGGCGCTCGGCGTTCTCCCGCTCGGCGAAGGCGCCGACGAAGACCTTGAACAGCTCCCCGCTGGGCAGGAGGTAGGCGTCGAACCCGGCGGCCCGCAGCTGGTTCACCCGCTCCTGCGCGTTCTCCCGCTTCAAGAAGGCACCCGCCTGTACGCGGAAGAGGGTGGCCGCGGCGCCGGGTGTCGCCGCCGGCCGGACGGGAGGCCTGGTCGCCGCAACCGTGGGCACAGGCGTCGGCGGCCGCGTGGGCGGCGGGGTGGGCGTCGGCGGCGGGGTGGGTGCGGCCACCGGCGGTGGCGCAGGGGACGGCGGCAGGACAGCCGGTGCAGGCGGCCTCGGTGACGGCGCCGGAGTGGGCTGCCGGGCGACGCCGGGCTGCTTCAGGAAGATCTCACCGATCGCGTAGCCCAGCACCAGAGAGACGACGAACAGACCGACTAGGGCCAGGGTGACGACGAGTGGACTGGCGCGCACCGGATCCCTCCGCTACGAAGAACGCCCCGCCTGCGCAGTTTCGGGGAGCGACGCGGTTTTCCTGCCGGATCAGCCCTCAGCCAGGCCGGCCAGGTACCGCGCCAGCGCCTCCCGCCGCCGCCGCAGCTCCTCATGCCGCCGCCGCTCCCCCTCCACCACCTCCGGCGCCGCCCGGCTGAGGAAGCCGGCGCTCTCCAGGCGCGCCTCCACCCGGCCCAGGTCCTGCTGGACTCGTTCCAGCTCCCTGGCCAGGCGGTGCCGGACGCGCGCGGCCTCCGCCTCGCCAACCGGGAGGAGGATCTCCACGCCGTCCACCGCATCCGCCGCCGCCCGCGACGGGGAGGCGGCCGTCGGGGGAAGGAAGGCCAGCCCGCCCGCCCGGGCCAGGGCGCGGATGTAGGGGGCGAAGGCCTCCATCTCGGCGCGCCTGCCCTCATCCACCACCCGCAGCAGCGGCGCCACAGAGGCCCCGGGGGCCAGCCCCAACTCGGCGCGCAGCGACCGGATGGCGCGGACGACCTGAATCAGCCGCTCGACGCTCTCTTCCGCAGAAGCATCCAGCCACTGTGCCGGGGGCTGCGGCCATGGAGCCAGCATGATGCTCTCCCCTTCGTGGGGCAGCAGCTGCCAGATCTCCTCGGTGATATGCGGCATGATGGGGTGCAGCAGGCGCAGCGCCCCCTCCAGGACACGCCACAGCGTCCACTGCACCTGCTCCCGCCTCCCGGGGCGGTCCTGCCCGGAGAGGTCCACCTTGGCCAGCTCCACGTACCAGTCGGCGTAGGTCGACCAGAGGAAGTCGTAGACGGCCTTCGCCGCCTTGTCGAACTCATAGTTCTCCAGGTGGTTGGTCACCTCGCCGGCGGTGCGGGCGAAGCGGCTGAGGATCCAGCGGTCGATGGGCCCCAGCTCCTTCGGCGACCCCACCGGCGAGAAGTCCTCCAGGTTAAGGCGGACGAAGCGCGCGATATTCCAAACCTTGTTGGCGAAGTTGCGCACGTCCTCCAGCATCTTCTCGCTGAAGCGCAGGTCCTGCTGTTGCTGGGAACAGCGCACCACCAGGGCGAAGCGCAGGGCGTCGGCCCCATATCCCCGCTGGTCCATCATCTCCATGGGGTCGATGCCCGTGCCCATGGACTTGCTCATGCGACGCCCCTCCATCGTCAGCACCGTGGGGTGGATGTAGACGTCGGTGAAGGGCACCTCGCCCATGAATTCCAGACCGAACATGATCATCCGGGCCACCCAGAGGAAGATGATGCCGCGGTCCGTCACCAGCACGTTCCCCGGGTAGAAGTAGCGCAGCTCAGGGGTGTCCGCCGGCCAGCCCAGGGTGGCGAAGGGCCAGAGGGCGGAGCTGAACCAGGTGTCCAGGATCTGCTCCTCCTGCTTCAGCGCGGACCCGCCGCAACGCGGGCAGCGGTCGGGGCGCTGGCGCGCCACCACCACCTCGCCGCAGTCAGTGCAGTGCCAGGCTGGGATCTGGTGCCCCCACCACAACCGCCGGGAGATGTTCCAGTCGCGGATGCCCTCCATCCAGTCCAGGTAGACCTTGGTCCAGCGCTCGGGGTGGAAGCGCACCCTTCCCTCGCGCACCACCCGGATGGCCGGAGCCGCCAGGTCGGCCATGCGCACAAACCACTGGTCGGTGATATATGGCTCCAGCACGGTCTTGCAACGCTCGCAGACGGCCACCGAAGTGGTGTATGGCTCCTCCCGCACCACCAGCCCGCGGGCGCGCAGCTCCGCGGCCACCGCCTGGCGGGCGGCGAATCGGTCCAGACCGGCGAAGGTCCCCGCCTGGGCGTTCATGCGGCCGCGTTCGTCCAGTATCACCAGCGCGGGCAGCCCGTGGGCGGCCCCGATCTCGTTGTCCAGGGGGTCGTGGCCGGGCGTGATCTTGACGGCGCCGCTGCCGAACTGCGGGTCCACCCGGGCGTCGGCGATGATGGGGACCACCCGTTGCACGATGGGCACCACCACCTGCCGCCCCACCAGGTGGTGGTAGCGACCATCGTCGGGGTGGACGGCCACCGCCACGTCCGCAAGGATCGTCTCCGGCCGCTGGGTGGCGATGACGATGCCCTCGCTGCCGTCGGCGCCGGGGTAGCGAACGTGGTACAGGGTGCTGGCCACCTCCTGGTACTCCACCTCCAGGTCGGAGACGCTGGTCAGGTCGTGGGGGCACCAGTTGATCATCCGCTGGCCGTAGTAGACGTACCCGCGGGCGTGGAGGCGGAGGAATGCCTCGGTCACCGCCTCGGCGTAGCCCGGATCCAGGGTGAAGGTGACGCGGTCCCAGTCGCAGGAAAACCCCATCCGCTTCAGCTGGCTGTAAATGATGCCCCCGTACTTCTCCTTCCACCGCCAGGTGAACTCCAGGAACTTCTCCCGTCCCAGGTCGAAGCGCGTCTTACCCTCCTTGGCCAGCTCCCGTTCGATGACCACGTGGGTGCCGATGCTGGCGTGATCGGTGCCTGGCATCCACATGCTGTTCCAGCCCTGCATGCGCCGCCAGCGGATGAGCACATCCTGCAGGGTGTTGTTCAGGGCGTGGCCGATGTGCAGGTCGCCGGTGATGTTGGGCAGAGGCATCATGATGACGAACGGCCGGCGCTGTGGGTCCACGGGCGCGTGGAAGTAGCCCCGGGCCAGCCACGTCTGATACCAACGCTGCTCCACGCGGCGCGGGTCATACGTCGTCGGTATTCTCTCTGGATCTGCCGTCACGGCCGTCCACACTCCCTCCGGAAATACAAAGGCTGCCTCACCCAAGGGCGAAGCAGCGCTCCGCGGTACCACCCTGGTTGCCGGTCCGCAGGACCGGCAACTCCTCCTCGCGCTCCCGGGCGAACCCGGCGGGCCTGCGCCGCACCCGCGCGGCATGTGCCCGCGGCTCCGGGGCGACGTTCGGACGGCCCGCCACCGGGGACCTTTCACCCCAGGGCCCCCTCGCTTCCCCCGCCTCACGCCGCGCGGAAACCGCAGCGCCGCGGGGACCGGCCGGGTCCCGTCCTACTCCTCCCCGTCCTTGCCTCGGTGGCATTATCGGGGCCGCCCGAGACGCTGTCAAGGCGCGTCACGCGGGCTCCCGGGACTCTCCTTCGGGCAGCGCCGCTGCGGCATCCAGCCGCAGGCTGGCCAGGTGCTCACGCATTGCCGCTTCCGCCCGCCCACCGTCCCGCGCCCGGATGGCCGCGGTGAGCTTGGCCAGCTCACGGAACGAGCGGGTGGCCGTCCCCCTCTGCCGCAGGGCCTGTCGCTCGGCCGAAGCCAGCTGGGCGCGCACTGTCTCGATGGCCCGCTCCAGCCGCCCGTTCAGCGCCATCCTGGAGATGGTGGTATGGAACTCGGCGACTATCTCGCCGAGGCGAGATACGTTGTTCTGCCGCAGCGCCACCCCGTACTCCTTGATCAGGGTGTTCAGGTGCGCCAGTTGCGCCCCGCTGGCCCGCTCTGCGGTGCGCCGCGCCGCCATCCCCTCCAGGCCTTCCAGTATCTCATACAGCTCGTCGACGTCGGCACGGCCAAGACGCGGGACGATCACGCCCTTGCCGGGCACGGCACGGACAAGGCCCTCGGCCTCCAGGCGGCGCAGGGCGTCACGGATGGGGGTGCGGCTGATCTGCCAGGCACGGGCCAGCTCCACCTCGTTGAGCCTTTCGCCCGGAGTGAGCTGGCCCCGGAGGATGGCCTCGCGGATGAGGCGGTAGGCGGCCGCCCCCACCGGCTCCCGCCGCGGTGGTGGTCCCCAGGCAGTCATGCCGCGGGCGCCCGTCATGTACCTCCCTCGGACAGATGGAAAGAGCAGTCAGGTCATACTGTACTCTACATACTGAACTCAGTCAACAGAATTTCCACGACCCTTGCGAATGTGTGTTTAAATGGCTCTGAAAGGTTGATAAATGCTCCTCCAGAGTGCTACACTGCTAGTTGAAGCGGCATCGATGAGGCTCGTGGAGGTGAGGGATGACCTACATCATCGCGGAACCCTGCATCGGGACCAAAGACCGCTCCTGCGTCGAGGTCTGCCCGGTAGACTGCATCTACGAGTACGTGGAGGACATCGGAGGGTACGTGGTTCCCGACCCCTCCACCGGGGCCGGTCCCGACAAGAAGGTCATTCCCCGGGGAGAAGCCGTGCACATCCCCCCCGAGAGCTTCCCCAAGGAGGCCCTGACCGCCCAGCTCTTTATCCACCCGGAGGAGTGCATCGACTGCGGGGCCTGCGAGTCGGTCTGCCCGGTGACAGCCATCTTCGCCGAGGCGGACGTCCCCGACCAGTGGAAGAAGTACGTGGCCATGCAGTACGAGGCCTTCGGGTTGCAGCCGAAATAGGCGGAGCTGTCGCGGACGCGGCTAACTGACGGGCGGGGCCTCCGGCTGCTTCGGTAGCGGCTGCGGCGGCCGCGGCGGCAGGTAGGCCGCCGGCGGCACCGGGGCGGCCGGTGCCGGGTGCACCACCGCCTCCACCGCCGGGCCCAGGGCCTCCGCCAGCACCTCGTCCATGTGCTCCACCAGCACGAAGCGCAGCCGCCGCCGCACGTTCTCCGGGATCTCGTGCAGGTCTTTCTCGTTGTCTCGCGGCAGGATCACCGTGCGCATGCCGGCGCGGTGCGCCGCCAGTACCTTCTCCTTCACCCCGCCGATGGGCAGGACCCGCCCGCGCAGTGTGATCTCACCCGTCATGGCCACGTCGCGCCTCACCGGACGGCCGGTGAGCGCCGAGGCGAGGGCGGTGGCCATGGTGATGCCGGCGGACGGCCCGTCCTTGGGCTCCGCCCCCGCCGGGACGTGAATGTGCACGTCCAGCTTCTGGTAGAAGTCCTCCGCCACCCCCAGCCGCTTGGCCCGCGAGCGGATGTATGACAGCGCGGCCTGCGCCGATTCCTTCATCACGTCGCCCAGCTGCCCGGTGAGCGTCAGCTCCCCGTCGCCGGGCATGAGCGTCGCCTCCACGCTGCGGATGTCGCCGCCCATCTCGGTGTAGATGAGCGCGGTGGCCGCCCCCACCTCATCCTCCTTCTCTGCGACGCCGAAGCGAAAGCGCGGCGGCCCCACGAAGCGGTGCAGGTTGGCCGTGGTCACCTTCACGCGTTTCCCGACGCCGCGCGCCACGTCCGTGGCCACCTTGCGGCAGATGGCGCCGATCTCCCGCTCCAGGTTGCGCACCCCCGCCTCCCGGGTGTACTCCCTGGCGATGCGGCGCAGCGCCTCCTCGGTGAACTGCACGTGCTCCCCCTGCAGCCCGTTGGCCTTGCGCTGCTTGGGGATGAGGAACTGCTCGGCGATCTTGATCTTCTCCTCCTCCGTGTACCCGGCGAAGCGGATGATCTCCATGCGGTCGCGCAGCGCCGGCGGGATGGTCTCCAGGATGTTGCCCGTGGCGATGAACATGACCTCGCTGAGGTCGAAGGCCACCTCCAGGTAGTGGTCACTGAAGGCGTGGTTCTGCTCGGGGTCCAGCGCCTCCAGCAGCGCCGCGGAAGGGTCGCCGCGGAAGTCGACCCCCAGCTTGTCGATTTCGTCCAGCATGAAGACGGGGTTCTTGCTGCCGGCCTGCTTCATCCCCTGGATGATCCGCCCCGGCAGCGCCCCCACGTAGGTGCGGCGGTGCCCCCGGATCTCCGCCTCATCGCGCACACCGCCCAGCGAGATGCGCACGAACTTCCGCCCCAGAGCCCGGGCGATGGACTTGCCCACGGAGGTCTTCCCCACCCCCGGCGGGCCGATGAAGCAGAGGATCGGCCCCTTGGACTCGGGGGCCAGCTTGCGCACCGCCAGATACTCGATTACGCGCTCCTTGACCTTGTCCAGCCCGTAGTGGTCCTCATCCAGGATGCGGCGCGCCTCGTCGATGTCCAGTCGGTCCTCGGTGCGCACCGACCAGGGGATGGCCAGGATCCAGTCCAGGTAGGTGCGCACCACCACTGCCTCCGCCACCATGGGCGGCATCTTCTCCAGCCGGCCGAGCTCCTCCAGCGCCTTCTCCCTGACGTGGTTGGGAAGGTTGGCCGCCTCGATCTTCTTCCGGTACTCCGCCACCTCCGCCTGGCGCTCGTCGGTCTCCCCCAGCTCGTGCTGGATGGCCTTCATCTGCTCCTTGAGGAAGTACTCCCGCTGCGACTTCTCCATCTGCTTGCGCACCCGGTTCTGGATCTTCCGCTCCAGCTCCAGGATGCTGATCTCGCGGGAGAGTACCTGCCCCAGCGTCTCCAACCGCTCCTGCACGCCGGCCTCCAGCAGCCGCTGCCGCTCCTCCAGCTTCAGGTTCAGGTACTGGACCACAACGTCGGCCAGGCGGCCGGGCTCCTCCACCTGCATCACGGCCACGAACTGCTCCGGAGGAATGGCCCGGGAGAGGCGGGCGAACCGCTCGAACTGGGAAGCGAGCCCGCGCATCAGCGCCTCCAGCTCCAGGCTCTTCTCCGGCGGGTCGGCGCGCGCGGTGTAGCGCACCGCGAAGAAGGGATCCTCCTGCACGTACTCCTGGATGTCCGCGCGGACCACGCCCTCGACGATGACCTGGAGGACGCCGTCCGGCTGCTTGCCCACCTGCAGGATGCGGCAGACGACGCCGGTGCGGTAGATGTCGTCCGGCCTGGGGTTGTCCAGGTCGTCCTGCTTCTGCGCGGCCAGGATGATCAGCCGGGGGTCGCCGGCTAGAGCCGCCTCCAGTGCGCGCAGCGACTTGGGCCGCCCCACCCCCAGCCCCTGCACCTGGTGCGGGAAGATGACGGTGCCCTTGAGGGGCAGCAGCGGCAAGATCTCCTTCATCACCGCAGGGTCGATCACCTGTGGCTCGCTCATGGGTCCTCCCGTCGGGGCCGGCGGCTGCGATCCCCCTGGAAGAACGCCCGCCCGGGGCGAGGTGTTCCCCAGAACGAAAACGGGGACGAAACCGCCCCCGGCCCCTGGACTCCCGCCTTTCCAAAGTGAATTATAGCATCTCCAGCCGGCCGGGGGCGAGGGCCCCGCCGCCCTTAGGACGCCGGCTTCTCCTTGGCCAGGTGCTTGAGGTCCGCCGCAGTGAGCAGGATGGGTTCGCTGCGCTGCAGGACCGCCTCCTCAGTGACCACGCAGCGGCGCACATCGCTGCGGGAGGGGATCTCGTACATGATGTTCAGCATGATCTCCTCGATAATGGTGCGCAGGCCGCGGGCACCCGTGTTCCGGTTCATCGCCTCCCGCGCGATGGCCCGCAGCGCCTCCTCGGTGAAGACCAGCTCCACCCCGTCCATCTCCAGGATCTTCTGGTACTGCCGCACCAGGGCGTTGCGCGGTTCCACCAGGATGCGCACCAGGTCCCGCTCGTCCAGCGGGTCCAGGGGGACGATGATGGGCAGCCGACCCACGAACTCGGGGATCATGCCGTACTTGAGCAGGTCCTGGGGCATGATGTGGCTCAGGATCTCTCCCAGCCGCTTCTTGGTGCGCGGCTCCACTTGTGCCCCGAACCCGATGCTGGTCTGCCGCGTGCGGCTCTCAATGATCCGTTCCAGCCCGTCGAAGGCGCCGCCGCAGATGAAGAGGATGTTGGTGGTGTCGATCTGGATGAACTCCTGGTGGGGGTGCTTCCGCCCGCCCTGGGGCGGGACGTTGGCCACCGTCCCTTCCAGGATCTTCAGCAGGGCCTGCTGCACCCCCTCGCCGGAGACGTCACGGGTGATGGAGGGGTTCTCGCTTTTCCTGGCGATCTTGTCCACCTCGTCGATGTAGATGATCCCCCGCTCCGCCTTCTTTATGTCGTAGTCGGCCATCTGGATGAGGCGCAGCAGGATGTTCTCCACATCCTCCCCCACGTAACCCGCCTCGGTGAGGGAGGTGGCGTCGGCAATGGCAAACGGGACGTCCAGGATCTTGGCCAGGGTCTGGGCCAGCAGCGTCTTGCCGCAGCCGGTGGGGCCGATGAGCAGGATGTTGGACTTCTGCAGCTCCACGTCCGAGGGGCGCCGCGACCCGCTACGTTTGTAGTGGTTGTAGACGGCCACGGCCAGGGCCTTCTTCGCCCGCTCCTGCCCCACCACGTACTGGCAGAGGACGTCGTAGATCTCCTTGGGCTTGGGGGTGGCGCGGGGGACGGCCACCTCCTCTCCGGCCAGCTCCTCCTCCACGATCTCGTTGCACAGCTCGATGCACTCGTCGCAGATGTACACCCCGGGGCCGGCCACCAGCTTGCGCACCTGCTCCTGGGGTTTACCGCAGAAGGAGCACTTGAGCCGGTCGCGCTCGTCGCCGAAGCGGAACATGCTCACGGGGTAGCGACCTTCACCTTGCGCTCGCGGGGGGCAAAGATCTCATCGATCAAACCGTATTCCTTGGCCTCAGGCGGGGTCATCCAGAAGTTCCGGTCGGCATCCCTCTCGATGCGCTCCAGGGGCTGGCCGCTGTAGCGGGCCAGCAGCTCGTACATCTGGCCGCGGTCCCGCAGGAACTGCCGCGTCTGTATCTCGATGTCCGCGGTGGTGCCCTGCGCTCCGCCCCAGGGCTGGTGGATCATGATGCGGGCGTAGGGCAGGGCGTAGCGCTTCCCCCTGGTTCCCCCGGCCAGGATGAGCGCCGCCCCGCTGGCCGCCAGGCCGACGCAGATAGTGGAGATGTCCGGCCGCACGTACTGCATGGTGTCGTGGATGGCCAGCGAGGCGTAGAGGTCGCCTCCGGGGCTGTTGATGTAGAGGGAGATGTCCTTGTCCGGATCCTCCCCCTCCAGGTAGAGGAGCTGGGCGACGACCAGGTTGGCCACGTCGTCGTCGATCGGCCCGCCCAGAAAGACGATCCGCTCCTTGAGCAGGCGGGAGTAGATATCGTAGCCCCGCTCACCGCGGGGCGTGCTCTCGATGACGTACGGGATCAGAGGCATCGGTGCTCACCCTCCCCGCATCTCTGCCGGCTCCCCCGCGGGAGCCGCCCCAGGGCCGGCGGGGACGTCCCCCGCCGAAGCGAGGTTGACGAGGAACTCCACGGTCTTGCGGCGGCGGAGGGTCCTGACCAGCGCGCTGCGGCGCGACTCGTCCTCGAGCCACTGACGCACCCGCGCCACCTCCTGCTGCAAACTCTGCGCAAGGTTCTCTGCCTCACGGGTGATTTCCTCCTCCGTGGGTACGATGCCCTCGCGCCGTGCGATCTCGTCCAGCACCAGCTGCGTGCGCAGCCGCTCCTGTGCCACCGCCTCGTACTCCCCGCGCAGCTCCTCGACACTCTTCTCGGCCGCACGGAGGTAGGTTTCCAGGGTCAGCCCGCGCCGGGCCAGCGTCTCCTCCAGGTCGGCCAGCAGGTGCTCCACCTCGTGCGCCACCAGCGAGCGGGGGAGGTCCACCGTGGCCCCGGCGGTCACGGCGCGCAGCACCGCATTCCGGTAGTTCTCAGCGGCCCGTGCCGCCGCCTCCGCCTGCAGGCGGTCCCGCAGCTGCTCCCGCAGCGCCGCCACCGACTCCGCGCCCGCCTGGCGGGCGAAGGCGTCATCCACCGCCGGGAGCTCCCGCCGCTTCACGTCCACCGCCAGCACGGTGACCTGCCCGCCGCCATCCCCCAGGGGAATGGTGCGCTCCTCACCCCGCCGCACGCCCTCCAGGCCTTCCTCCAGGGGCGCCGGATAAAGGCCCCCGCCGATCTCCACCAGGACCTCTTTCCCCGCGGCCAGCCGGGGGATACCGGGTGCGGCCTGCAGGACCCTCAGCAGCACGAAGTCGCCGCGAGCCGCGGCGGCGTCCGCCGCGGGCACCAGCGTGGCCTGACGCGCCCGCAGGTCCTCGATCCGCGCATCCACCTCCGCCTCGGTGACCGCGGGCTCCTCCCGGGGCAGGCGCACCTCCCGGTAGGGACCGGGGTCCACCTCCGGAACCACGTCCACGGTGGCCACGAAGCGCAGCGGGGCATTCTCGTCCACCGGATCGGTCTGCACGTCGATCTGCGGCTGGCTGATGGGCGACAGGCCTGTCTCCTTCAGGGCGCGGGCGTATCCTTCGGGCAGGAGGAGCTTCAGGGTCTCGTCCATCAGGCTCTCCCGCCCCACGTAGCGCTCCAGGATCGTCCGGGGAGCCTTGCCTCGCCGGAAGCCGGGGACCGTCACCCGCTGGGCCAGGCGACGGTGGGCGGCCGCCACCGCCCGGGCGACTTCCTCCGGCGGCAGCTCCACCTGCAGCACCGCTCGGCTCCCCGGTTCGCGCCGCCACTCCACCTTCATCCCGTCTTCCCACCTGCCTCCCCGTGGACTGCAAGAAAGCGGCCTGGGCCCACGCCCCCGGCCGCCCGGAAGCTCTGGTGCGGGCGGAGGGACTCGAACCCCCACCGGCTTGAGCCGACCAGATCCTAAGTCTGGCGCCTATACCAGTTCGGCTACGCCCGCGCCCCCGCTAGACACCGCACCGCCCCGGCGCACCCGCCAAAGGACGATGACCAGCGCCTCAGAGCACTGGCCATCGAGACTGGAGGGCCGTGAGGGACTCGAACCCCCAACACGAGGCTTAAGAGGCCCCTGCTCTACCTGTTGAGCTAACGGCCCCCGTGCCAAGTCTTCATTATACCGGACGGCGGAAGGGTGTCCAGGAGCCCGACAGACCCGTCAGCCCACCACCACGTGCTCGTCGACGAACAGGGTCCCTGTCTCCTCGGCAAAGGCGTCCAGATCCGCCACCACTTCCCGCGCCGCCTCCGCCCGCACGTCCGCGTCGAAGTCCTCGCGCGACGCCCAGGTCAGCTCCGCCACGCCGTCAAACAGCGGTGTCTGCCCCCGCGGCGCCCGCGTCACCAGGTGGATGACGTAGCCGGTCAGGCGGGAGTAGGTGCGCCGCGCCAGGTCGGCGTGCGGGCCCGTCCAGTATGCGCGGAACTCCTCCGCGCTCATATCCGCTTTCCTGCGCGCCCAGACCAGGATCTTGACCATACCCCAACCTTCTCCCCCGACGCGGACGGCCCCTGCCGCAGCGAGGGTCAGCGCAGCCGCGGCCAGTCCCGCAGCACCTCCCGTGCAGCGTTGTGACCGGGGGCGCCCATCACCCCGCCGCCCGGGTGCGTACCCGCGCCGCACAGGTAGAGCCCGGTGAGCGGTGTGCGGTACTGCGCCCACCCGGGAAGCGGCCGCAGGAGGAAGAGGCGGTCAGGGGTCATCTCGCCGTGGAAGATGTCCCCGCCGGTCAGGGCAAAGTCCCGCTCCAGGTCCAGTGGTGTCAAGACGTGGCGGTGCAGCACGCGCTGCGGCAGATCCGGGGCGTAGGCGGCGAGGGTCTGGACGACGCGGTCGGCGTAGGGTTCTCCAAGCCGCTCCCAGGATCCCTCTGCCAGGTGGAAGGGCGCGTACTGGACGAAGATGGACATGATGTGCTTCCCCTCAGGGGCCAGGGTCGGATCGTAGGTAGTGGGGATGGTCACCTCGAGAAAGGGTTCGTGGGACGGCCGGCCGGCGCGCGCGTCGTCCCAGGCGCGGTCGATGTAGTCCATGGACGGGCCGATGTGGATCGTGGCGCGGTGCTGCGGGCCGGGACCGCTCCCCGGGGCCGCCGTGAACTCGGGCAGGCCCTCCAGGGCCAGGTGAACCTTCATGGCCACCCCGGACATGCGGATGGCCTCCACCTGGCGGCGGAACTCCGGGTCCAGTTCCCCGGGGGGCACAAGGTGCAGCAGGGTGCGCTTCGGGTCGGCGTTGGAGATGACCACGCGGGCGGCCACCTCCTCGCCGCCAGCGAGCACCACCCCGCGGGCCCGGCCGCTCCGAACCAGAACCTGCTGCACCTCCGCCCCCGTGCGCAGCTCCGCACCCCATCGGCGGGCGGAGGCCGCCAGGGCTTCGCTGAGGGCGCCCATCCCGCCGCGGACGAACCCCCACAGGCCCGGCTTGCCTGCGGCCACCCCCATGCAGTGGTGGAAGAGGACGTACGCGGTCCCCGGCGTGGAGGGCCCGCCGGGAGCCCCGATCACGCCGTCGGTGGCGAGGGCCGCCTTCAGCGCCGCTGATTCGAACCAGGAGTCCAGGAAGTCCCGCGCGCTCTGGGTGAGCAGGCGCAGAGCTTGCGCCAGTGTGTGCGGGGGCAGCCGCAGCACCCCCACCCCCAACCGTCCCATCTCCCAGAGGTCCCGACAGCTGCGGCGAAGGATGTCCGGAGGCGTGCGCAACAGCCACGGGCCGACGAACCCGGCCAGGCGGGCAAGGAAGTCCTCGTAGGCGACGTAGCGCTGTGCATCCCCTCGGGAGAAGCGGGCGATCTCCTCGGCGCTGCGGCGGGGATCCCGCCATATGAAGAGGTGCTGCCCGTCGGGGAAGGGGCTGAAGAACGCGGGATCCTTGGGGAGGATCTCGTAGCCGAAGCGCTCCAGCTCCAGGTCGCGAACGATCCGCGGCGGTAGGAGGCCGCAGAGGTAGGCCGCGGTGGAGACGCGGTAGCCCGGCCAGACCTCCTCGGTGACGCAGGCCCCGCCGAGGAGGGGGCGGCGCTCCAGGACCAGCACCCGCATGCCGGTGCGGGCCAGGTAGGCCGCGGCCACCAGGCCGTTGTGTCCGCCACCGATGATAAGGACGTCGTAGGATCCCATGCCCCCCGCCGCCTTCCGCCGGAGCAGAGGCTGTCAGGGAATTCTGTTCGCCGGCCCCGAACTCTCCCTCCTGGAGATGAAGGCATTCCGGGCAGGACCCGGGCTACGGCGGAGGTAGGATATGCGCATCCTGAAGGAACGTATCCTGCGTGAAGGGCGCAACCTGGGCCACGGGATCCTCAAGGTCGACGGCTTCATCAACCACCAGGTGGATCCCGGGCTGATGGACGCCTGCGGCCGCGAGCTGGCCCGCCGCTTCGCGGGTGTGGGCGCCACCAAGGTGCTCACCGCGGAGATCTCGGGCATCGCCCCCGCCCTGACCACAGCGCTGCACCTGGGCCTGCCCTGTGTGTACGCCCGCAAGTCCCGCCCCATCACCATGCCAGACCAGGTCTTCCTGACCCTGACGCCGTCACACACCAGGGGACACACTGTGGAGCTGATCGTCTCCCCGGAATACCTCTCCCGCGGAGAGCGGGTCCTCATCATCGACGACTTCCTGGCCACCGGACAGACCATTATGGGCCTGGTCCGCCTGGCGGAAGCGGCGGGATCCACCGTGGTCGGGATCGGGGCCGTCATCGAGAAGACGTTCGAAGGCGGGCGCGAGCTGCTGGCCCGGCTGGGCGTGCCCATCGAGGCTCTGGCGCAGGTGACGGACATGCGCGGCGGCCGCATCGTCCTGGCGGACTAGAGGGAATCTGGGACGGTGCAGGGATAGGGAGTGATCAACGGGCCGTCCTGCCGTAGCCGGACAGACCACCTGGCGCGCCCGGAGGGAGTCGAACCCCCGCCCTGCAGATTCGAAGTCTGCCGCTCTCTCCAGCTGAGCTACGGGCGCAGGCCTGCTGCGCCTATTCTAGCACGCGGGCTAGTCGGCCGCGGGGTATCCCACGTTGCGAAGGGCCTGGCGCAGCCGCTCCTCGCTGACCAGCGCTGGATCAAAGACCACATCCACCGTCTTCTTCCGTGCGTCGGCCTCCGCGGCGGTCACGCCAGCCAGGCTCCGCAGCGCTTCGGTCACGGTGCGCACGCACCCATCGCAGTGGATGCGCGGGACGCTGAACGTTCGCTTCATGACGTTCACCTCCCTGGTGTACTCCTCATGAACCGCAGGCCCGAGCAGGCATCCGGTCTGCCGTGGCCGGATTCGGTGGTCAGACACCCCGCAGCGCCGGCTTGAAGAGGCGCAGCCGAAGGCTGTTGCTCACCACCGTCACAGAGCTAAAGGCCATGGCCAGGGCCGCGAAGACCGGATTGAGCAGCATGCCGGTGAAGGGGTAAAGCGCCCCCGCGGCCACGGGAATGAGGGCCACGTTGTAGACAAACGCCCAGAAGAGGTTCTGCCGGATCGCCCGTACGGTCTGCCGGCTGAGGGCGATGGCGGTGCGCACCCCGCGCAGGTCGCTCCCCACCAGCACCACGTCGGCCGACTCCATGGCCACATCGGTGCCGGCGCCGATGGCGATGCCCACGTCCGCCTGGGCCAGCGCCGGCGCGTCGTTGATCCCGTCGCCGACCATGGCCACCACCCTCCCCTCCTGCTGCAGGTCCCGGACGGTGGCCGCCTTCTGCTCAGGCCGCACCTCGGCCAGCACCCGGTCGATCCCCGCCTGGCGGGCGATGGCCTCGGCCGTGGAGCGCACGTCCCCGGTGAGCACGACCACCTGCAGGCCCAGGCGGCGCAGGCCGGCGACGACCTCCGCCGATTCCGGCTTGAGGGTGTCTGCCACGGCGATGAGCCCGGCGGGTACCCCGTCCACCACCAGGAACATGGGCGTCTTGCCCTCCCTGGCCAGCGCCTCGGCCTGCACCTCCAGCCCGTCCGGCCGCACCCCCTGACCCTCCAGCAGCCGCCGGTTTCCTGCGATGACCCGTCGTCCTTCCACCTGCGCGACGATCCCCTGGCCGGGGAGCGCATCAAAGTCGTCAGGCTCCGGGACCTCCAGGCCGGATTCCCTGGCCCGGTTGACGACAGCCTCACCCAGCGGGTGCTCGGAGTCGCGCTCCGCAGCGGCGGCCAGGCGGAGGACCTCGGCCTCGCTGAAACCGTTGGCCGGCAGCACGTCCGTCACCGTCGGCTGGCCTCGGGTCAGCGTGCCCGTCTTGTCCAGCACCACGACCTCCACCTGGCGCAGCCGCTCCAGGGCTTCAGCGTTGCGGATGAGCACCCCCTCCTCCGCCCCCCGCCCGATCCCCACCATGATGGCGGTGGGCGTGGCCAGCCCCATGGCGCAGGGGCAGGCGATGATCAGCACGGAGACGAAGGCCAGCAGCGCGTAGGTCAGGCGCGGGTGAGGCCCCCACAGCAGCCAGACCGCCGCGGTGGTCACGGCGATGGCGATGACCGCGGGGACGAAAAGGGCGGCGATCCGGTCCACCAGGCGCTGTATCGGCGCCTTGGAGCCCTGCGCCTCCTCCACCAGCCGGATGATCTGAGCCAGCGCCGTCTCCCGGCCCACGCGCGTGGCGCGGAAACGGAACGAGCCGGTCTTGTTCAGCGTGGCTCCGATGACCTCGTCGCCCTCCCCCTTCTCTACCGGCATGGACTCCCCCGTGAGCATGGACTCGTCCACGGTGGAGCGGCCGCTGACTACCACCCCGTCCACAGGGATCTTCTCCCCGGGGCGCACCACCACCACGTCCCCCACCTGGACCTCGTCTACCGGTACGTCCACCTCCTGCCCGTCGCGCAGCACCCGCGCCGTGCGCGGGCGCAGGCCCATCAGCCGGCGGATGGCCTCAGAGGTACGCCCTTTGGCCCGCGCCTCCAGGAAGCGGCCAAGGAGAATGAAGGCGATGATGATGGATGCGGTCTCGTAGTAGACGTTGGGCTGCAGGCCGCTGGCGGTGAAGACCCCCGGGAAGAAGGTGGCCACGACGCTGTAGCCAAACGCCGCCGAGGTCCCCACGGCGATCAGCGTGTTCATGTCGGTGGTCCCGTGCCGCGCTGCCGCCCAGGCACCCCGGTAGAAGCGCCGCCCGGCCCAGAACTGCACTGGGAGCGCCAGCAGCAGCTGCACCCGCCAGTCGGTGAGGGCGGCCGGCACCCAGACGCCGCGCACACCCATGTGATGCAGGCTGCCCCACAGGATGGGGATGCTGAGCAGGGCGGCCACGAGAAACTGGACGAGCAGGGCGCGCGTCTCGCGCTGGCGGCGCTGCTGCTCTCCGTCCGCGGCGGGGCCGGCCACCTCCCCGGGCTCGTATCCGGCGCTGCGGATGGCCCGACGCAGGTCCTCCACCGAGACCACATGTGGGACGAAGTCGACCACCACCTGCTCCGCGGCCAGGTTGACCGCCGCGGCGCGCACCCCCTCCACCGACAGCAGAGTCCGTTCCAGCCTGTCGCCGGAGGGTGCCAGCTCCAGCCCCCGCACGGGAACGGTCACGCGCTCCAGCGGGACGGTGTAGCCGGTCTCCTCAACGGCCCGGATGAGGTCCTCCAGACGCACCGTCTGCGCGTCGAAGACGACGGAGGCGCGCTCCGCGGCCAGATTCACCGCCGCCAACTGCACCCCCGGCGTGCGCCGCAGCCCGCCCTCCACCGCGGCCACGCAGCTGGCGCACGTCATCCCCTGCACCGGGAGGTCGATACGCCTGGTCGCCGGTGTTGCGGTGTGGGGCTTCTCCGTGGCGGTCTTCATGGTACGCCGCTACAGCTTGCTGGAGGTCTCGAAGACGTCCAGGATCTCACGGATCACCCGGCGGCGCTCTCGCTCGTCCCCCGACTGCATCACCCGGGTGACACACCGCTCCAGGTGGTCCCCCAGCAGCAGGGCGTTGACGCGGTCAAGCGCCCGCTGGATGGCCAGGGTCTGCCGCACGATGTCGATGCAGTACGCGCCGTCGCTCACCATCCGCTCCACGCCCTCGAGGTGGCCGGCGATGCTGCGCAGCCGCGTCAGCACCTTCCGCCGCTCCTCCGGGCTGCCGTGGGTGGTTCGGATCTCCTCCGCGCTGCGCACCGGACAGCCTCCCCTCCCCCCCGGGGGGGGTCTCCCCACCCGCACCCTATCACGGCGGCGGGAAAGGCGTCAAGCAGGAGCGCCGGCACAACAGGGATGCCGCCGGCCGCAGGTCTAGCCGGCGAACGAATCGGGTACAAGCCCATTAAGCAGAATTGGATATATCCCGCGATAAAGGCACCCCGCCCGCGAGGGCGGTCCGCAAAGCCACGGGACTGGCACCGCCAGTCAGCCGGGTTGCCGAACGGGGAGGCCCCGGGCGCCTTCCCACCGTGGAAGGCGTTTCCGTTGGCAAGCGGGAGCGCGGAGGCGAAATGGTGGACGCGCTCGTCACCTGGCAGTTTTGGGCCGGAGTCCTCCTGGCCGGGATCCTCGCCCTGGCCGCCCTCCTCCGGTGGATCCTGTTGGGCGACGGCCGCTCCCCGACCCAACTCTCCTCAGTCGACTCGCCCCTCCTTTTCCAGCAGTCGCCACCGACCCACGCGCAGTCCGTAGCGGCCGTCGCCCAGCACCTGCCCGCGCCCGACAGCCCGCCCCTCCCACCCGCTCCCGCTTCCGGCCCCGCCGGCTGAGCCGGCACCTCCGCCCGCCTGCCCGGCCGCCGCTGGAGGTGCGGGATATTTCCCCCGGCCGGTGCGCTATGATGGGGCGTACGAACTCGAGGGGGGACGGGCCGTGGCCAGGACGGTCGTGGTCTACACGCAGCCGGGCTGACTGTTCTGCGGTAAGGTGAAGGAGTTCCTTCACCAGAGGAGCGTCGCCTTCAGTGAGCGGGACGTCACGCAGGACGATGACGCCCTGGAGGAGGTCATGCGCCTGGGATTCGCCGCCACCCCGGTTACCGTCATCGACGGCGTACCGGTGGTGGGGTTCAACAAGGCCAGGCTGGAGGAGCTGCTCGGCGGATAGACGGGGAGGCCGGGATGGTGGACTGGGAGCAGGTGCGGCAGATCCTCACGGAGGCCAGGACGATTGCGGTGGTGGGGCTGTCCGACAAGCCGGATCGGGACAGCTACCAGGTGGCCGCCTACCTGCAACAGCAGGGCTACCGCATCATCCCCGTCAATCCCCGGGCGAAGGAAGTCCTCGGCGAGAAGGCCTACCCCACCCTGCGTGACGTCCCCGGGCCGGTGGAGGTGGTGCAGATCTTCCGGCGCTCCGAGGACGTTCCCCCCATCGTGGAGGACGCCATCGCCATCGGGGCCAGGGTGATCTGGATGCAGGTGGGCATCGTCAACGAGGAGGCGGCCGCCCGCGCCGAAGCTGCGGGTCTGCGGGTGGTGATGAACGCCTGCATGCGCACGGCGCACCGGACGCTGCGGGCGGCGGGGCGGCTCTGAGCTCCGGCGGCCATCCGCAAGGCGACGGTTCGTCAGTAGACGCGCTCCCGTGGCGGGAACCTGGTGACCACCACGGGCTTGAACCGGACCCGGTATTCCCCGGGCGCCGTGCGGGTAAGGAGGGTGTGCTTCAGCCAGGCGGTGTCGTCCCGCCGTGGGAAGTCCTCCCGGTAGTGCACACCCCGGCTCTCTTCCCGGGTCAACGCGGCGACGGCAGTCGCCTCTGCCACGTCCAGCAGACAGCCCGTCTCCCAGGCCTCCTGGAGCTCCTGGTTGAAGACCCGGCCTCTGTCGCACAGGGCGATGCGCGCGTAGCGCTCCTGCAGCCCACGGATGGCGTCGAGCGCACGGCGCAGCCCGACGGCGGTGCGGAAGACCGAGACATGCTCCTGCATCACCGCCTGCAGCTCGTGACGCAGGCGCGCCGCCGACTCCGGACCGCGGCGCCCACGCAGCTCCTCCAGAGGCGCGGCGGCATCGCGCGCGGCCCGTCGGGGAGCCGGAGGGGCACCCACCTCCCGGGCGTGGCGGGCCATGTCCCTACCGGCGCGGCGACCGAACACCAGGATGTCGATCAGGGAGTTGGTCCCCAGGCGGTTGGCGCCGTGCACGGAGACACAGGCGCACTCCCCCGCCGCGTACAGGCCGGGGAACACGGTGCTCTGCTCGTCCAGGACGACACGCCCCCATACATCCGTGGGAATTCCACCAACGGCGTAGTGGGCCGTGGGGTGCACGGGCACCAGGTCCCGCCCCGGGTCCAGGCCCAGGTAGGTCTGAACCAGCTCGACGACCTCGGGCAGCCGGGTCCGCCGCACCTCCTCCGGCACGTGGCGGAAGTCCAGGAAGACGCAGTCGCGCTGCGGGCCGCCGCCGCGGCCGGCTGCGATCTCCCTGTAGATGGCACGGGAGACGATGTCGCGCGGGGCCAGCTCCATCATGCCTGGAGCGTAACGCTCCATGAACCGTTCGCCGGCGCCGTTGCGCAGGTAGACCCCCTCCCCCCGGGCGGCTTCGGAGAGGAGGATTCCCAGCCGGTGGATACCCGTGGGGTGGAACTGGAAGAACTCCATGTCCTCCAGGGGGATGCCCCGGCGCCAGGCGATGGCCGCGCCATCGCCGGTAAGGGAGAGGGCGTTGGTGGTGAGCCGGTAGATCCGTCCCCACCCCCCTGTGGCCAGCAGGACCGCGGCCGCAGCGAAAAGGTGCACCTGGCCTGTGCGCAGCTCCCAGGCCACAACCCCGCGGCAGGCGCCCTCCTCGATGATCAAGTCCACCACCTGGAACTCGTCGAAGAAGCGCACCCCGTGGTGCAGGCACTGCTGGTAGAGGGTGTGCAGGATCATCTGGCCCGTCCGGTCCGCGGCGAAGCAGGTGCGGGCCAGGGGGGCCTCTCCGAAGTTCCGGGTGTGCCCTCCTGCGCGCACGCGCTGCTCGATGCGCCCGTCCGGCGCACGGTCGAACGGCAGCCCCAGCCGCTCCAGCTCGTAGACGGCATCCACGGCCTCGGTGCAGAGGATCTCCACGGCGTCTTGATCGGCCAGGTAGTCGCCTCCCTTGACCGTGTCGAACATGTGCCACTCCGGCCGGTCCTCCTCGGCGTGCCCCAGCGCCGCGCCGATGCCTCCCTGGGCGGCGCCGGTGTGGGAGCGCAGGGGGTGAAGCTTGCTCAGGACGGCCACCTGCAGGTCCGGGTGGCGGGCCAGCTCCAGGGCGGCATATAGCCCGGCGCCCCCGCCCCCGACCACGACGGCATCGAGCCTGTGCGCGATCACCTCGTCCATCGACACGCTGCCGCTACCTCCGGCGGTCGCGAAAGCGCTGCTGCGCGGCGGTCACCGTGCGGCGGGCCACCTCGGCGCCCGCCCAGCCTGTGATCTCCGTGGCCTTCTCCTCCAGCGTCTTGTACACCTGGAAGAAGTGCTCGATCTCCTTGAGGAAGTGCGGCGCCAGGTGGGCCAGGTCGGTTACCTCACTGAACCGCGGGTCTCCCACGGGAACCGCCAGGATCTTCTCGTCGCGACCCTTCTCGTCGTGCATGTCCAGCACGCCCACCGGGCGCACGGGGACGATGCAGCCGGGAAAGGACGGTTCGTGGGTGACGATGAGGACGTCCAGGTGGTCCTCGTCCTCGGCCAGCGTATCCGGGATGAACCCGTAGTCGGCCGGGTAGTGCAGCGGCGAGTACAGCACCCGGTCCAGGCGGAGGCGTCCGCTGGCGTCGTCGTACTCGTACTTGTTCCGGCTGCCCTTGGGAATCTCGATCAAGGCGTCGACGACTATCGGTGGCTCCACGGTGATTCCTCCCCAGCCGGCCGGGACCCCGCGGCGGGCTTTCCCCGCCGGGGACAGCCTGCAGCAGCCGCGGGATGCGAGCGGTCCGGCACCAGTCAGATTCTACGCTTCCGGAAGCCTTCGTGAAGCCCGGGACAGGCAAAGGGTTCCCGCCCGCCCGGACTTGAGATATGATGTGGTGGTGAAGACAATCGCATAGCTGCGGAATCCGGGGGAGCTCGGGGGAACCGGGCTGAGAGTGCACCTGGCCGGTGCAGACCCTTTGGACCCGATCCAGGTAATGCTGGCGTGGGGAACGGATCGCTGGAGCAGCGCCGGCCTGCGTCGGGCCGGCGTTTGCGCTTCCCCGGGCCTGGGGGTGGTGAGATGCAGACACGCAGGCTGGTGCTTGGAGCCTTCTTCGCGGCGCTGCCGGTGGTGCTGTCGTTCGTCCCGGGCGCGATTCCGGTGGCCGGGGCGAAGCTGCTGCCCTGGCAGCACATGACCAACGTCCTCGCCGGCGTCCTGCTGGGCCCCTGGTACGCCGCGCTGGCCGCGACGGTGGCGGCGATCCTGCGCAACCTGTTCGGCGTGGGCACGCTGCTGGCGTTCCCCGGAGGCATCCCCGGGGCGCTGGTCGTCGGATTCGCCTACCGGTACCTGCGGCGGGACTGGGTCGGGCTGCTGGAGCCGCTGGGCACCGGGCCCGTGGGCGCCACCATCGGCGCCCTGGTGGTGGCACCCGCTCTGATGGACCGGGCCATACCCCTGCTGACCCTGCAGTACCTCTTTCTGGCCAGCTCGGTCCCCGGCGCGGCGATAGGCTTCCTGCTGCTGAAGGTCCTGCAGCGCCTCGGCGCCCCGCTGGTCGCGGAGTCCGGAGCCCGCTGATGGCGGTCCAGGCGCTGGCTCGCCTGCGCATCCAGGCGCCGCCGGAGTGGGGCATCGAGCCGGTGCCCGCGCAGCACCGGTATCTGGGGTTTCTCGACTACTTCGCCCTCTGGTCCAGCCTTGGGGTGGGGCTGCTGGTCCTGCTGGCCGGCACGCTGCTGGTGCCCGGGCTGGGGCCGGGCCAGGCGCTGGCGGCCATCCTCCTTGGGACGGTGGTGGGCAACCTGCTGCTGGCGCTGGCCGGAATGGTCGGCAGCGAGACGGCCGTACCCACCATGGTGCTGCTCCGCCCCGCCCTGGGGATCCGCGGCTCCTACCTCCCCACGCTGCTGAACATCGTGCAGCTGGTTGGCTGGGGGTCCTTCGAGATCTTCATCATGTCGCAGGCCGCCAACGGCATCTCCAGGACGCTGTTCGCCTACGACAACGCCGTCCTCTGGGTCCTGGTGTTCGCCGCCTTTTGCACGCTGCTGGCCATCGGCGGTCCGCTGGTGGTGGTGCGCCGGTGGCTTGAGCGGTTCGCCATCTGGCTTGTCTACGCCACCACCATCTACCTGACGTGGTACCTCCTCGCTCGCTACGACATCGGTGCCCTCCTGAGCAGACCCGGCGACGGGACCCTGTCGTTCTGGCTGGGGGTGGACCTGGTGGTGGCGATGCCGGTCTCATGGCTGCCGCTGGTGGCGGACTACAACCGCTTCGCCCGCCGCAGCGGCCCGGCCTTCTGGGGGACCTTTGCCGGCTACCTGGTGGCCAACGTCTGGTTCTACACGCTGGGGATGCTGTTCGTCCTGACCCTGAAGACCGCCGACCTGATCCCCGCCATCATGAGTCTGGCCGGCGGGTGGCTGGCGCTGCTGTTGCTGCTGGTGGACGAGACCGACAACGCCTTCGCCAACATCTACTCCACCGCCGTCAGCATGCAGAACGTGGTCCCCAGGGCGCGGCAGCGCTGGCTGGCGGTGGCGGTGGGCGGAGTCTGCGCGCTTGTCGCCGCCAACGTCAACATCCTCCAGTACGAGTCCTTCCTCTTCCTGATCGGTGCCTTCTTCGTGCCGCTGTTTGGGGTGCTGGCCGCCGACTACTTCGTCCTGCGCCGCCGGCGCTACGACCTCGAGGCCCTGTACCGGCCCGCCGGGACGTACTGGTACCGGGGCGGGGTCAACTGGAAGGCGGTGGGCGCATGGCTGGCGGGCTTCCTGGCCTACCAGTGGATCGTGCCCACCGAGATCCCCGGGTGGAGGGCGCTGCTGCAGGGTGCCGCCGGCCTGCTGGGCGTGCCCTTTCCCCTGAGCTCGCACTTCCCCTGGCTGGGAGCGTCGGTGCCCAGCTTCGTGGTCTCCGCCGCACTGTACCTGGCCGCGGCCGTAGTCGGGGGAGCAGCCGCCCGGCGCGCCACGGGAGGATAGTCATGCGCGGCGGCGCATCCGGCGGACAGGCGGCGACGGCAGAGGAGACGGCCGCCAGACTGCTGGCGGAGGTGAGGCGGCGGCGGCCACTGGTCCACCACCTGGCCAACTTCGTCACCATGGGCGAGGTGGCTGCGGTCACCCGCGCCGTGGGCGCCTCGCCCATCATGGCCATGGCCCCGGAAGAGGTCCCCGAGATCGCGGGCCGGGCCGACGCGCTGGTGGTGAACCTGGGGACGCCGACCGCGGAGCGGCTGGCCGCCATCGAGCTCGCCGTGGATGCAGCCCGCCAGCGGGAGATCCCCATCGTCGTCGATCCGGTCGGCGCCGGGGCATCGGCGGTGCGCACCGAGTCCGTCCGCAGGATCGTAGCTGCCGCCGCACAGCCGCTCGTCCGGGCCAATCCCGCCGAGGCGGCGGCCCTGGCCGGCCGGAAGGCCACCCTGCGCGGCGTCGAGGCGGCCGACAGCCCGGAACCGGGCGAGGTAGTGGAGATCGCCATCTCCCTGGCGGCTTCCGCCGCCGTGGTGGCGGTGACCGGGGCGCGAGACGTGGTCACCGACGGCAGGCGGGTGCTGGGCGTCGACAACGGCCATCCCTGGCTGGCGGCGATGGTGGGCGCGGGTTGCATGGCCACCGCGGTCCTGGGATGCTTCGCCGCGGTCGCCGACCGCGCCGAGCTGGTGACCGCGGCAGCGGCCGGCCTGGCCTGCTTCGGGCTGGCCGCCGAGCGCGCCGCGGCCAGAAGCCAGGGTCCGGGGACGATGAGGCCGCACCTGGTGGATGCGCTCTTCGCCATGACCCCGGAGGAGTTTCAGGCGGGCATCCGCTGGACGGAGCTCTCTCCCCTGTAGGGGGCGTATGCGAGCCCTGGACTTCTCTGTCTACGTGATCACCGACAGGCGCCTGGCGCGGGGCCGCAGCCACGAGGAGATCGCAGCGGCCGCCGTCGCCGGGGGTGCCACGGTGGTGCAGCTGAGGGACAAAGAGCTGACGACGCGCCAGCTCGCAGACGCCGCGGCGAGGATGCTGGCCGTGTTGCGTCCGGCGGGCGTCCCCCTGGTCATCAACGACCGGGCGGACGTGGCCCTGGCCGTCGATGCGGACGGGGTGCACGTAGGACCGGACGACCTGCCGGTGGAGGTGGCGCGGCGGATTCTCGGGCCGTCGCGGCTCGTCGGCGCCTCGGCGGGGACCGTGGAGGAAGCCGTCCAGGCGGAGCGCCAGGGCGCCGACTACCTGGGCGTGGGCAGCGTCTTCGAGACATCGTCCAAATCGGACGCCGGCCCTCCCATAGGCGTTGAGGGGCTGCGGCGAATCGTACAGGCGGTGCGCCTGCCGGTGGTGGCCATCGGCGGCATAACCCACGCCAACGCGGCGCAGGTGATCCGGGCCGGTGCGGCCGGCGTGGCCGTCATCTCCGCCGTCGTGGCCGCCTCCGACATCGCCGCGGCGACGAGGTCCCTGGTGGAGGTGGTGCGTGCGGCCCGACAGTGACCTGCGTGTGGAGGAGGTGGGCGAGGCCGGGGTTCTGGAGGCTATCGGGCGGATCGTGGCGCGCCCGGCCCCGGACGTGCTGGTTGGTATCGGCGACGACGCCGCCGTGCTCCGCCCCCGTGCAGACCGGCACGTGGTGGCCACCACCGATATTCAGGTAGAGGGTGTGCACTTCCGCACCGACCTGGCCGGTCCTGGGGACGTGGGGTGGAAGGCGCTTGCGGTCAACCTCAGCGACGTCGCCGCCATGGGAGGCATCCCCCGGCACGCCCTGGTCTCCCTGGCGGTCCCTCCCGCGCTTCCCCTGCGCTGGATCGAGGACTTCTACCGCGGCCTGGAGGAGCTCGCCGCCATCTACGGGGTGACCGTCGTCGGCGGCAACCTGGCCACCATCCCGGGTCCGATCGTCGCCGACGTCACGGTGCTGGGAGAAGTGGAGCCGGACCTCATCCTCAGGCGGACTGGGGCCCGGGAGGGCGATCGCCTGGTAGTCACCGGCACCCTTGGAGCCTCAGCCGCCGCCCTGCTGGCGTGGGAGCGTCAGGTGCCGCTTTCGGAAGGAGGGCGGGTGCTGAGCGCGCACCGCCGCCCGCTGCCCCGCGTGCACGAAGGTAGGGTGGCCGCGCGTTCGCGGTGGGCTACGGCGATGATCGACATCTCCGACGGGCTGTCCACCGACCTGCTGCGGCTTTGCGACGCCAACCACCTGGGGGTGCGCCTGGACGGCGCCGCCCTGCCGGTGGACCCCGCGGTGCGGGATCTGGCCGCCCACCTCCACCTCACCCCCATCGACCTGGCCCTTGGCGGCGGGGAGGACTACGAGCTGCTGGTGGCATCCGACCCGCAGCACGCCGGGGAGCTGGCGGAGCGCATCCGTGAAGAGGTCGGAACCCCCGCCACCGTGATCGGAGAGCTGGTCCCTCCAGGAGAAGGAAGGGTCTTACAGCGGGAGGGAAGCCGCATCCCTCTGGAATCCCTGGGGTGGGATCACTTCCGCCGCAGGGGCGCGGCGGGAGCGCAGCGGCCGTGACGAGGAGGATACCGTGACGATTCCCCGGGCCATGACCATCGCCGGCTCCGATTCCGGCGGCGGAGCGGGTATCCAGGCCGACCTGAAGACATTCGCCGCCCTGGGGGTCTTCGGCACCAGCGCCATCACCGCGCTCACCGCGCAGAACACGCGCGCCGTGACCGCGGTGCTGGAGGTGGCGCCGGAGTTCGTGGGGGCGCAGATCGATGCCGTGGTCGGCGACATCGGGGTCGACGCGGCCAAGACCGGCATGCTGGCCAACGCGGCCATCATCGAGGTGGTGGCGCAGAAGGTCCAGGAGCACCGCCTGCGGAAACTGGTGGTCGACCCGGTGATGGTAGCCAAGAGCGGCGCTTCTCTGCTGCAGCCGGAGGCGGTCGAGGCGCTGCGCCGGTTGCTGCTGCCGCTGGCCCTGGTCGTCACCCCCAACCTGCCCGAGGCGGCGACCCTGGCCGGCCGGCAGGTGCGCACGGCGGCGGAGATGGAAGAAGCGGCACGGGCCATCGTCGCCCTGGGCCCCCGCGCCGTGGTGGTGAAAGGGGGACACCTGCAGACCGGCGAGGAGGCGGTGGACCTTTTCTACGACGGCCGGGAGGTGCGCCGGTTCGTCGCCCCTCGGGTCCACACCAGGCACACGCACGGCACCGGATGCATCTTCTCCGCCGCCATCGCCGCCGGGCTGGCGAAGGGCCTGGAGCCCCTGGAGGCCGTGGCGCAGGCGAAGCGCTTTGTCACTGGAGCCATTCAGGGCGGGCTGCCGCTGGGAGGCGGGCACGGTCCTGCCGACCCTATGGCCGCGCTGGGGACCAGGGAACGGTTTCCCGAGGTGACCGCAGAGACGAGAGAGGAGGACGGTCCATGAAGACCCGTGAGGTCGCAGTCGGCGGGTTGCTTACAGCGCTGGCTCTGCTGATTCCCATCGCCTTTCGCGGGACCCCGTTGCAGCTCTTCATCCCTGCGCTGCAGTACTCGGCCACCTTTGCCTCCCACGTGCCCTCCATGCTGGCCATGCTGGTCAGCCCGGCGGTGGCGGCGATGGTGGGCCTGGGCGCCACCGTGGGGTTCACCATCACCCTGAACCCGGTCATCGGAGCCCGTGCCTTCACCCATGCCATCTGGGGGGTGGTAGGCGCGGTGATGATCCGGCGGGGGGCGCGATTCTGGCTGGCCCTGGCGGCAGCCCTACCCATCCACGCCATCGGTGAGGGGGTGGCGGTGTGGGCGCTGGGTCCAGGTATGCAGGCCGGCGCCTTCGTCGCGGCGGGCACGGTCGTCCACCACCTCATCGACTCGGCGATCAGCCTGGCCCTCTTCCGGCTGGTGCTGCCTGTGCTGGTGCAGCGCGAGCGGCCAGCCTGAGCTCGGCGCGCCCCGCAGCCCGAGCCACTTCGGCGCTCCCAACCTGCGGCAGGATCCGCAAGCATGGCGCCTGCGGAGGAGGAGGACGCCCTGACAGACTTCCGCAATTTTCCGGAACCGCCACGGGCCCCCGACGTGGAGAATGGCCAAGAGGGCGGAAACACATTCGCGACGCGGGACATGGGCGGTCTTCGCGGTGCAGAAACTCCACGCTGCACCCACTCAGAGCACCGCGCACGTCGCGGTCACCCCTGGCGGCAAGATCACCGCGGTGCCTGGCGGTTTGCGGGGGACGCTGTACCACGGCAGCACGTCTGGCCGGCCGGGATCAGGAGCGTCGGTGACCAGCCAGGATGCTGGAGGATCGACTCCCGGGACGGCTGGCGGCGCAGACTATCAGAGAACGGAAATGTTGTCGCGCTTAAGAGAGCAAAGTATACTGAAGCCTAGCCGCCGATGGATGACGAAACTGAGCTATCTACGTTCCATGTAGACCGCAGCGTGGTTGCCCTGGAAGAGCCCGCCTTCTCCCCCAAGCATATTCGCCTCTTGCGCAGCACCTATCGCGTCATGGCCAAGCGAGGTGTGAGGCGAATATCGCTTCAGGATGCCGCTAGGGCCGCAGGAGTGAGCAAAGGCATCTTGCTCTACTACTTCGGCTCCAAGGAGAACCTCGTTCTCTCCACAATGCGCTGGGTTCTGGGACGCGTGGCACGGCGGATCCAGGCCGCCGTCTTTCAGGCCCCATCGGCTGAGGAGAAGGTCGCGGCCATGATCGATGCCATCTTTTTCGACGCGCGCGCCAATCGCGACTTCTACCTGGTGTTCATCGACCTAATGACCTACGCGGCACGCTCGGATCGGTTCGACAAACTCACCGCCACGTTTCGCAGCATCGTCAACGCGTTCTACGAGCATGTCATCGCCGAGGGGAACCAGGAGGGGGTCTTTCACGTCAGCAACGCGGCGGAAGCAGCCGCCGTGGTCCGGGCGTTGGTTGACGGCCTTTCCCTGCAGTGGCTGGGGGAGCCCCAATGGGAAGCCCTGCATCCGCAGCTGCGCACACTGTGCAAGCGGGCGGTCCTGGGCTACCTGCAAAGCGGGGCCGACCACGGCCTGTGGCTGCGACCCGCACCTAACCCTGCGAAACGCGCCTCCGCACCAGGTTAACAAACTCCCCTTCGGCCACGACCTCGTCGCGCTGGTTCAGCACCTTGACCGCTTGCACCATGACCCCGCGGTCGGGCTTCTCGCTGGGGTGTAGCTCAGTGATCTCAGTCAGGGTACGAATGGTGTCGCCGATAAAGACCGGCCGCAGGAACTTCCAGCGCCGGATCTCCAGAAACGCCATCATCGTACCCTCAAAGAGGGTGGTGCGCTGGCGCAACCCCACCGCCAGAGACAGGGTTAGGGTGCCGTGCCCGACCCTCTGGCCAAAAATCGTCCCCTTGGCGAACTCAGCGTCGCTGTGCAGCGGGTTGAAATCGCCCGTGATTCCGGAAAAGGCTACCAGGTCGGCCTCGGTGACGGTACGGCCAGCCGTGGTGAAATACATCCCGACTGTCAGGTCGTCGAAGTACAGTGGCTGCGGCTTGATCTCCACCGCTGCTCCTCCGGCCTACACGCGGACGAGGCGTTTTGCCTTCGCTTCGAACCGGGGCAGCGTTCCTCCTGGTACGGCGAGCACTTCCATCCGCATCCCGAAGCGCAAGCGCAGGTCCTCGGCCACCGCCGCCACAGTCCGTTCGCGCACATCTGACCCATGCCGTGCCTCGTCGATCTCCAGCAGGATCCGCAACTGGTCCATCTCGTTCTGCCGGTAGATCTCAATGCGAAACTCATCCACGGCAGGATGACGGCGCACCAGATCCTCGATGGCGCTGGGAAAGATATTCACGCCACGAACTACCACCATATCGTCCACCCGACCCAGTACCCCGCCGTCTAGCCGGGCAAACGTCCGCCCGCAGGGACAGGGCGCGGTCACCAGACGCACGCGGTCGCCGGTGCGGTATCGGATTACGGGAGAACCCGCCCGGCCCAGGTTCGTCAGCACCAGCTCCCCCTCACCCTCCGCCGCTGTCTCACCCGTCGCCGGATCGAGGATCTCCGCGATGAACTCGCTCTCGTTCAGGTGCATTCCGCCGGGCTGGGCCAGGCACTCGAAGCCTACCGCGCCCACCTCGGTCATGCCGTAGTGGTCGAAGCAGCGTGCGTTCCAGGCCTGCTCGATCCGCCGCTTCGTGGCGGGAATACTGGCGCCGGGCTCGCCGGCGTGGATCGTCACCCGAACGGAGAGCGCCGCCGGATCGATCCCCTGGTCCCTGGCCACCTGGGCCAGGCGCAACGCGTAGGAGGGCGTACAGACCAGCACCGTGGCGCCGACCTCCTGCATAACGCGCAGGCGAAGCACGGAGTCCTGGCCTCCACCGGGCAGCGCCAGGGCGCCCAGGCGGGTCGCGGCGTCGAAGCCGGCCCAGAACCCGATGAACGGCCCGAAGGAGAACGGGAAGAAGACACGGTCGGCGGACCCTACGCCGGCGGCACCGTACACGAAGGCCCAGCACCGGCACCACCAGCCCCAGGACTCCGGGGTATCCAGCCAGCGAAGTGGCCGGCCGGTGGAGCCGGAGGTCAAGTGGAACCGGCTGTAGCGTTCAACCGGATAGGTAAGCACCGTCCCGAAGGGGGGGTGGGCCTCCTGATCGGCCAGGAGCTCCGCCTTGGTGGTGAGGGGCAGCCGGGGAAGGTGCTCAAGCTCGCGCACGTGATGTAAAGCCCGCACCCCTGCCGCCTTCCACTTCTGCCGGTAGAACGGATTGGCGTCGGCCACATCTGCCAGCAGTCGGCGCAATCGTTCCAGCTGGAGTGCGCGCAGGGCGGGACGTTGCAGCGTCTCCAACTCACGCTGAAAGAATGGTACCTCCGCCGGGCTGCTGCGCGCAGTCGTCGTCTGCGTTACCCCCCGATCCCCCGTTCTGCCTCGTCCGCTCCGGGCGGCAGCCCGGCCAGCTCCCGAAGCGCGCGGCGCACGTAGACCCGCACCATCGCCTTGCGATAACCGAGGGTGAGGTCGGCGTTGTCCAGGGGCCTGGTCATCTTCCAGGCTGCCTCAGCTGCGGCCTCGATCACCTCCGGCGTTAAGCGCTGTCCCAGCAGCACCTGTTCGGCGGCTTCACTGCGGACCGGCCGCGACGCCACCGCACCCAGCACCAGCCGGGCGTGGCGGCAGATGCCATTGGCATCCAATTCCGCGGCCGCAGCCACCCCTAGGATAGGGAAGTCGATGGCGCCGCGGCGCCGCAACTTCCAGTAAGTTGCGCGCCGGCCTTCAGAGGGCGGCAGAATGATCTCCACCAGGATCTCGTCAGCGGCCTTGGCCAGGTACTGAATGCCGTCGTCCAGGTAGAGGTCGTCCACAGGCACCTTGCGCTCGCCCACTGCACCCACCAGCCGGACCTGCGCCTGCAGCGCCATCATCACGGGTGCCAGGTCCGATGAGGAGATGGCCCAGCAGCGTGCCCCGCCCGGGGCCACCCAGCAGACATCACCATCCTTCTTCATGCAGAAATTGATGGCCCGCCGCCACCAGTAGGGCATGTTGTAGTAGTTACACCGCGTGTCGATCAGCAGGTTGCCTCCTACCGTGCCCATGTGACGGATTTGAGGATTGGAGATGCTGGCTGCGGCGCGGGCCAGCGCCGGGTAGTGCTGCCGCACCAGGGGGTGCTCTCCAAAGCGCTTCAGCACCGTCCCGGCGCCCACACGCAGACCCGCCCGCTCATCCCATGAGAAGCCCTGTAGCTCCTGAAGTCCCCGGAGGCCGACCAGGACCCTGGGTTCAATCTGGCGGCGCTTCATGTTTGGGTACAGGTCGGTGCCCCCAGCCACCGGTACTGCCGTCGGCCCATGGTCGGCCAGCAGGCGAGTGGCCTCTTCCAGGCGGCGCGGTGCCAGATAGGTGAACGGCGGCAGCCGCATCATGGCGCATTCCTCTTCATCGGCTCGGCCGCCACAGCTGGTGTCATGAGGCGGACTGCCAGCCGGAGGGCGGCTGCACCCGGATCGGATTCTTGAACCGCAACGCCGGGACTCCCCTGGGGCCCACACGGCCGGGCCCGCCCCGCTGCCGGTCGGTCAGGGCCGCGCACACCTTGTCGGGGGTGAGGGGAACCTGGTCGATCCGCACCCCAAGGGCGTCGGCCACGGCGTTGACCACCGCAGGGATGACCGGCAGCAGGGGCCCCTGCCCCACCTCCTTGGCCCCAAACGGCCCCTCGGGATCAACGGTCTCGACGAGCTGCGAGTGAATCTGGGGCGTCTCCAGCGTCGTCGGGCTCTTGTACTCTAGCATCGATGGGAACTTGTGGATGCCTCGCCGGAAGACCTGTTCCTCCATCAGCGCTTCGCCCAATGCCATGTAGACGCTGCCCTCGATCTGCCCCTTGGCCAGCAGGGGGTTGACCGCTCGGCCGATGTCGTGGGCCACCCATACCTTGTCCACAGTGACCCAGCCTGTCTCGGCGTCGCAGGTGACCTCGGCCACGCACGCCGTGTAGGAATAGGCGGGCGAAGGCCCCACGCCCGAGCCCTTGTACGGACCGGCCAGCCTGGGGGGGCGGTACGAACCGGAGGTGAGCAGCAGTCCCCACTTAGCCTCGGCGATACGGACAGCCTCCACCCACTCCAGACCCATCTCTGGCCTCTCCCGGTTAAAGATGCGTCCGCTGCGCGCCGCCAGCAGTTCTACCGGCACCTCCAGCCTCTCGGCCACGGCCTCCAAGATCCGCGTCCGCATCTGCTGGGCGGCCTCCACTGCCGCGTTGCCAGCCATGAACGTCACGCGGCTGGAATATGCCCCCAGGTCGACCGGGGTGAGGTCGGTGTCCGCCGTTACCAGCGCGATGTCCGACGGCTCTAGGCCCAGCACCTCGGCCACCATGGAGGCGAGCACGGTGTCGGAACCCTGACCGATGTCGATGGCCATGGAGTAGACGGTGACGCCGCCGCCGCGGTCGACCTTGATCTGCACTTCCGACTGCGGCATCTCGTTCCAGTAGACGGGCAGGCCGGCACCGCAAAGGTAGGCGCTCACCGCGAACCCGAGGCCCCGGCCCGCGCCCAGCCGGCCGCGCCTCTCCAGGTAGCCCGACGTTTCCACCACTCGGTCGATGCACTCCCGCAGCCCGCACGACGTGATGCGCAGGTGGTTGACCGTCATGGAGTAGGGCTCCACTAGATTGCGTCGCCGCAGCTCCACGGGGTCCAGTCCCAGTTCGGCCGCTGCCCGGTCCAGGTGCACCTCCAGGGCAAACCGCGGCTGCGGCGTCCCGTGGCCTCGCTTGGGGCCGCAGGGCGGCTTGTTGGTGAAGACGCGCACGCCCTCGAAGCGGTAGCACGGGATCCTGTACGTCGTCGGCTGCAGCGCCCCCGCGTAGTACAATGTGGCGACGCCGTAGGACCCGTAGGCGCCGCCGTCCAGAAATGCCTTGAAATGCATGGCGGTAATACGGCCATCACGGGTGAAGCCGGTCCGCACCCATAACAGCTCAGGATGCCGCCCGCGGTGGAGGTAGAAGACCTCCTCGCGGGTGCAGGTGATCTTGACCGGTCGTCCTGTGATCATCGCCAGTTTGGCCGCCACGATCTCGTGGGCAAAGGGGTCGGACTTGCCGCCGAAGCCGCCCCCAACGGGTGTGGCGATCACGCGGATCCGGCTGGCCGGGTACTCCAGGACACCGGCCAGCGCCCGGTGCACGTAGTGGGGTGTCTGTGTCGACGTCCAGACGGTGAGCTTCCCGTCGGCCTCATAGGTAGCCACCGCTGCGTGCTGCTCCATGGGCAGATGCGTGCTGCCCTCGTAGTAGAAGAGATCCTCTCGGGTGTACTCGGCCTGGCGGAAGCCCGCCTCGACGTCGCCGAACTCCAGGGCCACCATCTTGTGGACGTTGGCCGGTCCGTCGCCGTAGTCATGGATGCGCACATCGTCGCGCCTTAGGGCCTCCTCAATAGTCATGATGGCCGGCAGCGGCTCGTACTCCACATCAATGAACTCCAGGGCCCGCTCGGCGGTCTCTTCATCCACAGCAGCGACGGCGGCCACCGGATCCCCCACGAATCGCACTTTGTCCAGGGCCAGCGCGTGCTCGTCCTGGCTGACTGGCAGGATGCCGAACTTGACCGGCAGGTCTCGTCCGGTGATGACCGCGTGCACCCCCGGGAGGGCCCGGGCGCGGCCGGGGTCGATGCGCACGATGCGGGCATGGGCGCAGACACTGCGCAGCAGCCGCCCGTGGAGCATCCGGGGGAGGTCCAGGTCGTCGGCGTACTTCGTCTGCCCGGTGGACTTAGCCAGCCCGTCCACCCGGGGTAGCATCCGGCCGATGACGGAGAAGTCGTGGACCATCCTACTCACCCCCGTCGACACCGGTCGCCGCACTGAAGGAGGCAGCCGTGGGCGCGACTTCACCGGCCATGCGCCGCGCTGCCACCTCCACCGCCTCGAAGATCTTGACGTAGCCGGTACACCGGCACAGGTTGCCCGAGAGGGCCTGAGCTATCTCTTCACGGGTGGGGCGGGGCGTGGCGTCCAGGAGCGCCTTAGCCGTCACCAGTACCCCCGGGGTGCAGTAGCCGCACTGGGCGGCGCCAAGTTCGGCGAAGGCTACCTGGAGCGGGTGGGGGCGGCCTCCCTGGGCCAGACCCTCCACCGTGAGGATCTCCCGCCCCTCGAGGTCTACCGGCAGCGTGAGGCACGATAGCCAGGGCTCGCCGTCCACCAGGACGGTGCAGGTGCCGCACTCTCCCAGCTCGCAGCCGTGCTTGGTGCCGGTCAGGTGCAGCTCCTCGCGCAGCACCTCCAGCAGCGTCTTGTGCACGGGCACGGCGACCTCGTAGGCCTCCCCGTTGACTCTCAGCGTCACCATCACCCTGGGCATCTCAGCCTCCCCCCCCAGCGCGCCAGGCGGACGCTCCCGCCGCCGCGGCGCCCGCACCCAGCCGCCGTGATATCTCTCCGGCTGTGGTCCGCACCGCCTGGACCGCTGCCCGCAGCCGGGCGCGGGTCAGCCGCGCACTCGACCCCACCACCGTCACCACAGCCACCAGCGTGCCGCGCGCATCATACACGGGCGCGGAGAGCGCGCGCACTCCGGGCAGGTACTCCTGGTCATCGACCGCATAGCCCCGACGGCGCACCTGTCGTAATTCCTCCAGGTAGCACCGCGGGTCCGTCAGGCTGCGCGGGGTGAAAGCCGGAAGCCCCCCTCCCAGGATCCGGGCGAGCTCAGCTTTCGGGCGGTGCGCCATAAGCACCTTGGCCACGGCGCCTGCCAGTGGCGGCAACCGGTGTCCCACCGGTGCTACGACCTTCAACTCGTGGTGGGACTCGGCGCGGGCTACAATGATAGCGCCGTCGTCGGCAGGGAGGTGCAGTACGGCGGTCTCGCCGACGGTATCGCGGAGGCGCTCCAGCGGCAGACGGGCGGCCCAGACCAGGTCCAGCCCCCGCTGCACCGCGCCCCCCAGCTCCAGCAGCGCCCCGCCCAGCCGGTAGACGCGGGACTCGACGTCGCGCTCGACCAGCCCATGGTGCTCAAGGGTGGCCAGCAATCCTGAGAGGGAACTCTTGCTCACGCGGAGCATCTGGCTCAGATCGGTGAGGCGGGGCGCAGCGCTGTCGGCGGCCAGGAGGCGCAGCACACGTATGGCCCGATCCACCGCGGGGACGAGGCGGGTGGCTCTCGGCTGGACTGAACGGGCCCTCCTAGCCTTGTTCACTCCTGCGAACCTGATTCAAGATATCGAACCAAAACGGGATTCGCCGACAGGCGCCTCTTCTCCTGCCCGGGAGGTCCCGCCCGAGAGCTTCCTCCCGGAATGAAGTTCGGGCTATCACGCGCCCCCGCCGGTCCAGAATCCCTGGGGGTCCAGCCGCCGGATCAGGCGCAGGTCCTCCTCTGTAGGCTGCGGCGTCTCCTCCACGTCCGGCGCCACCAGCAGGTCCCAGCCCGTCTGCGCCCGGATTTCCCGAACGCTGACCCCGGGATGGTAGGAGCGCAGCACCGCCTCACCGCTTTCGGGGGCGAAGCCGAAGACGCCCAGGGTGGTAATCAGCGCCGCGGGGCCGCCCGGGAGGCCCAGGGCCCGGCGCTGCGCCGCGCCCCGGAGGTAGCCCGGCGAGGTCACATAATCCACCGCCTGGCGAAAGCGATGGGGCTCGTGGGCCATGATGATCACCAGCCGGCGAGCTAGCGAGGCTATGTCACAGGCACCCCCGCTGCCGGGTAGCTTGATCTGCGGGCGGTGGGGCGGCCCGATGTAGGACGAATTGACGTTCCCGAAGCGATCCACCTCGGCTCCGCCGATGAACCCCACGTCCACCCGCCCCCGCCCCAACAGGCTCATGACCAGCAAGAGGCGAGTGCACATGCTGGCGGCCGCGATGTTGGGCGGATCGCCCATGGTGTAGAGAAACTGGTCGCATGGAGTCAGGCGGACGACGCCGTTCTCGAAGACGCCCGCCGCCCGCGGGGCGTGGGTGAGCTTGGCCAGCTGGAAGGCCAGCAGCGGCAGGCGCATTCCTACGAAGACCACATCGCCATCCTGGATCTCCCGGGCGGCAGCGGTCACCATGATCTCGCCGGGGGTGAAGGGGATACCCATATGGCCCCTCGCCTGTTATGCTTCGCCCGCCCCGTCCGAGGGCGGCGCCACCGCCGCGACCGCCGGGCTCTCCTGTTCCTGCCAGGCGTAGTCCACCGGCGCGGCCGGGGCGGGGCGCAGGCGCTGCAGCGCGGACCACCGCTCCTCTCCCAGCATGCTCAGGTATGCCGCCCGGTCGGGCACGCCATAGACCCAGTGCTCGAGCCAGGCCTGCAACCCCTCCACCGTGCGCGTCTCATGATGGTAGTCGGCGTAGAACGGATGGTCGCGGCCGTAGTACCCCTGGACCGGCGAGGGGTGGCAGCCGCCGGGACAGTGGACCACCGCGCTGACCAGGAAGGGCGGGAAGAGCACGCGGTTGGGATCGCTGGTCAGCACCTCCGGGTCCACGATTTCCTCGGCCAGCAGGATGATGTGCTCGGCGGCCAAGCCGGCCTCCTCGGTGATGCCCAGATTACCCCAGGCGTGGGCGTGCCCCTGGGCGTCGGCGCGCTGGACGGCCAGGATGGCCACGTCGGGTCGCAGCGCCCTCACCACCATGACCGGGCTCCCGTCGAAGGGCGAGGTCACCAGGCCGAAGGCCGGATGGCCCCGGGTGATGTCGCTGCCCGGCCCCGAGCGGGTGGGCGCAAAGGGCAGCCCGTGCGCGGCGGCCCACAGCGCCAGCGCCAGGGTGTAGTTGGAGTAGTCCTCGACGATAATCGGCCGGGGAATCCCGGCTTCGACCGCGCGGCGGTAGGCATGACCCAATCCGGCGCTCACGTTGCCCACCCAGGCGGCTGCGATCCGGGAGACGCAGCCAGCGCCAACGAGTTGATCTACCACGATGTCGAAGATGGGCCCGACCAGGGTCAGGTCCCGCCGGCGCTGGCGGATGATCTCATGGCCGGCGGCAAACGGGATCAACGACTCCAGGCAGGTACCCATGGCCACCGCGGCCCCGTCGGGGACGAACCGGGCGATGGCCTCGGCCAAACTCATGGTCTTTCCGGACGGATGCAGTGACACCCCTCACCTCTCGGGCTGCGGTGGAGGCGCCCGCGTCCTGCCCTGAGCCTTACGAGGACGCCGGCGTGGGGCGGGCCTGGCGCAGCTTGAAGCGCTGGATTTTCCCCGTCACTGTCCTGGGCAGGTCGGGCACGAACTCCACGAACTGTGGGTACTCATACCGTTCCAGTCTCGTCTTGCACCACTCCTGCAGCTCCGCCGCCAGCGCGGCTGACCCTACAAACCCGTCCCGCAGGATGACGAAGGCCTTCATCTTGGTCAGGCCTCCGACCTCGATCCCCACCACGGCGGCCTCCCGCACGGCCGGGTGTTCGATCAGAGTGTTTTCCACCTCGATGGGCGAGACCCATAGCCCCCCGACCTTCAGCATGTCGTCGGAGCGGCCTTCGTACCAGAGAAACCCCTCCTGGTCGATCCGGTACCAGTCACCGGTGCGCATCCACTCGCCGATCATCGTGGCTTTGGACTTCTCGTGGAAGTGCCAGTAGTAGGGGGCCGCCGAGTCCCCCTTGACCATCAGGTGGCCGGCGCCGCCGGGCGGTACCGGCCGCCCCTCATTGTCGACGATCCTGACCTCGTAGCCGGGCACCGGCTTCCCGCTGGAGCCGGGGCGAAGAGCCTCCGGCGTGTTGGAGGCGAAGATGTGCAACATCTCGGTGGTGCCGATGCCGTCAAGAATGACCAGCCCGAACGTCTCCTTCCACCGCCGCCAGATCTCGGCCGGGAGGGCCTCCGCCGCAGAGACGCACAGCCGCAGCGACGAGAGGTCGTAGCGCGCACACTCGGGAAAGTTGAGGATGGCGTTGTACAGGGTGGGCACCCCGAAGAACACCGTGGGGCGGAAGCGCTGGATCGTCTCCAATACTGATTGGGGCGCCGGGCGCGCCGGCACCAGGACCGTCGCCGCCCCAGCCCAATACGGGAAGGTCATGTTGTTGCCCAGGCCGTAGGCGTGGAAGAGCTTGGCCGCGGAGTAGGTGATGTCGGCGTCGGTGAGCCGCAGCACGTGCCGCGCGTAGGTCTCGCACGTGTAGGGGATGTCGTGGTGCAGGTGCACCACGCCCTTGGGGGGTCCGGTGCTGCCGGAACTGTAGAGGATGAAGGCCATGTCGTCGCGGTGGGTGGGCACGGGCGCCAGGTCCGCATCGCCCGCGGCCACCAAGTCGTCGAGGACCAGCGTCCCGTCGGCTCGACCATTGGCCACGATGAGCGTGACCTGCTCGGCGGCGCCCTCGGCGGCCTGCCGGACCTTCTCCAGGTGTTCCAGGTCAGCCACCACCACCCGGGCATAACTGTCCTCGATGAAGTAGCGGTGATCCTCCCACCGCAATAGCGGGTTGGTCGGCACCGGCACGGCGCCGATGCGCAGCGTGCCGTAGAAGACCGTCGGGAAGGCCGGAGTGTCGTTGAGCACCATGACCACCCGCTCCTCCCGACGCACCCCCAGCCGCCGCAGCGCGCTTCCGCACCGGCATACCCGTGTCAGCAGGTCACCGTAAGTGACCTGCTGGTCCCCGCACATGATGGCCACCTTACCGGCCCGCCCCGCCTCTACGTTGCCATCCAGTACGATCGAGGCATTGTACTGCAACGGTACCTCGACCATCCGCGCTCCCTCCCTTCACGAGGACCTCCGCACGACCACCGACTTCGTCTCCATATAGTAGTCCAGGGCTTCGCTGCCGTGCTCCTTGCCCAGCCCACTCTGCTTGACCCCGCCGTGGGGCAGTTCGTCATAGATCTTAGGCGGCGAGTTGATCCAGGTCCACCCAGCCTCCAGCCGCTCGGCGGCGTACGAGGCGCGGTCCAAGTCGCGGGTCCAGATGGACGACCCCAGCCCATAGATTGAGCTGTTGGCCAGGAGGATGGCTTCATCCAGGTCACGGACCCTCCAGATGGGCAGCACGGGACCGAAGACCTCTTCTCGGGCTACTCGGGCATCGGGCGCAGGTTCCAACAGCAACGTGGGCTCGTAGAAGAATCCGCGTGCGTATACCTCACCTGTGGGGCGCCTGGCACCCACCAAGACCCTGGCACCCGTGGCCAGCGCGTCGGCCACCTGCGCTTCGATGGTATCGCGTCCTTCCGCAGTGTGCAGCGGCCCCATCATAACCCCGTGGGTATCGCCCGGCCCTATCCGCAACTTGAGGACACGCGCCTGCAGGTGGCGGAGGAACTCGTCGGCGACGCGCGCGAAGACGTAGAGTCGCTTCACCGCCAGACATGCCTGCCCGCAGTTGAAGAAGCGCCCTACGCTGGCCGCGGCGGCTGCGGCCTCCAGGTCGGCGTCATCGCAGACGATCATGGGGTCGGAGCCGCCGAGCTCCAGCGTCACGCGTTTGAGGTCGGGCGCTGCCAGGGTCAGGATCTCCTTGCCTACGGGGGTGGAGCCGGTGAACGCCACCTTACGCACGCAGGGGTGCTGCACCAGGGCCCGACCGGCCTCCGGGCCCAGACCGGTCACGACGTTGAACACGCCGTCCGGCAAGCCGGCGTCGGACATGATGGCCGCGATCCGCAGAGTGGTCAGGGGCGTGGTCTCCGCCGGTTTGGCCACCACGGTGTTGCCGGCCACCAGGGCTGGGCCCAGCTTGTTGCCCAGCAGCGACACCGGGAAGTTCCAGGGGACGATGGCAGCCGCCACACCCATGGGCTGCTTGAGTATCATCCCGAAGGCGCCCTCGTCAAGGTTGGGCACGTATCCCCCCCGGAGGTTCTTGGCCAATCCGGCGTAGTGCTCCAGTGTGTGGACGAAGCGCTGGATCTCCAGACGGGCCTCGCGGAGGGGTTTGCCCTGCTCGGCGGTCAACAGCGGGGCCAGATCTTCTAGCCGTCCCAGGACGGCGCGCGCCGCGGCGGCCAAGATCGCCCCGCGGCGGGCGGCAGGAAGGTCGCGCCAGGCGGGAAAGGCTGCGACAGCGGCGCTGACAGCCGCATCGGCCTGGGTAGGACCGCCCCGGGGCACAGTGTCGAGGACAATCCCGGTCGCCGGGTTACTCACGGCCAGCCGCTCCAGCCCGGGGGACGGAAAGCTTTGCCCGTTGATGAACATCTCGGCCATACCAGGTCTCCAGGGTCGCCGCAGTCCTGCGGCTGATCAGGGCACAGGCAGACGGGTCACACTACGCACAAACGGCACCAGACCCTGACGAAACGCCAGGAAGAGGACGATGAGTAGCAGGCCGTACGCCAGCACCGCGGCCTGTCCGAACGGCCGCACGAGCTCGTCGATGAAGGTGAAGGTGGCGGCGCCGACGACAGGTCCCAGCAGCGTTCGCATCCCGCCCAGGAGCAGGGCGATCAAAACGACGATGTCGACGTGCGCCAGGGAGAAGATGCTGGGACTGATGAACCCGTTGAAGTCGGCGAAGAGAGCGCCGGCGACCCCAAGGAGACCCGACCCCACCGCTGCGGCTAACACCTTGTAGCGCGTCACGTCGATCCCGGCCAGCTCCGCAGTCAGCTCGTCCTCGCTCAGCGCCCCAAACGCCAGGCCCGGTCGGCTGACCATGAGCCACTGGTACAGCCCCAAGGCCAGTACCAGCAGGCCGAGAAGGACGTAGTAGGCGGCCACCGGGTGCGCGGCGAGACCGAACCCCAGCCCCTGGATGACGATGCCGGTTTCGCCGTTTGTGTAGCGCCGCAGTCCCAGCAGGAGGTTCTGAAAGATAAGCGACACCACCAGGGTAACAATGCCTGCGAAGATGACCCCCAGGCCGCGGCGGGCTGCCACATAGCTGAGAGAGGCACCCAGCATACCTGCGCTCAAAGTGCCCAAAGCAACGGCTGTCGCTGGGGCTAGCCGCACCTCGCGCATCAAGATCACCGACAGGTAGGCGGACAATCCCGCCAGGGCCCCCTGGCAGAGGAAGAGCTGCTTGGTGTGTCCGAAGATAATATTGAATGCCACCGCATAGACGATCATGACCAGCATCAGCGTCGTGATGCGCAGGAAGTAGGTGCTGGTGCCGAAGACCCACGGGAGCAGGGCCAGGAGCGCCCCCGTGGCCAGGACCGGGATTACCCGTCCGAAGCGCGCGCGCTCGCTCATGTCCAGTAGGCCAGCAGGCCCTCGGGGCGCACCAGCAGGGTAAGCAGGGCCGCTAGCAGGAGCAGGACCCACGTGAGGTATGTCCCGACGTAGAAGCTGGAGAAGGCATACACCAGGCCAAGCAGCAGGCTGGCGATGAAGGTGCCGGTCAGGCTGCGCACTCCTCCGACGACCGCTACGATGAGGGCCAGAACCGTGAGTTCCGGACCCATCTCCGGGCCCAGATGCGAGAAGAGCGCCTGGGCCAGACCGGCCAGACCGGCCAAGAGGCCGCTCAGGCCGACGATGATGGTGCGCGTGCGATCCACATCGATTCCGCAGAGGACCGCGCCGGTCTCGTTCTGCATGATGGAGCGAACCGCTCTTCCCAGGGGCGTGCGCTGCAGGAACAGGGCCAGGAGGGCGAAGGCGAGCAGCGCCAGGCCCGATACCGCCAGGCTGACAGTGCGGATCCGCACCCCGGCGAGGGTCAGCGCGGGGATCGGCAGGCGGAGGGTCAGGGCAATGCTGGGATATCGATAGGCCAGGAATCCGTCCACAACGAAGGCGAGGCCCAGGGTCAGGATCAGAGCCAGCAGGAGCCGCTCTTCCCCGTGCCGGTAATATGCCGGCAACAACAGAGTCCGATCGACGACGACAGCCATCAGCCCGGCGACCAGCAGCCCCAGCACGACGGCCGGGACCTGATGGAAGCCAGCGCCGATCAGAAGCGCTGCCGCTACTCCCGTGACCACGGCCAGCTGGCCGTGGGCTAGGTTCAGCACGCCGCCCAAGCCGTAGACTAGGGTGATGCCGACGCCCAGCAGCCCCAGTTGCAGCCCCTGGACCAGCCCATCAAACAGGACAGCGATCACCCCGTCGATCAACCTCCGGCAGACTCACCGTCAGGCGATTCCCAGATACGCTCGTTTCAGGGCGGAGTTGCCCAGGAAGTCATGGGGAGAACCCGCCAGCACGACCTCCCCGTTCTCCAACACATACAGGCGCCCGCAGAATTCCAGCGCCCTTGGCACTTGCTGCTCGGCCAGCAGGACGGTCACACCCACGTCTCGCAATCGGCCGAGCTGCCGGTACAGTTCCGCCACCAGCAGCGGGGCCAGCCCCGTGGACGGCTCATCCAGGAGCAACAACTTCGGCCGCATCATCACTCCGCGCGCAATGGCTAACATTTGCTGTTCACCGCCGCTGAGAGTTCCGGCCCGCTGGTGGCGGCGTTCCGCGAGTCGCGGGAACAGGTCATAGACGAACTCGACGTTGGCCGTGAAACCGGCGGGGTATGGGGTAGATCCCAGCTGGAGGTTCTCCAGGACGGTCATTTGAGGAAAGAGCTCGCGCTCGGCTGGAACGTACACGACCCCAAGCCGTGCCACCTGGTGTGCCGGTAACGTCTCCAGCCGTAGGCCTTCCCAGATGATGCTTCCGACGCGCGGTTTCAACAGTCCGGCGATGGTGCGCAGGAGGGTGGTCTTACCCGCTCCGTTGGGGCCGATCACCCCTACCGCTTCCCCCCGCCCCACCTCCAGGCTTACGCCACGGAGGATAGGAATGTCATCGTAGGCTGTCACCACCCCCTGGATCCTCAACATGCTCCCAGCCCACTTGCCCCCACCGTCTGCGCCGGTTCCGTAACACCCAGATATGCCTGGACTACAGTCGGATCGCTGACGATCCTACCGGGCGTGCCCTCGGCAATCACCCGGCCGTGATTCAGCACGAAGACCTGCTCGGCGGTGGTCATGATGGCTTTCATCACGTGCTCCACCCAGACAATGGCCATGTGCAGCTCATCCCGCACTCGACGGAGCAGGTGAACACACCCTTCGATCTCAGCCGGGTTGAGTCCACTCATCACCTCGTCGATAAGGATCACCTGTGGCCGCGCCGCCAAGGCGCGAGCCAGATCCACCAGTTTCTTCTCCTGAAGGGTAAGCCTGGAGACGGGTCTATCCCCCTTGTTCTCCAGTCCGACCAGGGCCAGGGTCTCCTCGGCCCGGCGCCGGGCCTCCGCCTGAGACCGCGGAAGCGATCCGCCGCCGAATAGCGCTCCCACCGTCACGTTCTCCAGCACCGTCATCCCCAGGAAGAGCCGGGGGATCTGGAGCACGCGTCCTACGCCGAGACGCGCCACGGCGTGGGGGGCGAGCCCGGTGATATCTCGCCCCCGCAGCCGAACACTGCCCGCATTGGGACGGAGGATACCGCTGATCAGGTTGAGCACGGTAGTCTTCCCGGCGCCGTTGGGGCCGATCAGACCCACGATGCTCCCCGGCGAGACCGAGAAGCTCACGTCGTCCACTGCCACCATGCCCCCGAAGAGCTTGGTGAGCCGGTGGCACTCCAGAAGCGGCCCGTCACTGGGAGGGGACATACGGCTCAACGGCCGGGGGGCGGAAGAGCCACTTCTGGAACCAGCCAGCGCCAGGGTTGGCCCCGCCGGGCGCCTCCCCGCGCTCGATGACGAAAATGATGGGACGGGCTTCTCTCATTTCACCCCACTCTGTGTACGAGAGGGGCCAGCCGTACCCCGGCTGGATGAACCGTCCCTTGCGGATTGTCTCCGCCAGTGCCGCGGGGTCCGTGGTCTTCGCCCTCCCGGCGGCATCCGCAACCATCTTGACAATCACGTATCCGGAGAAGGCGCTGTTGTCGAAGTACCGCTTGGTCCCGCCGTAGAACCTGGCTGCGAGGCGTGACCACGAGGGATGCTGGAAGTCGACGCAGGAGTAATCCTGGAAGCGGCCGTAGACGGCGTCGCCAGCCCGCTGCACCATGAGCTCCGGCGGCAACACCGAGCCGATCACCGGTGCCCCAAGACCGAGCTCCCACATCTGGCGGACGATGGTTGGATTGCCCGGAGGATGGCCCGCCGCCACCAGCAGCTGGGGATCCAGCGGCTGCAGTCGGCGCAGATAGGGTGTGAAGTCGGGTGCGGTCACCGGCGCGACCTCAACCTGGGTGCGCACACCGGGCAGGGAGCTGACGTAGCGCTCGAAAGCTTCGCGGATGGAGTGTCCCCAGGCATAGTCGGCTACGATGGCTCCCACGCGAGCGTACCGTTCTCGCTGCACCATCCCCGCGATTGCCTGGACGTACATCGGCGCGGCCACTAGGCACGTCCGAAATGTAAACCGGGTCCGGCGGGTGAGGATGGCGTGGGAGCCAGCCATGGTCAGGAAGAGGGGAACGCGTAGGCTCTCGGCCTCGCGGGCCGCGGCCAGGGCCACGTCGCTGGAGATCACCCCTCCGGCCGCCACAATACGTTCTCGCTCGACCAGAGACCGAAAGGCTGTGATGGCTTCGGCCGGGTTGTTTCGGTCGTCCCGTTCCACCAGCTCGAGTGGCCGCCCCAGCACCCCGCCCGCGGCGTTCACCTCCGCGACGGCCATCTTCATACCGTCCCGGGCATTGACCCCCCAAAAGGCGAAGGGACCGCTGAGGGAACTGAGAAAGGCAATTCGCACCGGCTGCGGCTGCGCCACAGCCGGCCCCAAGGTTGCTGCCAACAACGCCAGGAGGGCCGCCGTCCCCGCAATCGTCCGCATGGCTATCTTCACCTCCTCTGAAAGTCTCCCGTTCAGGCGGTCGGCCTGAACTGCGGCCTCCGCTTTTCGAGGAACGCTCGCACACCCTCCTGACCGTCGGCGCTGCGGAACAAGCCATCCAGCAGTTCACGCTCGATGCGCAGCCCGTCGTCCAGGGTCCGTTCCCGCCCCTGGTGGACCGCCAGCTTGATGGCCCCGATCGCCGAGGCGGAGCCTGCGCTCAGCGCCTGGGCGTAAGCGCGGGTCTCGGCGTCGAGACGGTCGGGAGGGACCACCCGGTCGAGGATCCCGAGGGCATGTGCTTCCCCGGGCGTGATGCGCCGGCCGGTGATCATGAGGTCCAGCGCCCGGCTCCAGCCGATCAGGCGCGGGAGGCGCTGCGTCCCGCCGTTGCCGGGCAGCAGCCCCAGGGTCGCTTCTGGAACGCCCAGGGTGTAGGTGCCATCGGCACCGAAGCGCAAGTCGCAGGCCAGGGCGATCTCCAGGCCTCCCCCCAGCGCATGCCCGGCGATCTCGGCGATGAAGATCTTGGGAACGGCGGCGATGCGGGCCAGCGTGCGGTGGGCCAGGCGGCACATCGCCATATTCTGCTCCGGGGTGTTCTCGCTGAAGGCTTTGATGTCGGCGCCGGCGCAGAAGAACTTCTCTAGCGCGCTGCGGACGACCACCGCCCTGGCTCCGGCATCTCCGGCCGCCGCCTCAATGGCCTGCCCCAGCTCCTCCATGAAGGTGATCTCATAGGAGTTGGCGGGTGGGCGGTTGAAGGTGATGAATCCTACCGACCCCTCACGCGTGTACTCGACGGCCATCTTACCCTCCTGGTCGCAGAGGGGTGATGCGGCGGCGCGGACTATTCCAGGTCACCGACTACCACCGATTTGCCCTCGACGTAATAGTCCATGGCCTCGACGCCGTGCTCGCGCCCGATCCCCGACGCTTTCATCCCGCCGAACGGCAGCTCATCGTACCCGTAATGCACCTGATTCACCCAGGTCACCCCGGCTTCGATCTCCTGGGCCGCGCGGTGGATCCACCGGACGTTGTAGGTCCAGATGGACGAGCCCAGACCATAGATCGAGTCGTTGGCCAGCCGGATCGCTTCGTCCATGCCTGAGACCTTGAAAACCGGTAGGAGCGGCCCAAATGTCTCCTCCTGGACGGCCCGGCTTTCGTGCGGCACGTCGGTGACCACCGTGGGCGTGAAAAAGTACCCTTTCTCGCGGCCCTCGGGCACCGCGCCCCCGTAGGCCACCCGCGCGCCCCGGCCCAACGCATCCTGGAGCTGCTCGATGATCTCGTGGCGCTGCCCTGCGGTGTGCAGGGGGCCGACCCGGATCCGGGGCCGTTCCGCCTTCACCCACCCCTCCCCGGGCTCATAGCGTGCCACGCCGGCGAGGAGCTTTTCCAGGAAGGCATCGTAGACCTCGGAGAAAATGTAGACTCGCTTGGCCGCCAGGCACGCCTGACCGCAGTTCCAGAAGCGGCCGATCAGCACGCCGCGGACGGCCTTGTCCAGGTCGGCATCCGCGCAGACGATGACCGGGTCGGATCCGCCCAGCTCCAGCGTCACGCGTTTGAACGAAGGCCCGGCCACCTCAATAATCCGCCGGCCGGTCGTGGTCTGGCCGGTGAAGGCCACACGCCGCACGTCGGGATGCCCCGCCAGCGCCTCACCAACCAGCGCGCCAGGGCCGGTGACGACGTTGAGGACGCCGCCTGGCATCGCCTCGTTCATCAGACCGATGACTCGGAGCGTGGCCAGCGGGGTCGTGCTGGCCGGCTTGACCACAACGGTGTTGCCGGCTGCCAGTGCCGGCCCTATCTTGGTGCCCATCAAGGTGAGCGGAAAGTTCCACGGCACGATGGCGGCGCAGACCCCCACAGGCCGGCGGATCACCAGGCCGTAGGCTTTGCCCAATGCCGACGGCAGTGGAGCGTAGACCCCGCGCTGCTTGCTGGCCAGGTCCGCGTAGAACTCCATCCCGTGCAGGAAGTGACTGAGTTCGCCGGTGGCCTCATGGAGCGGCTTCCCCTGCTCGCGCACCAGGAGGTCGGCCACCTCCTGGGCGTGAGCGCGAACCCGGGCCAGGCCGTCGCGGATCTTGTGGGCACGCTCATCGGGGTCGGTCTTCGCCCAGGAGTCGAATGCCCGCCGGGCCGCCGCCACCGCGGCATCCACGTCGTCAGGCCCGGCCCTGGGCACGGTGTCGACCACCTCCTCCGTGGCGGGGTTCAGCACCGGCATCTGCTGGCCGCTCCTGGCCGACACCGTCTCGCCATTGATTACCATTAGAGCCACGGGCAGACCTCCTCGTACTCCACCTCAGGATCCCGCCTCTAGCAGGATGCTACTCCTCACCCTCCTCCCCGCCGTCACCTCCGAATCCGCTGGAAGGGACTGCGGCAGACGCGACAGAGGTACTGTGCGGAGATCAGTTGCGGGCCAAACACACCGACGCGCTCTACGTCATCCGCTCCGCACCATGGACACCGTGGCTCCTGGTCGGCCGGCGGCCCGGGCTGGGTCATGCCTCCAACCGCCGCTGGATCCCGTTCCATCGTTCCCACGGAAGGTCTGGCACGTCCCACCGGCCCTCCTCCAGATTCCACCGCACCATCAGGTGCACGCCTACCTCCAGCAGCAGCGGGGCCACCCGCTGGAGGTACGCCTGGCGCAGCGCGTCGTTGGCGGCGCCCAGAAATCCATGGCTCCGGAGCGTCTCCATGCCCTCCTCCCCCGCCGGTCCGAACCAGCACAGCATCTGTGGAAGCACCTCGTCCACGCGCGACTGCAGCGCCATGGTCCCATGCGATGTAGCAGCCAGCCGGCGGACCAGGCTCTCCGCATAGCCCATGTGGGTTCGCTCTTCATCCAGCGCACGGCGGACCCGGCTGGCCAGCGCCTCGTGGCGCGAGGCGACCAGCGCGCCGAACATGGTCGTAACCGCCGTATCCACCAGCGCGCAGGCTGCCACCACATGGGACCAGGTGGGGAACGGCGCATCCAGGAAGCGCACACAATAGTGGCGGTCGCGGTCGGTCTCGCGCTCCAGCGGCTCGGGTCGATTGGGGTACCGCAGGTCCTCCAGCAGAGGGTAGATGGCCCGCGAGTGCCCCATCTCCTCCTGAGCGATGGCCGCGCACGCCACCGACGCCTCGAGAAACGGGGCGCCGGGTGCCCACTCCGAGATACGGCGTCCCAGGAAGTACTTGGTGTCGCCCAGGACCACGATGAGGTTTGCCAGCGCGGGCAAGACGCGCTCGGGGCTGGCGGTCAGCAGCCGCTGGTTCATGGAGGCGTCTCCCGAGTTGGTGGCTGGATGACCCAGCGCACCGCCGCATCCGGCGCCAGCACCAGCTCCAGCCAGTCGCCACCGAACCGCTCCCGGGCCAGCGCTACGGCGTCCTCACCGGGCGCCACCTCTAGCATCCCCTGGTAGGCCAGCGCCTCTAGGTAGGTGCGGCGCGCCAGCACCAGGAAGCGTGCCCCGCTCGTCATGGCGGCCGGATCACGGCAAGCAACGCGCGGCGTGGTACAACGAACATGGCCCGCCAGCGCCATTCGTCGTAGAGTTTCTGTGCAAAGACAGCTGCCTCACGCGCAGAGGTGGCCCGCACCGCACCCACGTTGCGCAATGGCTCATCCCCCTCCGCGCGGGTGGCGAATACCTCGTAATACTCCTCATCCATCAGGATGCCGGTGGCACCCTAAACCACCCCAACGCTCCGCAGCCGGCGCCATCCCTCTGGGGTGATGTCGGCGGGGCTCCATGACTCCCACACCACCTCTACCTCCACGTGGCGCACACCCGGCAGCCGCTGTAGCCGAGCGGCGATGTCGGCCTGTATCAGCTCCACGCAGGGGCAACCCATGGACGTAAAGGTAGTCCGGACCCGTATGGTATCACCGGCCACCGAAATGCCGCGGACCAGACCCAGGTCCACCACGCTCACGGGGTACTCAGGGTCGAGTACCTCGCATAGGGCGGCCAGTACCTCTTCCGCTGTGCAGCATGCTCCAGGTGCCACGGGCGCGGGCGAGGACTCCACGGCTTCGGCCATCCGCCGCCACCTCATCAGGCCTCGATCCGCCTCAGCTGTCGGTAGCCCCGCTGGATCTCGCCGACCAGCTCGCCGTTGGCGGGGCCTCGTTGCCGCCAGCGTATCAAAACCTCATCCCAGGTGGTAGTTCCCTCCTCGAGGCGCCAGCGCTTGCTCCGAGCGTCGAAGCGGGCCGGAAATGGGCAGGTGATGACCCAGCGTCCTGCCGACGGGTCGTAGCGCGCTGGCACGTCCAGGTCCAACTCCTGGCACAGGGGCACGGCAGTAGAGAGCCACTGCTGGCGTAGCTGATCGTTTGTACGGCCTTTGAGGCCATAGCCGATCTGGTCTTTGTGGCGCTTGAGGTCGTCGGGCAGCCCGAACCACTCCACGGTCAACAGAAACATCCAGTCCACGGCCCGCTGCAGCTCGTCCCTCGTCTTGGGCGAAGCGGCCAGCGTGCGCATCCACTTCTCGCCATGGCGCAGGTGGAAGTTCTCCTCGCGATCCACCTTGGCGAGCGCCCGTTTCCACGGTCCATACGTCGTGTGGCGGTAGATGTCGCCCAGCAGGACGAACCCCGCGCGGTCGTAGAAGGCGTTGGCCACCACCAGTTCGGTCCACGACTCCAACGGCACGTCGAAGGCAAATGGATGCTTGAACTGCGTAGGGTCGCGCTGGTAGATGAGGGCTTCGACATCCACGCCCAAGTCGCGCAGCATGCGGTAGGCTATATGGGCGTGGCCCAACTCGTCCTGGATAATGCCTATAGCGGAGATGTAGGAGTTAATACTGGGGGCGTCGCGTGCAGCGCGCAGGTATGCCGGCGCGCTGATAAGCTCCGTGTCCGCCGAGACGATCAAGGTACGCTTGAGGGACTCGATATAGGCTGGGGTCGCGTATTGAGGGCCTTCCACCAGATCGCCCCGGTCGAGACGCGCCCGGAGGGTTTCCTCGGTGACTGCAGCCACCCGCCCCCTCCTCGCGGGGCACCACATCGCCGCGATACCCCTAGAGTTATATTGCAGGATAGCAGGACTTGACCGAACGGTCAAACCGCATTTCGCACCCGCCGCTCGCGGCGCTTCTGGGCCGTGGGTGGATTTCCTTGGCCGGTCCGGCCACAGAGCCGCGGCGGTGCGGCCTGTACGGGCAGGCAGACCGCTCTGAAGGAGAGGTCACACCGGGCGGCCGGAACGCCAGCGCTCCCGATCCGGCTGGAGGTCAGCGCAATTTCGTGCAACGGGGTCAGATCAGTGCGCGGCCAGCGCTCGTGCACATCAACAGGGCTGATGCGGCCTTCGTACTGGTCGGGCCGGGCGGACTTGAACCGCCGACCATTCCCGCGCGGGAGTCAGCAGGCCGCTGCGGAGGATACCCTTCCCAAACCAGGCTGACGAAGTCCCCAATTGCCACAGGAAAATCAGGCGCTGGCTGATGTGCTGCCGTTGCCGCTGACGCCGTTTGTGTTTCGTTCACGACATACACCGGCTGGGATGTCCGCCTCCTCCGACCAGCTCCCTCGCCAAGCGTACGGCCTCGTCAGCCAGACCCAGGGCCTGCTTTGCATCTGCCTCGCTGAACAGCTCCCATGGCGTCTTCCAACCCGCCTCGTCCCCGTAGTCGCTTTGCGCGTGGATATCCGGCCCCAGAAGCCGCGCACATTCCGTGATCCGCTCCACCTGTGCCCGGACGCCTTGCAAGAACCGGCCCTCCTGCAGGGCCTTCCGCAGCAGGACCGCCGGATTGTGGGTGCGCCCGAGCGGCCCCAGTAGGGCGAGCGTGGCCTTGGCGGCGTTTTCGACGGCAAGCTGGCTGTTGTCTACACACGAGCGCCAGCGCTCCAGATGCAAATCCTGCCGGGCCTCCACCAGAAAACCTTCGGCCAAGTTCAGCCGGTACTCGGCCTCGCTGCCTGGAGGGGTCCACCTCATCGCTTCGGCCTCAGCGCCCACGGCCCGGCCGGCTGTTTCCTCCAACGCCACTCCTGCCCCGCCTCGGTCCACTCCCGGTAGAGGCCCAATTCCCCGATGAGCCGCCTTATATGTGAGAGCCGCTCCGCCATGTAACCCTGCGGGTCATAGAGGATCTTCCCGTCCAGGGCGATGTCCAGGTAGAGGGAGGGCATGTGGTCCTCGAACTCCTCCGGCGTTCTTGGGAGGAGTGAGACGGCCTCACACCCAGGAGGCAGAAGTCGCTTCAAGGGGATGTGGCGCTCCAGGGGACTTTCTGGCAGGCCCTCGACCACGACCAGCAGGTCCCAGTCGCTCCCTTCCCCAGCCTCACCGCGAGAGCGGGAGCCGAAGAGCACCACGGCTAGAAGGCGATCACCCAGAGACCTGCTCAGGGCCTCTACCGCAATAGTGGGGACGTCGCGCTCAGGGTGAAACGGCTGCATTCGGTGTTTCCTCATGGTTATCGCGTCGTGCGGCTTCATGGGTCTGAACCGAAAGATCTGCCAAGCGCTGGTGAATTCGGGTCTTGGGGTCAAAGCGGGGGATGCGAATGTTCTCTAGGATGTGCAGGTCCATGTGGATCTGCACAGCGTACCCCAGCACCGCCGCGATCGTAAGGCTGCTGTTAGGCAATGCGCAAACATAGTGAGCCTCGCCTCGATTCTTGCAGGCCTAAGACATCAGGAGCGAGTCAGGGCCTGGCGTTCCCTGGGGCCCAGGGTCGGCATTGCCTGTCCCCCTGCTGGCGACGGCGCTAGGTCTTGCATCCTATGAAATTTTCGCCACTGAGTTCTAGCTGGTCGGGCCGGGCGGACTTGAACCGCCGACCTCCTGAACCCCATTCAGGCGCGCTACCAGGCTGCGCTACGGCCCGACGTCTGGGGCAAGTATAGCACCGGGCCTCCGGAGCGGGAAGGCGGCGCACCGCCTCACTACCCCAGCAGCGGCAGGAACAGCTGCCGCAGCGCCGCGCGCGTATCTGCCCACGACGGCAGCGCCTGCCCTCGGGCCGCCGCCGCGGCGGCCATCCGCCTGCGCTGCGCCGGATCGTCGCGTATCCGCCGTAACGCTGCGGCCAGCGGTCCGGGACGGCCGGGGGGCACCAGGATCCCTTCCACCCCACTGCTGATCAGGTCGGGAACTCCTCCCACGGCTGTGGCCACCACGGGAAGGCCAAACCACAACGCCTCCGCCAGGCTCGTCGGGTACCCCTCGAACGCCGACGGCAGCACGAAGGCGTCCGCCGCCGCATACCTGGCGCCCACCTCCTCGGGCGGCACGACGCCGGCAACCCGCACACGGTCCTGGAGGCGATGACGCCGGATGGCTTCCCGCACCCGCCGGGCGTAGGCCGGGTCTACTGCCGGGTCGCCCACCAGTTCGAGCCGCACGTCGGCGGGAAGGCCCGCCAGGGCCTCGATGAGCACGTGCAGCCCCTTAACCGGAAACCAGTTGGCCACGCACAGGAGGCGCAGACCCCCTTCCCAACGCCGCCGGTGTCCCCTCCATACCTCAGGCGGGGGCTTGGGCGCGTCCTTTCCGGGAGGGATCGTGTGCACCGCTCCCGCAACCCCCAGGCGCCGCAGCCACCGGCCCAGCTCCTGACCGGCGACGACGGCGAGGTCCACCCGCCGCAGGAAAGCCATCTCCAGCCGCCGCCAGCGCAGGCGGACTGACCCCGACGCCGCGTGCAGGCTGGGGAGCATGTGCATCAGCGCCACGGCTGTGACACCCGCCGGTCGTGCGGCGATCCAGGGGAATCCCCTGGCGATGGCGATGCTGTCCACGACCGCCACCTGCGGGTATCGTGGGGGCGGCGCGGTAACCACCGCCACTTGCATGCCGGCGGACGCCAGAGATGCGCTGAGGTGCCTGTTGTAAAGGTGGCCGCCCGTCAGTCCGGCGGGATCACCCGCCGTGAGCAGGGTGACCTCCCCGTGGAGAGGCCCCGCAGAGGGATCCACCGTGGATCACCCCAAAACCCCCTGCAGCGGCGCGTCGTAGCTCGCCCTGACCTCCGAGGACTCCCAGACGGTGACGCGCAGGGACGCCAGCCGCCCGGTGACGGGACCGCCCAGACGCAGCAGCTCCGCCCTGAGAGCCTCGAAGAGGTGGCGCGCCACAACCTCCGCCGTGGTGTTCTGCCCCTGAAACGCCGGGACGGTGTCCAGATCCCGCCCCGCCAGCGGCGCCAGGGCGCCGTCAAGCAGGCGGCGCAGCGCCTGCACGTCCAGCAGCGTCCCATCGGGTCCAAGAGCCGGACCGCGCACCACCGCCTCCACCCGGTAGGCGTGGGTGTGGGGCTGCGTGGCCGCCCCGAAGTCGCCGCGCAGGCGGTGCGTGGCCGAAAATCCCGCGCTGACGCCCACTTCAAACATCGTCGTACGTCAGCACGACCTGGACGACCTGATCGGGGTGTCCGTCCACGAGCGCATAGGCCTCCGCCGCCCGCTCGAAGGGGATGCGGTGGGAGACCAGCGCGGAGAGGGTCAGCGCGGACAGGAGGCGGGCAGCCAGGCGCCTCCGCCTCGGAGGGTCCCAGCGGGGAGACAGCGCCCCGGGGAGGTGCCCCACCTGGGAGCCGATCACACGCAGCCTGCGGCGATGGAATGCCGACCCCAGGTCGACCTCCACAGGCTTCGTCCCGTACCAGGAAACTACCACCACCCGCCCCTCCAGTCCGGCAATGTCCAGCGCCGCCTGGAGGGCGGCGGGCTGCCCGCTGGTTTCCAGGACCAGGTCCGCTCCGCGACCCTCCGACCGCTGGGCCACCGCGGAGGAGATGTCCTGGCCGGGGTCCAGCGCCGCGTCCGCGCCCAGGGCCAGGCTCAGCGCCCGGCGGTGCGCAAGAGGCTCCACGGTAAGCAGCGCTGCAGGCATGTGACGGCGCACCAGTTGCGCGAGCAGCAGTCCCACCACCCCCTGCCCGAAGATCACCACCACCTCGCCCACCAGGACCGGCGCGTCCAGCAGCACGTTCACTGCGGTCTCCAGGTTCGCCAGGAAGACGCCCGCTTCGGGCGGGAGGCCCTCGGGCAGGGCGACGGGCATCCCGGCGGGGACGGTGTAGACGGTCTGGTGGGGGTGGTGGGTGAAGACCAGGTCGCCGACAACGGGGAACGGCACCCCCGGGCCCGCCTCCTCCACCCGCCCCACGCTGGCGTAGCCATACTTGACGGGAAACCCGTAGCTCCCCCGCAGCGTGGGCAGGTCGAGCGTCAGCCCTGCGGGGGCCTCTCCGCGGTAGACCAGCATCTCCGTCCCGTGGCTGATCGCCGAGCAGATGGCCCGAATGCGCACCTCCCCCGGGCCCGGCGGCCTGTCGGGTTCCTCGCGGATCTCCACGGCGCGCGGCCGCGGGAACCAGATGGCCCGCGCCCGTCCCCTCTCCGTCATGCCCGCCCCTGCCCCCTCCTGCGGAGGATGAAGCGCAGGGGGGTGCCTTCCAGGGGGAAGGCCTTCCGCAGCGTCCGCTCCAGGTAGCGCAGGTACTGCACCGGCATCAGTTCGGGGTCGTTGACGAACAGCACGATGGTGGGCGGTGAGGCCCGCACCTGCGTGGCGTAGAGGATCTTCCCCCGCCGCCCGCGCGCGTCGGCCGGCGGGGGGACCGCCTGTGCCGACTCCACCGCGCGGTTCAGCGGACCGGTGGCCACACGCAGGGCGTGGGCCTCCCCCGCCCGGATTACCGCCTCCAGGAGGGGGGCGATGCCGCTGCGGTGTTTAGCCGAGACGGCGCACAGCGGCGCGTAGGCCGCAAACCGCAGGGCGTGGCGCACCCGCCGCCGGAGCTCCTCCTGCACCCGTGGCTGCGGTGGCACCAGGTCCCACTTGTTCAGGGCCACCACCAGTGCCCGCCCCGCCTCGACGATGTCCCGGGCGATGCGCTGGTCCTGGTCGGCTGCGCCCTCGCTGGCGTCCATGACCAGGACGGCCACCTCCGCCCTCTCCAGGGCGGCCCGCGTGCG
>FWPU01001296.1_pt1 | contig 76392 bp, 76 predicted proteins | sample 2228361 | NCBI WGS metagenome assembly FWPU01 (sample SAMEA103939777, study PRJEB20133) | metagenome | reverse complement strand
CTGGGCCGGCGACCATCCCATCCTCAGGAGGGAATACAGTGAGATTCTTAACTGCCTTGAAAATTTCAAAAAAAGGGGAAAGCGAATTGTGTATCTTGAAGGAAATCACGATTTTTTGCTGGGAGATTTTTTTAAAAAAGAACTAAATGCAGAGATATTTTCGGATTACTATATTGAATCAATAAATGGCTTAAAATTCTACTTTGCCCACGGCGATTTTGTTAATCCGCTGGACATATCCTACTTATTTTTAAGGAAATTGCTGAGGTCCTTTTTGTTTCGCTTTATACTTAAAGTTATCCCATTTGGGTTTATATGGAAAATGGGGAATTTTTTCGCATCCATAGGGCAGAATAACTGGGGGAGTCCGGACCCCAAAATTAAGGATGGGCTCAGAAATTTTGCTGAAAGGCAATTCAAAAAGGACATTGATGTTGTGGTTCTCGCCCATCTCCATTTTCCTGAACACATAAGGGTCAATCAGGATGGCAGAGAATGCCTGTATCTTAATGTTGGTGGATGGAAGCCAAACCTGTATTATCTCGTATATGATAGAGAAAAATTTGAACACAGGCAGTTCAGGTATGAAGGATAAATTAATAAAATCAATTAAGATATGCATTATTATCTTCTGGCTCGGAATGCTTCTCCTGCTTATTGCCAGGAATACATCCCTCATTTCCCCATCTGCAATTGCGCGGATAACATTCACACCTGAGGACTCAGATGAATGGATGGGAATTTATTTCAATAACAGGAAGGTCGGCTATGTAAATACAATCTACCGGAAGGAGGATACCAACCAGAGAATAATTGAAAAGTCCTATCTTAAACTTAAAATTATGGAACAGGTCCGTGAGGTAAAGACCATTGTAAATTCCCTTTTTGATTCAAAGGGGATTATAAAATCATTTAACTTCAGGATTGATTCCGGCGATATCAACCTTGAGGTGGAGGGCAGGGCAGAGGGCAATGGTATTGCTCTCAGTATAAATACAGGAGGTATTACAAGGAAGGAATTCATCAAACTATCAGAGCCAATATACCTGCCACAGAGCATAAAACTCTTCCTCAAGGGAAAGAAATTAAAGGAAGGAGATAAATATTCCATTCAACTTATAGACCCATCAATTTTTAAGGCGGGCGAAATGAATCTTGAAGTGTTAGGTTCGGAGAATTTCAAATGGAAGGAGGAGATTATAAAAACATATAAAATTAAGAGCACCTTTATGGGCATTGAATCCATATCTTACATCACAGAGGATGGTGATGTCATGCGGGAGGATGGTCCCCTGGGAACAGTTGCTTTGAAAGAATCAAAGGAGAATGCAATAAACAAGGGCTGGGCTCAGGATGATGAGGCGGACTTCATACTCGCAACTGCAATACCTGTAAAGGAAGAGATAAAAAGGCAGGATGCTCTTTCTTACCTGAAAGTGAGAATTTCAGGAATTGATTCTGACTCAATTAATCTCAATACAGGGAGACAGAAATTGACCGGCAATCTCCTTGAAATTAAAAAGGAACAACTACCTGAAAATCCTAAATCCTCTTACAAACTCCCATATTCAGGAGAGAACATGAAGGATTATTTAAAAAGTTCACCCCTCATACAGAGCGATAATCCTCAGATTATAAGTTCTGCAAAGAAGATTATCAATAATACTGATGACCCCTTTCTTGCCTCAAATCTGCTTGCAAACTGGGTTTACACAAAGTTAGAAAAGATCCCAACAATAAGCATCCCGAGCGCAATAGAGGTTTTGAGGACGAAGCGGGGCGACTGTAACGAGCATGCCATACTCTTTGCTGCCCTCGCAAGGTCTGCAGGCATCCCTACAAAGATTGCGGTGGGGCTTGTCCACCAGAGAGGGTATTTCTTCTATCATGCCTGGAATGAGGTATTTCTCGGAAACTGGGTCTCCATTGACCCAACACTCAATCAGTTCCCTGCTGATGTAACACACATAAAACTTGCAGAAGGGGATGTATGGGAGTGGCTGAAGATAACAAACTTCGTTGGCTCCATAAGGATTGAAATACTTGATAAAATAGAGGAGTACTGATGCTTAAGGTAAAAAATCTAACAAAAAATTTTGGAAAGTTCACTGCAGTGAAGAATCTAAATTTTGATGTCCGAAAGGGAGAGGTCTTCGGACTTCTGGGTCCCAATGGCGCTGGCAAAACAACCTCATTCAAAATTATTGCCGGCTTACTCAAACCTACATCGGGCCTGGTGCTCATCGGTGATTATGATATTGAAAAGAATCCTGTGGAGGCAAAGAGGATTATGGGATTTATCCCTGACAGACCCTTCATTTACGAGAAATTAACCGGTGCTGAATTCATGCAATTTGTTGCTGACCTATATGGCTTGAATGACTCCAGGGAAAGAATTGATTACCTCCTTGAACTATTTGACCTCATGGACTGGGCTCAGGAACTTGTTGAGGGCTACTCACACGGTATGAAACAGCGCCTCGCCTTTGCCTCTGCATTGCTCCACAGACCGTCCTTGCTCGTCGTTGATGAACCTATTGTCGGACTTGATCCGAAGGGCGCACGCCTGATTAAGGGAATTTTTACAAAAATGCGACAGGAGGGGATGAGTATCTTAATGTCAACCCACATTCTTGAGATTGCAGAAGAACTTTGCGACCGAATCTGTATAATGAATGATGGAGCAGAGGTCGTAACAGGAACGCTTGATGAAATAAGAAAATTTACAAATGAAAAGGAGAGTAAACTTGAGCCATTATTCCTTAAACTCACTGGCGGGGCGGAGGTTGAGGATACAATTCGTGCACTGAGAATATAATACCATGCCATGGATTTACACACTTACAAAACCGGATTTTCTCTCTGTCTGGAACAGAATGAAGAGAGGCACGCGGACAGATATATTAAAAGTTTTATTTTTATCTGCCCTTGCTATTCTTTTTTTTATTCTAATATTTTTTCTCTTTACAAAGGTTCTTTTATATTTCCATAGTATCCCTGTCTTCGGTGACTTCCTCATAAAAAAACTCCTTTTGATTCTTTTTTTAACATTCTTTTTCTTTCTGATTTTCAGCAATCTTGTGACATCCCTTTCAACCTTTTTCCTCTCTGGCGAAATGAACTTAATAGTTGCGAAGCCAGTGCCTCTTTCCCAGATTTATTATGCCCGCCTCCTTCTCAGTTTAATTGAGAGTTCATGGATGGTGTTAATACTTGCACTGCCTATCCTTTTTGCCTATGGCAATGTCTATTCTGCGGGCATGAGTTTTTACATAAATGGCTTTTTGGCATTGATTCCATTTTTAATTATATGCAGTGTGGTGGGCGCATTTATAACTATACTTATTGTTAGCGTATTCCCTGCAAGGAAAATCCGCGACTTTCTCATCATTATCTCCTTCATTATTTTCGGCGGACTCTATGTATTATTTCGCATTCTCCAGCCGGAAAAATTAATCAATCCAGAGATATTTAAGAACATCGCTGATTACTTCACCTCTCTCTCGGTTCCCGATTCATACCTGCTCCCCAGCGTATGGCTCAGCGAAACAATAATGTACTATCTCACAGGGAAGGGGGATGGCAGATTTTATTCCCTTCTCCTCACGAGCACTGCCCTCGCCTTCCTTATCATCGGGGAATTCTTTAATAGCATAATATTTCCATCTGCATGGACAAAGGCACAGGAAGCAAAGGGCTCCAGGGTTGCAAGGGGCTCCTTCTTTGAGTTAATGACATCACCACTCAGCATCCTCCTCCCGAGAGGTATAAAGGCAATTATTCTCAAGGACATAAAGACATTCTTCCGGGACGCCTCACAGTGGACACAGATATTCCTCCTCCTTGCTCTTATTATTGTCTATTTCATGAACTTTCGTTTAATACCCTTTGATAAGGCCCCCGATCTCTCCTTTTTTTTAAAAAATCTCGTCTCCTTTTTAAACCTCGGACTTGCTGGCTTTGTCCTCTCTGCTATGGCTGTCCGATTCATCTACCCTTCTATAAGTTTAGAAGGCAAAAATTTCTGGCTCATAAGGTCTTCACCGTTGAGCGTAAGGGAATTTGTCTGGTCAAAATTCTTGACCAATATATTTATCTTTCTTGTACTCGGAGAGATTCTCATCATTGTAAGCAACATTCTGCTTAAGGTAACCCCCTTTATGATGCTCCTCGGCGCAATCACTGTCTTCTTCATGGTCTTTGGAATTGTGGGACTCGCTGTAGGAATAGGCGCTATCTTCCCGAGATTTTATGTTGATAATCCTGCGAGGATTGCGACCGGGTTCGGTGGATTTCTGTATATGATAACATCGTTACTTTTTGTAGGTATTACAGTTGCCCTTGAAGGATACCCAACATATATTATCTTTTGGGCGCAACTTAGTCATTATAAACTCAAAATCGGCGAAATCCTTATTGTAATCCTGTGCTTTGCCTCTGCCTTCCTTCTCAATATAGTTGCCTTTTATTTACCAATGAATTTGGGAATCAGGTACCTGGAGGAGAGGGAGCTATAAAAATTACCCCTTTTCTAACAACAGGAATACCTGCGAATGGAAGATGGGCATCATTATCCTCTTCTCAACGATTCTCAATCCGCAGGCATTAATTTCTCTCTCCATTTCCATGTCAGAGAGCATAATAATTATCCTTTTAAGACGCCTTAATCTTCTTGTAAGTTTATGGAAAAGATTCTCCCGGTACATTGTAACTATTACATATCTCTTTGAGATTCGTCTCAGTTCCTTTAGAATTTTTATTCTTTCATCTGCTGTAAAATTATGATGGAGGAGCCGGACAGTGAATGTAATATCAAAACTCCCATCTTTAAAGGGCAGTTCCTTGACACTTGCTACAAGGAAATTTTTCTCCCCCATAAGATATGATAGATTCTCTCTGGTCCTGCTCACCATTGCGGGTGAGAGGTCTGCTGATGTAACTTTCATTTTATGCTCAAGAAAGAGTGAAGCAAATCTGCCAAATCCGCAGGGAACGTCAAGAAGGGATTTATGAAGAAGATTATATTTTTTGATAAAGTTCAGCACAAGCCTCTGTTCAAGAAAATTTACCAGCCACTGGTCGGGCTTTGAGTACCGCGTCCTCTCATAGTGCCGAACATCGTTTTGATTCATTACAGGCATAAAGCAATAATACATTATATTTATTGGATCGAAAATAGTAAAAGGAAAAGTTAATAAATTGCCCGGAGGGGGTCCAGGATTATCAAATGAGATAATAATAGCCATAGAAAATCAAGGAGCATGAGAGAAGGCAAAGGGCGATAAGAATTTACCATTGCTTTAATTTTCTCTTGACCAGAAGACAAATTGAAATTATATTATAACTATACACGATTAAGGAGGATGAAATGACAAAGAATATAACCGAAATCTCTGATGAAACCTTTGAACAGGAGGTTTTGAAATCGGATAAACCTACACTGGTTGACTTCTGGGCCCCGTGGTGCGGACCCTGCAAAGCAATAGCTCCATTTCTTGAGGAGTTGTCAATTGCTTACAGCGACAGAATCAAGTTCACTAAGATGAATGTTGACGACAATCCGAAGACACCTGGAAAGTTAGGCATTCGCAGTATCCCCACATTGATAATATTCAAAAACGGGAAGCCACAGGTCCAACAGATTGGTGCTGTTCCAATTAGCACACTGGAAGAATTTTTAAAGAAGGCGCTATAATCCCTTAAATATCCGCTTTCTTAAATCAATATTACTGAGAAGTGCAACTTCTATTAAAAATACAAGCAGGGCAGACCTTCCATAACTGAACATAGGCAGAGGAATTCCTACAACCGGCAGAAGCCCCAGTACCATGGCAATGTTTATAAAAACCTGGATAAAAAGCGAAAGTGTTATTCCTGCAGCGAGAATAAATCCGAAACGGTCCTTTGCCTTACTTGCAATTTCAATACAGGTATAGAACAAAATCAGAAACAATACAAGCGTAATGCCTGCGCCAATAAATCCCCATTCCTCAGAAAGGGTTGCAAAAACAAAATCAGTGTGCTGTTCTGGCAGGAATCTCAGTTGCGTCTGTGTTCCCTGGAGAAATCCCTTGCCAAAAATCCTGCCTGAACCAACTGCGATTTTTGACTGAATTACATGATAGCCGGTGCCAAGGGGGTCCAGTGAGGGGTTAATAAATGATAAAATTCTTGTCTTCTGATAGTCCTTTAAAAAGAACCATCCCAGAGGCATCAGCATTACAGCAATACCAGCAAGGGAGATTAGTGTGGTAAACCGTATTCCAACAAAAACTATTAGTGCTGCTCCTGTTAAAACAATATGTAGGGCTGTTCCAAGGTCGGGCTGAACTATTATCAATCCAGCAGGAATTCCTATCATTATAAGTGGAAGAACCAGACCTCTGAATGTAAAGCCATCCCTTTCCTCTCTCGTTTCAAAATATTTTGCAAGGGCGACCAGGACTCCAAGTTTGGCAAGTTCTGATGGTTGAAATATCACCCCACCAATAGAAAGCCATCGCTGTGCACCACTGGAGGTCTTTCCAGTAACAAGTACTGCAACAAGCAAAAGAATAGTTAAAATGTAAAAATGGTATCCAAACTGGGACCAAAACCTATAGTCAAATAGAATGACGACCGTGATGATTCCAATACCTATTACATACATCATAACCTGCTTTTCAAAAATATCTCCTGCAACAGTCCTGCTGGCACTATAAAGATTTACAAGACTGAAAATAACGAGCAGTAAGAATGTTATAAGCAATCTACGGTTAATATATTGAATAAACTTCAATTCCATAATGTAGCCCTCATGGATTTAGCAGAATCTCCCTCCTGATTTTTCTCTCATTTTCAAGTTCCCAGAATTTCCCTATGATTCTCCCTGCAATAGGTGCAGCCACCTTGCCTCCGGAGCCCCCGTGCTCAATAACTACAACCACGAGAATTCTCGGCTCATCCACAGGACTGAATCCAACAAAAAGTGCATGGTCTCTCAGTTCATAAGGCAAGTCCTCTGGCTTCCCCTTAACTGTTGTGGCAACCTGTGATGTCCCTGTCTTTCCCCCAACTTCATAGCCCGTTACAAAAGCTGACCTGCCTGTCCCTTCCGGTTCCATCACAACGCCTCTAAGTGTATTTCTTACAAAGGAGAAACTTGATTCTTTCATCTCAATCCTTTTTAATACCTGCGGTGAAAACTCCTTGAGAACTTCACCATCAGCAGTTACAACGCGCCTTATAATATGGGGAACATATACAGTTCCATTATTTACAATCGCCTGATAAGCATTAAGAATCTGTATTGGCGTTACCATAGTATATCCCTGACCAATGGAGAAAGAAAGCGTTTCTCCGGGAAACCATGGCTCCTTTAAAACCTGGAGTTTCCATGTTTCATCAGGAATAAGGCCGATCTTCTCCCCGCTGATATTTATGCCAGATGCTTGCATAAATCCAAGTTTTTTTGCATATTCAGAAATTTTCTGGACACCTAACATTAAGCCAAGTTGATAAAAATACACATCGCATGAATTCACTATCGCACTGTGTAGATTCATCCTCCCATGTCCCTCCTTCTTCCAGCACATATAAGTTCTGTTGCCAAATCTGTAGCTACCACCGCAGGTAAAGTAGGTATCTGGCGAAATTCCCTCCTCAAGGGCTGCTACAGCAAGTACCACTTTAAAAGTTGAACCGGGTGGATAAAGACCCCTTATAGGCCTATTTTCAAGGGGCTTGTTTGCATCAGTCAAAAGCGTTTCCCAGCGAACAGCTGGATTGGGCATAGAAAAGATATTTGGGTCAAAAGATGGAGAACTCTGATAAACAAGAACTTCACCATTACGAGGGTCAATTGCGACAATTGCTCCTGTCCTCCCCTTTAACGCTTCCCTTGCCTCTAACTGTAAGTCAATGTCAAGGGTCAGTTGTATATCCGCTCCTGGATAAGGATTCCTGTAACCAATTAGTGCGAGTTCCCTCCCAAATGCATCAACCTCAACAACGCGCTCTCCCTTCTGACCCTTCAAAACCATCTCCATTGTTTCCTCAATCCCTGATTTGCCTATATAATCGTCAAGAGAGTAATCTTCTTTCTTATATGAACGCAGGAGTTTCAACTCTTCTTCGTTTGGCTTACTAATGTAACCAATCAGATGTGCACCAAGGTCATTAAAAAGATAGTTTCTCGTTGGCTTCCATACAATATTCACCCCTGGCAGGGCAAAACTGTTCTCCTTCAGTATTGCCAGTTGCTCCCATGATATATCCCTTAATACAGTAACAGGTTGAAATTTCTTTATGCCCTTTTTTAGTGCCTCATCCAGGCGAATCTTTAATTCCGATGGCTCTACACTCAGAATTTTCCCCAGCCGGCGAAGAAGTTTATCAAGATCCTTAACATCTTCACGCACAATGGTAACATCAAAGCTCGGACGGACATCTGCAATAATTCTGCCAAACCTATCGAAAATCCTGCCTCGCGGAGCCTCTATTTCTATCTTTCTGACGCTGTTCTGTATGGCCTCTTCCTTAAAAATTCCACCCCTCCACATCTGGATATACCATAAGCGGAACAAAAGTAATGCAAAGGCAATGCTTATGATTATAACAGAGTAATTGAATCTGTTTTTTACAAACTGATCTTCCGGATCATGGTGAATGATGTCTTCGTATCTGCCGTTCTTTAAATACATTCTCTATCTTGTCCTCAATTCGTTTTATTCCCCCGAACAAAAATGGGGCTAAAAATCCATTAATGGCACATTTAAGGATTATATCAAATATATAAAATCCTGTTTGTAATATTATAAGATCTAATAAGAGCATCCATAAAAATGTTACAATGACAGTAAAAATAATCTGGAAATATTTATTCCCTTCATTGAGTTTCTCACGAACCAGCAGAAGCACTGCATAAATTAAGAGTGCCGAAAGTATATTCGATCCAATGTACTGCCCCGTAAATAAATCTCGCAGGAATCCAAGCCACACCATAAGGAAGATTGCAGGGGTAATATCTACAAAAAGCATTGTCAAATAAATTAAAAGAAGAAGTAGGTCAACTACTCTGTGACTCAGCGTTAACCGATTTAAAAGTCCGACTTCAATAATTCCTGCAATCCATCCAACAATTGAAATTAATACAATCTTTCTAATCAGCATAATGGTTGCTGCTCTTTACTACAAGAACTTCCTCAAGGGCGCTCAGGTTTGAAGACGGTTCAACAATAATTTTCTTGAACATCATGGAAGTATCTGTCTTTACATCTTTTACAATACCAACAACGTTATTTTTAGGAAAAATACCGCCGAGTCCAGATGTAATCACAATGTCTCCATTGACGACATCCTCATCGTTTTTGACAAACTCCGCCTCACAGTGCCCACCGGAACCATGAAGAATTGCTCTTACCCTTGTTCGCTCAAACCTAACATCAATATTGCTCCTCGGGTCCGTGATCAGCATCACCAGCGAAGACCTTCTTCCAACCCTGAAGACCCTGCCAACCACGCCTTCGGGAACAACAACCGCATCCTCTTCAGTGACTCCATCCATCTGCCCCCTGTCAATCATCACAACCTTAAGACCCTCATCCTGTGTTATTGCAATTACCTTTGCGGATATGTATTTTAACTTCTGACTCTCAATAAATCCGATGATTCTTTTTAGTCGCTCATTTTCAAGCCGATACTCCTTTAGCATATGAACCTCACTGAGAAGAGCATTAATCTTTTCCTTCAAAATATCATTTTCTTTCTTAACATTTACTAGATAGATATAATTATCCCAGAGATTTTTCATAGAATCGGTCATAGCATTAATTGCCTTTAATGGATAAAAACTGAGAGAAAGAACTATTCTTGTAATAATCCCTGTTTTATCAGGGTGAGAAATATCATGAGTGATAATCTGCAGAGACAGAAGTAAAAAGAAGAATATTAAGAGCCATCTGTAATTTCTCTTTAAAAAATCCAGCATACCTTTCTTTCATAACCTTCAGGGAACTGCAACGCGGTATAACAACTCAATCTCATCAAGAAGTTTTCCTGCACCGAGGACAACACAACTTAATGGATTCTCTGCAATCACAACTGGCAACCCCGTCTCTTCCCTCAAGAGCACATCAAGATTTCTCAGGAGTGCACCGCCCCCTGCAAGGACAATCCCTCTTTCAACAATATCTGCTGCAAGTTCCGGCGGCGTCCTCTCAAGTGTAAGTTTTACTGCCTCCACAATTGCATTCACCGGCTCTGTGAGTGCCTCCTTAACATCTGTTTCTGTAATCTCAACTGTTTTTGGAACCCCTGCTACAAGGTCCCTCCCCTTAACCTCCATCTTTTTATTTTCTCCCGAAGGGTATGTTGTTCCAATCTGAATCTTGATCTGCTCCGCAGTGCTTTCCCCAATCAGCAGGTTAAACTTCCGTTTTATATATTGTAATATTGCCTCATCCATTTTATCCCCTGCAATACGAATGGAATTGCTGATTACAACGCCGGAGAGAGAAATGACAGCAACTTCTGTGGTCCCACCTCCAATGTCCACTATCATATTGCCTGTTGCCTCGTCAATTGGAAGTCCTGCACCAATTGCTGATGCCATCGGCTCCTCTATGATATATACTGCACGGGCACCTGCTGACTCTGCGGACTCGCGAACAGCGCGCTTTTCCACCTCTGTAATTCCATAAGGGACACCAATGACCACCCTCGGTCTCAGTAAACTCCTCCTGTTATTGTGCACCTTTCTGATAAAATAGCGTAGCATCACCTCTGTAACCTCAAAATCAGCAATCACACCATCTTTTAACGGACGGATTGCCATTATATTGCCCGGTGTCCTTCCCAGCATCCTTTTTGCTTCCTCCCCAACAGCAAGAACTCTTTTGATACCACGTTCATCTCTTCTAACTGCAACAACAGAGGGTTCATTCAAGACAATTCCTTTTCCCTTAACATAAATTAATGTGTTAGCAGTTCCAAGGTCAATTGCAAGGTCATTTGAAAATAATCCAAACATTTTTACTCCTCAGCATTTATTTTACTCTGAAATTAAATTTCATTAAAATCACTTTCCCCACCATAAATAATAAGGCTCCTTCCTTCCATGGAAATATACCCACGCCTCACCAGGTCATTCATAATTCTTGTAACGGTCTCACGCGTTGTTCCGGCCATATTTGCAATCTCATTCTGAGTGGGTCTGTTCTCAATCACATAACCCGCGGTGGTTCTCTTTCCTGCCTCCTTTGCAATCTCAAGTAAAACACTGGCAACTCTTCCATATACACTCAGGGCAGATAAACTGCTGATTCTCGCATCCGCCTTTCTGATTCGCTTGCTCATCTCCTGCATAAGGGAAAGCATCATATCAGGATACTGTTTTAGTTTTTCAAGAAAGTCATTTCGTTTTAACAAAATTAGTTCTGTATCTTCAAGGGCGATAACTGTTGCAGACCTCGGAAGTCCATCAATCAAACTCATTTCACCAAAGAATTCATTCTTCCCCAGGGTGCTCAAAATTACCTCTCTGCCATCCTTTGTCATAATTACAACCTTTACACGACCCTTAAGTATAAATAAGAAGGTATCTCCCTCCTCTTCCTGTTGAAATATTACAGAATTTTTTGGAAACCGTTTATCTCTAAAATGGGGCAAAAAGGCATTGAGGTCATCTCTGCTTAAACCACTAAAAATAGGGACCTTCCTTAAATCATCAATAGAAATCATATAAGTATTTTTAACACTTTGTAAATGAAATGTCAAATAATTGAGAAGGTCTTTAAGTAAGGGAAATTTGGGTATTGTCCTTTATAAAAAAGCTAAGTTTATCCCTTATGCCTTTGCCTGTTTTTTTTCTTCACTATTTGGCTCTGACTTTTGTTTCTCCTCCACCTTCCCCTTTCTTGCATAATCAGTAACATACCATCCCGTCCCTTTCAGGACAAAGGATGTATTTGATATTAATCGGGTAACCTTGCCCCCGCATTTTGGACATCTTTTTTTTGGATTTTCTGTTATCTTCTGCTCAACTTCAAATTGCCTTCCGCACTTTTCACATCTGTAATCATACACTGGCATCTTTCTATTCCTCCTGTGATAATAATGTAAGTACACTTTCTTGAAATGTCAATACCCTATAAACAAAGTAACCCCAAAAATTCTATAAACTCTATTTGTCTCCACCCTTGCTTATAAATTTTAACTTATCCTCAATCTGTTCCTGTTTGGCGGACTCACTGAGCGCTTCAAGGAGTTTCAAATGTGTCTCAAGAAGCGTCCTTAATTTTGATTCCAGTTCAATCCGCTGTCTTCTCAATTCCTTTATTTCCTCCCTGATCTCCATTGTTCGCACATGGGAGGAACTAATGATTTCCTGTGCCTTCACCTTTGCTTGTGCAATGATTGCCTCTGCCTCTTTTTCTGCATTTAACTTAATCTCTTCACTCACCTTCTGGCTCATCATTATTGTCTCTTTTATAAGTTTCTCCCGCTCCTTAAATTCTTCAAGCAATGCTCCATTCTTCTTCAACTCATCTGTCAGGATGTTATTCTGCATTATCAATTCCTCAAAGGCGCTCTTGATAAGATTCAGAAAAGCATCCACCTCATGTGGGTCGTATCCACGAAAGACCCGTTTGAATTCCTGTTGCTGAATATCAAGGGGCGTAATCTTCATAAGTCACCTCCTCTATTTTATGAGAGAACCTGCAAAAGTTGATAAAACATTTACGAGGAACTCTCTCAAAAATATAAGTATTATTATAACAACCATCGGCGAAAAGTCAATACCTCCGTAAAATAATGGAAGCCGGCGCCTCAGCGGTCTATAAACCGGCTCTGTAATATTATAAAGGAAACGGAAGACCTGATTGTAAGGTCCTGGATTAATCCAAGAAAGGACCGCCTGTACAATTATTACAAACATATAAAAGGAAATTACAATATTCAACACAACAGCAATGGCTTTAATGAAATATCCAAGGACAAACATTAGTTCACCAGTTCTTTTGCACGCTTTGTTGCTGACTCAACAGCATCCATAATGGCTGCTCTAAATTTTTTCTCCTCAAGGACCTTCAGTCCTGCCATAGTAGTTCCTCCAGGGGATGTCACCATATCCTTCAGTTCTGCAAAATGTCTACCATATTCCATTGCCAGTTTCGCTGAGCCCAGTACTGTCTGGATTGCAAGCAGCCGGGCATCCTTTCTCGGAAGCCCCAGTTTTACACCAGCATCAGTTAGGGCTTCCATAAATACAAAAACAAAGGCGGGTCCACTTCCGCTCAATCCAGTAACAACATCAAGGAGATCTTCTTCATTAATAATTACAACCCTTCCGAACATCTCTATGAGTTCTTTCACCTCTTCTCTCTCCTTATCTGAAAATTCCCCTGAAAAAAATATTCCTGTTGCTGCATCAGAATTGAGAGCGCATATATTTGGCATAGCCCGAACAAGTTTTGTCTTTTTACCAAGAAAAGAGATGAATTTCTTTAACTTAATTCCTGCAGCAATGGAAATGATTATTTTACCATTAACTGAATCCTTAATCTCAGAAAGAACTTCATTAATATCCTGTGGTTTAACAGCAATAATAATAAAACGAGAATTCATGACTGCAGACCTGTTGTCCGGCGATGATTTCACATTATAAATCTTAACCACTTCTGAGAGTCGTTCTTTTTTCCTGTCATAGACATAGATGCATTGCGGGTCAATGCCATTGCCAGTAAGGGCACGAATGATTGCCTCACCCATATTGCCTGTACCTAGTATTGCTATAGATGCATCCTTCATAAATTAATCCCTCGGTCCAAAAATCGCTGTCCCGATGCGTACAATTGTGGCACCCTCCTCAATTGCCACCTCAAAGTCACCGGACATTCCCATTGAGAGATGTTTGAGATATTCTTCAGAAATTCCTTCCTTTATTAGACTCTCCCTCAGTTCCCTCATTTCTCTGAAATATTGTCGCGAGTCCTCCGGGTTTTTAGAATATGGCGGCATTGTCATAAGTCCCTTCATACTTAATGATTTGTATTTTAACACATTTTTTATAAAACTTAAAGTATTTCTTGAAGTTATACCACCCTTGGTCCTCTCTCCCGCAAGATTGACCTCAATAAGAAAATCCATTGTAATTCCACGCCTCTCAGAGTGCTTCTGAAATTCTTCACATAAGGAGAGTGAATCTATGGAGTGGACAAGGGCATATCTGCCTGCAATGTATTTCACCTTATTCCTCTGAATCCTGCCTATAAAGTGCCATATTATATCAGCAGGCAACCTCTCCATCTTCTTCAGGGCCTCCTGAGCGTAATTCTCGCCGAATATTCTCAAGCCACGATCGTAAGCGATCTTAATCTTTTCCGGAGAGACACCCTTTGTGACTGCAACAAGCATTATCTCCTCAGGATTCCTCCCTGCCCGTACCGCTGCTCTTTCAATTCTCTCGCGAATTATTTCAATATTCTTCTGTATATCATCCAGCATATATTCAATTTTCTGATATATAGAGGATTTTTGCAAGGAATCCTTCACCCTCCCCTGTATCCCCTCCCATCAAGGGTAGAAATGTGGAGGGGAGGTAAAATAAGAGTGGGGATAATTTGGTAAATGGGTGAGGTGGCGTCCCGAATGCAGACAGCAATGGGACCCAAATGATTGCTTCGGTCTCTCAAGCATCTATGCTCGTAGGCATTCCCATAATCCTGCTCTTCGGCTTCTGAAGGTCTGGGTTTTGCTGGCAAATGAGGGATGCCACCCTCCCCTGTATCCCCTCCCATCAAGAGAAGGGAGATTAGAAAAGTGGAGGGGAGATAAGAATGGGGCAATTTGGCGAAAGCAAATGACTTTTTTACCATTTGCTTCTCATTGGATACCTTCAGGGCTTCAGCGCTTCAGATCTCATAAGAAGGATAATTTACATCAACTCTTCTTATGTGACATTTCAAAATAGTAATATCATTAATTGATTAAAAAATTTGCCAATGGAAGTGATGTGATTTAATATGCATATAAAGGAGCATTAGATGAAGTAGAAGGATATGGTGATTAGATCCGGTAGTGGCTATGAGATTGTTCCTGTAGTAAGTGCTCAGAAATTTCATTGTTTAGGAAAGGTTGTGGTGTTGGTATAAATTAAAATAACTCCTGCAGGACCTTCTTATCCTCCTTAATAAAAAATTCCTTCACCTTTTCCCAGTTTACCGGCCTTATCATCCTGGGCATTTCGTCCTTTTCAGCATCTTCAAAATATACTAAACTTTTCAGTATATGAACCTTATTCTGGTTAAGGGTTTTAAATTTTCTGTCATAAAGTTTTAGTGCATCCGAGAGTGAGAACAACTTATCTACAGCAAGAATAAAATAAAGGTCAATAAAGTCCCTTTTTGTGCCTCTATCAGCAATCGCTGCAATCTTCATTGCAGTAATATCTTTGATGTCTGCTATTGAGATTCTACTGAAGTTATGTGTCCTAAAGAGTAAAGGATAACTATAAAAAAATAAACTGAAACGCACATCCCCAATGTAACCCAGTATTGTCCTCCATTCTTTCCTTTCCAATCTGAAATTATTTAATACTTTTGTAATTTTTTGTAATAGAATCTCTTCGTTGAATTCCTCAGTGGTAAAGAAATCAAAATCGTATGAATAGCGATGCCCGATTTGTAATGCAAGAGCAGTTCCCCCTGCGAGATAGGCAGAGCTTAGAATACCAGAATCGCCTAATATCCCCAGTGAGTGCTTTGCATCTTTTGATAGGACTTTTTCAAACATTGAATCTTATTTTTATCTAAATTAAAAAAAATTCCCCAGAAATTTGCAGACTTTTTTGAGAGGTTTCTTGATGTAAGGATTACTTCTCTAATTTTTTCTGAGCTCGTATTTCTGAAAAGCCAGCGTATTGCAGGAATATCCCCGTATTCCAGGATTCGCGTAATAATATAAGATTCTGATTTATTGAAATTCAATGAATCAAAATCAACCTCCCAGAAGTATTTTTTTAGAAATCCTGGCAATTTCATTTATTAATTATATAATATTTTTTAATTTTTTTCCATATCTTTGTCCCCTTATTCTACTTTGAAATGTCACACAGGAAGAGTTGATGAAATTATCCTTCTTTCAAGAAAAATGAGAGAAAGGAGGAGGTTATCTGCAGGCATTGAGGGTAAAGACGAGAGTAAAGGAATCTGGAACTTATGGATACTCTGAACAAGTTCAGGGTGACATTACGGATTATGGGAGGTGTATCTACTTGATTAAATACCCCAAATGTGGCGTTTTTAAGTAGTGATAACAGATTATACCTTTTTCAATTCCATCGCAAGCATATCAATTTCTTTTTTAGAATTCATCTCTGTCACTGCAACAAGCAGGCAGTTTTTGAGTCCAGGATAATATCTGCCAAGCGGGAGGCCTGGGACAACGCCTTTTTTATGCAAATTCTTTGCAATCTTTTCTGCATTGACTTTTAGTTCAATGACAAACTCGTTAAATGTTGGTGAGGAGAATTTGATGCGGAGATTTTTTAATTTTTTAAGTTTATTCTTTAAATACTCAGATTTTGCCAGGTTGAGTTTTGCGAGTTCTTTAAGTCCATTTTTGCCGAGGGCACTCAGATAAATTCCCGCAGTGAGCGCGCAGAGCGATTCGTTTGTGCATATATTTGAAGTCGCACGCTCCCTTTTGATGTGCTGTTCTCTGGTTGCAATAGTGAGAACATACCCGGGTTTCCTCTCCCTGTCGACGGTTTTTCCCACAAGCCGTCCGGGCATCTGGCGTAAAAATTCCTTCTTCGTTGTAAAAAGCCCAAGATAGGGACCGCCGAAAGAGAGAAAAATTCCAAAGGACTGACCTTCACCTACAGCAATGTCTGCCCCAAGTTCGCCCGGTGATTTTAAGAGGGCGAGTGAAAGCGGTTCAGTAACACAGACAACAGAAAGCGACTTGATTGTATGTGCGAGATCTGAGAATCTCTGGACTGGCTCAATGCAACCGAAGAAGTTCGGGTTCTGAATTATAATGGCAGAAATTCCTTCGCCACAGAGTTTCTCCGCAGATAGATAGTCAGTTACTCCCTCGTTATTAAAGGGTATTTCAATCAATTCCTCATCCAGGGCATTTATGTATGTCTTCAGCACCTTACGATACTCTGGGTGAACTGCCTTTGATATTGCGACCTTCCGCGTGCCCTTGACTCTCATACTCATCAGCGCCGCCTCTGCAAGGGCTGTGGCACCATCATACATGGATGAGTTAGCTACATCCATTCCGAAGAGGTCTGCAATCATTGTTTGGAATTCAAATATTGCCTGCAGAGTGCCTTGAGAGAGTTCTGGCTGGTATGGAGTATAGGGGGTGACAAACTCAGAGCGCTGGAGTAAAAATGGAACAACCGATGGAATGAAATGATTGTATGCGCCTGCGCCGAGAAAGGATGTAAAGTTGCTTTTGTTTTCTGAGCTGATGCGCTCAATCTCTTTTAACAGCTCCTGCTCAGTAAGGGGGGGTGGAAGTTTTAGAAGAACTTTCTCCCGCAGTTCCTCCTTAATTGGACTAAAGAGTTCATTTATGGAGGTAATGCCGATTTCCCCCAGCATTTTTTGGAGGTCCTCTTCTGTATGTGGAAGATAGGGATGGCTTTTCATTTGCCCGACTCTTGCCTGACAAATAGTTCGTAACTATCCGCATTCATAAGTTTCTTGATTTCTGAGCTTTCCTCAAATTCAATTCTTATAATCCATCCCCTGCCATAAGGGTCCTGATTTATGTATTCCGGATGGGATAATAACTCAGAGTTTACCTCAATGACTCTTCCTGAAACAGGGGAATAGAGGTCAGAGACGGCTTTAACTGATTCAACAGTGCCGAAGACCTCTCCCATTTTTACGGTTCTGCCCACCTCTGGCAACTCAACATAGACAATGTCTCCTAATTCATGCTGAGCGTAGTCAGTTATACCAACTGTTGCTTTATTTCCATCCACCCTTGTCCATTCATGGGATTCAGTGTAATGAAGGTCCTTCGGGAAATTCAAATTAAACCTCCTTATAGATTTTCTATGTAATTATATAACCAGAAATTTATGGATGCAATAATAAACTTTCCTTTTATTATTATCTATAAATGATAAAAATTTATAAGTAAACAAGTTAATAATCAGAACATATTTATCGTATAATAAAAGAAAAAGAATATGTCTAAAACATGGCTTTAAGGAGGTATTCATGCACTGGATTTATTTGATTCTTGCAATACTCTTTGAGGTATCGGGCACAACAAATATGAAATTGTCACAGGGCTTTACACGACTCATTCCATCAGTATTGATTTTTGTCTTCTATAGCATAAGTTTCACATTCCTCACCCTTGCTCTGAAAAGAATTGACATTGGCATTGCCTATGCAATCTGGTCAGGGCTTGGAACTGCCATTGTTGCAACAATAGGGATTATCTGGTTCAGAGAACCAGTGACGTTAGTTAAATTTATTTCAATTATTTTGATTATAGCAGGAGTAGTGGGGCTCCGTCTGGGCGGCGTGGACTGAGTTAATCCTCATCTTGATAGGAAGGGCACCTGCGCAATTCTTCCTGCTCTTGTTCTTCCTCTTATTTCTATCTCAATCCTATTGCCTGGTGTGTTCTCTCCGGGGACAATGAGGGAAAGTGCAATTCCCTTCCGGAGAGAAGGAGAGAATGTTCCGCTCGTCACACATCCGATCTCTCTCCCATTTTTCAAGACCTTATATCCATCACGTGGAATTCCATCCTCCATAATAATTCCTGCACGAATTCGGCTTACTCCATTCCTCTTCTGTTCTTCAAGGACTCTTTTCCCGAGAAAATTCCCCTTCTCAAGATGGACAAAGCGCTCAAGCCCTGCCTCAATGGGGGTTATATCATCACGAAGCTCATGACCATACAAAGGATAACCCATCTCAAGACGGAGCGTGTCCCTTGCGCCAAGCCCGCAGGGTTTTAAATTGAATTCTCGGCCTGCAAAGGTGATTTGATTCCAGAGTTCTTCCGCAACTTCTTTTGGGTGAAATACCTCAAAACCATCCTCTCCGGTGTAGCCGGTCCTGGCGATGATAACTTCCTTGTCTTTATAACTGATTCTGGCAAAGGAGAAAATTTTTAATTTATCAGAGATGTTTGGGAATATTTTTGAGAGAATAAAGGGTGAGTTTTTCCCCTGAAGTGCAAAGAGTGCTGTGGAATCGCTTACATCCCTGAGTTCAACATCAGTTGGCTTGTGGGCTTTTAACCAGTTGAAATCCTTTTCTATATTTGTAGCGTTTACGCAGATTAAAAATTCCTCCCCAGAGAATTTGTAGATAATAATATCATCAACTGCACCGCCCATCTCATTCATTAAGATGTTATATTGTGCCTTGAATGGAGGGATTTTCTGCAGGTCATTTGAGATTATTCCTTGTAGATAATTCAGAGCATTTTTACCACTCACTATAAATTCACCCATGTGGCTTACATCAAAGAGACCTGCTGATGTGCGAACTGCCATATGTTCATCAATCACTCCGGTGTACTGCATTGGCATCCACCAGCCGGCAAATTCCACCATCTTTGCGCCAAGGGATTCGTGAAGGGCACTTAATGGGAGTTTCTTCATCTCTCCTCTTTATTAATGAATATTATATTCATGTAACCATCTCAAATTAAGGTATGAGGCAGGGTGGGATAACCCTCTGTGCCTGCCTCTCCACAACGCAGGGATGGGCAGAATATTTTATACCCGATTGAGTGTGAGAAAATCTCGCCCCGAAACCCTGATAGTGCGTTAATAAACTTCCGAGAAGCATTACCTGGCCTCTCAAAGGAGTGTAATCTTAACTTCATCACGAAATTAGGGATGTTTCCTAATATTCATAATTGCCCCTGTAATTTCGCAGCCCGCACTGTATTTGAAAGCAGCATTGCAATGGTCATTGGTCCCACGCCACCAGGCACGGGGGTAATATAACCCGCGCGCTCCTTTGCGGATTCAAAGTCCACATCTCCAGTAAGTTTGCCATTATCAAGCCGATTAATGCCTACGTCAATTACTACAGCGCCCTCCTTTACCCATTCGCCCTTTACTATTCCTATTTTTCCAGCAGCGACGACAAGGATGTCAGCCCCGGAGACCTTTTCCGGAAGGTGCTGTGTCTTTGTATGACATATAGTTACTGTTGCGTTACGCTTCATCAGCATTATTGAGACGGGCTTTCCCACAATGTTGCTCCTTCCCACTACCACTGCATCCTTTCCCTCAATCTTTATATTATAGTGTTCAAGAATCTTTATTATACCGAGTGGAGTGCAGGGTTCAAATCTCGGTGTCGCTTTCAGTAAAAGACCCATATTTTCAGGATGGAACCCATCAACATCCTTCTTCGGATCAATAAGAGATATAATCCTTTCCTCGTTAAGGTGAGGGGGAAGTGGCAACTGTACCAGAATTCCATGAACAGTTGAATCCCTGTTGAGTTCATTCAAGAGGTTCAAGACCTTCTCCTCAGGAATATCCTTGTCAAGGTGATAAACATTAGAAATGATACCGATCTCCTCAGCTGCTTTCTTTTTGTTTTTTACATAAACCTGAGAAGCAGGATTCTCACCAATAAGCAGGACAGAGATTCCGGGTTTGATTCCACGGGATTTCAATTGATCAACCTCTTCTTTGAGTTCCTTTCTGAGTTTCTCTGATAGTGATTTTCCATCAAGAATGACTGCCATCATTTTTCTCCTGCACCTATAATAAAACAACTGGTTCTGATTTGTAAAGAAATAATTGAATTCATCCTCCTTACTTCAGATCTATTGCCTTAAGATCTTCAGCACTAAAGGGATTCCTTCGCCTTTGGCTCGCAATGACTGCTCTTATTCCCTGGATGCTTCCCATATTGGATTTAGTGTTATTACTACTTAAAAATGTCACATATTTGGTATTTATCAGGTAGCCTGCGCAAATGACTCTACCCTCACCCTCCCCTGTATCCCCTCCCATCAAGGGAGGGGAGATAAAATACAAGCAAATAACTTTTTTACCATTTGCTTCTCATTGGATACCTGCAGCACTTCAGCGCTTCAGATCTCATAAGAAGGATAATTTACATCAACTCTTCCTGTGTGACATTTCAAAATAGTAATAACCTGTAACATTTAAAAATAGTAACATCACCCATATTGGATTTAGTTGTATATTTGAAGACCCTATAGTAAAATAAAAAGAGTAAAAATATGAAGGTTAGAATATTTGTGATCGTAAGTGCAGTTATTATTCTCTCTGCTGGTTGTGCAAAAAAGTCAGGCGAGTCCTTCAATGCTGTAATTCTCAAGGGACCCTACATTCGCAACATAACTGAAAGTTCAGCAACCATTATGTGGGAGACGGACATAGAGTCAAAGAGTGTAGTGGAATACGGAAGGACAGAATCACTCGGTGAAAGGGTAGAGTCCTGGTCAGAATTAAGAGAACTTGGGACTGATATAAATGATACTTCCTCTCTCGTTTTTGCTAATATAAATTCTGTGATAATTACAGGACTGGAGCCATACACCAGATACTATTACCAGGTGAAATCATTGAGGGAGCCATCAGAGATCTATTCCTTCCGCACCATGCCAGGAGCAGGAGGCAGTTTCCGTTTTGTGGTTTATGGAGATAATCGCGGTGGGTTACCAGGCGAGCAGGAGAATCACAAAAAGATTGTCTCAGCTATTCTAAGCATTGACCCTCAGCCATTACTTATAATCAATCCTGGTGACCTTGTGTTTAACGGGAAATTTATTACCTCTGCCGGGGACGAAGGAACATTTAAGGATGAATGGCAGTTGTTCTTTGATGTAATCAGGCCTCTTGCAAACCATTCTGCTTATTATCCGGTTTTTGGTAATCACGATGAGGACAGTAGTTTAGAGAAGACCAGGGTCTTTTCGGTATTCTTCCCTTTTTTTTTGGAAAATACTAATGCGACCTATTATTCCTTTAATGCAGGCAATGTGCATTTCATTATTTTAAATTCCGAGATTGATTTCAAACAGGGTTCAGCACAATATAGATGGCTTGAAGCGGACCTTGCGGGTATAAAGCCCGAAACGAAATTTGTGATCGTAAATATTCACAGGCCACCATATACGATAAGTAAAACACATTCAAGCGATATAAATGTAAGAACAGAAATTGTTCCTTTACTTGAAAGACATAAAGTTGATATTATGTTTAGTGGCCACAATCACCTGTACGAGAGGACAAAAGTAATTAAAGGTGGCGTTGAGAATACTGCAGAGGGTGTGCTTTATGTTGTAGCAGGAGGTGGTGGTGCACCACTTTACGATTGCAAGACGGATTTTGGTCTTACTGAGGAGGAACGGGCATTCAAGAATGTGTGCATCAAGGCCTTCAATTATGTGATTGGCGATGTAGATTGCTCAGACCTATGCAAGATTACATTTACCGTCTATTCACCGGATAGCACTACTCCGATTGATAGTTTTGAAATTACCACAAGGCGGTAACATTAACCGATTTGATTGCTGTGCCCTTTGCCGGGAAAATATTAACGGACTTATCTGATTCAATACAGGTGTAGAAGACAATAAAATGTGAATGATTAAAGAAGGGATATATGGCTTACAGTGATTTAAGAGAATATCTTGAAGTCCTTGAGAAATCAGGTCAATTAAAGCGAATCAGCGCAGAGGTTAATCCAGACCTTGAGATTGCTGAGATTGCCAATCGCGTCATGAAGAGCGGTGGCCCTGCACTCCTCTTTGAGAAACCAAGGGGGTCTTCATTTCCAGTTGTAATAAATCTCTTTGGCACCATGGAGAGGATGTGCCTTGCACTGGGGGTAAATTCCCTTGATGATATTTCAAAGAGAGTGGAGGCAATCCTTTCAGAGAAGCCACCGGAGGGGCTGATAGATAAACTTAAGATGCTTCCGAAATTAAAGGAATTCTCTGATTTTCTCCCGCGAATCCTGAGGAGCGGTCCCTGTCAGGAGGAGGTTATGGACCAACCATCCTTAAGTAAATTACCTGTGCTCAGGACATGGCCGGAGGATGGTGGGAGATTTATCACACTGCCACTTGTTATAACAAAGAGTCCTGTAACCGGTATCCGAAACGTGGGAATCTACCGCATGCAGGTCTTTGATGAGAGGACCACGGGTATGCACTGGCATTGGCACAAGGGAGGGGCAAGGCATCTGATGGAGGCAGAGCGAAAGGGAAAGAATCTTGAGGTGGCGGTGGCAATTGGTGTTGACCCTGCAACCATTTATTCTGCCTCTGCACCCCTTCCGGAGGACTTTGATGAATTTATTTTTGCGGGCTTTCTGAGAAGGGAGCCGGTGGGACTTGTAAAGTGTAAGACGGTTGATCTTGAGGTACCGGCGAATGCAGAATTTATCCTTGAAGGATATGTTAAGCCCGGCGAGAAACGTCTTGAGGGACCCTTTGGAGACCATACAGGATATTATTCACTTGCTGATTACTATCCTGTATTTCATATAACTGCAATTACGCACAGAAGGGATGCAATCTATCCTGCCACCATTGTGGGGAAACCTCCAATGGAGGACTGCTTCATGGGCAAGGCAACAGAGAGGATATTTCTTCCGGTTATAAGAAGGCTCCTTCCAGAGATTGTTGATATAAATCTCCCAATTGAAGGAATCTTCCATAATTTCGCCTTCCTGAGCATTGACAAAAGGTATCCGGGTCATGCGCAGAAGGTCATGTTCTCACTATGGGGACTCGGGCAGTTGATGTTTACTAAACATATAGTGGTCTTTGATAAGGATGTGAATGTTCAGGACATGAGCGAGGTTCTCTGGCGATGGGGAAATAATGTTGATCCGTCAAGGGATGTGATAATTGTCAAGGGTCCGCTGGATGTCCTGGAACATGCCTCGGATGTTCCTGGCTTCGGTGGAAAGATGGGCGTTGATGCAACGAGGAAGGGGAAGAGGGATGGATTCATGCGTGAATGGCCCAATGATATTAAAATGTCAGATGAGATTATTGATCTTGTGAACAGGAGATGGAAGGAGTATGGTTTCTGAGTTTTTAAAGAAATTAAAAATTTATCTTGAGATGATAAAATTCTCCCATACACTTTTTGCTCTTCCCTTTGCTCTCACAGGTATGCTTCTTGGTGCTGATGGATTTCCCGGCTGGAGGAAGTTTCTCCTCATCCTTCTCGCTATGGTATCAGGGAGATCAACGGCCATGCTCCTAAACAGGGTTATTGATGCAGAGATAGACCGCAAAAATCCCCGCACACGGGAGAGAGCGATACCAAAAGGTATTGTTAAGGCAAAGTCCGCTCTTATTCTTGCTCTTGTTACCGGGATTATCTTTCTCTTATCCGCCTATTCTCTGAACTATTTATGTTTTATCTTAAGTCCCATCCCACTGATTACCTTTGTAATTTATCCATATACAAAGAGGTTTACACCCCTCAGCCACTTTATCCTTGGTTCAGCCCTGGGAATGGCTCCAGTCGGGGCATGGATTGCAGTTAGGAATGAATTTCCGGAATTACCGGTTATGCTTCTGGGATTGGCAGTTCTCCTTTGGACCGCGGGTTTTGATATTCTTTATGCCATTCTTGACATTGAGTTTGATAGGAAAGAAGGACTGCGCTCCGTTCCTGAATCTTTAGGGATTAAAAAGGCGCTTGTTGTGAGCCGCCTTTTGCACCTTGTTTCCTTTGTCCTTCTTGCACTGCTGTATCCAATTTTTGACCTCGGCGGGTTCTATATTTCGGGCTTGGTTTTTATTGCCCTTCTCCTAATGTATGAACATTCACTTGTAAAGCCATCAGACCTTTCGCGTCTCAACACTGCCTTTTTTAATGTTAATGCAAGCATAAGCATAATTGTTTTTGTTACCACGAGTTTTGACATTTTGAGAGGAAGAATGCTTTGAAAGAAAGAATTACTGTTGCAATGACAGGTGCATCTGGTGCGATATACGGGCTTCGTCTCGTAGAGGTTTTGCTAAAAAGAGGGTCCAGGGTCAATCTAATTATCTCAAAATGGGGATTTAAAATTATAAAAGATGAATGTATGGTTGATTTCCATAAGGGCTATCCGCAATCTGTTATGAAATTTTTCAAAACAACGGAGGAGAATCTAATAACTTATGATGATGAAGACCTTTCCGCAGAAATATCAAGTGGTTCTTCTGGAAATAAAAAAATGGTCATCATTCCCTGCTCAATGGGAACTCTTGGTAGGATTGCCTCCGGAATTGCATCCACATTGATTGAGAGAAGCGCTGATGTTGTGCTTAAGGAGAAGGGTAAACTTATAGTTGTGCCGAGGGAGACACCGCTCAATATAATCCATCTTGAGAATATGCTCCGGATTGCCAGGGCAGGTGCCATTATACTTCCTGCCATGCCTGCATTCTATCATAAGCCGGAGGGAATTGACGATATGGTGAACTTCATTGTGGGAAAGGTGATGGACATACTTGGTATTGAGCATCAATTGTTCAGACGCTGGGAGTCATTGACAGAATAAGAATTTTTATGTAAAATAAACCAATTATGAATATTCCCGCAGGAAGTCCTTCGTTAAAATCTATCCGCGATAAGGTCATGAATGGAGAGCGACTTTCCAGAGAGGATGCCATTGTCCTATTCCAAACCAATGACATTCTCTTTCTCGGTGAGCTCGCTGAATATGTTAATAAAAAGAAGAATAGTAATTATGTATATTTTATTGTCAACAGGCACCTCAATCCAACAAATATATGCGTGAACCGCTGTGAACTATGCGCCTTCAGCCGGGATGAAAAGGACCCCGATGCCTATGTGATAGATATTGATACAGCACTCTCCTCGGCAGAGTCAGCAGTAAAGGAGGGTGCCACTGAAATACATATTGTTGGCGGGCTTCATCCATCCCTTCCTTTTGATTACTACCTGAATCTTATCAGTTCAATAAAAGAGAGATATCCCTCACTACACATTCAGGCCTTCACAGCAGTTGAGATTGCATATTTTTCTCAGATTACAGGCCTCTCAATTGCTGATGTCCTCTTGCAACTCAAAGGGGCGGGGTTGGGCTCCCTGCCCGGTGGCGGAGCTGAAATCTTTAATCCTGATACCAGAACTAAGATCTGCGGTAAAAAGATTTCAGGTAGAACGTGGCTCAAGGTTATGGAGACAGCCCATTCTATAGGATTGAAGAGCAATGCAACAATGCTTTACGGCCATCTGGAGAGTTATGAGGATAGGGTTGACCATATGTTTATGTTGAGAGAATTGCAGGACAGGACCGGCGGCTTTCAGAGTTTTATTCCTCTTGCCTTTCATCCCGAAAATACGAGGATTAACAGGAGATATATGACAACTGGACTGGATGACTTAAAGACCCTCGCTATTGCCAGGCTCTTTCTTGATAATTTCAGACACATAAAGGCCTTCTGGATCATGCTGGGGGAAAAACTTGCTCAGGTCTCTCTTAACTTCGGAGTTGATGACCTTGATGGAACTGTTGTTGAGGAGAAAATCACCCATTCTGCAGGTGCAAGAACTGCAGAATTTCTACCGAAGGAGGAGTTAATTCGCTTTATAAGATCAGCGGGCAAGATTCCTGTTGAGAGGGATACCATATATAATATCATGAGGATATACGGATAGCCGGGGATATTTTGATGAAGGAGGATCAAAAGCAAGAACAGATGGGGTTGCAGTTGGAGGTAGATTACATTGCCGGGGGAACATTTTATACCGGATTTGCAAAATATATAACTACTGAGGGGCTCTTTGTTACAACAACAAAGGTAGCCCAACCGGGGGAGATAATTTTTATGGACATATATCTGCCGAATTACAAGCATAAACTTAAACTTAAGGGCAGGGTTATCAAGTCCTATGAATATAGTGTTGATGATACCCCTCCTGGAATGGAGGTGAAATTTTTGGGCTTAAGGGAACAGTTCAGAGAGGTAATCGCAGAGTTTATATCCTCATTCCAGATGGAAGAGGAGATGTGAAAGCAGAGTTAAAAAGAGATAAAAGGATTTCCAGAGAGGAAGGCGTTCAACTCCTTGTAAAAGAGGATTTATTTTCTCTTGGTCGCATGGCGCAATCTATTCGCTGGAGATATCATCCAGAACCAATTGTTACCTTTATTGTTGACAGAAACATTAATTATACAAATAAATGTAAAACAAGGTGTAAATTCTGTGCCTTTTCTGTTGATGTCAATGATAAAAGGGGCTATCTGCTTTCCCTGGATGAGATTTTTATGAAGATAGAGGAGGCAGAGAAACTCGGCGGCACGCAGATTCTCATGCAGGGTGGATTAAATCCTGAACTTAAAATTGATTTTTTTGAGAATATGTTCAGGGAGATCAAGAAGAGATTTAAGGTTCAGATACATTCGCTATCTCCACCGGAGATTGTATTTATTGCAAAGATTTCCAATCTTTCCATAAGTGAGGCGCTGGTGAGATTGCGCGCCGCAGGACTTGATAGTATTCCTGGTGGCGGGGCGGAGATCCTTGTTAACCGCGTAAGAAGGATAATCAGCCCGGATAAGATTTCGGCAGAAGAGTGGCTGAATGTTATGTGCGAAGCCCACAAACTTGGCATGCGAACTACAGCCACAATGATGTTTGGCAGTGTGGAGACCCAGGAAGAAATCATTGAACACCTCATGAAATTACGTGAACTGCAAGATGAGACAGGAGGATTTACCGCCTTCATACCCTGGTCCTTTCAGTCAGGCAACACATCTCTTGGAGGAAATTCAGCCACAGGCACTGATTACCTCAGAGTCCTTGCGGTTTCCCGCATTATGCTTGATAATATTCCTAATATTCAGGCATCCTGGGTTACTCAGGGACTGAAGGTGGCTCAGTTAGCCCTCTTCTTCGGGGCAAATGACATGGGAAATATCATGATAGAGGAGAATGTAATCGCATCAACCGGAGTAAAAAATACTATAACTCAGGATGAGTTAATAAATGTGATAAAAGATGCGGGCTTTATTCCTGCACAGCGAGATACCCTTTACAATATCATAAAAATTTTTAATTAAAATATTTTTGTAGTATAATTATATTAAATTATGAAATTCATCCTTTTTTCCGATTCAGAGGAGCGAAGAGGAAGAATTCTCTCCATCTTCGCTGAGAGGGGACGAGAGATTATCTCACTGAAGGATGTGGACCTCCTGATTCTAGCGGTTGAAAAATCAAATTTTCCTGTTGTGCTGATTGATGTTAAATTTTCCCGTTTCCCCGCATTTAAGTTCTCAAAGGAATTGAAGGAGAGATTTTCAGAAAAAAACATGAAAATCTTCTTGATAATGCCAGCAGTAGAGAGGGGACTGGAGAGAAATATACTTGACCTCTGGCTTGCAGACGGTATTATTTTTTATAGCGAATTAGAAGAGGGAATCAGAGAATTGTTCAATCAGTTTCCTCAGGTCAAGAGGGGAAACTTTAAGGAAAAGCCATTCCTGAATCTTTTGATAGAGATTCAGTCCCGTGCCTTCAGCGGGACACTTACAGTTAACAGAGGTGGTGATGAAAAGGCAATATATTTTGAAAAAGGGATACCAAGATACTCTATTACATCAAAAAGGGAGGAAAAGATAGGGGAGTTCTTGCTCCGCCATGGAAGGATTACTGCTGAGGCGCTGGAGAAATTCCTTAATGACGCGAGAAATTCTGGCAAGCGGCTTGGAGAGTTTTTGATTGAAAAAGGCATAATAAAAAAGGATGAATTCCGAAAGATTCTTCAGAATCAGATGGAGGAGATCTTTGAGAGCATCTTTGAATGGAATGATGCGGACTATACATTGAGCACAGAGAATATTGCCCTCCTGGAGGATATTCTGATAGAGCGAGATGTTAATGAACTAATTTACGATGGTATTATGAAATATGCAGATGTAAGTGATAGGGTGGGAGAGGCAGATTTCCCTAAACTATTAGTGGAACCAGAGGAGATTTCCGGGAAGTATCCACTGAACCAGAAAGAGAAAGACCTTATTGAGATGTTTTCCGGGAGAGAGAACATTGAGTCACTCTCATTTAAATCCAGATGTACTCTAAAAGAAATCCAGCGCCTCTGCTATCTCTTGAAGGAGACAGGGGCGATTGAACTCCTTTCATCGCAGGCAGGAGATGTTTCTAAGGCAGTAATAGGAAGGATTGAGACAGAGACAGTAAAAATAGAGTCATCTATCTCAAAGGAGAGACAGGTTTTGCCCTCAGAACCAGAGGTAGAGGAGGACATTCTTTCTAAAAAACCTGATGTTGAATTACAACCAAAATATACTTCCCCTTCTGTAATTAGATTTTTCAGCAGGGGGAAACTTAAAAAGGGCATACTTGTAAATTCTCTTATCACTATCTCCCTGGTATTAGTTATTTCACTTTCTGCAGGATCAATTATTAAGAAAAGGGCAGAAGATAGGTTGCTGAACGAAAAAATCAAGCATTCCGATAATCTTATAAAGTCGGATTCGCTTCCTGCGTTAAAAAATGCAGCAGAGATTCTATCGGATTGTGTGAAGAGGAAAATGAGTCCTCGTATAATTAGCTTGCTTGCCTTTGCATACATAAGGATTTTTGAACTTACCAGTGACAGCAGGTATCTGGAGGAGGCGAAGAAAATTCTTCAAACCAATGCCATGGGAAATGGTGAAGGCACTGAATTGAAGTCCTTAATTCTGCTGATTTCCATAGCAGAGGGCGATATGGCTAATGCGGCAAGGGTATTAAATGAAATCAGTGGTTCTGGTTCGCCAATCTCATTTTATTCTCGGGCAAGATATGCTCTGGAATCCAGCGGAGACACTGAAAGGGTCAAGGAGATTCTTTCCTCTGTGACAGACGAGGACATGCGGGCAATAAACCTGGAACTTGCAAATGTCTGGGCATTGTCCGGTAATCTTGAGAGATTGAGGGAAATGCTCGCAGGGCTCCGGCAGGAGATCCCGGGACATCCGGATGTCATAATGCTTAGGGGGGACGAGAAATTTCTGGAGGGGAATTATAAGGAAGCGGAGATACTGTACCGGTTGTCACTTGACGCAAGGCCAAATCATGTTCAGACAGTGATTCGGCTTGCGAGAGCACACCTTGCGATGAATCAGGTAGAGAGTGCAGTTAAGGAACTTGAACCTCTTCTTGAAACAACAGATATAAGGACAAACTGCGGTAAACTAGCTCGGCTCTTCTATGGCAGGGCTCTTCAGAGATTGAACAAACTTGAGGCAGCGAAGGCAGTGTTTTCCCAGCTCCTGAGCCTTTATCCCCAGGATGATTCAATAAAGAATGACCTTTCCTCAGTAGAAAAGATGATTATCAAAAAGGAAACGAGAAAGAAAGACAGGGAGGAGACAGTAGCAAATCTTCTAAGGACTGCCAGAAAACTCTACGACCAGGGCAAATATGAAGAAGCAATTAAGGTCTTTGAGAAGGGGCTTGACAGAGCTGATGATAAATTTCTTTATTGGTATGCCCTTGCCCTCATGGAGATTGGAAATTCCACTGCTGCCTTCCTTCAGTTAAAAAAGGCAGAAGGAATAAATCCAAAAAATCCCCTTGTGCATAAGGAGCTTGGTAAATTATATAAGCAACGTGGAAACGAGGAGGAAGCAGCGAACCACTTTAAGTTATATATGCAATACTTTAAAAAATAGTTGAAATAAATCTTAAAATAGAATAATTTTAATTGAGAATATGCTGGTATTCAATGGAGTAGCCCAAGGGGGCAGATTATTACTTGGAGTTATATCCCTCACTCTCTGTGTAAATCTTCATGCAGAGAAAAAATTATTTCTGGGAATGGAGGAGAATGTAACATACGATACAAACATTTTTCTCTCAGAAGATAAGCAGGACGATTTCATAATGACGACCAATCCCGGTGCTGGCTTTAAATTATCCGGCAGGAGATATTCGCTTGAACTTTATTATGGCTTTATTTATTTTGATTACCTCCGTTATTCCTCGCTTGATTCTTATTCCCATATTTTAAAGGGGGCAACAGAATTCATGGTATTTCAGGGGGTTGAATTCGGTGTTAATTATGAATATAGAATTGTCCCCCTTGAGATTGGATTGCCGGCCGCATCTCCGGAAAACCTTGTCACTCAGTCATATTTAAGGACTTCGGCAAAATACAGGAAGGAATTTTCACCCAGAACAACCCTTGATGCAGGGGTGGAATGGTTTCTTGTCAACTATCCGGGGAATAAGGTGAACAGCGATTTCTGGGAATTGCGATTCCCTGTTGCGCTTACACAGAAACTTGACCGACTCATGAGTGCGGGGATTGGATATACCTTCCTCATCAGAAGTTTCAGTGCAGATGAATTCATGGATTACAGCATTCACCACGCAACACTTGACGGGAATTTCAAATTGCGAAAACTCACATTCAGCACGTCACTTGGATATGAATGGCTTGATTATGAGGGGGCGGGCGTGAATTCAGGTCCCCTTGTTGGGGTTGACATAAAGTATAATTTAACAAAGATGGCAGAACTGAAATCCGGCTACAATTATTCCTACTCTGCGGATGCTCGCGGTAATCCATACAGGGGTCAGCATGGAGGGATCTCCATCAGCCATAAATTGACAGAACGGGTTGATTTGACTTCCTTTTTCAATTTTTACTGGTACAAAATGCCGGGAATTAATTATAAGATTCATACACTTGAGGCAGGTTCATCAATTAATTTCAGACCCTCCAGATTTCTTAATTTCTCCCTGGATTATCTCTATAATTACAATGAGAGGACAAATCTGATTGATTTCAAAAAGGACATTTTTGATGTGCACAGGATTGGGATTTTGTTGAAGATAATGATTTAATCCAGCTATTCTTGACAGTTCCTGGTTTTAATGAAAAAATAAGATTATGGGCTTTTTGAGGAAGAGTTTATACTTCAAGGTGCTCGTTATACCCCTGTTAATAGTCCTCCTGGGGACTGGTTTATTTCTTTATTTTCTTATTGATATTGGTAGTGTTAAGATAGTGGCTCTTATACTGATTTATCTTTTTTTCTTCCTCCTTATAGTGTATGGTGTTTCCCTCTGGATTTTTATTCTCAGGCCCCTTAACAAACTTACAAGGGTAATGGAGATCGCAAAATCAGGTGATTTTCTTGTGAGGAGCGATATTTCCTCCACGGATGAGTTCGGCGAATTATCTGATTCCTTCAATCATATGCTCTCACGGCTCACTGACCTTATGGCAACAGATATTGAGAGGGAGCGCGAGATTATTACAATCAGGGAGGAATTAAAATACAAGAAACTGTTAGAGAAAAGGAGCAGGCAGGTTGAGAGAGCAAATAAGGAACTTGAGGCGCGATTAAAAGAGATCACTCTCCTTCATGACACAATAAGTTCAATGACCTCAACCCTGAATCTCAATGATTTGTTAAAAAATATTGCCCGGAAGGTTGGAGAGACCCTTGGGTTTAAAGAATTCGCGATACTCCTCTATGACAGTGCAGTAAAAAAACTCAGGGTTGTTGCCTGCTACGGTCTTCCGGAGGAGGAGTTCCTTGGCATGGAGTTTGAAGCGGGTGAGGGCATTATTGGCAGGGTCCTGCAGATCGGCGAGCCAGTGCTGATACCGGATACAAGCGCGGACACGAATTACCTCCACTGGAAGGGCAAGAAGGTAGAGAAGGGTTCCTTTTTATCCATACCTGTAAAATACAAAGAGGAGATACTGGGCGTCTTTGCCTTCAACAGTCCTGAAATTGATGGGTTTTCCAGAAGAGACATAAAATTGCTCACAGCGCTGGCAAATCAATCGGCAATTGTAATTGAGAATGCGCGTTTGTATGAAAAGACAAAGGAGTTTTCAATCAGGGATGACCTCACGGGATTATTCAACAGGAGATGGTTCAATCAGAGGATTGTGGAGGAATTTAAACGAGCAGAGAGGTTCAATAATCCTTTATCTATACTTATGGTGGATATTGATTTTTTCAAACACTACAATGACAGTCATGGCCATTCCACAGGAGACACAGCACTTAAAATGGTTGCTGATGTCCTTATAAAAAATGTTCGCGAGGTTGATTCTGTGGTGAGGTATGGTGGAGAAGAATTCATTGTTATTCTGCCAAAGACAGGCGTAGAAGACGCTGGGAAGATAGCAGAAAAGCTTCGTTTAAAGATGGAGGGACATGAATTCCCATTAGGTTCAACCCAGCCTAATGGAAAGTTTACTATAAGTATTGGATACACAACTTATCCAGATATAGCAAAGAGTATGTCGGATCTTTTTAATCAAGCGGACAGGGCGCTCTATGCAGCAAAGCGAAGTGGCAGGAACAGGGTCGTTGGATATTCAAGTTCAATTGATTGAATTCTGAATTCCAAAAACTCTATTCACATCAATATTCCCCCCATATAACCAGGAGTAATAGCAATAATAGGTGATTACCTTCTTAATATATTCCCGTGTTTCATTAAATGGTATGTTTTCAATAAATATATCAACCTTTCCAGTGTCAGATCTGGAAAGCCAGGAATTTAAATTTACAGGACCGGCATTGTAATGAGCAAGCATCAGGACGAGATTTCCTGAGTACTGATTTCCAAGCATTGAGAGATACTTAATTCCGAGCCCGAGATTTATGTCCGGATCCATGAGCATCTCCGGACTGAAGTCCTTTATGCCAGCAAGGGATGCAATATATTTGCCGGTGAGCGGTATAATTTGCATCAGTCCCATTGCATTGGCCCTTGAGATGCTGTCCTTCTTAAACATGCTCTCAGCAAGGATTACAGCATAGACGAGATTGGGGTCAATACTGTATTTTTTTGCATACTCTTCAACAAGTTGCCTGTAGCCTCTGGGATAGGCAAGCTCTGCTGCCTCAGAAGAGAATTTATCTGTTCTGTTAATATATTCAGAGAGGTATATTTTTGATAGGATTATTGCATCGTAATACAACTCTGAGGCAATGTAATAGTTGCCAACGAGGAGTAATTTATCTACATCACTGCGGGTCTCCCTTTCCGCTAACTTTAATTCAATCCATGCATCACTCATAAACCCCAGGGATGCCAGTTTCTTCGCATGTTCAAGGTGAAACATATTGTCCTGGTATTGAGATATTTGTAGGTTTGAGGCGAATGGCTCAAATCGTATATTACTCTCCTGATTTTTCACTCTCAAGAGTGAAAGGAGAGTATAAAAATTTGGAGGAGTTGAATCCATTATAATTCCGTTATAGATTGATTCAGCAGTTACCCTGTCGCTCTCCTCCAGAATTCTTGCAAGCCAGTATCGCACAGAGTATTTCTGGAGTCCCACAATGTCATCCCTGCCTCTCATAGCTCTGAGGGCTGAAATTGCATCCTCTGTTTTTCCGGCACGGAAGGAGTACCAGAACTTTGCCCAGAGGGCGTCAATGATTACATCGCTTTCCGGATATTTATTAAGCACCTTGTCAATCTTTGAGATTGCATCAGAATAGTTATCCCCCAGATATGAAAGTGATGCGAGTTTATAATAGGCGTTGTCAATCCATTCACTTGTGGGGTAATCAGCAATCAGGTTTGAAAAGATTTTTCTTGCATCATCGTTTTTGCCAAGCCGTGACAGGGTCTTGCCCTTAAGAAAAAGTATGTCAGCATTCTCAAAATTCATGGAGAGACACTTTTCAAGTGTTGAAAGTGCCTTACTGTAATACCGCAGATTATATTCTGATAGTGCTTTAAGATAGAAATATTTTCCCATCTCTCTTTTATCCAGTTTTGTTATGTCTGTATCTTCCATCTCTTTCAACGCAAGAGCGTATTCAGTTCTATTGACAAGATTATTGATTCTCTCAATAATCTTCTGAGGGCTTAATTCAAAATTTATTTTTCTGGCAATAATGTCAATATTCTGCTTTGCAATGACTGCATTTTTATCAGTCGGAAAGTTTACATAAATTTCCACATAGGTCTCAATTGCTTCCTGAAATCTCTCAAGGTGCACAAATGTCCTTGCCAGGGAGATCAAGAGTTCGGGCAGAAGATTAGCGCTTATGGTCTTTCTTAAGTTATTATATTGATTCAGCCCCTCCTCAGTATTTCCCATCATCACAAGATATTCCGCTTCCTTTATTCTTCCCGATTCAGCATATCTGGAGTCAGGATATAAATTAAGCAATGTATTGATTGTTTCTCTTGCGAGATAATAATCGCCGCGCTGGGCAAGGGAGTCAGCAAGGAAGTATAACCCATAATCCTTGAGTACCGATGGTTTTGCAAGGAATGCCTCCCAGGCTCTTACTGATTTATTCCACTCCTTCTGCATATAGTAGTTCAGGGCAAGCATATAAAGAAGGTCTTCATTCTGTCTGAACTCAGGGAGTTCCTCGGATAAGTCCGTAAGAATTTCAATTGAATCAGAGAAATTTCCGTTGTTAAATTCTGCAAGTGCCTTTTTGAGTTGATAATTAAACAAATCAGCCGGGACTGTCTGTTTAACAGGCCCTTTTAAACATCCGCAGGTGAACAGTATGAGGCATACAATAAATGGGAGCATCGCTCTATGCAGAAGCATAGATATAAAATAGCATGCCTTTATCTTCTTGACAAGATTGAAATAAATGTTTAAAATTTTATAATTAGAGTAATATTATCATAATATGGTCTTATGGAAAAACATGAATGAATCAGAACTTGAGAAGCGTCAGGAGACTGTGCTTACCTGTGTGATTGAGACATATATGAGAACCGGAAAGGAAGTGGGATCCGTAATGGTGTCAAAGACCGGGGATGTAAAATTGAGCCCTGCAAGCATAAGAAATATAATGAGCGAACTGGAAAGTAAGGGTTATCTTAATCATTTTCATACATCCAGCGGCAGGGTCCCAACTCTGAAGGGGTTGAAATACTACACCAATTCGTTACTTAAAAATATTGAACCATCACAGGAGGAAAGGTCCTTTATCAAGAAGATGCTGATTCCATTCAAGGAGGATGTCAAACAGATGCTCAGCGAGACGCCGAGAGTGCTCTCAATAATATCCAATTATCTTTCCGTTGCCCTTATCCCTGACTTTGAAAAGACCCCCTTAATCCGGATTGAGATTGTGAAATTAAACAGGAGCCGTGCAATAGTGATTCTTGTTGCCGAATCCGGTTACATTACATATGTTCCTATAAAAATTAAAGAATCTCTTACACAAAAGGAATTAAATGATATTGCTTTTCACTTTAATTCAAAATTCAGTGGGATGTCCATTAGCCGTTCAAAAAAACTTTTGATTGAGGAGATGATCAAGGAAAGTTTGCTTGTCGGACAGATACTGAATAAGAATATCCTTGATTCAGAATCCTCTGAAGAGGACAGGGTGAATGATATTATTATGGAGGGTCAATCAAATATCCTTTTCCATTCGGATTTTACAAACATAGAAAAGTTGAAAAAACTTCTTAGAGCACTCAATGAGAAGACGCTCCTCATTCAACTCCTTGACGAGGTTATTAAATCGGGGCAATTGCTGATTCTTTTTGGTCCGGAATATGATATTGAGGGGCTTGCTGATTGTGCGATTGTTGCTGCGCCCTATAGTTCCTCAAAGGTTCCACCAGGAACAATCGGAGTAATAGGCCCCCTGAGAATGGACTATGCAAGAACAGTCCCATTAATAAAATACACCTCAGACCTTATTTCCGAATGGCTTATGTAGGGGTCAGGAACTATGGACGAGACAGAGGAAAAAAAGATAACTACAGAAGAGGAAGCATTACCAGAAAACATTGATAAAAAAACAGAAGATATAGACTCCAGATCAGTTTCCTTTGAAGGGATGAAAAAAAAACTTGAGGAGTATGAAACAGAGATCAAAGACCTTAAAGATAAATATCTGAGGGCACTTGCAGACCAGGATAATTTCAGAAAGCGTGTGGAGAGAGAAAAGGCGGAACTGTTTAATTATGGACTTACGAATTTCATCAAGGAATTACTACCCATTGTTGATAACCTTGAGAGTGCTTTAATTGAGGCACAGAAATCCGGCAATGATTCTACTGCCATGGTAGAGGGTATAAAACTTATACTTTCAAAGTTTAACGCCACATTAAAAAAACACGGAGTTCAGGAGATAGAGGCATTGAACAAACCATTTGACCCTTCTCTTCATGAAGCAATTGCAAGGGCTGAAAGGAATGATGTCGCACCAATGACTGTTGTTGCAGAGATGGAAAGGGGATATCTATTAAAGGGCAGAATACTCAGACCCTCAAAGGTGGTTGTTGCAGTAGAGTCACAGAAGAAGCAGGATGGCGGTAACTCAGAAGTAAAGGAAAACAGTGAAGGTGGAGTAGAAAATGGGTAAGGTAATCGGGATTGACCTGGGCACGACAAATTCCTGTGTTGCTGTCTTAGAGGGCGGGGAGCCGGTAATAATCCCGAATTTAGAGGGCATGCGCACAACCCCATCCATGGTTGCCTTTACAGATGATGGCGAGATTCTTGTTGGTCAGCTGGCTAAGCGCCAGGCAATAACCAACGCAGAGAATACAATATTTTCTATTAAACGACTCATAGGAAGGAAATTTACATCCCCTGAGGTTCAACAATTTAAGTCCATTGCGCCCTTTCGTATAGTAGAACATAGAAATGGTGATGCCTGGGTAGAGGTTAACTCTAAGCCACTGAGTCCACCAGAGGTTTCAGGATTGTTGCTCAGAAAACTGAAGGAGATTGCAGAGGAGTTTTTAGGTGAAAAGGTTGAAGATGCAGTGATTACAGTACCTGCTTATTTTGATGATACACAGAGGCAGGCAACAAAGGATGCTGGTAAGATTGCCGGGTTAAACGTCCTCAGGATAATAAATGAGCCAACCGCTGCTTCACTGGCTTACGGACTTGAGAAGAAGGGCAATTTAAGAATCGCTGTCTTTGACCTTGGGGGAGGGACATTTGATATTTCAATCCTTGAACTTGATAACGGTGTATTTCAGGTCAAGTCAACAAATGGCAATACCTTTCTCGGCGGCGATGATTTTGACCAGAGAATTATTGATATACTCCTGCAGGATTTTCAAAAGAACACAGGCATTGATTTGAGAAAGGACAAGATGGCATTGCAGCGACTCAAGGAGGCAGCAGAAAAAGCGAAGTGTGAGCTTTCAACCCTTAAGGAGACAGAGGTGAACTTACCATTCATTGCTGCAGATGCAAGTGGTCCCAGGCACCTTGTGATGAGAATAACACGAGCGATGTTAGAGTCAGCAGTCAAAGACCTGATTGATAAAATAGATGAACCTTGCCGGATTGCATTAGAAGACGCAGGGATAGGCCCTAAGCAAATAGATGAGGTAATACTTGTCGGTGGAATGACCCGTATGCCCTGCATCCAGGAGAAAGTAAAACAGATTTTTGGCAAGCAACCGACAAAGAATATAAATCCCGATGAAGTCGTTGCAATGGGCGCCTGTATTCAGGGAGGCGTTTTAAAAGGAGATGTGAGGGATATAGTTCTTCTTGATGTTGTTCCTCTTTCCCTCGGTGTGGAAACGCAGGGAGGTCTCTTCACAAAAATTATTGAGAAAAACACAACCATTCCTACAAGAAAAAGTATGATATTCTCAACCGCTGAAGACAATCAGGATTTTGTGAACATTCATGTCCTCCAGGGTGAGCGCGAACTTGCACAGCACAATCGCAGTCTGGGAAGGTTTAAACTCATCGGTATCCCTCCTGCACCACGGGGTGTTCCACAGATTGATGTCACCTTTGAGATTGATGCGAATGGTATTCTGAATGTTACAGCAAAGGACCTTGGAACGGGACGGGAGCAGTCCATTGTGGTGACACCAACGAGCGGACTGAGTGAAGGTGAGATAGAGAGGATGCTTAAAGAAGCAGAGGAATATTCAGAGCAAGACAGAAAGAGAAAACAACTTATTGACCTTAGAAATAAGGCAGATGGTTTGATTTATTCAACGAAAAAATCACTGGAAGAGTTCGGTTCACTTCTAAGTGCTGAAGACCGGGAATTGATTGAGAAAAACCTTGAGAAGTTAAAAGCAGTTCTTGATACGAAGGACCCTGCAGAGCTTCAGAGGGCAATAGATGACCTTGCAAAGCATGCCCATAAGATTGCTGAGATTGTCTATTCAAGGGTTTCCGAAGAGGTGGATAAACAGTGACAGGCAGAGTACGAACAGAGAATGACTATTATTCTCTCCTTGGAGTGGACAGGAATGCAACGCCTGAGGAGATTAAAAAGGCGTATCGCAAACTTGCACTGCAATATCATCCTGATAGAAATCCAGGGAATAAAGATGCTGAAGAGATGTTCAAGAGAATCTCAGAGGCATATCAGGTTTTGAGCGATCCGGAAAAGAGGGAAATTTATGACCGTTATGGAACTGTAAGAGCAGGAGATATTTTCTCAAGTAATTTTGAAAACCCCTTTGACCTTTTTGATTCACTCTTTGAGAATTTCTTTGGAACAAGAAGCAGAACACGGCCCGAGCGCGGGGAGGACTTAAGTTGCGACATTACACTTACCTTTGAGGAGTCCGCCAGGGGTGTTGAGAAAGAAATAAAGGTGCCCAGAAATGTCACCTGTCCGGAATGTTCAGGAAATGGATATGAACGAGGTAAATCACCGGACAGATGCCCTGCATGTGGGGGCAGGGGACAGCGTGTTTTAAGGCAGGGCTTTTTGACAATCTCCTCAACCTGTTCAAGATGTCATGGCACTGGCTTCGTTATTACCCATCCTTGCAGGGAATGCAATGGCGAAGGAGTTATAGAGAGACATGAAAAGATTAAAGTAGATGTGCCTCCAGGTGTTGAGGATGGTTCATATCTTCGTATGTCAGGTCAGGGCGCGGAAGGCAGACATAATGGACCAAGGGGAGACCTTTTTATAAGGATTCACATTAAACCCCACCAATTGTTTACAAGGGAGGGGTATGATGTCCTCTGTGAGGTTCCTGTGAGCATTACACAGGCAACGCTGGGAGCAGAAATAGATGTTCCAACAATAGACGGATTAAAAAAAATCAGGGTAGAGCCAGGGACGCAGAACGGGACAAAGATTAGAATTCGCAATTGCGGAATTTTCCATCCATATGGACACAAGAGGGGCGACCATGTTGTTATCATTCGCGTGCAGATTCCAACAAAGATTACAGACAGACAGAAAGAACTCCTTAAGGAATTTGCAAGAATAGGCGGGGAAGAGGTGACGCCAGAGGTAAGTAGTTTTTTAAAGAAGGTAAAAGAGATTTTTAAGGGGTAGCCTTATGCCAATTTCTAAGATGCCAAGAGCATACTGTCCAAGTTGTGGTGAAGAGGTAGAGATATTTGTAATGTTGCACATGGGGGAGGAGAAATCCCATTGTTCTCAGTGCGGTTTAATCCTTGATGAAGAGGACATGCCAAAGAAGAAGGAATCTCTGGATACAATTATTATTGCAGAGGATTCAGCAGTATTGAGAAATGTAATAAGCGACCTTCTCCTTGGGAAAAAGATTTGCAAGTCAGTAATTGGTTGTGCAGATGGCAGGGAATTTCTGACAATAATCACAGACCGACTCAAGAGGAATTTAGTCAGCAACCTTGTTATCCTTGATGTGAATATGCCGCAGATTAACGGAGTAAATGCAGCAAAAACATTCAGGGCACTTGAGGATGGATTTGGTAAAAAGACAAAGATCCCGATACTGTTTTTCTCTGTAATTAGATGCGATGAGAACTTTAAGAAGTTTCTGGAGTTTATTAAACCAGCAGCATACCTTAATAAGGGGAACAGTTCAAATCCAGAGGACCTGGCAAAAAGGGTGACCGACGTAATTAACCGACTTCTCCATTGATTCATGAAAAAAACTCTTTTTCTGTCAGTTATTTTCATCCTCCTATTTTTGTATTGTGCCAAGAGAATTAACCTGAAGGAACATCTGCCTGAATATTCAGAGTTGCAGGAATACAATAGAAATTTTGTAGCGGGTAATTATACGGAGGCAATTCAAGGATATGAGTCATTTATAAAAAAATATCCACGGAGTCCGATGGTTGAGGATGCCTATTATTATCTCGGGTATGCGAATTTAAAAATATATAAATATGAGAGGGCAGAGAGATATTTTATGGAGGTTCTGGAACGATTTCCGGGCGGTGAGTATGCTCAGAAGGCAGGACTGGGGCTTGCTATATTAGCAATTCATCGTGGAAATTATGCAGAGGCAAAAGAGATGCTTACGCCGCTCTTGAAAAATGAAAAAATTGACGAGGCACAGGTTGAGTATCTTCTTGGAGAAGTTAATTATTACTTGAGGGACAATTTTCATGCTCTGCTCCATTTCAGGGAATCTATGATGCGTTTTGGTTCATCAGGACTCAGAGATAATGTTAAAACAGTTATAGAAGAGATGGTGATTCCGGTTTTGACAATTGATGAACTCCGGATGTGTGCAGATTATTTTCCAAAGGACTTCCCTGGAGCAGAATGCCTTATAAATCTCGCAGAGGAATCGCTCAAAAATGGTAATGCGGAAGAAGCAGGGGATTATTCTAATATGATTCTCAATTATTTCCCGGGCGATAAAAATATCAGCAGAGCAGAAGAGATACAGGAGGTTATTGAGAGTCAAAGGAGGGTAAATCTAACCCGCCTTGGACTAATTCTGCCTATGAGCGGTGAGTATGCGGAATACGGATATAAAATTCTACAGGGCTGTTTGCATTCAACAGGTATATTTTCGGATGTAGATAAGAAATACACAATCATTGTCGCGGATACCAAAGAAAGCCCTGCCCTTACAGAGAGATTGGTGGATGAACTTGTTAATAAATATAATGTTTCAGCAATTGTAGGTCCATTGCTTAAAGAAACATCCTATTCTACTGCAATAAGGTCTCAGATTCTAAAACTGCCAATCTTGCTTCTCACAAATACGGACAAACTAAATGATGTTGGGGAATATGTATTTTCCTTCGGATTGACAAATACATCAGAGGCTCGCGCAATTGCACGATATGCAGCAACTGATTTAAATCTCAAAAAATTTGCCATACTCTATCCGGAATCGGATTCTGGAAGAACCGCAATGAATGCCTTCTGGGATGAGGTAGAGAAATATGGTGGTAAGGTCGTGGGAATAGAAAGTTATAAGCCGGGTAAAAAGGAATTTTCTACAGAAATCAAAAAACTTGTAGGTCTTTATTACTTAGATGCCAGAGAAGATGAAAAAAAAGAATGGTTGAAGACAACCAAAGGGAAAGACAGAAAGTCAAAGCAATGGAAGCCATACCCAATTATTGATTTTGAGGCACTTTTTATTCCGGAGGCATATGATACAGTTTCAATTATTCTCCTTTACCTGCCTTATTACGATATTCTGACGCCCATTCCTCTCGGGGGAAGTGGATGGAATCATCCGGAATTGCTCGCCAGGGCAAAGAAGGAGGCAGAGGGGAGCATTTTCCTCGATATTTTTTCTGAACGCTTGGAAAGGCCTGAGGTTCGATATTTTGTTGAGACATATAAACTGTCTTTTAATGAAGCACCTGATAGATACTCTGGGATGGGATATGATGCCTGTAATATTATCATTAAGATCATTGAAGAGGGTGCCAGAACACGGGATGAAATTAAGAGTGAATTATCAAGGATTAACAATTACCCCGGCGTCACAGGAACCCTGAGTTTTAATAAAAATAGAGAGGCGGAGAGAGATTTCGTTATTTTTCAGATAAAAAATGGTAAAATAGAGATTATTAAAGATGGGTTTAATCCATAATATTATTGAGGAGAAGAGACATGGCACACAGACACACATTAGATATGTTTGAGATTTTCTATGAAAATCTTGAAAGGCAACTTGAAGAGTTTTTCTCCATTATTGAGAAGCCGGCCGAAGGCAAGGGAGAGATTATACCGCCAGTGGATATCTATGAATGCAGTAATTTGATCTACATTGAGGTTGAATTGCCAGGGGTCAAGAAGAACGATATCTCACTTACCTTACAGGGAGGTACTCTGCAGATAGAGGCGCCAAAACAAAACGAAGAGAAAGAGAGAGTAAAAAGAGATCATATATGTATAGAGAGAAATTTTGGCACTATCAGAAGAAGGGTTGATATTAAGTGGGCCTGTGACACAAACAGGATAAAGGCATCAATAAAAAATGGGCTTCTCACAATAACGATACCTAAAATTGAAGACCGTAGAGGCAAAGTGAAAAAGATTGAGATAGAAGAGATTTAGGAGAGATAAAATGGAAAAGGATATTGAAAAGGATATTGAAAAGGCAGATGAATCAATTGAAATCCCCGAAATACTGCCACTTATTCCATTAAGGGATGTAGTTGTCTTTCCTTACATGATTGTCCCCTTGTTTGTTGGAAGAGAGAAATCAATAAAGGCAATAGATGAGTCGCTTTCAAAAGACCGCCTCATATTTCTTGTCTCTCAGAAGGAGGCATCCGAAGAAGAGCCAGTTCCTTCCATGTTCTACAGGACTGGAACCATTTCCAGTATCTTGAGAATGTTAAAACTCCCCGACGGAAAGGTCAAGATCCTTGTTCAGGGGCTTGTCAAGGCAGAAATAGAAAGTTTTGTTCAGGAGACGCCATTTTTTATGGTGAAGGTCAGGCGCATTTATGAACAGGAGGAGCAGAAGATTAACATAGAGACCGAGGCGCTAATAAAGAGCGTCAAAGAAATTATAGAGAAACTTGTGAATCTTGGAAAGGTCTTACCGCAGGATGTAGTGATTATCCTTAATAACATTAATGAGCCAGGACGACTCGCTGATTTTATATCATCCAATCTCGGGCTTAAGATAGAGAACGCCCAGGAATTGCTTGAGACACACAGTCCGGTTGAGCGTTTGAAAAAGTTACACGAATTTTTATTAATGGAGATGGAGTTGCTTACAGTTCAGCAGGAGATTCAGAATAAGGCAAAGGAAGAGATCGGGAAGTTTCAGAAGGAAATTTTCTTAAAACAACAGATGGAGGCAATAAGAAAAGAACTTGGTGAACTTGATGAGCGTTCCCACGAGATAAAAGAGTATAGAGAGAAAATAGAAAAATCGGGGATGAGTGAAATGGCCAAGGCGGAGGCATTGAAACAGATTGACCGGCTTGAGAAGATGCATCCTGATTCAGCAGAATCAACGATTACGCGAACATATCTTGACTGGCTTATTGAACTGCCCTGGAACAAAAGTACAGAGGACAACCTTGACCTTAAGAAAGCCAGGAAGGTTCTTGATGAAGACCATTACGACCTGGAAAAGATAAAAGACAGGATTCTAGAGTTCCTTGCGGTAAGAAAGTTGAGTAAAAAGACCAGGGGACCCATATTATGTTTTGTAGGTCCCCCAGGGGTTGGTAAGACCTCGCTTGGAAGATCCATAGCAAGGGCTCTCGGCAGGAAGTTTGTCAGGATTTCACTCGGTGGAATGAGAGATGAGGCAGAGATTCGTGGGCACAGGCGAACCTATGTGGGTGCGCTCCCGGGCAGAATTATCCAGGGTGTCAAACAGGCAGGTTCAAACAATCCTGTCTTTATGCTGGATGAGGTGGACAAAATAGGCATTGACTTCAGGGGAGACCCTGCTTCTGCACTCCTTGAGGTTCTTGATCCCGAACAGAATCATTCCTTTAGCGACCATTATCTTAATGTCCCCTTTGACCTCAGCAATGTGATGTTTATAACAACAGCAAATTTTATTGACCCCATTCCTCCTGCATTAAAGGATAGGATGGAGGTAATACAGCTTCCCGGCTATACTGAGGAGGAGAAACTTTTTATAGCAAAAAAGTTTTTGATTCCTCGCCAGATAGAGGAGAACGGTCTGAGAACGGAGGATATTGAATTTACTGATGGTGCAATAAAGTCAGTTATAAATAATTATACAATGGAGTCGGGGTTGAGAAATCTGGAGAGGGAAATTGCTACAATCTGCAGGAAGGTGGCAAGAAAAATAGCAGAGGATGAGACGGGTCCATTCAGGATTACAGAAGAGAACATATCACAGTATCTTGGTCCTGTGCGCTATTTTCAGGAGGGTGTGCTCAAGGAAGATGAGATTGGGGTTGCCACAGGTCTTGCCTGGACGCCCTATGGGGGAGATATTCTTCGTATAGAGGCATCAATTATGAAGGGCAAGGGTTCCCTTGTTCTTACCGGACACCTGGGGGATGTGATGAAGGAATCAGCACAGGCGGCACTTACTTACGCCCGCTCGCGCTCAAAGAATTTTAAAATTCCACCTGATTTTTTTGAGAAAAATGATATTCATATTCATGTTCCAGCAGGTGCAATTCCCAAGGACGGTCCCTCCGCTGGTATTACTATGGCAGTAGCTCTCATTTCAGCCATAAAGACAACGCCGGTCTTAAAGGATGTTGCAATGACAGGAGAAATAACACTTCGTGGCAATGTCCTCCCCATTGGTGGGTTGAAACAAAAACTACTTGCTGCCTTGAGGGGTGGAATCAAAAGGGTTATATTACCAGAAAAAAACAGGGTTGATTTGGAAGACATACCAGATTATGTGAAGAATAATCTCAAATTGATATTTGTAGAACATATGGATTCAGTTGTGAAGGAGGCATTGAAGATACAGCCAGCGGGGAAAAATGCGAGGAAAAAGAGATAAGTCAATAAAAGATATTGGCGAATTTGAATTAATAAACTGGATTAGAGAGCGAGCGAAAAAATCAAAGGACATACTTGTTGGAATCGGTGATGATGTAGCAGAGGTCTCTCTACCTTACGGGCAAAATTTGATTGTTACAACGGATTGTATTCAGGAGGGAGTACATTTTAATACGGAATTTGCACCGCCTGAGATTATAGGGAGAAAATTTATCAGGGTAAATATTTCTGACATTGCTGCCTCTGGCGGTAGGGCCAGGTGGTGTCTGATGACTGCTGGGTTAAATAGAGAACTTCCGGTTGAATGGTTTAAAAAATTCATGACAGGATTTCTGAGGGAAATTAAGAATTACGGCGTTTCACTTATCGGGGGTGATATTGTAGAATCGCCACATGAGAATTATTTTTCCCTCACCCTTCTCGGGACGATTTATTCACCACACCTGATGTTGAGGTCAGGAGCGAAGCCAGGGGACAGGATCTTTGTCACCGGAACAGTTGGTGATTCAACTCTCGGACTCAAATTACTCATGAGGTATAGGAAGTTGGAAAGAATACCTGATAAATTTAGATGGCTTGTAAAAAGGCATCTTCTCCCGGAACCGAGGATATCAGAGGGTCTTGTTCTTGCAGAAGAGAAGATACCTGGTGCAGTGATTGATATAAGCGATGGATTGCTTCAGGACTTATCTCATGTGCTTGATGAGAGTGGGTGTGGCTGTGTAATTTATGGAGATAAGATTCCGCTATCCCGGCACTATCGTCTATATTGCAATGACTTTGGGCAGGAGTTTTTGTCTCATGCACTCTCGGGTGGGGAGGACTACGAACTTCTTTTCACTGTTCCTGAGAACAAACTTTTACGCTTACATAAGGTCAAGAATAGATTCAAATGCCAGATAACAGAGGTGGGTATAATTACTGAAAAGACATCGGGACGCATCATTTACATTAATGGTAGAAGAGAGGTACTGAAACCATCTGGATTCATGCATTTCAGGGCCTGAGGGACATGGAAGGAGAAATATTTTCTAAAGTTTTTGACATACTGTTGCTGATTGTATGCTCTGCCATACTTTCTTCCTCTGAGGCTGCCTTTTTTTCTATTCAGCCGGATCTTTTGAAGGGGCTGGCGGAAAAAGAAAAGAACTCATACTGGAATTTCTTTTCGGTTGTATATGAAAGGCCTGTTGATGTTCTTATTATAAGTATCTTAGGAAATGAGGTTGTCAATATCACAGCTACTGCGATGATGACTGCACTCATCATCTCAATTTTTGGTGATTCCTGGAAATTTCTGTCAATTGTAATTATGCTTCCGCTTCTCATAATTTTCGGAGATATATTTCCGAAGGTAGTTGCAATTCATTACGCTGACCGTTTTTCCCAGATATTAGCCCTGCCATTTTCTGTAATTTACAGAATTTTTCTTCCGCTGATTTTTATATTCAGGAAGATAACGCTATTTTTTACCACCCTATTTTCTGATGTTAAATCTAAAGAGAAAGGGGAATCCTTTCAGGAGGACCTCAACCTCTATCTTGAAATAGGAGAAGAGTCAGGCGTCCTTGAGGCGTCGGAGAAACACCTCCTGCAGAATATTTTTAATCTGGATAAGATTGAGGTCCGGGAAGTTATGCGCCCAAGAAGGGAGATTTTTTATCTTCATTATAATACACCGGATGACATCCTCCTTATGGAAGTTAAGAAAAAGGGATTCGCCAAAATTCCCGTTATTAATAATAATATTGATGATATCAAAGGCGTCCTTCATGTAAAGGATCTGCTTGCAATGAGAGACGAGAGTGGTGTTAAAAACTGGCAGAATTTCCTGAGAAAACCCGAGTATGTATTCCGCACGAAGAAAATTGGGTATTTACTTAAAGATATGAAAGAGCGTAATTTTACAATATGTTTTGTAGTAAATGAATATGGGAAGGTGATCGGATTACTTACTATGACCGATATATTGCAGACAATCTTCAAGGGAGTTGCTTCTACGATAACATTCCCGGGCTGGATGAGTGAGCAGCTTGAAGATGGATCATATATAGTATCACAGACCATGCTTCTATCCCTCTTTAATGAATTTTTCAATGCAGACCTGCCGAGCAAGAATTTTAAAACAGTTGGACGCTTTCTTAAATCAATCCTTGGACACAATCCGCAACCAGGTGACTCAGCAGAATATGATAGGTGGATTTTTAATGTTGAGTTATCACCAGACAGAAAATCAAAGGTTATAAGAGTGAAGGAGAAAGAAAATGCCTGACCTTATTTATATTATCATTATAATACTCTTTATTTTTATGCAGGGTTTTTTTTCTGGTTCTGAGATTGCTTTAATCGCAGCGAGCCGGCTCAAGATTCAGGGACTTGCGAAAGAAGGCAACAGGAGGGCGAAGATCATCCAGCATTTTAAGGAGCAGCCGGAGCGTTTTTTATCAATTACTCTGATTGGAACAAATCTCTCTGAGATTATAACCACCATTATAGCCACATCGCTTTTTATAAAATACTTTGGGTTCCGCTCTGAACTTTATGTTACAATTATTCTGACCCCTCTCATATTGCTCTTCGGGGAGATGATTCCAAAGAGCATATTCAGAGAGCATGCAAATTCGCTCTCACTTAACCTTGCGTATCCATTGAAACTTATATCCTTTATTTTTTATCCTCTATCCTCTTTTCTGAGATGGTTCACCAGGGAACTTAAGGCGTCTTTTAATGTGGGGGATCTTCTATTTCCTTCAATTACAAGAGATGAGATTCTTTCGGTCTTCAAAGCCTCCGAATCAAAGCATGATGAAACCAGGATGATAGAGAGGGTCCTTAAATTTAATGAGACAAAGGTTCGGGAGGTTATGATACCGCTAATAGAGGTAATAGGTATAGAGTCAACAGCAACGGTCAGGGATGTCCTTGCGGTCTTTAAGAAACATCCATATTCTGCCTTTCCGGTGTATAAAGAGCGCGTTGACAACATTATTGGAATTGTGAAGGCTTTTGACCTCCTGAGTATTGAAAACATTGATGGATTGATAACTGACTATATGCTTAAGCCAATTTATGTCCAGGAATCACTAAAGGCAATGGAAGTTTTGCCAAAGTTACAGAACCTCCATATGGCAGTTGCGGTTGATGAATATGGAGGGGCTGTTGGTATTGTTACAGTAGAGGACATAATGGAAGAGGTTGTTGGTGAGATAGAGGGTGAACACAGAATAAAATATCTTCCAATCAAGGTGATAGGTAAAAGGACATTCCTTGTGAAAGGGAGAACAGAGATTGACCGTCTTAATGAAATGCTCGGTATTAACCTCCCGGAGGGTGAGTACGAAACACTCGCTGGTTTTTTAATTACGAAACTCGGACGACTCCCTGGAAGCGGAGAGGTTTACAAATACGGAAATCATACATTTACAATAAGAAAAGCATCTGAGAGGACGATTGAAGAGGTGCTGATTCAAATTACAAGGTAGTTTATTTATATTTTATTCTCTCTCCAGTATTTATCTCTTAACATTCTTTTAAGAATTTTGCCTGAAGGAGTTATGGGGAGTGAATCTACAAATTCCCAGTCCTTTGGTATTTTGAAGGATGCGATGTGGTTCCTTAAGTATAAGACCAATTCTTCCGGCGATGGATTTGTTCCATCCCTTTTGACAATAAAGGCCTTGAGTTTTTCTCCCCATTTTTCATCGGGGATGCCGATGACCGCAGCATATTTTACAGAAGGATGATTCAGAAGGACATTTTCAATCTCTGCAGGATAAATGTTTACTCCGCCGCTGATGACCATGTCGCTCTTCCTGTCCGTGATATAGAGGAAACCGTCTTTGTCAATCTTACCTACATCTCCGACAGTTAGGTATTTTTTATACATGGACCTTTTTGTATCTGCATACCTTTTGTAATAGCCGTTCATCAAGAAGGGGTTTTTAATATATATCTCCCCCGGCGTATTTACTGGCAACTCATTTCCCTTGTCGTCAAGGATTTTTATCCTATTATAGGGCAGGACTTTGCCGACGGATTGTGCCTTTTTATCAATGTCTTCCGGCTTTAGAATTGTGTTAATTCCCGTCTCAGTTGCTCCGTAGAATTCGTATAGAATATTACCGAATCGTTTCTTAAATTGCATCTTATGCTCTGGGTTGAGGGGCGCTGCTGCACAGATTACGGTCTTTAATGAACTTAAGTCATACTTTTTTATAACCGAATCTGGCTGGCTTAAAAGTTCAATCACCACATACGGAACAATAAATGTGCTCGTTACTTTATATTTCTCTATAATGGCGAGCATTTCCTCTACATTGAACTTTGGCATAATTATATTTGTTGCTCCCAGGACAAGTTGTAACACCATAAAGACAATCGGTGCGCTGTGATAGAGGGGACAAACAGTAAGATGCACATCCGAGTGCTTCAGCCCAAATTCATAGACAGAAGTGGTGACGAAGATCATAAATGATGTCGCTACTCTTCTCTCAGCTCCCTTTGGTTTTCCCGTTGTTCCTGATGTATAGATAATTGTCCTGGGATAATCGCCACGGGCAAAATCTATATCAGTATTTCCTTTTGAAAGTAAACTATCATAGGGAATCTCACCTTCACAGGCTTTGCCGATAACGATTTTATTTTTAAGATTAACTCCGCTGTTTAAAACCTCCTGTCTCAGGTGTTCCTGAAATATAATGCTTTGACATTCTGAGTCAGTAAGGATGTAGTTCAGTTCCTCACTTTTTAGATGCCAGTTGAGGGGTATGGAGGATAATTTCAGCATGTTCATTCCTATTGAGACCTCAGGAATCTCAAGGGCATTCTGGCTGTATAGAGCAATCCTGTCACCCTGTCTTAATCCCAGTTCATAAAGGGATGACGCAAGAGATTTTGCTCTTGAGTAAACCTCTGAATAGGTCAAACTCCTGGTATTACAGATAACAGCCACCTTGTCTGGTTCCCTCTCTGCATGGTGCCGGACTATTCCCCCAAGTCCCTCACGCCTTCTTAAAAACACTGCATTTAACAACTCCCATAGAAATGTTCCCCAGGTAAGCCCGGTCTCATTAAAAAGATAATTCATTGTTTTTAAGAGATACATAGAAAGCATTATAATATAAATAATAAAAGAATCAATTGAATGGTAGAAAAGATCTATTTAGATTTATCGCTTAAAAATCGTTTGACAAAAACTGGATGAAAGACAGGATTAAATAGTCGGTATTAAGGAAATTTTTTGATTGTTTGGTAAGTTTGGTTTAGAATAAAATCATTTAAAAAAGAAAGATGGCAAGATGCTCATGGTTGAGATAAAGGCAGAGCCTTTTAGAGACGAGGTAAAGGAGAAGGCAATAAAAGAGATAGAGGGTTTAAATCCTGATAGGTTAGAATATGAAATCTTAATCACTGATGAAGATGAGATAGGTTTTGAAAACATAAATAAAGTTAGAGAGGCAATTTATGAGTATAAGGAAAAACGCAATTCAGGAGGCAATTGATTTTGGAATTGATGTTACTTTGTTATATAAAAGTATAAAATTGTCTCCTACTGAACGGCTGGAAATACATAGACAAATGTTGGAACTCTTGGAAGAATCCAGAAAAAACCTTCAGAGAATTGGTAGGCCATATTATTGTAAGGGGAAGATTGTATCATGATAATGGATATTAAAAAGATACTTCACCAATTAAAATCATTTAATGTAAAGTTTGTAATAATTGGCGGTCAAGCAGTAATTATGCAAGGTGCGGTGCATTTGACCGAAGATGTTGATATATGTTATGCCCGTGATAAGGAGAATTTAGAAAATATTGTTAAAGCGATTTCTCCTTTTCATCCGACTTTAAGAGGAGCGGATAAAAATTTGCCTTTTGTGTTTGATGCCAAAACCTTAAAGAGGGGACTAAATTTTACACTTTCTACCGATATAGGAGATATAGATATATTAGGTGAAGTTACCGGAATTGGAACTTATGATGAAGTTATTAAATCTTCCGAGACTTTAGAAATTTATGGGATGCCTTGTCAGGTTTTAACATTAGAGGGGTTGCTAAAATCTAAAAAAGCCATGAAACGAAAAAAGGATGTAGCAGTGATAAAAGAACTTGAAGCACTCCTGGAAATTCGAAAACAACAGGAGAAAAAAAGAGATAAGAGAAAATAAACTTCACCCCGTGAGATATGTTTATATTTTATTAAGTGGAAAAGATAATCAATTCTATGTAGGTTATACAGAAAACTTTAAGAGGAGAATAACAGAACATTATGGTGGAAAAATTATGTCTACAAGAAAATAGAAAACCCTTGAAATTAGTTCATTATGATGTTTGTTTAAATCAACAAGATGCAACCGATAGAGAAAAATATCTTTAAACTGCATGGGGTAAATAATTTTCAAGAGGAGTATGAAAAGATTTGAGGAGTAGGAGGTGATACCTTAAAAAATCCTTTTTCCCTCCATTTTCCTGAACCTTATTTACGGATTACGGGCTCAGTTAACTGCATTGACTTTTTTGCATAATCGTATTAAAATAATATTTTATGTTTATTCCTGAACTCGCAGAACTCATAAAATCAAAGAGGGGAATAGATATCTCCTTTTATAAAGAGAACTTTCTTGAGCGTCGTCTCTCGTTGCATCTTAATTCTCTGAATATTTTCAACCTTGCTGAATATCTGGAGTTAATAAAAAAAAATGATGCAGAACTGGATAAACTGATTCACCTGCTTACAATCCATGTAACACAATTTTTCAGGAATCCGGAATTGTTCAGTGAACTGAAGAATAAGGTTCTGCCTGAACTTTTTAAGAGGGGTTTAAAAACTCTGTATTTTCTCAGCGCCGGCTGTTCATCCGGTGAGGAGCCATATTCCCTTGCAATGCTATTGTTGGAGGAGTTTTCAGATTTTTTACCAGGTATTGTAAAGATATATGGAGTCGATATCTCTGACGATGTTTTGCAGAAGGCGCAGGAGGGTATTTATCCTGAGGCAGTCCTGCGGAAAGTCCCGAAGGTCTATCGTCGCAAATATTTTGCAGAGGCTGGAGAGGATAAATTCCAAATTATTGAGAAAGTTAGAGAACTGGTTGAATTCAGGAGATTAAATTTAATAGAGGAAGAGATGGAGAGGAAGATGGACCTTGTGCTCTGCAGAAATCTCCTGATATACCTTAAGAGGGAATCTCAGATTTTATTGATTGAAAGATTAAAAAAAACCCTTAACCCGGGAGGATATTTAATTTTAGGCAAAACAGAGGGTATATATACTTTTATGAATATAAGAGAATTCCATGTTTTAAACCAGAGTAAGAGAATCTATGTTCTAAAGGGGGGAATTTATGCCTGAAACAAAGAGAAGAGTTGACTTTGGCTATAAGATTTTACTGGGATTTCTTATAGTTATAATAACCGGTATTATAGTCCCGCATATAGTCCGGATATTTAAACTCGGAGAGATTCCTGAGATGCTTACAAGCATCTTCGGCGCACTTTTCGTTGGTGGATTTATATCATTATATCTCTCCAAAAGTTTTACCAGGGACATTAAACTCATCTCCTCTGCTGCGGAGCAAATCAGCAACGGTGACCTTACAAAGGAAGTTGGCATAATAGAGAAGAAGTATGTTGATGAGATGGTTGATTTTGCTGAGAGTTTAGAAAAGATGCGGTACAATCTGAGAGTTCTTGTTAACAGAATTAAAGATACAGCCCTCAGGGTCTCAGGTGCATCCAGTGCGCTTTCAAATACTGTCCAGGGTATTACCTCATCAGTTAATGAGGTGGCAAAGACAATTGAACAGATTGCAAAGGGCGCTTCACAGCAGGCAGAGCTCGTTGAGAGGTCATCAAAAATTATAAGGGAGAGTTCTAATTCACTCAAGGATAATGCAAAGAAGGCAGCAAATGCTACTGAATCAGGCACAGCAACGCTCAATATCACACGGGATGGTGAAAACACAGTAAAACTTGCTGTAGAGCGAATGATAAGTGTCTTTGAACTTGTGCAGAGAAGCGGGAACGATGTCCTTTCCTTTAGCGAAAAATTTGGTGAAATTAAAAAAATTGTAGAATTGATAACAAGCATAGCGCAGAAGACAAATATACTTGCAATCAATGCAGCAATTGAAGCAGCGCGAGCCGGTGAACATGGTAAGGGTTTTGTCGTTGTTGCTGATGAAGTCAGGCGGTTGGCAGATGCTTCCCAGAAGGCAGGCGAGCAAATATCTAATATAGTTAATGAAATTGATGAGGGCAGTAAATTAACATCATCTGCCATTAAAGAGTCACTAAAAAATATGGAGCAGGCCCGGACATTTCTTGAATCCATATTGAAGACATTCAATACTATCAGGTCTCACGTTGAGGGTGTAGCCCAGATGACCAGAGCGGTCTCTGAAAGTTCCTTAAGCCAGGTTACAAAATCAGAGGAACTCGTCAGTGCAATAGATGACATTCTAAAGGTAGCAGAAGAAAATGCTGCTGCAACGGAAGAGGTATCTGCGGCCACCCAGGAACAGACCGCATCTATGTCAGAACTGAGCAGTGCTGCGGAGAACCTGAAACAGGTATCAGATGAATTGAAGAATCTTGTGGAGAAATTTCGTCTGGAACAGTGATGAAAGCGGAAAAGTATCTCGTATTTAACGTTGAGAAGAATTTATTTGGACTCCCCTATTCAGAAGTGCTGGAAGTCGGTACAATAGAAAACAGGGCAAGGATCCCACTGGCTCCGAATATTATGCCAGAGGTATTTAATAATCATGGAATGATAATCCCACTTTTGGATTTACCTTTACTTTTAGGATTCCCTGATGCGGATAGAAGCAACTTTTTGCTTATCAGGGGAGAAGAATATAATGTTTCCTTAGCAACTGGTCCGGTGGTTGGGATTGAGGAAAGCAATGAGATTCTAAGGGGTGAAGTTCCAGAATATGTAAAGCGCATAATAAAGATTTTTGACAGGCGCGTCTATATTATTGATACAGAAAAGGTCTTTAATAGAATAAAAAAAGAATTCAAGGAGGAATAAATGTCAAAGAGAGTTCTTATCGTTGACGATGCAATTTTTATGAGGAATATAATCAAGGATATATTGAACGAAGGAGGATATATTGTAGTTGGTGAAGCCGGCAATGGGGAAGAGGCGGTAGAGAAAAGCAAAGCATTGAACCCCGATATAATTACTATGGATATTGTGATGCCTGTGATGAACGGAATAGATGCAGTCCGTGAAATTAGAAGATTTAACAAGAACATAAAGATTGTCATGTGCAGTGCCCTTGGTCAGGAGTCGCTTGTAATGGAGGCAATTGATGCAGGAGCGAGTGACTTCATCACCAAACCCTTTAAAAAAGATAAGGTTATAGAGACACTGAGGAAGTTGAATTCAGGGTAGTTCATGGATATTGACCTCAAAAAATACATAGATTTGTTTTTTCAGGAGAGCCGGGAATACCTTGAATTGTTTTTTTCTCATCTCTCAAAGATGTCAGGGGCTCATTTCGATGCAGAGGCAATAAACGAACTTTTCAGGGCTGCCCATTCCATCAAAGGAATGGCTGCATCAGTTGAGTTTGATGATATCGTTCGCCTATCACATGCCCTGGAGAACCTTTTTGATAGATTAAAAAAAATTGGGAAAGCGCCCAGTAAGAGGGATATATCACAGATTTATGAGTATGTTAGAGCCCTTGAGTCCCTGATTGAGAAGTATCAAGGGAAGGATACGGAGGCAATAGACCTTGATTCACTGATAAAGAAGATTGAGTCGCAGAGTGCGGAGATAGATAAAGGGCAGATGGCAGGGGATAGAAAAGAGAAAAAAGAAGATAGAGGAGAAAAAAGAGCAAACAGGGAAAAGATAAATATTGAAGTAGTTATTGACACATCAGTTGAGTCACCATCAATACGGGCATATATGGCTCTCAGGAAACTCAAGGAATTTGGTGAAGTCCTGTCATCTTCTCCTTCTGTATCAGAACTTAGAAATGGAAAATTTGACGGCAATTTAAATATTATGTTTTTACCCGCTGGAGATATAAATAAAATAAAAGAGGAAGTATTAAGGGTTAACGGTGTAATGGACATAAAAACTTTTAAGGTTGAAGATAAACCTATAGAACCAAAAAGAAAAAGAGAAGAGCGAATAAAGGTTAAAACTGGAATTCTTGATACATTGCTCTCTCTTACAGGGGAATTGATTGTAGCGGAAGCCAGGCTTTTTGATTCGTTAAAGAAAAATCTTACTCAACAGGACGAAATATACTTTGAAAACCTTTCCCTTTTAATCGCAAGAGTGAAGGAAACTGTCCTCTCTGCGCGTCTTTTGCCTTTAAGTTTTTTAACTGACCGTCTGCCGAGGGTTGTCCTTGAATCAGCACAAAAAACCGGGAAAGAGGTGGAACTTATTGTTAAAGGTGAAGATATAGAGATAGACCGGCTTGTGCTTGATTCACTCCACGATCCGCTCACCCATATTATCAGGAATAGCGTTGACCATGGTATTGAATCACCTGAAGAGCGAGAAAAAAAGGGAAAAATTAGAACCGGCAGGATAGAGATTAATGCAAGGAGGACCGGAGAATATGTTGAGGTCAGTATTATTGATGACGGAAGGGGAATGGATGGAGAGGCATTAAAACAGAAGGCATTATCAATGGGACTCGTCACCGAAGAAAGGGCAGCTCAGATGAGTTATAACGAAGCCCTCTACCTGTCTTGCCTCCCAGGGCTCTCAACTCGTTCAGATGTTACAGCAACATCCGGGAGGGGGGTTGGACTTGATGTTGTGAAGAGTATTGTAGAAGCCCATGGAGGAACTCTCTTTATATCAAGCACCCCCGGCACAGGGACAGAAATTTCGTTAAGATTGCCGCTTAACATAAGCATAATCAGGACATTGATTTTAAAGACAGGGGACGAGGAGATTGGAATACCGCTATCAAGGGTTGAAAGGGTAATGGAAATCAGCAACGACTTCTATGCACAGGATTACAACCTCTATGAATTAAACGGTGAGATGATAAAAATCATCTCTGCGAGAAGATTTTTTGGTATGGAAATATCAATCCCCGGTGTCGGTATTCTGGTCAATGCACCAGAGAGGACCTTTATACTGGGATTTGATGTTCTGGTGGATATTGAGGACCTTTATGTAATGCCAGTTCCAAGGCCATTGGGTTGTATTAAGGGAATAAGCGGTGTATCAATTCTCGGCAGCGGAAAGCCAATCTTTATACTTGACCCCTACTATATGGGAGGAGACTTATTTCATGAATTACATTGAATTTAATTCTCTCCGGCTTGATGCTTTAAAAGAGATTTTTAACATAGGTGCAGGAAATGCAGCAGATACTTTATCAATAATGAGCGGGAACAGGGTTATGATTTCAGTCCCTGAGATACATATATGTAAGATTCCCGAAATCAGCCGGTATATCGGTGAGATGGAGCGGGAAATGATCGGGATTTGCCATAATGTTTATGGAGGAATTAAGGGAAAAATTCTTCTCCTTATTTCAAGACACAGTGGAGAGCAACTCGCAAAATCACTGGTTCATGAATATAAGGTAAATGAATCAGCCAATGATATTTTTGAGAATGCCCTCAAGGAATTATCAAACATTATAATAGGTGCCTTTCTCAATGCCTTCTCATCAATGGTAAGGGGTAAAATCATTCATTCAATTCCTTATTTTGCAATTGACATGACAGGTGCTCTTGTAGATAGCACAATCGCTCTATTTGCTGAAAAAGATGATTTAATAATGGTATTGAAGAGCATCATGACAGGAAGCGCAGGAATATTTGAGATATATTTTTTATTCTTCCCCCAGCCTGATTCATTGGGTAAGATTCTGGAAGACGTTACATAATGAGGCATATTGTTGAAATAGCAGAAGTAAAGATTGCAAAGGCGCCGGATATAATTGTGTGCATTGGCCTTGGGTCCTGCCTTGCAGTTGTATTATACGACCAGAAGAGAAAAATTGGAGGGATGGCCCATGCACTTCTTCCGGTTAGTAATGGACTTTCAGCAAACCCAAAGAAATTTGTGGATAAATCCATAACACATCTGTTAGAATTAATGGAGTTACAAGGTGCAAAAAGAGAGGATATTATTGCAAAATTAGTGGGCGGTGCCAGCATATTTCAGGAATTGAATGAAACTCAGAGTATAGGTGAAAAAAATATAATATCAGGCAGGGAGATCCTTGCAAAGATTGGTATTAAAGTGATTGGAGAGGATGTGGGCGGCGGTCGAGGCAGGAGCATTGAATTTTATACCTCAACCGGTGAGGTTATTGTTAAGGTTGGACAGAGGGTGAAGTGTATAATTTAAGGAAAAGATAAATTGGACAAAAAAAGATTACAAAAAATATTATCTGATGTAAAAGGAGGAAGATTATCTACTGATGAGGCGATGAAGGAGCTTGTTGATTTTCCCTATAGCGAGATGGGATTTGCAGTGATTGACACTCACAGGGCAATCAGACATGGAGTTCCTGAAGTTGTCATGGCTCAGGGAAAAGCAGTTGAACACCTCATCGCTATATTGAGGAAGATGAAGAAATTACATCAGAATGTCCTTATTACACGGCTTGATGATGAGAAATTTAGAAGAATTAAAAAGAGCATACAGGGATTAAAATATAATGCCATTGCAAGAACTGCTAAGATGCTCTCCAGAGAGATTAAGGTAGATTCAAAAAAGTATATCTCTATTGTGACTGCAGGAACAAGCGATATACCTGTGGCTGAGGAGGCAGCAGAGACCGCGGCTTTTATGGGGACAAGGGTTGAGCGATATTACGATATTGGAGTTGCAGGAATTCACCGGCTTTTTGGCAAACTTAAAGAAATAAGGGGCGCAAGTGCAATAGTTGTTGTGGCAGGAATGGAGGGCGCACTGCCTAGTGTTATCGGTGGACTTGTCTCCAGACCGGTTATCGCTGTGCCAACGAGCACCGGTTATGGTGCAAGTTTAGGAGGCATAGCTGCTCTATTAGGTATATTGAATTCCTGCGCTCCGAATGTAGTTGTTGTGAACATTGATAATGGTTTTGGCGCTGGCTATGTTGCTTCATTAATCAATAGAGAGTGATGTGAAGGTCCTTTATTTTGATTGTTTCTCAGGCATCAGTGGCAATATGGTTCTTGGTGCCTTGATTGATGCTGGCTTCAGTGAAAGGGAACTTAAGAGAATTATCAAAGGGATAAAAATCAGGAATTATTCAATAGAAGTTAGAAGAGTAATGAAGCATGGAATCAGTGCAATACATTTTGGGGTAGTTACAGATCACAACTCAAAAAAGCATGTTCCTGTGAGTGAAATAGTTAAACTTTTAAAAGGGAGTAGTTTAAAGAAGGAGATAAAGGAAAGGGCATTAGATGTTTTTGACAACCTTGCCTCTGCAGAGGCAAGGATTCATGGTTGTCCAAAGAGCCAGGTTGAGTTTCATGAGGTGGGGGCAATTGATGCAATAATTGACATTGTGGGCTCTATTGCGGGATTTGATTATCTTGGGATAGAGAGATTTATCTCCTCAAAGTTGCCCCTCAGTAGAGGAAGTGTTGAGATGAGTCACGGCAGGATCCCACTGCCAGCACCAGCAGTAGTTGAATTATTAAAGGATGTACCGGTCACAGGGATTGACTACAACGGAGAACTTGTTACACCTACTGGAGCAGCAATCCTGAAGACCCTCTGTTTCCGCTTTGGTCATATTTCTGATATGACTATTGAGAGAGTGGGCTACGGCGCTGGCAACTACGAGGACACACCCCTGCCGGATGTATTGCGGATCATAATTGGGAAATATGATTTCTTATCGGAGGGGTCTGTGTGGGTCCTTGAGGCAAATATTGATGACATGAATCCACAGTTGTTTGAAAATGTTATTGATGAATTGTTGAGGAAGGGTGCCCTTGATGTATTCATAACACAGATTATAATGAAAAAGGGGAGGCCAGGATTCTTATTGACTGTCCTTGTGGAGGGAACTAAAAAGGGGATTATAGAGGAGAGTATATTTAGAAATACAACCACCATTGGCATAAGGGCTTATTCGGTTGAGAGGAGTGTTCTTGAAAGAAGAATCATTACAAAAAGGGTTAAAGGTATTGACATTCGTTTTAAACTTTCCTATCTGAATGGTAAAATTATAAATGAGACGCCAGAATACGAAGATGTTAAGAAACTTGCGAGAGAGAAAAATCTTACATTAAAGGACACCTATCGTTTTATTTCAGAGGTAAAATGAAAGAACTGAATGATAGAGAGAAAAAGGTTGATATCTTAAATGTAGTGGCTGAACTTACAAGGGAGATAAGCATTACTGACTCCCTTGAAAAGATGATAAATACATTTACGACAAGGTTTAGCGAGGTCTTTCCTTTTAAACATATAATAATATGGTTGTTTAATGATGAATTAAGTAATCTTACGCAGGCATACAGCACCATACCGGGGGATAGAACATTGTCACTGGATGATGACAACATTGTTGTATCTGCAGTAAAGGAGAACAGGGTAATTTACATCCCGGATTTTTCAAAGGATAAAAGATTTACCCCGTTTATGGAGGGATGTCTGAGCGGTATTGTGATTCCTCTCTCATCCTTTGGGAAGGTTAGAGGTGCAATTCACATAGAGAGCCATATAAGAGGATATTTTACTGAGAATATAATACTGTATCTAAATGTCCTCGCAAATCAACTTGCTGTTTTGCTGAGAAATTATCATCTCTTCAATCAGGTCCAGTCATTAAAAAATTATCTTGATACCCTCATTGAGAAGGTGAATGCAATAATGTTTGTAATGGACTCTGTAGGCAGAATTAAGAGAGTGAATGAAGCGGCGGAAAAATACACAGAATACAGCAGGGAAGAACTGTATGGGACCCTGGGAGTTAATCTAATTACACCACCTGAAAAGCGGCGGGGTATTATGGCTATTATTCCATTACTGAGGAAGGGCGAATTTATTTCCGGAGTTGATATAGAAATCACAACAAAAAGCGGCGCACGTAAATTCGCGCTCTTTAACTTTGGCGGAATTCTTGAGAGTGCCGGAAGATTGAAGGAAATCATTGCAATAGGACAGGATATAACAAAGGTAAAGGAAACAGAGATGCAACTCATGCAGGCAGAAAAACTTGCCCTCATCGGCCAGATTGCCTCAAGCATCATACATGAAATAAGCAATCCTCTCGCACTGGTTTCATCCTATGCAGAGGTGATGTGCATGAAAGCAGAGTCAGAAGGTCGCAGAGACGATGTGAACAAACTAAAAGTAATACTTGAGAATACTGACCGCCTGACAAAATTAGCCCAGAATCTTATGAATTTTGTTCGGCCCGCAGGACATGAATTAATCAAAATTAATCTTAATGAGGCAATTGAAGAGGCAATAAGATGGGTTGAGCCGATGTTAAGGAAGGGTAATATTCATATTGTGAAGGAATTAGGAGCGAACCTTCCCACGGTAAAAGGAAACAAGACCGAGATTCAGCAGGTCTTTCTGAACCTCATGTCAAATGCAATTCATGCCATGGAGAAAAAAATAGGAAAGATTACGATTACTACAGAGCTGGCAAATAATGGCTATGTCGCAATGGTCATTACAGACGAAGGGGTAGGAATCAAAGGGAAGGATTTAAAAAGAATCTTTGAGCCCTTTTTTACAACAAAGCCAGCAGGCAAAGGCACAGGGCTTGGGCTCTCAATTGTTCGGCGGATTGTAGAGAGGCACAACGCAAGGATTGCGGTAAAGAGCAGGTTCGGTGCAGGAACAAGCGTCAGGATTCTTCTGCCGCGTGCAGAGGAGGGAGGTGGTAGATGAAATTCTTATTAAAGACAACGATTATTGTCCTGTGTATATTGATGCTCGGCTACATATTTTATTTTAAGAAGGATTACTTAAAGAACATAGGGGAAAGGGTGGAGAGATGGGTGGTCAATAAGATTCATTCGCTCAGCGGAACAGGTAATGGAAAAGAGGCTGAGTCGGCGGCAGAGAAATTGATTAATAAAAAGAAGATAGAAGAGGATATTTCAGAAAGAGACAGGAAACAACTTGAAAGAATCATAGAAGAGAAAGGTAATTGAATTGTATTAAACAATATGATAAAATGTTTTATAAGTTAAATAAAAGGAGGTGATTAGAGTGAAGTTAAGCGCGAAGGGACTAGGGTTGTCGCTGGGAATATTATGGGGATTATCTGTCTTTCTTGCTACTTTGTGGATAATATGGAGAGGCGGCGGGGCAACGCTTCAGAAACTTTCCCAATTTTATCTTGGTTATTCTGTAACGCTCGGTGGAGCAATCGTTGGACTTATATGGGGTTTTGTTGATGGCTTGATTGTAGGTGCCCTAATTGCAGTGCTTTACAACGCCTTTGTTGGAAAGGAAGGGTAGATGGTTCGCGAGAATGTATTTATTCATCCTTCCGCAGTGCTCATTGGCGATGTTCAGATTGGCGGATGCTCAAGTATCTGGCCGGGGGCGGTTCTCCGTGCAGATTTCAATAGCATTATCATCGGGGAGTACACAAGCATCCAGGACAATTCTGTTCTTCATCCCACGCCTGTAAATCAGGTTGTGGTGGGTAATTATGTGACCGTAGGTCACGGTACTGTGCTACATGGGTGCAGAATTGAGGATTGTGTGCTAATTGGAATGAATTCCACAGTTCTTGATGGTGCAGTCGTTGGAAGTGGCGCTGTAATTGGTGCAAATGCCCTTGTGCGCGAGAACACTGTAGTTCCAAAAAACTCCCTTGTAGTTGGTGTTCCAGGGAGAATAATAGAGAATAAGGGAAATCCGGAATTCAACAAAGAGAATGCCTTACTCTATTTTGAACTGGCTAAGAAGTACTTAAGAGGAGAACAGAAAATGACCATGGAAGAATTTATTTCTGCAATGCAGAGTTATCGAGCCCAAAAGTAGATTTTGTAGGTGGACTAAAAATCCTGTGAAGGAGATGGAAAATTGTCTTGAAGATGGAGCGAAAAAGGAAGGCTGAGAGCTCGTAAATGATACCAATTAAGATTCCAATAATTTCCAGGACCTTCATACCTGTAAATTTATTATGCAAAATCTATGCCATAGTTGCCTTTTTATGTATCTCCTTATTTTTAAAGGACTTTTTATTACAATATATATATTGGTTGGATAATATGATGTGTGACTTTTAGATCACACCTATACAATTTTTGTCACAGGAGACGACATGAAAGCAAGAGATTTAAGTATCCTTTCCCTTATTTTTCTATTAGGAATACCCGGGTGTAAGATTCCAGTATCAGGTAGAGGGAGCGGTGAACTTGTTGAGGTGACTGTTAAGGGAATAACCGTTGATATAGAATCAAATTCACCAATGGTGGTTCTTGAAGACAAAAAGGAAAAGAAAATGATGCCAATCTGGATTGGTCTGAGTGAGGCAAGGGCAATTGCTACCGAACTGGAAGGTATTACTTTGCCGAGACCAATGACGCACGATCTGATGAAGAGTATAATCTCCGGGCTGAATGCCTCCCTTGAAAAGGTGATTGTAAGCGATCTAAAAAACAATACCTTTTACGCGGTAGTGGTAATAAAACTAAAAAGAAAGCACCTTCAGTTTGATGCGAGACCAAGTGATGCTATTGCACTTGCTTTAAGATTCAGTGTGCCAATTTATGTAGAGAAGGATGTTTTTGAAAAAGCCCGGGTATTTGAGATTCCTTCGGAAGTGCCAGCGGGATGGCAGGATGTGATTATGGGATTCTCAGCCCAGGATTTGACCAAGGAGATTTCTGATGCAATGGGATTAGGAGAGGATATTTCTGGCGTTATTGTTTCGGATGTACGACCAGGGAGCACTTCAGAGAGGGATGGGCTTAAGAGGGGCGATATTATTGTCAAAGCAAATGACAGGCCGATTGGTTCATTAAAGGACCTGATAGAAGTAATTAACCAGTCAGAGGGCAGGCCAATGAATGTCCGGATACTGCGGGATGGGAGAGAACTTGATCTAATGCTACATTCCGGGGAAGGTGAGTGAGTCCGTGTGAAGATTTATACGCTGGATCTAAATTTTTCAATGCAGAATGTAATTGCTTCTTATCTTATTGATACCGGTGACGAGCCGGTCTTGATTGAGACAGGTCCGGATTCCGTTTTTCAAGAACTTGTGACAAACTTAGAAAGACACGGTCTTGCCACACAAGACATTAAAAAGGTCTTCTTGAGCCACATACATCTTGATCACGGGGGCTCTGCCTGGCGGTTTGCCCGGGAGGGGGCAACAATCTACGTTCATCCCTTTGGCGTGAAGCATCTTATTGACCCTTCAAGATTGCTTACATCAGCGAGAATGATTTATAAGGACGAAATGGATAAACTCTGGGGAAGGGTTGAGCCGGTTCCACAGGATAAGGTAATTCCAGCGGAGAATAATATGATTCTTAAGATTGGAGACACAGAAATCAGGGTCTTTGAGGCGAAAGGTCATGCCTCACACCATAACATTTTCATGGTTGAGGACGCGCTCTTTACCGGGGATGCTGGCGGAATCAAAATTAAGGATGGACCGGTCATTCCACCTACCCCTCCCCCTGACATAAACATTGAGGAATGGCAGAACTCAATAAGGTTTATGCGTGAGTTGCACCCTAAAAGGTTATACCCAACCCACTTTGGTGGACATAATGATGTTGTGGATTATTTTAATGAGGTTGAGTGGCGACTTAAGGACTTTTCTGAGTGGGCGTTGAAGATGGTTAGAAGCGAGAGGAATGATGAGGAGATAGTGAAGGAGTACGATAGAATGATAAGAATTATCCTTGGGGAGGGAGGTGCATCAGTAGAACTTATAAGGGCTTATGAAGTTGCAGACCCCTTCTGGATGAATGCAGAGGGGCTCATTAGATACTGGCGGAAGAAAGGGTAATAAAAATAAAGCGCACCAGAGAGGCCATTGACTTGTTATGATTGAATGAAAAGGTCTGGGCTTTGTTTGTAACTGGGGCATTATTCTACTTACATGAATCGGAAGAATATCTTATGCCTCTCTGTGCGGTTAAGATGCTATACCAGATGAGGGAGTAATGAAATTATAACCGAACGTGCTCCTTGTACATACATCTGTCCATCACAACGAGTAACCCCGCCTCCTCAGCCCTTCTCGCTGCATCCTCGTTTACAATTCCCTCCTGCATCCAGATTGCCTTTGCGCCAATTCGTATTGCTTCATCCACTACCGGAGGCACATCCTCAGATCTTCTGAATATATCAACGACCTCAACCTTCTCTGGAATTGAGGAGAGGTTGGGATAGCACTTTTCGCCTAATATCTCTGGTACATTGGGATTAACCGGGATAATCCTGTAACCCTTGCTCTTGAGGTAACTTGCAACCCTGTAACTTGGACGGTCTGTCTTTGGAGAGAGTCCGACCACTGCAATTGTTTTGAATTCCTGGAGAATTCTTCTTACCTTATCCATAAATGTAAAACCTCCTTATTATCAATATATATTTTGTATTACATTATTTAAATCAATCATAAAATTGTATAACAGTCAAAATACCTTTATAGTGAGGTATTTTTTTGGATTTTCCTTGATATCCTTTATAAGTTCTTTTAATGATGTTGTTGTCTCTTCAAGGTCTTTGTAGAGTTTTTCATCATTGGCAAGGCGTCCAAGGGTGCCATCACCTTTGTCTAATTTCTCCACAAAGGAATTCATCCTATCACTTGCTTTGTTTAATCGCTCATAAAGTGCAGGGTCTTTCAGAAGTTTTCCAATAAAGCCCCGCTCAGAATTTATATCTGCAACTACACTGTTCAGATTCTTTGCGGCGTTCTTCAGATTATTATAAATCTCCTCGTCTGATATTAACTTCCCGAGCGTGCCTTTGCCTGATTCAATTTTACTGACAACTGTCTCAGTTTTATGGCTGATTTTATTCAATTCCACTGTGATTGCATTAATTCGCTCTGAAAGGTCTGAGAGTTTAGAGATGGCAGAGGAGAGTTTCTCTAGAACTGTTGCAAAATCCGTAAATTCTCCTGATGGTAGTGTTCCGCCCGGCTCAATATGTTTTTTATCCTTACTTCCCACAGTGATATAGATAATCTTGTCACCTAAGAGCCCCTTTGAGGTAATTATTGCAACGGAGTCCTCTCTGATCAGTTCCATGACGCTTCTGTTGATTGAAAGGAGGACCTCAATCCTGCCGCCCTCGGAAAGTTCTATAAATTTTATCTTTTTCACATTTCCTACCTCAACCCCCGCAAGCCAGACAGGAGCACCTACAGTAAGTCCTTCAACCCTGGAAAGTATGGTCTTGAGTGTATATTTTCTTGTAAAGATGTTCGTCTTCTGCCCCAGCACTACAATAACAATTGTCAGAATCAAGACACTTACTGTAACGAGTATTCCAACCCTTAATTCTGCCCATGTAACATACCTGCTCCTCATGGCTCCTCCTCAGAAAGATATTCATTTATATAATTATTGTTTGTTTTGCGAATCTCATTCTTAGGACCATCAAAAATCTTCCTTCCATCATGAATCATTATGATTCTCCGGGTGAGAAGAAAGGAGAAATAGATGTCATGGGTTACAACAATTGTGGTCATTTTCTTCTCGCTTTCAAGTTCCAGAATATGTTTTGCCACCATCCTTGCGGTGATCGGGTCAAGTCCTGTGGTGGGCTCATCATAAAGCATAATCCTGGGGTCGCCAGCCAGAGCCCTTGCAATTGCGACCCTTTTTTTCATTCCCCCGCTCAGTTGGGCGGGCATTAAATCAACGGTCTCTTCAAGTCCAACAAATCTTAATTTTTCAAGGACTAACTCCCTTATTTTCTGTTTGTCAAGTTTTCCCTCCTCATAAAGCAGATAGCCCACATTCTCTGCTACAGTGAGGGAATCAAATAGAGCCCCGGCCTGAAATACAAGCCCTATAGAACGACGAATTTCATTCAATGACTCCTCTCCCATAGCAGTAATATCAGCCCCGAGCACCTTTATTTTCCCTGAATTTGGCTTTATGAGCCCTGTAATCAGTTTGAGTATTGTGCTCTTGCCGGAGCCGCTGGGACCGAGTATTGAAATGCTTTCACCATCACTAATCTTAAAACTTACATCCCTGAGTATCTCTGTTCTATCGTAGGAAAAAGAGACGTTTTCAAATTCAATTACTGTTTCATCCCGAATATTTTTAAAGTCCCTGTCCATTATGCTAAAAAACGCTCAAGTAGATCTTTGTCAATAAAAAGTCAGCAAATAGTATCAATATGGAGGATGTGACAACAGAGAGGGTTGTTGAAGTGCCTACGCCCTCTGTCCCCCCGGTTGTGGTGAATCCACGGTGTGATGCCACAATTGTTATTATAAAACCAAAAAAGAAGGGCTTACTCAGTCCAGAGAGTATATCATTGTATTTCAATGCCTCAAATACAGACGACCAGTAAAATGCAGTGCTGAAACCAGCAGTGGATATGGCGATGAAATATCCCCCAAGGATGCCCGTAAAATCACCAATTATAGTAAGCACTGGAAGCATCAGCACGCCGGCAATTACCCGCGGAACAACGAGCTTTTTGACCGGGTCAGTTCCGAGTGCACGGATTGCATCTAATTGTTCGCTTACATTCATTGAGCCAAGCTCTGCTGCAATGCCAGCAGAGACCCTTCCTGCAACCATGAGGGCGGTGAGGACCGGACCAAGTTCTCGCACAATTGAGAGCGCTACAAGCTTTCCAGTAAGCGTTTTTACACCAAACCATTCAAGGTTGTATGCGGACTGCAGGGCAAGGACAAGGCCAGTGAAGAGTCCCGTTAGAATAACTATCGGCAGGGACATAACACCAATCCTGTCCATCTGTGTAAAGGTGTCATGCCAGTAGATTTGTCCCCTTACAATGTTTGATAATGTTTTCCCTGTCAATAAAGTTGCGTCCTGGATGTCCTTGAGGATTCCCATAATTCTGAGCAATGTGTTTTCATAGACGCCCAGATAGATTCTAATGATCCCGGTAATTTTCCTTATAAAATTCATTTGAGGAGGCATAACGCAGTATTTTATCACCAATTTCATTAAATGTAAATAATTGTCCTCAGGGTGATGTTTCTATTTTGAAATGTCCCATAAGAAGAGTTGATGTAAATTATCCTTCTTATGAGATCTGAAGCGCTGAAGCGCTGAAGGTATCCAATGAGAAGCAAATGGTAAAAAAGGCATTTGCTTTCGCCAAATTATCCCCACTTTTATTTTATCTCCCCTCCCTTTTTCTAATCTCCCCTCCACTTTTCTAATCTCCCCTCCCTTGATGGGGGATACAGGGGAGGGTGAGGGTAGAGTCATTTGCGCAGGCTAAAGCCAGCGACTACCTGATAAATACCAAATATGTGACATTTTTAAGTGGTAATAACACAATTGTCCTCAGGGTATGACAGTTGTTTGAGTATAAGTGTTATAGCAATAACGCGGACTCCTTACCTCCCAGTAAGACCAAGACCTTCCCTGCACACTCCATTGCGTTACTCATGGGCACTTCCAGGTGCAATGCTTCGCGGCAACTTGATCCTTGCAGGTCACTCCCCATATCTCTATAGTGCAAATAGCCGGTTAATAACACCCATCCTGTATCCCCTATTAAGGGAGTGGAGAGATTGCACTGCGAGAACCGATAACGGATTGTGGATATTGCTGAGATATCCTCAGAGGTGCTATTTGTATTCTATCGTTCAAAAAAATGTTGACAAAAATAAAAAATGTAATACAATATTATTAACGATTAAGGAGGTGTAATATGGAAGTTACAGTATCACCAAAGTTTCAGGTAGTAATACCAAGGGAGGTGAGGAAACAATTAGGGGTGATGAAGGGACAGAAATTGCAGGTGATTGTCAGAAATGGTATTATAACCCTTATACCTGAGAGGTCATTGAAGGACCTGAGGGGGCTTCTTATGGGGATGGACCTTAAAGGGATCAGAGAAGAGGGGAGGATGTAAAGGAGGTGCTCTATGGTTCTCGTTGATTCAAATGGATGGATTGAGTATTTCAGGAATGGAGTTCTTGCAGACAGGTTTGAGAAGTATCTTATAGATCTGAACAAGGTGGTTATTCCCTCTGTGCTGATTTTTGAGGTTTATAAAAAGGTAAAGAGGGAAAGAAGTGAAGAGCAGGCGCTCCAGATAGTGGGTCAAATGCTTAAAGCAAGGGTTGTGAATCTTGATGCTGATTTGATGCTGAACGCAGGAGATATCAGTATAAAATATTCATTGCCCATGGTTGATGCTATTATATATGCAACTGCAATGAGGGAAAAATGCCCTGTTGTCACATCAGACCCGCATCTTGAAAAACTTGAGAATGTAATCTATATTAATCCGGAAAGATACAGGCACCAGCCGGGTGTAGGATAGAAGAGAAATAAAGAGGGATGCAGCGCTATTTGCTGAATCCTTCGGATGAAATATGACAGAGAATGTAGAAAGGGATCCACTCTTTGCTGAGGTTGCAGTAGTACTTCCTGTCCGGGGGACATTTGCCTATTCAGTGCCAGAGCATCTCAGAGGAATAAACCTTGTGGGTAGTGTCGTTCTTGTTCCCTTCAGTAACAGGAAGGTGAGCGGTATTGTGCTCAGGATAATGGATAAACTTGAGGCGAACGTAAGCCCTGAGGAAGTCAAATCCATAGAAGAGCCGGTGCCCGGTATGTTCTCCCTTAATGAAGATATGCTCAGATTTATCCAGTCAGCATCTGAATATTATTTTTATCCCCTCGGCGAAGCCCTGAAGCACTGCCTGCCACCAGGAGGAATGACTTTTACGCTTAAGTCCCTTGTTATTACAGAGGAGGGGTTAAGAAATATAAACAATAGAGAGAATTCACCAGAGGTTAATCAAATTCTTGAATTTGCAAGGCGGAAAAAGAGCGTTCAGTCCGTTCAATCAATCACCAGGATAAAACGCTCACTCATTACGGATTTAATTAACAGGGGATGGATTGAGATTCAGTCGCTAACAAAGGGGTCCGGGACGAAGCCACGAGTCCTTCGCTTTGTGCGGCTCAAGAAAATTCCTGATGATGTATCATTTTCTAAAAAAGGGGAGAAATTTCTCAAATTTCTTAAGGAACATAAAGAGGTCTCTCTTTCAGTAATCAGAGAGGACTTTCCATATGTCTACAGAAGACTCAAAGACCTCGTGGGGAATGGATTTGTAGAGGTGGTTGAGAAGGAGATGCTCAGGACTCCGGAGATGGAGCTTGATGGAGAGGTGGAGGAGGTGAGGGAATTAAATCAATTTCAGAAAGAGGCATTGGGTAAAATCTCTTCCTCAATAGAAACAAAGAGGCATGATATATTCCTTCTTTTTGGAGTTACAGGGAGCGGGAAGACAGAGGTCTATCTCAGAGCTATTGCAAAGACACTGGAATGTGGCAGGAGTGTAATATATCTTATTCCGGAAATCTCCCTCACTCCCCAGCAGATTCTTCGGCTCAGAAAGAGATTTGGTGAGAGTGTTGCTGTCATGCACAGTGCAATGAGTGCTGGCGAGCGGTTTGATGAATGGAGAAGAGTGAGGTCCGGCAGGGCAAAGATTGTGATTGGAGCCAGGTCTGCAATATTTGCACCGGTCCAGAATCCTGGCTTGATTATTGTTGACGAGGAGCATGATCTATCTTATAAGCAGGAGGAAAAGTTCAAATACAATGCAAGGGATCTTGCAATTATGAGGGGGAGATTAAGTGAAATCCCGGTAGTTCTTGGTTCAGCAACGCCGTCAATAGAGAGTTATTACTCTGCGAAAACAGGCAGGTATATTTTATTAAAACTTCCGGAACGGGTAGAGAAGAGGGAACATCCATCTGTTGAGATAGTGGATATGCGAAAGGAGAAAAATCCTCTCATCTCCGAGAGGTTGAGGGAATGTATAACAGAAGCGATAAAAAAACATGAACAGGTGATTCTATTTTTGAACAGGAGGGGCTTTGCTCCATTTGTCCTGTGTGTTGAATGTGGGTTTCGTTTCCTATGTCCTAACTGCAGTGTCTCCCTTGTATATCATTCTTACAATGGAACTTTAAGATGCCATTATTGTAATTATGCTATTTCGCTTCCTGATGTATGTCCTTCCTGCAGAGGGGTGAAATTGCGGAACTTTGGTTTTGGTACGGAGCGAGTGGAGAAGGAGATAGAAGAATTGATTCCTGGGGTGCGTATCCTCCGTCTGGACAGGGATACGACCGGAAGCAAGAACAGTTATACAAAGGCATTTATGCAGATGAAGGCAGGTGAGAAGGATATTCTCCTTGGAACGCAAATGGTGACAAAGGGATTTCATTTTCCTGCGGTCACCATCGTCGGTGTGGTCATTGCTGAGCAGGGATTGCAATTTCCGGACTTCAGGGCATCGGAAAGGACATTCCAGTTGCTTATACAGGTTGCGGGAAGGGCAGGAAGGGGCGATAAGAAGGGGAGAGTAATCATTCAGACCTTTGACCCTGATGAACCAACGATTCAGAGTACAAGCAGCATGGATTACGAATTGTTTTATAACAACGAAATTCATTATCGCCGTGAACTTAATTATCCCCCGTTTTCCTTCCTTGCAGCAATAAGGGTTCATGGAAAGGATAAGGAGAGGGTGGTTTCGCAGTCAAAAAAAATCGCTAATTTATTATCAAAAATAATCCAGAAGAACGGAATTGAAGGGCAATTCAAAATACTCGGTCCTGCACCAGCAGCAATCTTTAGATTAAAAAAATTATACAGATGGATCATATTAATAAAATCAGAGAAGATTGAATATATTCATAAAGTTATGGCTCAACTCTTTGAAACACCAGATATTAAAAAGGAAAGGGGTGTAATTTTAGATATAGACCCGCAGTTACTGATTTAGGTTAATCTTGATTTACCAGAAAAAACATTTTAATATATTACTATATGCACAAAGGGTCGTTAAAGGATAAAACGATTGCTGAACTATTCCTTGAACTCTACACGCAGGCGGCAACGGGCATTCTTAGATTAAAAAGAGAAAATGCTATCAAGAACATCTACTTTCAGATGGGCAAGCCCATCTTTGCCACCTCCAACCAGAAGGAAGATCGCATGGGAAGTATTCTTTATAAACAAGGGGTAATCAATAGAGAACAACTAGAATTTGCAATTGAAGAAATAAAAAGAACTGGTAAGAAATTTGGCACAGTGCTTGTTGAAAATGGAATCATAACACCAGAACAACTTGTTCAGGCAGTCATAAATCAGGTGGAAGAAATTATGCTCTCTGTATTTCTCTGGGAGGATGGGGAGTTTCTTTTTTCGGATGAATACCCATCAGAGGAGGAGGTAATAACCCTTGACATAAGCGCTGCACATGTGATATTCAAAGCAGTGAAAAATAGGTATTCCCTCCAGAGGGTGAAGCGAATACTCGGCTCCACAAGGAAGGTCCTTGCCTTTACAAGAAACCCGTCATATAAGTTTAAGGAAATAGAATTTACACTGGAAGAAGAAAGGATTATAGAAAATATTAATGGCAGAAATACAATTGCAGAGATTCAACGAAACTCAGGTATTGACGAAGAGAGGTGTTATCGTCTCCTTGCTGCATTAATTTTATTAAAAACAGTTGAGGTGATAGGAGAAAAATCTGTAGAGGAAAAAGAGGTTAGCATGGCGGAGGTCTCTGAAGAAGCAGTGATAGGTGGGGATGAAATAATAATAGAAGAAAGTGCAAGAGAGGAAGACCTCTTGAGCGGTATTCAGGACGTCCTTAAAGAGATTCCGAAGGAAAAGACACCAATTCCAAAACTGCAACCAAAGGCACAGAAAAGAGATCCACAGGCAGCGAAAAAATATTACGAAAAAGCGAAGGCATTGTTCCAGGAGGGAAATAAAGATGAATCCCTTGAGGCATTCAAGATGGCAATTGCCCTTGACCCTACTGGTTCAGAATATTATACTGGCATTGGACTATTATATGCAGCCCGGGCAGATGAGACCACCGGAAGAGAGTCAGATGAAAATAAGAACCTTGCCCTGGATAATTTCAAGAAGGCAATAGCCCTTGCTCCTATGGAAGCAAGGAATTATTATTACCTTGGTGTAATCTATAAGAATATGAATGATATAAAAAGGGCGCGTGACTGTTTTGTTAAGGCATTGGCCCTAAAGCCGGACTTTAAACAGGCAGAGATGCAATTAAAGGCAATCGGAGGTGGACTTGGCAGTTAGACAGATAATTAAATATCCAAATCCTCTCTTGAGAAAGAGGACAGAAGAAGTGAAGGAGATAGATGGTTCTATAAAGGCACTTATCAAAGACCTTGAGGATACAATGTATGCTGGACGAGGTGTAGGTCTTGCTGCGAACCAGATTGGTGTGCCCTTGAGGGTTGCTGTTGTCAATGTCCTCGGTCCAGAAAGGGGGGATGGATTGATTGTTCTTATAAATCCTGAAATTATTTACCAGGAGAGTGAAGAATCAGCAGAGGAGGGCTGTCTGAGTGTGCCTGGCATCTGGGAGGTGGTGAAGAGAGCGAAAACGGTCGTTGTGAGAACGCAGAACCTTGATGGGAAGACAGTTGAACTTGAGGGGACAGGACTCCTTGGCAGAGCCTATCAGCACGAGATAGATCATCTTAATGGAATAGTCTTTCTGGACCGTCTGAACACACTCAAGAGAAGAATGCTGAGAAAGAAATTCTTGTGAGCGAGAAACTTAGAATTATCTTTATGGGCACACCGGAGTTTGCGATTCCTTCTCTTGAGGTTCTTAAGCATTACGAAATTGTGGCTGTTGTAACACAGGTGGACAAACCAAAGGGCAGGGGCTTGAAATTTTCCTTATCGCCTGTTAAGGAATGGGCAATTAAGCATCATATGACTGTCCTGCAGCCATACAGATTAAAAAATAATAATGAATTTATTGAAAGATTAAAAGCACTGAACCCTGATTATATAATTGTCGCATCATACGGTAAAATTCTTCCCGCCGAAATTTTAAATCTCCCTAAAAGAGCATCACTTAATGTCCATCCATCCCTCCTCCCCAAATACAGGGGCGCTGCACCGGTTCCATGGACACTTATAAATGGCGAAAAGGAGACGGGTGTGACAATATTTGAGATGGATGAGGGAATGGATACTGGAAAGATTCTGTATCAGGTTAAGACAGAGATAGGACCGGAGGAAAATGCTAGAGACCTTCTTAATCGGCTTTCATATCTTGGTGCAGAAGCTCTGGATAAGACCATAAAATTAATGGAGGAGGGGAAGATAACGCCGGTTCCGCAAAATGATTCAGAAGCCACTTATGCTCCCATGCTTAAGAAGAGCGATGGATTGATTAACTGGAATATGAAGGCAATTGAAATTCACAATAGAGTAAGAGGGATGAATCCATGGCCTGGTGCATTTATAAACTGGAAGGGAAAACTATTAAAGGTGTGGAAATCAGATTACACAACAGAAAATTCCTCAGAAGAGAATGGGACTGTGGTAGAGATAAAAAATGATGGAATTTATGTTCAGACCGGCAATGGCTTGCTTATTATAAAGGAGTTACAATTAGAGGGGAAAAAGCGACTTACGGTCAGCGATTTTCTGCGAGGGCACAGGATTGCGAAGGGAGAGAGGTTGTGAGTTCGGAATTTGTTTAAGGGATAATATAATGCAAAAAGATGCTGTATCTCCGAGGGGGATACCTTTGAGGAAGCGTTAAAAAATAATATAGAAGAAGCCGCCAGCTTGTATCTGGAAGTAATGAAAGAGCGAAAAGAAAATATTATCAAGGAAACAGGCGTAATCATTGCTCCTATTCAGGTGAAGGTCTAAGTATTTTAATAAATTATGCCCCATTTACCTGCCCTAAAAGCAAGGGAAGTGGCAAGGGTATTAGAAAAGGCAGGATTTTCTTTTATACAGCAGAAGGGAACCCCTGTTCGACAGTCATAGAATAATATGTCAAGGGAAATGTAGGCGTTACAGTTCCCTGGCATAACAAAGATTTGAAGAATTTTTAATCCTGTTAAAATAATACCTTTAAACCTCCAGCAGTGTGAGGCAGTATTAGATTTATTACAAGGGTGATAAGGAAAATGAACACAGGGGGAGGATAAGGAGACATTATGGGGGATGAAGGTTAACAAGAAAGACGCATGGGTGGATTTGCTCTTGTAAAGGATGGTGACAAGTATTTACTTCTCCGCTTACTGATGATAAAATTTAAATTTAACGAGCGGAATTATCAAAACAAAGAAATTTTTAGGAGGTATGAATGAAAAAGATTTCGCCATCAATACTCTCGGCTGATCTCTTAAAACTCGGGGAAGAAATCAGAGCAATTGAGGAGGCGGGCGCTGATTACATTCATATTGACATTATGGATGGGCACTTTGTGCCAAACATAACATTTGGTCCTGGACTCGTGGAGGCAATACGAAGATGCACGAAAATCCCCCTTGATGTGCATTTGATGATAAGCGAGCCGGAGAAGTACATTGAGCAATTTGTAAGGGCAGGCAGTGATATTTTGACATTCCATATTGAGACGAGCAAAAGACCAGTAGAACTTTTAAAAAAGATAAGAGGTTTCAAGATTCTATCAGGCATTTCTTTAAATCCAGATACGCCAGCGAAAAAATTAACCGATGAGATACTCAAAAATACTGACTGGATACTTATCATGACTGTTTACCCCGGATTCAGTTCGCAGAAATTCATTCCAGAGGTTCTGCCAAAATTGAGAGAGGTCAGAAAAATGCTTGACAGAATGAAACTTAACAATATAGAACTTGCCGTTGATGGCGGCGTTAAACTTGATAACATTGCAGAGGTCGCAAAAGCAGGTGCAACCGTGCTTGCATCGGGCTCAGGGATTTTTAAAACGCCTGATTATAAGAAGACAATAAGTGAGATGCGGAGGTTAATAGGTTCATAAAGGACTTAATTAATCATGTCAAATAACTCCAGGAAATTCTGAACAGTTAAACTCTCAGGCCTTGCATCAGGTGAAATCTTCAGTATTTCTAAAAATTCAGATACACTATCCCTTTTAATCTCTTTTATTGACTTCAAGATATTCTGGATTGTTTTTCTTCTCATGGAAAAGCAGATCCTTAGAAATCTTGAAAAACTTGTTGCCTTTTCCCTTCCTATCAGTGGTCTGTTGAGAGGTGTAATCTTTACAAATGCCGAATCAACCTTCGGTGGCGGAATGAAAGCCCCTGGTTTAATATATTTCATGACTTTAATGGAAAAATATGTATGTAATAATACAGTTAAAGAACCATAGTTTTTGTTCCCTGGCTCTGCAGTGATTCTCTCTGCAACCTCCTTCTGGAGTAATATATTACAGTCCTTTATGTATTCAATATCTTTTACGAATTTCAGCAGGAGTGGTGTGGTAATTTTATAGGGTATGTTAGCAACTATTTTTAATTTTTCTTTACATTCTTTAAATATCTCTCCAAAGTCATGCTTTAAAAAATCTGAATGGACGATTTTTATATTCTCTGTTGAGGAAAATCTATAAGTGAGCATCTTATAGAGGTTTTGATCAAGTTCGTAGGAATATACAAATTTCGCCTTCCTTACCAGTTGTGCTGTGAGGTCTCCCTTGCCTGCGCCAATTTCTACAACTACATCGTCCTTACATACCCCGGCGAGTTCTGTTAATTTTTCAAGCAACGAGGGATTTTTCAAAAAGTGTTGTCCGAGGACTTTTTTAGGTAACATAATTAT
>FWPU01001293.1_pt1 | contig 76550 bp, 73 predicted proteins | sample 2228361 | NCBI WGS metagenome assembly FWPU01 (sample SAMEA103939777, study PRJEB20133) | metagenome | reverse complement strand
CCGTCGCTACGGCCAAGACCATCGGCTGCGAGTATGTCCGGCCCGACGGTTCTACGTGCCAGGTGGTTTGGTTCGCCCCCCACACAGGCGCAGTTGAGCGCAAGGCGACCCTCCAAGGCTATAGCGAGAGCTCGTGTTGGTCGCGCGGGCAGGCATGGGGCATCTATGGCTTCACCCAGACCTACAAGGCCACCGGCGACGGATGGTTTCGCGATCTGGCCGCAACTTTGGCCCGCTACTTCGTCGAGCATCTGCCGTCCGACGGCGTCGCGCCCTATGACTTCCTTGACCCGGCCGTGCCGGACGTGCCTAAGGATACCTCTGCGCAAGCCATCGCTGCGGCTGGGCTGTTTGCGTTGGCCGGGCTAAGCGCGGGCCAGGAGCGACGAATCTGGTTTGATCATGCGAAGCGGCTCCTTGTCCCCTTGTGCCAAGGTTACGTGGTGAAACCTGCGCTGGGCCGAAAGGTTTCGCGGGGCTTTCTGGCTGGCGGTTGCTACTTCCTGGCACGCAACCGCGGTGTAGATAGCGAGCTGATGTTCGGTGATTACTATTTTCTTGAGGCCCTGCTGCGCTTCCTGGCGTTCATGGCATGGGAATAAACGCCGCGACATTCCCCAAGGCATTCTACACGCCTGCCACTTCGGAAGTGCCAGGCGCATACAACACGAACAGTTTCCTTGAAACTGATGTCCTGGTGATCGGCGCGGGCGGCGCCGGTTGCCAGGCTGCCATCGCCGCTTCCGATGCAGGCGCGCGGGTGATCCTGCTGGAGAAGGGGCGCTTAGGGCTTTCGGGAAGCACCTTTGACCCGTTCACCTACGGTAAGGGGATTACGGTAGCCGCGGCCGGCTTCAACCCCAGCGATGACCCTGAACCGCACTATCGTCAGGCGCTGGAAGCAGCTCGCGGCCTGGCTTACCCACCTCTGGCGCGGGTCGTGGCCTATGAAGCTCCTGCCCGCTTCTATGAATTGCTGACCGCTGGAGCCCCGTTCAAGCCCAACCGCCTCCCGGCCTGCTTCGGCGGCAAGATGGTGGGCGCCTTCATAAATCAGCCTGCTCTCGCTGCCTTCTTTCGCAGGCAGATCGCGACTCGCCCCATCCGGCTTATGGAGCAAACAATGGCGTTTGCTCTGTTAAGGGAGGAAGGCCGTTGCTGTGGCGCAGCTATCGTTGATCGCTGCGGTGCGATGGGGGCTATTCGTGCCGGCGCGACGATCCTGGCCACCGGTGGAGCCAGTCCGATCTTCCGTTACCACTTAACCGCCTCCGGCCTCACCGGAGATGGTTATGTGCTGGCGTTAGCTGCCGGTGCTGAGCTGACCAACCTGGAGTTTTACCAGGCCATCTTGGGCACAACAGAACCGGCGCGGCTCTATCTGCCGCAATGGTATCTGGCCGGTGCGCCGGAATTCACCGATGCCAGTGGTCGTGCCTTTCTGGCCGACTATCTGCCTCCGGGCATGGACTCCCGACAACTGGTGTGTGAGCGCGGATCGCATGGCCCTTTCAGCGCCAGCCGGCCCACCCGTTGGTTTGACATCGCTATAGATGCCGAAATCCGCGCCGGACGTGGTTCGGCTGCGTTTGATGATCCGCGCAGACTGGCAGGGGTCTATTGCCACTTTGCCGCGCTGCCGGCATCCTTGCGGAGAGATCTTGACGAGGGTTCAGCGCGGCCATCGCTGGGCTGGCTCCGGGCGCGTGGTGTGGACCTGGAGGCCGGGCCGGTGCCTGTAGCCCCCTTTGCCCACGCGTTCAACGGCGGCATCGCGATCGACGAGAACGGCGCCACGAACGTGCCTGGCCTCTTCGCCTGTGGCGAAGTTACAGCCGGACCACACGGCGCCAATAGGGTGGGTGGGCATATGTTTGCGGTGCTGTTGGTCTTCGGTGCACGAGCAGGGCGTGCGGCCGCGCTGGCGGTGACCTCTCTCCGTCCCTTCTTTTCTAGGGAGAGGAAAAAGGCAGCACTCTTTCCCTCGACGGGATGGGCTGGGGATTTAAGTAGAGCCATCCGGCCCCATGCTTTGCGCGCCGCCATCCAACGCACCATGGCACCGATCATGATCGCCAAAGACGATAAGAGCCTGGCAACGGCAGCTTGTGGCCTGGCAACCATACGTCAAGAGCTACTACCCCGCTTGGCGCCGACCACATCTCACGAGATCATTGAGGCGTGGGGTGTCGTCAACCTGCTGGAGGTTGCTGAGCTGATGGTACGATCGGCGACGCTGCGGCGCGAGACTCGCGGCCCTCATTATCGCTCCGACGCAACCGAAGAGAATCCGGCACTAGAACGCAACCTGGTGTGGACGCGGTCGGCGGAGGGACATCTAACGTTCCGCTGGGATAAACCGATCGTCTGGCAGGACCGACCATCTGTTCATAACCGTCATTGCGAGTAGAGCCTAATATCTTGCACAGAATGTAACGGAGCCGAAGAATTGCCGGCCAGAGCGAGGCAATTTCCTCAGCATCACATGGATTGTTTCGTCGCAAACGACCCTACTCGCCATGGCGAATGAAGAGGATCAGCCCATGAAACCGAAGCGCGACGACGTGATCCGCCTGGGCCTGGTGGGGCTGGGCGACTGGGGCGAGCAGGTGGCGTTGGCAGCCGCCATGGAACCAGGGGTTGAGCTGGTTGCCTGCTACGCGCGCACGCCGGAAACGCGCAACGCCTTCGCTGCGCGTTACGGCTGCCGAGCCTGTGCTACCCTCAAAGAGATGCTGACCGACCCGACAATCCATGGCATCGTGGTGATGACCCCTAATAATGCTCATCGTGATCCCGTCGTGGCCGCGGCTGAGCACGGCAAGCACGTCTTGGTGACCAAGCCCATCGCCGCGACGATTGAGGACGGCCTGGCGATGATCGCGGCATGCGAGCAGGCCGGGGTGATCCTGGCAGTCGGGCACCAGAGCCGCCGCGAGCCGGCCATCTCGGCGTTGAAGGAGGCCCTCAGCTCTGGGGAGCTGGGCCAGCCGGTGTTGGTTGAGGCCAACATCTCCACCAACCGCGGCCTGGGCATCAGGCCGGATGAGTGGCGCTGGCATCGTGAAGAATGCCCGGGCGGTCCGCTGATCCAGCTCGGTATTCACCATATTGACACACTCCAATACCTGCTCGGCCCGATCGTGCGCGTGCAGGGCTGGCAGCGGCGATCGTTGGTGGCTGCCGAGTTCAAGGATGTCACCCTCACCCTGTTGGAGTTTGAGTCTGGGCTGACGGGCTACTTGGGCTCCAGCTACGCTGCTAGCATGGCCACTTGGATCACGATCTACGGCACTGCTGCCCTGGCCCACTATGACCAGTTGGGCGGGCTGACCATACATCGGGACGCCTGGGCTACTGGACCGCGGCGCGAGTTGCGCTCGGCCGCGTTGGACTTCCGCCGGCCGCCTATCCCGACCATGCGTCTGGAGGTTGCCGAGTTCGCCGAGTGCATCCGCGCCGGCAAGACACCGGACATCGGCGGTCGGTTCGCGCTGCGCAACCTGGCTGTGGTGTTGGCGGCCGTCCGTTCCGCAGAAACAGGGGCGGCGGTGGCGGTTGAAGATATTCTGTCCCTAAGGGGGTGAGCCGATGGGCGACTGGCGTTCTGTGAGCGTGCTCATCGCAGGTTGCGGCAGCATAGGCCGGCGCCATGGCCGCGTCTTGGCCGGATTGGGGGTGCGAGACCTCCGCGCCTGCGACCCGGTCCCTGGCCAACGTGCTATCTTTCAAGGCGAGGTCCCCAACGCCCGTCTGTACGACTCCTATGAAGCCGGGCTGGCTGACCACCCCGATGCCGTATTCGTGTGCACACCGACCTGGATGCACGTCCCCATGGCCGCACAGGCTCTGCAGGCCGATTGCCACGTTCTGATAGAGAAGCCGCTTTCGCAATCAGCAGATGGGGTTCAGGCGCTAGCCGCCTTGGCTCATGAACGCCGCAAAAAGGTCATGGCCGCCCTCTGTTTTCGTTATCACGAGGGGTTGCTACGTGCCAGAAAGTACCTACACTCCGGCCGCATCGGGCGGCTGGTGAGCATCCGGGCCTTAATCGGCGAACACTTGCCTGCCGTGCGGCCCGATTACCGTAACCTCTTCTCCTCCAAATACGCGGGCGCGTTTGACCTGATCCACGAGGTGGACCTGGCGCTGTGGTTCGCCGGGCTGCCGATGCACCGAGTGCTCAGCATCAGCGGCACTTACAGCGACATCGGCATTGAAGCACCCGACCTAGCCGAGCTCTTGGTAGAATTCGCGGATCTGGACCGGGTTCCCCCTCAGCGATGCCTGGCCAGCATCCATCTTGACTTTTTCCAGCAACCGCGACGTCGCCAGATGGAACTCATAGGCACCCGGGGCACGATTATCGTAGAGTTCGCGCGGTGGGAGCATTGCACGGTTAGTGTTTACGAGGCAGAACAGGGGAGGTGGGAACATGAGGAGCTGGCAACCCAACGAGATGACATGTTCCGGGCCGAAGATCGCGAATTTCTGGAGGCCATCGTTGATGACAAACCGATTGCTTGCACCGTTGAGGAAGGTCTGAAGTCGGTGGAAATCGTTGCACAAGCCTATACTTTTCCTGTGCCTCCTGGAGGCATGACATGAGCGTACACATTCGTACCCTGTTCGACCTGAGCGGGCAAGTCGCCATCGTGACCGGCGGCAACCGCAACCTGGGCTACGACGCCGCCGAAGCACTGGCAGAGGCCGGCGCGGCCGTGGTGATCACCTCGCGCGACCGGCAACGCGCCGAGGAGGCTGCCGTCCGACTCGCCGCTCACGCCGGCACCGAGGTTCTGGGCAAGCAGCTCGAGGTGACCGATGAGGCAGAATGGGCTGCGCTGGTTCAGGAAACATTGGCGCATTTCGGTCGGCTTGACATCCTGGTCAATAACGCGGGCGGCCGCGGCGTGGTGTATGGCCAACCAGACCCCAGCCTGGACTTTGCGGCCGGCTTCCTGGAAGGCCGCACCTTGGCCGACTGGAGACGCATCCTGGATGCCAATCTCACCGGGGTATTCTTGGGCTGCCGGGCTGTAGCACCGATCATGAAGGCGGTCCACCGAGGCAAGATCGTCAATATCGCCTCCATTGACGGAATGGTCGGACGCGACCTGCGCGTGTATGAGAACACCGGCCTGAGTCCGACCGTGCCCGACTATCTGGCTGCCAAGGCAGGGGTCATCAATCTGACGCGCGCGATAGCTGTAGTTCTGGCCCCCTTCGGTATTAACGTCAACTGTATCTCACCGGGTGGCTTCTTCCGCAACCAACCAGCCCGCTTCGTGGAAAACTACAATCGGCTGACGCCGATAGGCAGGATGGGCCGCGATGGAGTAGATCTGAAGGGGGCTGTCCTCTTCTGTGCGGCGCCTGCTTCCGACTACATGGTCGGCCACAATCTGGTCATAGACGGCGGCTTCACGGCCTGGTGAAAATGGCAGGGATATCTTCGGCAAGCGAGGGCCTGCGGAGGCTACTAGATTACCTGGAGCCACGCATTGATCTGCGGCATGTCCAGCAGGTGGCGGATCGGCACCGGTCCGCCCTGGCCTACGAACCGGTGGACCGGCTGCCGCTGGTCTGCTATCTGCCTTATGAAGGGGACGCGTTTGAGCCGTACCCCTATCCTGAGGCCTTCACCGACCCCGCCAAGATGATGGTCAACGAGCTGCTCAAGGGCTTCACATCAATCTATCACGCTGTAAACCTGCATGACGACGCGCCTTACTGCCTGCGCCCTAACTTGGGCGTGACGATCATCGCCTCTATGTTCGGTGCCAAGATACGCCTGCTGGGGGACCAGATGCCGTGGGTGATGCCTCTGGAAGGCGGCAGCGCGGCGGTCCGCCAGCTTGTTGCAAGTCCCCTGCCCGACCTTGACGCCGGGCTACTACCCCGGGTTCTAGACCAGTACGCCTTTTATCGTCACGCGCTTGAGGACTATCCTATTTGCCGCGCGGCTTTCCAGCTCACCCTGCCGGATCTGCAAGGTCCGCTGAGCGTGGCCGAACTCCTGTGGGGGCCTGACATCTACCTGGCGTTTTTCGACGAACCGGAGCTGGTCAAGGCCTTGCTGGGTCGAATCACCGAGTTGATCTTCGTGGTGGCAAAGCGGTTGCAAAGTGAAGTGCGGGAGAACTTGGGCCCGGGCTTTCAGTATCAGCATGCGGTCGGCGTGCGTGGAATGCTGCTGGTACGCAACGACTCGGCGGTCAATATCTCACCGGCTCAGTACATCGCGCTGGTACGGCCGTTTGACGCGCGGCTGGCCGAGGGCCTAGGTAGCATCGGTATCCACTTCTGCGGCAACGGGATGCACCAGGTCGGGCCGATGTTGGAGATACATGGAATAGCCTGCTTAGACATCGGCCAGCCGGAGATGATGGACCTGGACCGGCTGTACGCCGCGGCTGCGGCCAGACAAGTGGCCTTGGCCCGGCTATCGCTGCCCGAAGATGATCTGCGCGCCGGGCAGATCAAAAGACGTTTTCCGACCGGCGTGAGCCTGGTCTATCGTGCGCCCTCGGTGGCTAGGGCACACGAAGTATGGGATAGATACTGCTCGGCGCAGCGATGAATTGTCCGGCCCACCAGGAATCTGCCGGATTCCCTTCAGCCGACACGCCTAGGGCCAAGGGGCATCGCGAGCGGCAGCTTTACTCCGTTCCATCCATCCTACCCCGGGCCGAGTAAGAAGAAAGCCCACCTGGTGAGGGTGGACTCTCCTTAAGTGGAACGCCTTGCGGGTCGACTATCCTACGGGCCAGGTTGCGCCGTCGGCCAGGACCGTCGCGGCTTGGGCCAGAACCCAGGCGGCAGCCATGGCGAGGATGAGCCACCATTTCTGCACTTTGCCTCTCATCTTCGGCCTCCTGATTCAGCACTGCAACCAGGCTAGCACGAAGATGAGGCAAATGGCAGCCGTTACAGACAAAATGGCGCGAAATTGGTGGGTAAGCGATGATGAGGTGTAAAAAAGTGGGGCTGCCGGCATATCCCGGCAGCCCCCAGGAAACAGGTTCTTGTCGTGCCTGGCTCATCGCCGCGGCATCGGAACGGTTTTTCACGCCCGCTCGGACAGAGGATATGTGTCCGCCTCACCGGGCTCGCTGTCTCCCACCCGAACCCGGCTACACCGCCGGAGATGTGCACCTCCGGCTGATCTCATTATATCACCCTTCGCAGGTTGGCGCAATAACCTCCTTGCACTAAACTGCTTTTACAGAGATTTCCGAACGGCATCGCTGGCGGCATCCAACGCTGCCACCTCTGCTTCTGTCAATCGCCAGCCGAGCGCGCCCGCATTTTCCTCTGCTTGACGGCTGCTCTTGGCGCCAGGGATCGGCACGGCTCCCTTGCATATCACCCAATTGAGGGCCACCTGGCCCGGCGTCTTACCGCCATGGCTCTCCCCGATTTCCCGCAACAGGCCGATGAGGGGTTGAATCGCCGCGATGCGCCGCCGACTGAACATGATCCGACGCAATCCCTGGGCTGGCCTGTCCGGGCTATATTTGCCGGTGAGGAGGCCACGTGCCAGAGGACTGTACGCGATGAGGGTGACACTCAACTCGCGGCAGGCAGCGAGAAGGCCGGTCCGTTCTGGGGCGCGTTGCAGCAGGCTGTATTCAACCTGGTTTGAGGCCAAGGGCACGCCCCTTTTTGCCAAGGCCGCATGAGCCCTTCGCATCTGATCAACATTGTAGTTGGAAACGCCGACGGTGCGGGTTAATCCCGCCTTCACTGCGTCGGCCAGCGGAGCCATCCAATCCTCTACAGATAGGGGCGGCAAGGGCCAGTGTATCTGGTAAAGGTCCACCTGGGGCAGGCCAAGCCTCTCAAGGCTTGCCTTCAGAGCGTGCAGGAGGCTTTGGGGCCGGAGCCGCCAGGGAAAGGGCATGAACTTGGTGGCGACCACCACCGTAGCACCTGTATCCTTGATGAAGCGGCCCAACACCCGTTCTGATTTGCCATCGCCATACACTTCCGCCGTATCAAAAAAGTTAATGCCTGCGGACAGGCTGGCGCGAAACGCCCCTTCCAGATCGGCTTCTGTGTAATCGCCGCGACCGAAATTCCAGACAATGCCACCGCCCCAAGCCATGGCACCGGTACCCAATGGGCTGACCAGCAAATCGGTGGGGCCAAGCCTGACCATTTCCAATGGACGATTCATCGGGGTTCCTCGGTTCGCGTTGGGGCAGGAAAGGGAGTGGCCCGGCCACTTCCTTGGGGCCAGGCCACTAACCTTGCTGCTTCAGATCATTTCTTTCATTCTTCCTTCTACAATATCTCCTTTGGGGCCGGCAGTCTGTCAGGTTCCCTACGATTAGACCTGACCGCAGAAGTGTACCGCTACGCCCATCTCGGCCAGCATGGCTGCTTTGGCTGCCAGCGCCTTGCGGGCTGCTTCGGTGGAAGGGGCATACACCACCTGAATATGGTTAGCCTTGTGGCGGGCCATCATTTGGTCGCGAGTGATGCCATGGAGCACCGCATGCATGATAGGCCATTGGGGAGTCGTCGCCTGCCAACGGCGCTCGGTCTCGGCTTTGGGAAGCTGCACCACAGTAGCCAGGCCCAGATCGGCGTGCAATGTGCCGCCTTGTACAAAGATGCGGCTCCAGACGATCTCTCCCGGCTTGCTGACCCCCTTGAGGCTACCGCCGCCTGACGGGAAGTACATGGGCGGCTGGCGTTCGCTGATCGCGCCCGCATAACCGCCGATGAAGTGTGAGGCCGGGGCCGCGCCGGAGATCTCCAGAACCCAAACGAAATCATCTATCCCATCTCCGCGATACCACTCGCCCCAGCGGAGGTCGTGCAAGGTCGTGGCCGGGTCAAAGCCCATAGCCGTCCAGATGCGATTGGTGACCAGCGCATCTACCGCTGCGCACTCATCTACTTCGTTGAAGTGGGGCAGCGCCTGGCCCGCATAAAGTTCCCGGCCGGTCTGAGCGTCGTAAACCGGAGGCCGCTCTACGTTGTTGAGGAGCCCTTCTACCAAGTCCGAAGCAGGAGCCATATCCTTGAGGCCCTGCTGATACTGGATGCCGATGGCCGCGCAGCCAAACTCATGGGCCATGCGCACCGCAGCAATGTACATCTTACACTGTTCTAGAATCTGCGCGTCGGTCAGATCGGTAGCGGGATTCGTTCCGGTGACGAAAGTGACGCCGCGTTGGTCCAGCCAATCGCGCACGGCCTGTGCTTCGGCATCTGTCACCCTTCGCATTGCTGCCACCAAGGCGGACTGGCTCAACCGCTCTTTGTAGATGCCCATCGGGTTGAGGAGTTCGTCGTCAATGATGGCATTGTACATGCCCATGCAACCTTCATCAAAGACGCCAAGGATGGCCTTCTCGTGCCGCAACTGGCGGGCCAGGGCGCGGCCTAATTCGGCTTCCGCAGCAGGTAGGGAGGCGATCTCCACGCTGCGCACGTGGCTCGTGTCATGGGTGATGCGGCCTTCCTTCAGCCATTGCCGGATGCCCCTCTTGAAGAACTCATCGGTGAAGTCCTCGCTCCAGATGGTGCTGTACGGTACACCCGCCTTGGTCAGACAGGCATTGAGATTGAGCATGCCGACAAGCCCCGGCCACTGACCTGACCAGTTGGCGACGGTCAGGATCGGCCCTCGGTGGCTGCGCAATCCGGCCAGGACATGATGGCTATATTGCCACACCGCTTCGGCCACGATCAGGCGGGCATCGGGATGGATCTTTTGGAAAACATCCATGCCCATGCGCTGGCTGGAGATGAAACCGTGCTTTTCCACCGGGTTATAGGGATGTGCCCGGCGCACGATGAAGCCTTCCTCGGCAAAGGCAGCCGTCAGGCGGGCTTCCATGTCGGCCTGGGCAGGCCAGCAGGTCTGGTTGGCCGATAGCCGCAGATCGCCACTGGCTACCAGGAGTATTTCGTTCGCCGCGACCGGCTGCGGCTCTATGATGGACGGAATCTTGTACGGCATAACACTGACCTCCTCGGTTGCTTGTGTAGCTCGTTTTCTGCTAACGGGCGGTGGTTCGTCAATGCAACAGAGTTCTGAAACGGGCAAACGCGTCCTGCCAGGCCGCGCTGGCCTGCGGCTCAAAGCAACGTCGTTGTACGGAGGCGGCGATGGCACGCCTTCCGCTGGCGACATCCGGAAGATGGCCTGTGGCGATGGCCTGAACCATGATGTTGCCCAGAGCGGTGGCCTCCGTCGGCCCCGCCACGACTGGCCGCTCACAGGCATCGGCGGTGAACTGGCAAAGGCGATGGTTCTGGCTGCCTCCTCCGACGATGCGGATCGTATGCAGGCGATGACCGGCCAGCCTTTCCAGCGAGTCAAAGACCAAGCGATACTTTAGAGCCAGGCTTTCCAGGCAACACCGCACCAGGGCGCCGACGCTTTCCGGCACCGGCTGACCGGTGCGTTGGCAATAGGCGCGAATCGCGGCCGGCATATCTCCAGGGCTCAGGAAATCGGGCGCGTCGGGGTCCACCAGGCTGCGGAACGGTTGGGCCTCGTCGGCCAAAGCCAATAGATCATCCCATGTGTATGCCTGGCCCTCTCGCTGCCAATGGCGTTGGCTTTCCTGGATCAGCCAGAGGCCGGTGATGTTTTTGAGAAACCGGATGGTGTTGGCGATGCCACCCTCGTTGGTGAAATTGAGGGCCAAGGTCTCATCGGTGATGATGGGCTGGCCGACTTCTATGCCCATCAGGCTCCAGGTGCCGCTGCTGATGTAGGCGCTATCGGCATCCAGGTCGGGGATGGCAGCGACTGCGCTGGCTGTGTCGTGGCTGGCGACGGCGATGACGGGCACCGGCCGGCGAAGCCCTGTTTCGTTCATCACGTCGGGTAACAAGTCGCCCAGATTGGTTCCCGGCGCGACAAGGGGCGGCAGGATGCGCGCGGGAATGCCCAAGGCCGTCAGCAGAGAGGTGGCCCAGGTACGTTCGCGGCTGGCGAGCATCTGGCTCGTGCTGGCGATGGTGTACTCGCAGGCTTTGCGGCCTGTGAGCCAATAGTGGAAAAGATCGGGGAGCATCAGAAGGGTGTCGGCTGCCGCCAGTTGCGGGTCGGCGCTCAAGACCATGCTGTATAGCTGGAAAAGGGTGTTAAACTGAATGAATTGGTTGCCGGTTTCCTCAAAGATGCGGCGACGAGGCACACGGGCAAAGGCGTGCTCCAGGATGCCGTTGGTGCGGCTATCACGATAGTGGTAAGGATTGCCCAGCAGATTCCCCGCGCGGTCCAGCAACCCATAATCTACCCCCCACGTGTCCAGGCCGATGCCGGCCAAGGGGATGTCGTATTGGGCGGCGTAGCGGGTTAGGCCCGTTTTGATCTCGGTCCAGAGCCGCAGCACATCGGAATACCAGTGGCCCAGGATGTTTACCGGCCCATTGGCGAAACGGTGCAGTTCCTCCAGCTGAAAGCGAGCGCCATCCCAACGACCCAGCATCACTCTGCCGCTGGATGCGCCCAGGTCAATAGCAATGTAATGCCCGGTTTGGCTCATGGGCGGCCCTCCTCAGGGATCAGCGGCCGGTTAATTGACGGCGACGGTGGTGCTCATCTAGCCTGCTATCAATCCGCTCTACTTCCCGGTCGGGCAGGAAGCGCGGTCCACCCAATGCGTAAGTTCCCCAGATGACCTGGGCCCATTTGTTCGCCATCAGCGAAATGTTTAGCACCTCGGTAGCCGTCTGGCCCAATGCGACCGCCCCGTGGTTCACCATCAGGAGCAGTTTCGGGGAACGACCATAGGTATCCCGATAGCGCCGCAATTCATTCCGGATGGCTAAAGAGAGGGGGAAGCCGGGGTCTATGTAGGGGACGACCGCCGGTGCTTTGCCGCACACCACGATGGCATCCGGGAAGACATGCTGTAAGAACGGTTCGGCTCCCAGGCGGCTGCATAGAATCTGATTGACCGCGACGGCGTGAGTGTGTCCTACCCACCGGGCACCGCCTTCTATCAGGCAAAGTGCATGTAGGAAGGTCTCTACGGAAGGCTGGCGTTGGTTATTGTCCACCAGGGCTGCCCGCAGGCCGGCAGCAACCTCCTCATCGCTCAGGTGAGTTGCGGCCATCAGTTCCATCACGGCATCCATGCGCACGCGGCTGAAGCCCTCGGCGGTGATGGTGCTTAGTTGGCTGCCGGATGCCTTAACCCAAAATGTGCCATCACCCACATCCGCGCTGGTGTTGCCCTCGCCCAAGATAGCCAGTTGGCGCTCTTCTCGGCCTAGTTCATGCGAAAGCGCGATGAGTTCCTGGAGAACTTTATCTGCGGACATGATATCCTCTTCGCTTAATTGGATTCGCCTGGGCCGACGACAAGACGTATGCCGTTGCCCGAAGGATCGCGCACGGCCAACCCCTCCGGCGTTTCTTGTGTCGTCACGCCCGCGCTTTGTAACTCCTTTGCGATGCGACCCCGTTCTGCTTCGTCCGGCAGGCGGATGGTGATGTAGCGCAAGCCTATGGAATCGGGCGGGGGTGGCGGCGCGCCGACACCGGCCCACGTGTTCAGGCCGATGTGGTGATGATAGCCACCGGCTGAGACAAAGAGTGCGCTCTCGCCATATCGCTGCACCAGGTCAAAGCCCAGGATGCCGCAGTAGAATGCCTCTGCCTCGCGCAGGTTCGCCACATGCAGATGGACATGCCCCATGCGAGTCTGCGGATGTAAACCGGTCCAGGGGTGATCATCCAGGCTCAGTTCCGCCAGTAGGCTGTTCACATCAAGGGGCTCGGTCACCATTTGTAATTGGCCGTTGCGAAGCGGCCACTCCCGGCGTGGGCGATCACGATAGATCTCAATGCCGATGCCGTCAACATCGGCCAGATAGATCGCTTCACTGACCCCATGATCGGAGAAGCCTTGGAAAGGCCAGCGCGCCTCGGCCAGGCGGCGCAACACCCGCGCCAGTTCTATCCGGCTTGGCACCAGCAACGCGAAGTGATATAAGCCGGTGGTGCGCCGGGGCGGATGTTTCGCTCCCCGCTCTTGTCTGAGCAAGACCAGAGGCATTGCATCACCTGCGGTCAGGCTCACGCCCTCACCATCATGCTCTGTGACATCTAATCCCATGATGTCCCGATAGAAACGCAGGGCCCGCGCCAGATCCGGGACGGTCAGGGCCACCGCGCCGATCTCTGTTCGGGGATGAATGGACTGCACGCTCATCTCTATTCCTTAATGATGCGCTCAACGCCACCGAATACAACTCCGCTACCTTACCGCTTGCCTTCCCGACCGATTATACACCCGTCTGTTGCTGCGGCCAAGCCTCGTGTGTCCCGTCGATGGGCTTTGCTGCCTGCCGGTTGGGTGATATAATGGCACCCATGACCAGGATGCCACAACGCCCGCCCACTTCGCTCCTCGCCGCCGCTGCTGTTGTGGCGTTGGTTATGGGCATTGCTATTCTTCTCCGCTCTTGGCCGTACTTGCAGGCGGCTTCCCCGCAACCGGAGGCTACACCTATCTCATTGTTGCCCTCCGACGAGGGCGAGGCAGCAACCCCTGCGCTCCCAACCTCTTCTGGGGATACTGTGCCCATAGCCACGTCTGTCCTTACGGTCGTTGCCAAGCCGGTGACGGTCAAGATAGCCGCGAGCGTGCCCGCCGATGTGACCAGAGCCTTGCAGGCAGGGAACGACAATTCCGGCGCGATATATCGGCTGGTCAGCGACGACGATGCCGATCTCTACATCACTACGGATGACGCTGGGGGCGGTGTCCTTCTGGCTTTCCGGGTCTATGTGCCGGTTGCTCGCTTCGCCACCCTGCGTCAAGGTGTTACTACCGACGAACTGAGGGGACTATGGGCAGGTCAGAACCGAGTGGCTTCCGCGCTCTACGGCGACGAGGATACGTTGGCGGCTTTGCGGCTTTTGTGGGGCGCGCCGGCTGCGGATGCGCCGGTCGTGGTCGTCGGTTCCGACGCCCTTGCCGACTGCCTGTGGGCCGAACCGGACGCGTTGGGCATCGTTCCCTTCCATCGCCTGGAACCCCGACTCAAAGCCCTGGCGCTGGATGGGCTATTGGCGACCGACAATGAACTAGACCTGGCAGGCGACGGCACGCCTGCGAAATATCCGCTGACGTTGCGCGTCTACGCGCAAGGCCCGGCAGAGGCGGCCGAGCGTGTGCGTGCCTCTTTGTCAGGTCGTGCAGTGCTCGCCGACCGAGATGCCACGCGCCTCACGGTGCTCATCATGACGGGCGTCACCGCCATGACGCGCATGACCGCATTTAAGATGGAAGCCTATAACGATTATGCCTATCCTGCCCATAAGATCGCGTCGGTGCTCTCCGCTGCCGACATCACCCACGTTAGCAACGAGATACCCTTTGTGCCCGGCTGCCTTGTAAACCCCGATCCGGATAACCTCGTTTTCTGTAGTAAGCCGGAGTACATGGCGACGCTCAAAGAGATCGGAACCGATATTGTAGGGCTCACCGGCAACCACATGAACGATTACGGCCATGAGGCGTTGATCGCCTCGCTTGATTATTACGAGCAGCAAGGTCTCCGCTACTATGCGGCGGGCAGGAATGCTGCCGAGGCCAACAAGACCCTTCTCGTAGAAGATCATGGTAATCGTCTGGCGTTCCTGGGGGCAAACCAGTATGGGCCCGCCTCTAATTGGGCCGGGGAGGATACGCCGGGTTCGGCGCGCTATGACCTTGCGCAGATGACCGCGCAGATCGCAGAAGCGCGGCAGAACGGCCGCGCCGATGTGGTCCTGGCGGAACTGCAGTGGGAAGAATCGTACGAGGCGCAGCCGCTATCGGATCAGAAAGAGGGGTTTCGCGCGCTCAGCCAGGCAGGGGCCGACATTGTTACTGGCGTGCAATCCCATGTCCCGCAGGCCGTTGCTTTCCAGGATGGACGGCTGATCCTCTACGGGTTGGGGAATCTCTTCTTTGATCAGATGTGGGCGTTGCAAACGCGCCAGGGGCTCATCGCCCGGCATGTGATTTATCAAGGTCGCCACATCAGCACCGATTTACTGGTGACGGTGATAGAAGATTACGTGCAGCCGCGTTGGGCGACCGAGCCGGAACGGCAAGAAGTGCTGGCCCGCGTTTTCCGGGCAAGCGGCTGGTGATATAGACGGATCGCGGGCCCGCATCGCCCAACGCTATGAACGCAACCACCGCTGCTCTACGATAGCTTTCGGTCTTCGCTCCTGGTTATGGCAGCTGAGATTGATCCTGGTTGCGGGCCTGGCTCGGGCGCTGGCCCAGGGTTACGGTGATCATTTGCTGGCGGTTACCGTCTCGCAGCACCGTCAGTTGCACCTTATCGCCCGGCGAGGTATGCTCTTCCAGATAGATCAACAGCTCGTCCATCTTTGTGATAGGCTGGCCGTTGATGGCTGTGATCAGGTCGCCGCCACGCTGGAGATAAGCTGGCCGGTTGAAGCCGTCCGTGCCGAGGAGGATGTCGGTATCTTCGGTGCCTGCCCGCAGGCCCGCCTTTGCTGCCGGCCCACCCGCAACGACATTCAGCACGTAAACGCCCTTAGCGTCCGCAGGGAAGCCGAGAGCCTGCGCCCAAGCCTTGGTGTAGGTCCCGCCCTCAATCCCCAGATAGGAATGCTCGTAGGCTCCGGACTTGATGAGGGCCGGCACGACCCGCTGCACAATGTTGATGGGGATGGCGAAGCCGACGCCGCTGCTGCTTCCAGAGGAGGATTGGATCTGGTCGTTGACGCCGATCACCTGGCCTTGCAGGTTCAGGAGCGGGCCGCCGGAGTTACCGGGGTTGATGGCAGCGTCTGTCTGAATGGCCTGCGGGATGCTGAAGCCGGTGATAGAAGGAATGGAGCGCCCAAGAGCGCTGACGATACCCTGTGTCATCGTACCGGCGAAACCGAAGGGATTGCCGATGGCCGCCACCCGTTGGCCTACCTTCACTTGGGTTATATCACCCTGCTCCACAGGAACGAGCGTCACCAATGTAGGGTCCACCTTGATGACGGCGAGGTCGCTGCTGGGGTCGGTGCCTACCAGAGTAGCATCCAACGTGGTGCCATCGGCGAATGTGACCTGAATCTTGTCCGCGTTGCGCACGACATGATCGTTGGTCACGATGTGACCTTGATCATCCCAGACGAAGCCAGAGCCCTCACCGCTGGGCAGTGCCTGGGTAGAAGAGAAGCGTCGGGCAAGGGTCAGGTTAATGACCTGCACGACGGAAGGGTTTACCTTCTGGTAAACATTCTCCAAAAGAAGGCTTTCTGCATCTACCACAGCCCGTGCCTGAGCGAGGTCAGAAGGAGAGGGTGTTGTTTGTGCTACTTGTGGCGCTGCCGCAGCGCTGCCCACCGCGCTGTTGATAACCTGCCCGACGTGGGCATTGAGGATCGCGGCAGCCGAGCCGGTGGAGGGTATGGCAAGGCCGATTCCGAGAGCAACGGCGCCCACGACGGCCAGGATAACCAAGGTGAGTACAATCCTTGAACGGTACATGGTAGTCACTCCTTTCATTGCTTCACTTTCTCAAGACAGATCAGGCTTGCACTGCATGATCCTTATATACACGATGGTGCTTAATCCTTCGTTAGAGAACGTTTAACGGCTTGTTAAAGAGAGAGGGGTCGCAAGGCCCTCGACACCCGCTCGCATCAATTGACAGCCTCCCCTGCGCTGTGGTATCCTCTCACCCATGAAGGCAATGGTGTTAAACGGGCTCTACAACCTCTCGGAAAACCGGGCGCCCCTCCGGCTCACAGACCTCCCCGAGCCTGTGCCCGGAGAAAAAGAGATACTGCTAAAAGTCTCGGCCTGCGGCGTCTGCCACACCGAGCTGGATGAGATTGAGGGGAGGATGCCGCCCCCGCGTTTCCCGATCATCCTGGGCCACCAGGTCGTCGGCAGGGTGGTAAAAACCGGTGACCGGGCCAGCGCGTTTCAGATCGGAGATAGGGTTGGCGTCGCCTGGATTTACTCCGCCTGCGGCAGGTGCAGGTTCTGCCGGTCTGGAAACGAGAACCTCTGCCCGGACTTCAAGGCCACGGGGCGCGACGCCCACGGCGGCTATGCCGAGTACATGACCGTTTCGGAGGATTTCGCCTACCGCATCCCCGACCTTTTCACCGACGCAGAAGCGGCCCCCCTGCTCTGCGCGGGTGCCATCGGCTACCGCTCCTTGCGCCTGGCCGATCTCCAGGATGGACAGAACCTGGGGCTGACCGGCTTCGGGGCCTCGGCTCACCTCGTCCTCAAGATGGCGCGCTACCTCTATCCTCGCTCTCAAGTTTTCGTCTTTGCCCGCAGCGAGAAAGAAAGGGCGTTTGCGCGGGAATTGGGCGCGGCCTGGGCAGGCGATGTGGAAGATGAGTCGCCGGTGAAGCTGGACGGTATCATAGACACGACGCCGGTTTGGAAGCCGGTGGTGGAGGCATTGCGCAACCTGGAGCGCGGAGGGAGGCTGGTGATCAACGCCATTCGTAAAGAGGAGGCGGATAAGGAGTATCTGACGCGATTAGACTATCCTGCTCACCTCTGGCTGGAGAAAGAGGTCAAAAGCGTTGCCAATGTGACCCGGAAAGATGTAAGCGAGTTTTTGGCTCTGGCGGCGAAGATTCCCATCAGGCCCGAAATCCAGGAATACGCGCTGGCAGAGGCAAACATAGCCCTGGCCGAACTCAAGGCAAGGAAGATCCGGGGTGCGAAAGTGTTGAGAATAGAAGGAGTATGAAATCCCTACCATGACCGATATAGACCCCCGGCCTCGCATCGTTGAGGTCGCTCAGCTCATGTTCCAACGCATGCTCACCAACTCCGCAGGCGGCAACATCAGCGTCCGCCTGGGCGAGCGCATCTACATCACGCCGAAATATGCCGGCAGCCGCTACCTGTGGAACCTGCATCCGGAGCAGATCAACGTCCTCACCCTGACCTATGAAAAGGTGGCAGGTTCGGGCGAACTCTCCCGCGAAAGCAGGATGCACTTCGCCGTTCTTGACCATTATCCGGAGGTGGGGGCTGTCATCCACGCGCACCCCCGCTTCGCCAGCGTCTTTGCCGTGGCCGGCAGGCCCATCATTCCGACCGTGGAATATACGGATAAGTTCGGTTGCATTGATGTCGTGCCGCAGTTGCCCGCCCATTCGCAGGAGCTGGCCGACGCGGTGGTGGCGGCCCTTGCGCCGAAGCGGGAGAAGTTGGCGAAGCATGGGCTGCCGCTCATCCTGGCAAAACATGGTGTAGTGGCAGTGGGACGCACGCTGGAAGATGCCTTTGATACGTTGGAACGCATGGAGTGGAGCGCGCACGCGCTTTTGATGGCTCGTCTGCTGCCCGAAGGATAAGTGAGACCCCGAAAACCCCACCAAAGCCAGGTAACGGTGCGAGATGGTCGGGTCGGAGTGCACCATGACTTGTTGCAGGGCATGGGCGTTCATACCTGACCGCAGGCTCCACAAGGCCAGGCGAATTCGCCGCGATACAGAATCTCCCCAGATGCCCGGCGCATCTGGGGAGGTTGAATACCGGCTGGGCGGCCAGTTTTGACCTTGGTCAGGTGACCAGGTGATGTTGCAAAGCCAGCGCCACCGCCTCGGTGCGGCTGGTTACGCCCAACTTGGAGAGAATCGTGCTGACGTGGAATTTCACCGTGGAGCGGCTCACCACCAGCCGCTCGGCGATCTCCGGGTTGCTGAGGCCTTTCGCCATCAGGGCCAATACTTCCCGCTCCCGCTCCGTCAGGTCAAAGCCTGGCTGTTGGGGTTTTGGTTGAGTTGTGGCATGGATCAGAGCCTGGGCGGCCTCCGGCGCAAGGGTGGGGCGACCGGCGTGGGCCGCGCGAATGGCATCGGCCAGTTCCTCTGCCGAGACGTTCTTCAGGAGATAGCCGATGGCCCCTGCTTGCAGCGCGCCCTGCACCAACTCTTCCTCTTTGAACGAGGTGAGGGCGATGACCTGGATGTGGGGGCATTTCTCGCGGATAGCGCGGGTAGCGGCGGCGCCGTCCATCTCCGGCATCACCAGGTCCATCAAAACCACATCGGGCTGCATCTGCTGGCAGATACGGACGGCCTCTTTGCCACTGGCCGCTTCCGCGACCATCTCCAGGTCGTCAAAGGCCATCAGAAAGGCTGCCAGCCCCCCGCGTACCACGGCGTGGTCATCCACGATCATCACGCGAATCGGTTTCGGCTCAGCCATTGTGATCCCTCCCTTGTTCTCCTGACCATGTGACCACGATCTGTGTGCCGTGGCCGGGTTCGCTTTTTATGTCCAGCGTCGCGCCGATGGCGTTGGCTCGCTCACGCATGATGCCAAGCCCCAGGTGATCCGGCGAAATCCCCGTTACGACAAAGCCGCGTCCGTCGTCGCTGATGCGCAATTCCACCTTCTCCGGCTGGCAACTCAGGCTCACCGCTGCCTGGCTGGCTTCGGCGTGCTTGGCGATGTTGTTCAGGGCTTCCTGGGCGATGCGATAGAACGCAACCTGTACGTCGGGGGGCAGAGGGCATTTGCCTTCTACCGTCAGGGTGATGGGCACGCGTGCCCGCCCCGTGACCGCCTCGGCCAGTTGGCGCAATAGATCGCCCAAACTTGCCTCCGTCAGGGCCGTTGGACGCAATTCTAAGAGGAGCGTGCGCATCTCGGCCAGCGCGCCGCGCGTCAACTCCCGCAGTTCTGCCAGGCGCCGCCGTCCTTCCTCCTGGTTGCGTTCCCACAAACGGGGCAATACCTCGGCGATCAGGCTGGCCGAAAAGAGGGTCTGCGTAACCGCGTCGTGCAGGTCGCGGGCCAGACGCTGGCGCTCGGCGGTCACCGCGGTTGATTCGGCCTGTTCGTACAGGCGCGCGTTCTCCATGGCCACGGCAACCTGATTGGCGAAGGCAAGGGCCAGGTCCGCTTGCTGCGGCGAGTAATAGTTCGGCTGGTTATGGTCTAGGCTTAACATGCCGATAACCCGATCGCGCACCAGCAAGGGGATTCCCATCCACGAGCGGATATAACCGAAGGTGGTTCCCAACCGCGCGCCGGCTGAATCCTGAAACATGCGCGCCTCGGTTGTGTCCTCTCGCACATCCGGGATGATGACCGGTTTTCGGCCACGGATCACCTCGCCGTTGAGCGTTGCCTCACGCAAGGGGAAGCGCAGGGACAACGCCTCTTCCTGGCAGATCGGCCCCCGATGAGCCACAACTCTCAGCTCTTCTCCTTCTAAGGTGAGAATGGACGCCCCGCTATAATCCACAACGGCCCGCAATTGGTCCAGAATCTGTTCCAGCAGGGGATGCAATTCCAGCGTGGAAGCCAGGTTGTGCGAGAGTTCCAGCAAAGTAGATAATTGATGCGTCCGCTCTGCCACGCGCTGTTCCAGCAATTGCTGTGCCATACGCAGCGCATCTTCTGCCTCCTTGCGCTCGGTGATGTCGCTGTGCGAGCCGGCCATGCGGTAAGGCCGCCCCTGGGCATCGCGCAGGGCGATGCCACGGGCCAGGATCCAGCGGTAGGAGCCATCCTTATGCCGTAGCCGATACTCAAGTTGATAGATGGGCATCCGGCCTTCCAGATAAGCCTCCACTGCGGTCAGCGATCGTTCGGCATCTTCCGGATGGATCAGCTGTCGCCACGTCTCAAGACGGTTAGCGAGTTCGTGATCTTCATAGCCCAACATGCTCTTCCAGCGGGGTGAGAAATAGACCTCGTTCGTTTCCAGGTTCCAGTCCCAAATCCCATCGTTGGTGCCTTGGATGACTAAGGTCAACCGTTCTTCCCGCTCCTTCAGCGCGGCATAGGATTCCTGGAGTTGCGCCGACATCCGGTTGAATTGCGCGGCCAATTCCCCCAGTTCGTCCCCCTCCGGCGCGACGATCACCTGTCCGAAATTGCCTCCGGCCACCTGCTGCGCGGCAGCGATGAGATCGTTGATCGGTTTAGTGATGCGTCTGACTCCAAAGGCAACGACGAGGGCCGGTATGATCCCGCCCAAGGCCAACAGCACGAGCAAGGATTCTCTGTAGGTCTGGCCGGTTCTGAGCAGGGAGGCCCAATCCTCCTCGCTGACGAGGCCCCAAGGGGTGCCGGGCACCGGCGCGAAACCGGCGACGATCTCCCGGCCTGTGGAGTCGCGCGTGCGAATGGCGCCTGCCTGCCCTCCCAATCCTCGGCGTACTGCCTGCTGCCCGGAGAAGTCGGCGCCGATATAGGCCGCGTCGTGATGGTAGATCACCTGGCCGCCGCTATCTACCAGATAAATGTTGCCCTTCTCGCCGGTGCGCAACCTCACGATGTTGCCGTAGAGAGAACTGGCAGAGGTCGCGCCCACGCGAAACATCCCTGCCAGGATGCCTAGGAACTCGCCCTGGGGTCCGGTAATAGGAACGGCCACCGTCACGACCTGCGTCCCCGCCGGCCCGTCGGTCAGGATGTCGGAGAAGGTCGGCCCCATAGAACGTATGATACGGCGATAATAGGCGCGGGTGGACCAATCCTTTCCTTGAAGGTCCTCGCGCGGCGGCTCGGCAGCTACGACCGTCCCCTGAGCGTTGAGAATGACCGTGCCCCCATCAAAGACTGCCAGCCGGTTCCGGGCCTGCTTGAGAGCGACGGCCTGGGCAGCCGCATCAATCGTCGCGACGTTGGCCGTGCGCGCCAGGGTAGAGAGTATGCCGACATACTCCGCCAGTGCATCCGCCAGCTGGCCTGCCGATAGACGGGTGACCTGCTGGTCCCTCTCTATGACCAGGTCTTCGGTTACCTTCTGATAGGCATAGAAGGCAACCAGGGCCACCGCCATGAGAATGATGGCCGTGGGGATAAACGCCCAGGCGATGATCCTGATGCGCAGGCTTCCCCAGCGGATTCTTAACTGCACGCTGATCCTCCTGGATTGAGTGCCGGACGGTTTTCATGTGGCCTGAGGTAATTGTACCCGACATCGGGGAAGGGGGCAACCAAGCATCTCTCTCGGTTTCACCGTTTCAGGCAGTCTCCTGTAAGCCAGGTGAGCCGACTTCCCCTGTTGGCCTTGACAGAGTGTGTGTAACGAATGGTTGCGCGATCAACTCCACTTTGTTATAATGCAGCCATTTGGCTAACACCCTAATAACTAATCATAAGGAGCATCCAACAATGATTAGCAAAACTATCCAAGACGCGATGAACGAACAGATCAAGAACGAGCTCTACTCGGCTTACCTCTATCTCTCCATGGCTGCCTATTGCGAGTCCATCAACCTGAAAGGTTTTGCCCACTGGCTCAGGGTGCAAAACGAGGAAGAAATCGGCCACGCCATGAAGTTCTTTGACTTCATTCACGACCGTGGTGGTCGTGTCATCCTCCAGGCCATCGCTCAACCGCCTACGGAGTTTAAGTCACCCCTTGACGTCTTTGAGCAGACCTTGGAGCACGAGCGAAAAGTGACGGCGATGATCAACAACATCTACGCCCTTGCCCTCAAGGAAAACGACTACGCGTCGCAGGCACTTCTGCAATGGTTTGTCACCGAGCAGGTGGAAGAGGAAAAGAATGCCACCGAGATCGTGGAGAAACTGAATCTGGTTGGGGATCGCGGTTCCGGCTTGCTCTACCTGGACCATGAGTTGGGAGAGCGAGAAGCGGAGGAGTAGTATAAGCCCTTGCCCCTCCCTCTCTCAATTTGAGAGTTCAGGGGCGGACAGTTTTATGAATCTGGCGCTCGCGACGGAGGTGCAGGGGATACAGCCCTCTGCCGGGGGCTTGGGGGTGTCCCCTATACCTATGCGGGTTTCCCACTGCCAAGACCTCTCTTCTCCCCTCCTTCGTCCCCCTCCTCTCCCCGATTCGGGGAGAGGAGGGGGGGGGAGGGGGTGGAGAGAGGTTATACACCGCCCCCCATCAAAGCGAAAACCGTTCGCCCTTTAACAAATTGAGAGAGGGAGGGGGCAAATGAGTAAGGATCGGACGTTCGTGCGTTTCAGGGTCGGATGATGATCTTGATTCCCTCATAGCCCGCTGCCAGCCGGTCAAAGGCCCCTTTGACGTCGGTTAGCCGCGCCTCGTCGCTGATGAAAGCCTTGTAATCCAAGTCCGTGACCTGCCTTATCACGCCATGTGAATCTCCACATCGTCTGCCACGTTGCCCAGGATCGTGTAGTCGGTCGGAGCGGTCTGCAAGATGGAGCCGGGAACCAGCGTGTTGACCGGCCCGAAGGCCACCAGGCGGGCGATGAACCGTTGCCAGCTGACGCCGCCGCCTAGGTCGCCATCCAGCCAGAAGGAGCGGTGGCGCGCGCCCAGAATCTGCGCCGGGCCGATGGTATTGGCCTTTGGCGGCACCCATGACCAGTCGCCACCGAAGGAGTGGAGCGCGTTCTGCATGATGGTCATCGGGTGAAGCTCCACCAGCCGTGGCCCGGCCTTCTTATAGGCCTCCAGGTCGTCGCCGAATTCCTCGCCCAGATGCGCTTCCCAGAACGCGATATGCCCGCACCAGCCGATGCCGCCATAGCAGATGTCTGCGCCGCCCAGGTCCTCTATCATCTTGCCGTAATCGGCCAGGACGGCCTTCGTGGGAAAATGGATCTGCTTCTGCGGTGGGCGGAGATCGCGATCAATCGCCAGCCAGAATTGCTCCATCATTGCCCGCTGGAATGAGCCGGGCCAGTCGGCAGGAGCCGTGTTGCCATCTTGGTCGGCGTATTCGTCCATGTTGAAGGAGTGTACGTGGTGGCAAGGGATGCGCAGTTGGTTGATGATGTTCGCGGCGATGGGATACTGCGGCATGGGGCCGACGGGGAAGATCGCTACCAGGCGGCGGCCTGCCTGGTGGGCCTCGTGGATGCGGCGGACGATGTCAATGGCGAAGGCGGTGTAGAATTCCGTCCGATCATCTATCACCCGGATCTTGAAGTCGGGGTTGGGGTGGCGGGTGATCTCGCTTCGCTTGATGGCCCGCACCCGTTCGCATACTTTCAGATCGCGGAAGGGGATGAAACGAGCCAAATCGTAGGTGAACGCCATGGGATACCTCCTTCGTTATTCTCTGCTGATCTGAGCGATCAGGGGGAGATTGAACAACAGGATAGCGGCTCCGCTTGCCAGGCCTGCGACGGCGAAGATGGCACGCACCCCGGCAGCCTCGGCCACGAGGCCGCCCAACGTGGGAGCGATGACCATCCCCACGCCGACAACCAACTGCTGCAACCCCAACACCGTTGCCCGCTGCTCATAAGGGACCAGGTCCGACATGAACACGGTGGAAACGGTGAGGCGCGCCTGCGCGATGCCCGCGAGAACCTGGATGACAAAGACCAACCCCAACACGGGGGTGGCATAGAGCGCAAACCACCGCACCGTTTCCAGGATGAACATAAGGGTCAGGATAGGCCGTCGCCCCAGCCGATCAGACAGGGCGCCCAGGTAGAGCATGGCAGGCACCTCGGATAGCACGCCGATGGTGGAGACGAGGCCGATCTGCCCATCGCTGGCGCTTAGGACGTCCCTTAGATAGATGGGAAAAAAGGGAAAGGCCATGTACTGACCTGTCCCTGCCAGGATAGAGGCCGCGAAAAACCATATCAGGCCTGGGATGCGCAAGATGTTCACCTTGGGGGCAGGTTGTGGCGTTTCTCGCCTGATCGGGCTATCGCCGTGTAGCAGCAGGCTTGATCCAAAGGCGAGGAAATAGGCTACGGCCCCGAAGGCGAAAATAGAGCGAATGCCGAAGTTCGCGGTGACCAACCCTAACGACAGGCTTGCCAGAGCAAAGCCGAAAGAGCCGGATATGCGGTAAAGGCTGAAACCACGCCCCTGCTCCTGCGCCGGGAAAAGAGCGGTGACGCGCGCGCTGATCAGGGTCACATAGCAGCCGATCATGGCGAAGTCTAATATCTGTAAAAGCAGGAAGTGCCAATATGCCCCGGCCCACAGGTAGGCCATCATGATGAACACGGAAGCCAGCAGGCTACCGGCAATGAGGAGTCGCCGCCGTCCGGTGGTATCGGACAGCCAGCCGAAAGCCAGCCCCGCGATGTTAAAGGACAACATGCCGGCGGTGGAGATGGTGCCGACGAGAGCCAGAGGCACGCCGGCATCACGGATATAGAGATTCCGGAGAGGGAAGATCAGGCCCCAGGCCACATTCGTCAGGAATGTGACGATCCAAGCGGCGACGAAGACCCGATCGCCGGCCAGACGCCGAGACAAAACGAACCAACTGGCTGCGATGGAAGGAGACTTCAAACTGGCCTCCCGGCTGATAGTGGTATAGCAAACCTCACCGACAGGCTTGGCGCCAGGCATCTAGGCCGCGTTGTTTAAGGATGGCGTTGAAGTTCATGGCGTTGGCCTGGGGGCAGAATTCATCGGTCGTTATGCCTGTGTCGGTATATTCTGCGACAAAGACGGCTTTACCCGCTGCCACGAAGGGGGCCAACAGGTCGCACCATTTTTGCGCAAAGCACTCTTCGGCCAGAGCCCAATCAAAATGGGGCAGGAGATCGGCCACCTGCTCCGGATTGTTCTTCAGCCCGATGGAGAGGCCGCGCGCGTGTGCCTCATCGCTCAACCAGATGTTGTAAGCCATTTGATCGTGAGGGCTGATGGGAAAGCCTGTATCGTTGACATAACCATCCACGTTGTCGGCCTCTATGCCGTCAAAGCCTTTGGCCTTGCAGAGGTCAAAGCGGTTGCGCATGATGGGCCCCAGGAGGTCCAGACGGCGGATATCCAGCCATTTCTCTCCGGGCCAGCCCGCGTAGTCCCTGCCGATGACCTCAGATGGGAAGGCATCGGCGTCGGGACGCCATTCCTCCCACACGCCCACGTTGATGTAGCACACCACACGGCGTCCCTGCGCGTGCAACGCGGCCACGATGCTCGCATCGTTGTCAAAGAGGTCAATGTCGTACATCTGCGCATCTACCGTCTGATCTATAGGGAGCCCCTCTAACTGCCATTGCCAGGAAGTGTTGAGGTCGGGCTTCCAGATGGCGGTTATTTCTGCGGGAAGCGAAGGGGCAGGACTCACCGGCATCACACTGGGCACCGGTACAGTTGTCCGTCTCTGTGCCGTGTTCATATTGCCGGCCGGGACATTCCTTGTGGCACAGCCGCCGAAGAGAAACAGGGCGATGAAGCCCAGAAGCAGCAAGGGGCTTGTCATCATGCCGCGATTCATATCGGCACCTCCGTGGCAGGCCGCGTCCTTTTCAGACGCAAGTATGCCATGCTGCTTTGTTCGCGTCAAATGGGTCATCTCTCGGGGTATATTTCTCCGGTTCTTGAAAAAACGAAGCCTCCCTTGTGGGAGGCCCCTATATTCCCGCCCGGAGGCTTGGGAGACGTGCAGATGAAAAATCAGACCCGCGTCAGGTATTCGCCGGTGCGCGTATCAACGCGGATCGTCTCGCCCTCGTTGACGAAGAGGGGAACCATCACCTTGAGGCCCGTCTGCACCGTCACCTGCTTCATCGCGCTGGTGGCTGTATCGCCGGCGATGGCCGGTTCCGCTTTGGTCACCAGCAAGTCCACTGTGGTAGGCAATTCAATCTCAATCGGCTCGCCCTGGTAAGTCAACAATTCCACCGTAAGGCCATCGGTCAGGTAATTCACGGCGTCGCCCAGATGCTTTGCGCTCAACACATGTTGTTCAAAGGTCTCCGTGTCCATGAAAGTGTAGAGGTCGCCGTCACTGTAAAGGTATTGCACCGTCTGATGATCCAGTCGTATGTCCTGCACGCGGTCGCCCGACTGGAAGGTGCGCTCCAGGGTCGCTCCGGTTCGTAAGTTGCGAATTTTCGTACGGATGACGGCATTGCCGCGACCGGGTTTGTGGTGTTCGTAGTTGAGGACGCGATAGATCTCGCCGTCCAGCTCAAAGGTGACGCCTTTGCGCAAGTCGTTTACGTTGATCATAAGAAGAAAAAGCCTCCTGCGCGCATTATATCGCGATCGCACGTGGTTGACAACTTTTCGCCGGGCGGCGCGCGAGGACGCTCTTGTCTCACCCGGCGAACCGTGCTACAATAGGCCGGAACCATCCTAGACTGTTATGAGGAATTGCTATGCTCCGTTTCTCCCTCAACATCAGTATGCTGCTGAAAGAGGTCCCCTTCCTTGACCGTTTCGCCTACGCCGCAGACCTGGGTTTCGCCGCGGTAGAATATCTCTGGCCTACCGGTGTGGACTTGGACGCCCTAGTCAAAGCCAGAGAACGCGCGGGAGTGGCCGTGGCCCTGATGAATGCCGATGCGGGCGACATCCCTGCGGGCGACCGCGGCTTTCTGACCGACCCTCGCAAGAGCGACTATGTTTTCCGGAATTTCAAGGTTGCGTTGGACCTGGCGCGGGCGGTAGGTTCGCCCATCGTCCATCCTCTGGTGGGCAATGCGCTGCCGGGCGTGCCTCGCGAGCAACAATTGGCTCATGTGCGCGAGATGGAGAAAGAACTGGCCGCCCAAGCGCGAGCGGTAGGCATCATGACGACGGTGGAGGCCCTCAACAGCCTGGAAAGCCCCCGCTACCTGATCACCACCAGCGCACAAGGTCTGGAACTCGTCCGCTCCGTCGGCGCACCGAACTTCAAATTCCAGTACGACGTCTATCACATGCAGCGCATGGAGGGGAACATCGTGCACACGTTGCGCCAGAACATTGCCGACATCGGCCATATCCAGATCGCCGATTCGCCCACGCGCCATCAGCCCGGCACCGGCGAGCTGAACTATCGCTTCATCCTGGGAGCGATCGAAGAGATGGGCTATACCGGTTACATCGGCCTGGAATACAACCCCAAAGGGACGTCGGAAGAATCTCTTGCCTGGATCCCACGCGATAAACGGGCGGGCTGCACCGTAGCCGATTTGCGGCTGTAAACTCTTCCCGGAGGAAATAGATGACAGACAAGGTGATCGGTTTCATCGGGCTCGGTATCATGGGCAAGCCGATGGCAAAGCACCTGCTGAAGGCAGGATACCGGCTGGTGGTGCGCGACCTCATGCAAGCAGCGGTGGATGAGATGGTGGCGGCAGGGGCACGTTCCGCGCCGACGGCGCGGGAAGTTGCCGCCCAATGTGATGTTCTGATCACAATGGTCCCCGACTCTCCCGACGTGGAGGCTGTGGCCTATGGCCCGGACGGCGCGCTCGCCGGGCTCAGGCCCGGCACCATCTGGGCCGATATGTCCACCATCTCTCCTGTGACCTCGCGCAAGGTTGCGGCCGACGCCGCCAAGAAAGGTGTGACGATGCTGGATGCGCCTGTGAGCGGCGGCGAGAAGGGAGCCATCGCCGCGACCCTCAGCATCATGGTCGGCGGGCCCAAGGACGCTTTTGATGCGATGCTCCCCATCTTCCAGGTCATGGGCAAGACCGTCGTTCACATGGGCGAGACGGGCGCGGGGCAAGTGACGAAGGCGGCCAACCAGATCGTCGTCGCGCTCACCATTGAGGCGATCTCCGAAGCGTTGGTGCTGGCAAGCAAAGCGGGTGTGGACCCGGCAAAGGTGCGTCAGGTGCTTTTGGGCGGCTTCTGCCAGAGCCGTATCCTGGAGTTGCACGGCGAACGCATGATCAAGCGGGAGTTCGCGCCGGGTTTCAAGATTCGTCTGCACCGCAAAGACCTCGCCATCGCGCTCAACGCGGGCAAGGAGTTCGGCGTGCCCTTGCCCGTGACGGCGCTGGTTCATGAGATGCTGAACGCGCTGATGGTCGCAGGCGAAGGCGAGTTGGATCACTCGGCTATTGTTCACTACATTGAGTCGGGAGCAAAGGCAGAGGTTCGCTCTGCCGGCGCGTGAAGCAGATGCCGTTTTGAGGGGAAGGCAGGGCTCCCTCTTTGTCCTCCCCCGCGAAGCTTCAGGGGTGGACAGTTTTATAAACCTGTCACTCGCGACGGGGGTGCAGAGGGTGCAACTCCCTGCCGGGGGTCTTAGGGGTGTCCCCTGTACCCATGCGGGCTTTCCACCGCCAAGACCTCTCTTCTCCCCCCTTTGTTCCCCCTCCTCTCCCCGAATCGGGGAGAGGAGGGGGTAGGGGGTGGAGAGAGGTTATATGGGGCACATCTCCATACCCCTATGCAGGGGCTTCGCCCCCCGCCGCTCCCATCAAAGCGAAAACTGCCCATCCTCCCCGGCAAAGCACTAATCATTACCCACAAGTGGGGTATAAGGGCAGGGTAAGGCCACTGCCCCCCTATCCCCCCAACCCTCTTTCTCCCCCGTAAAACGGGGGAGAAAGAGGATGCCGAGCGACAGCGAGGCGGGGAAAAGTGGGGGGCTGTAGCCGCTCCACCCCAGCAACCGATTTGTGGGTAAGGGGTAGGGCAAAGCAGGGTAGGGTAGCAGAAGGGGACGCTTCGCGGCCCTCCCCCGTTCGTTCCACGGGAGAGGGCCGGGGTGGGGGCCATCGGGCACTACAGAAACCCGCCCGATTCCTGAAATGCCCCAAAGAATCCGAAGTTCTTGCCTCTCACCGGAAGCCATGCTATACTGAGTGACAGCAGTGCCCTGTGGCCGGGAACCAAGCGGCTGCGGGGCACGTTTATAGTGGAGATAGCAATCCATTTCATACACGGGGGAAGTTGTGGCAAATACCTCGCCCGCAACCGATCGCCGTCCACCAGTGATACTCCTTCTCCTCGGCATCTTTCTGCGCCCGGGGTTTTCTCTGCGCGCCATTGCCCGCGCGCCTGCACGCCTGTGGCTGGTGCCCTTCTTCCTGGCCATCGTTTTGCTCTCCGCGCGCGTTGCCGTCAGCGCACCGCTGGAAGAGGAACGCCGCCTGGCGACGGCGCTCGCCCAATGGCAGGCCCAACTGGAAGGGTTCCCAAAAGAGATGCAGGAGAACCCGCCCCAATGGTTCCTTGACCAGCGGCCCCGCCCGCGCCCTGGCGACCAGGTCTATGGCCCATCCTTGTTGAAAGGCCTTGGGGTGTTGCTCTTTAGTTTCATCGCGCGAGCGGCAGTGCTCCACCTGGCCTGCCTTGCGATGGGTGGCCAGAACCGTTTCGGCCAGGTGCTCAGCGTCTCGGCCTGGGCCGCGATGCCCTTCGTCTTGCGGGATGGCGTGCAAGCTGTTTCTATGTATATGTCTAAGCAACTGATCAATCATCAGGGGCTATCGGGCCTGGTGACGGAGCCGGGACTGATGTCGGCTCTTGCTGCGCAGGTGGACCTGTATCTCTTCTGGCATCTGCTCTTGCTCATTCTCGGCATAGCCGCGATGGCGCGCTTCAGTCGTGGCAAATCCTTGGCCGTCGCCTTCGGTTACTGGCTCCTTGCCATCGCGGTCAGCATGGTGCCTGCCGTGGTATCGTTCTTCTTGAGCGGAGGTCCCACGCGCACCGTCCCCGGCCCAGGGCCCGTCATCGGCATCGGATAAAATGGCCCCGATCATTCAGGCTGTCGGTCTTCGCCGCGATTATGTGATGGGTTCCAGCATCGTCCATGCTCTGGATGGGGTGGACCTGGATGTAGAGGCAGGGGAATTTCTGTGCATCATGGGGCCGTCCGGCTCCGGCAAGTCCACCTTGCTGAACCTGATCGGCGGGCTGGATCGGCCTACCGGTGGAAGCCTGATCGTCGCCGGTGAGGATTTACAGGCACTGGATGAGGATGCATTGGCAGCCTATCGCCGCCGCCGTGTCGGTTTCGTATTTCAGAACTTTAACCTGGTCGCCACCATGAGCGCCTTGCAAAACGTGGAGTTCCCCACCCTCTTTGCCCGTACACCGCTGAAGGAGCGACGCGCTCGCGCCCTGGAACTTCTGGCCCGTGTGGGCTTGGCAGACCGCGCCCTGCACAAGCCGGTAGAGCTCTCCGGCGGGGAGCAGCAGCGGGTCGCCATCGCCCGTGCTCTGGTGAACGATCCGGCGATCCTTCTGTGCGATGAGCCGACCGGCAATCTGGATTCCCACACAGGCCGCGAAGTGATGAGCCTGCTGAGTGATACCAATCGCGAGGGCCGCACGCTCCTCGTCGTTACGCACGATCCCAATGTCGCCCGTTTCGCCAGCCGCATCATCCGCCTGCAAGACGGCCAGGTGGTGCATGACGAGGTGGGAGAGAACGCGACCTCTCTTCTTCCCCCTCATCCTCTCCTCCCCCTGCAGCAGAGGGAGAAGGGGATGGGAGATGGAGAGAGGTCTGTCTAACGCCTTCTTCTAGACAGAGACTGATCAGGACACACCATGACACGACTCATCTTCACCATTATCGTATTGCTCTCGCTCCTGGCCGGAGCCTTGCCCGTCGCGGCCCAGGAGACGCAGCCGCCGCCGAATCGCCCTCTCATTTTCATCCGTTCGTACAAAACCGAACCTGCCATCGTTCAAGCCAACGGTACCTTTGAGCTCTTTCTGGAGTTGCACAATATCGGCTCGGCGGGCGCGCGAGAGATCCTTGTCACCATTACCAGCGACCGCTTCGTGCCCCTGTCCACAAGCAGCGTGAAGGTGTTGGGGAGCCTGCAAGTGAACGAGCACGGTGGTGTCTCCCAGACTTTGCGGGCCGTGCCCGACGTAGAAGAGGGAACCTACGCGGTCACAGTACGCCTGGATTACCGAGACACCGCCGGTTTCAGTTACAGCAGCACGGAGACGGTCGGCGTCTCCGTGAGCGCAAAGCCTAAACCGGGGCGGCCACAATTGGTCATCCTGAGCGTGAATACCGAGCCGGAGAACCTGGCTCCTGGCGTCCCCTTCACCATGACGGTCGTGGTGCGCAACGTAGGCACAGGCTTGGCCCGCCGCGTGCTTCTGACCTCCGGCGGCGGCGATGCGCCCTTCGCGCCCGTCGGTGCCTCTAACGTTAGGGCCCTTCCTGATCTCTCCAGCGGCGGCACCTATACCGCCACGCTGGCTCTGGTGACGAGCCGGAGTGCCAAGCCGGGCCTCTATACCTTCGGCCTCAAGCTTGATTACGATGATGCCGCCAGCACACCGAATCACATCACCTCCGACCAAAGCGTGGCCCTGCCGGTCGCCGCGAGAGATATACCGCAGCCGCAACCCATCGTTGCCAGTTATGCCACCGAACCCGCCGTCCTGACGCCCGGCTCACCTTTTACCATTACCCTTACCGTGCAGAACGCGGGTGAGGCCGATGCGCGTCGCCTCACCGTCAGCCTGGGTGGCACCGGTACGACCGGTAGCACAGGCAGCTCCGGTGGTCAGACCACTACGGGCGCAGGCACATTTGCGCCGTTGGGTTCCGGCAACCTAAAGGTATTGGGTACCCTCGCGCCCGGCGCGACCCAGGTCGTTGTGCAGGCATTCGTGGTGGATGGCGCGGCCAACGGCGGCGCGTACACCTTCCCCATCATCTTTGAGTTTGAGGATAGCGACGGCGCGGCCAAAACCGATACGCAACTGATCAGCCTCCTGGTGCGCACCATCCCCCAACTACAGATCGGCCTCTACCAGCCGATACCGCCCATCTTCACCGGCCAGCCGTTTCAGATTCCTTTGGAAGTGTTGAACATCGGGCGGAATCGCGCCAACATCACCACCGTGGAGATCACCAGCACCGATCTGGAATTGCAGCAGAACTCGCGCTTCTTCGGCCCGCTGGACGCGGGGACGTCGGACGTGCTGGATGCCTTGGGCATCCCCAGGCAGCCGGGGCGCGCGGTAGCGACGGTTGTGGTGCACTACATTGACGACTTCAACAAACCGGCCCAGTTGACGCATGAGTTAGTCTTTGAGGTGCAGGAGGGAGGTCCCATCGGGCCGGGAGGCCCCGGCGAGCCGGGAGGGCCGGGGAAGCCCGGCGGCCCCGACGTAGAACCGCCGAAGCCGACGCGTCCCCTCTGGCTGCGCGCGCTGCGCGGCTTCTTAGGTCTGGGGAGCGATTAAGGGGGCAGACCTTCCGCGAATACACGAGGCTGATTTACATTATCAAACCATTCGCAGATGCTATCTGTGGACGGCTTTATGGACTTGCGGTGATGGATGAAAGGAGCGTCGCATGTCCTTCACGGATCTGATGCGCACCGTCTGGTCTAACCTGAACCGTATGCGTGGGCGCGTGGCGCTGACCGCCATCGGCGTCATCATCGGCACGGCGGCCGTCCTGGTACTGGTCTCGCTGGGCGTCGGCTTGCAGCGCAGCGCCACGGGCAACCTGGGGAACATCGGCGACCTGACCCGCATCACCGTCGTCGCCCGGCAGGGGCCCATCGTTATCGCCGAACCGGCATCGGTCAGAAGAGGCGTCAGCGGCGGTAAGGTCGGAGGCGGTTCCGGCTCAACAAACCAGAATCCTCTCAATGATGAAGCCTTGCAGCGCATTGCCGCGCTGGAGGGCGTTCTCGTCGTCACGCCATATCAAAACATCAACGGCCCTTTCACCCTCACGGCCAACCGCGCCCAAGCCTACTCTAACATCGTCGGTATAGACCCGGCTGCTGTGGACAAATTGGGTTGGAGGTTGGCAAGCGGGATAAGCGAACTCAAGAGCGGGCAGGCTATCGCGGGCGCGCGGATCGGCGATCAATTCTTTGACCCGCGCCGTGGCCGCCCCGTGCCCATTCGCGATCTTCAGGGCCTCTCCCTCAAACTGGAGGTGCAGCGCTATGGCCCGGAGGGAGTGACCGGCACGCGCACCCAACGCATCACCATCGTCGGTGTATTGGCCCCCCAGGGCGAAAACGATTACCAGCTGTTCATGCCCCTGAAAGATGTGATCGCGCTCAACGATTATGTTCAAGGCCGCCGCTTTGATCCCAAGAAGGATGGCTACAACCAGGCCATCGTCAAGACCGTCTCTTCCCGCCAGGTTCCGGCGGTGCAACAGAAGATCCGGGAGATGGGCTTTGACGCCTATTCCTTGCAGGATGCGGTACAGGGGATTAATTCCTTCTTTCGGACGCTACAGGCCATCCTGGGTGGCATCGGCGGCATCGCGCTCCTGGTCGCGGCGGTGGGCATCGCCAACACCTTGACCATGGCGATCTACGAACGCACCAAAGAGATCGGGCTGATGAAGGCCCTCGGCGCGACCAACCGCGACGTGATGAGCATCTTCCTGGGCGAGGCCGGCTCCATCGGCTTCTTGGGTGGGCTGATTGGTGTGCTCTTTGGTCTGGGTGCAGGCGTTGTGATTAACCTCTTCGCCGCCAGCGCGTTGAGTAACCCGTCGCCCGGCGTCGGCCCCATCATTCCCCCTGGGCCCGGTAGCACAACCGGCGGTATCCTTCATACTCCCTTGTGGCTTCTTCCCTTTGCCGTCATCTTCGCCACGGGCGTCGGCCTCGTCAGCGGCGTCTATCCTGCGCTGCGGGCTGCCGCGCTGGACCCTCTGCGCGCGCTGAAGTATGAGTAGGAACGGCTTCCCCCTACCTACTAATGCTAAGACATGAGGTCGGGCATTCAATTCTTCAGCCCCTTGGTCTGTCTTCTGGGCGTGCGATGCCCACTCCGACGAGCGACTCGGGGTGACATCATGTAGAGGTGGTTTCAGGGGCATGCCCGAACTCTTGATATTCTGCCCCTTTTGCGGTACAATCGGGTTGCTGCTGAAGGAGCGCTGAAAGTTCCGATTAAGATCGGCGACGGCACATGAAGGCGACTAAAACCTCTCTACTCCCCCTCTAGGGCGAGCAGAAAGGAATTGAGCACAAGATTCCCTAAGACGGTTCAGGAGGTCTATAATTTATGGAACGCAAAACCGGAACGTGGCGGGAGAAAGTTGGCCTGGCCCAGATGCTCAAGGGCGGCGTGATCATGGATGTGACGACGGCGGAACAGGCGCGCATCGCGGAGGACGCGGGCGCGTGCGCGGTCATGGCCCTGGAGCGGGTTCCCGCCGACATCCGCGCCCAAGGTGGTGTGGCCCGCATGGCCGACCCGGAAAAAATCCTGGAGATCATGGAAGCAGTGACGATCCCGGTCATGGCGAAGGCTCGCATCGGCCACTTCGTGGAGGCGCAGATTCTGGAGGCTCTCGGCGTTGACTATATTGACGAGTCGGAAGTGCTGACCCCTGCCGACGAGAGCCACCATATTGATAAGCACGCGTTCAAGGTTCCCTTCGTTTGCGGCTGCCGCAACCTGGGCGAGGCGCTGCGCCGCATCGGTGAGGGCGCGGCCATGATCCGTACGAAGGGCGAGGCGGGCACGGGCAACGTGGTGGAGGCGGTGCGCCACGCGCGCGCCGTCATGGGCGAGATACGCCGTCTGCACAGCATGGCTCCGGAGGAATTGATGGCCTGGGCCAAGGAGAACGGCGCGCCCTACGATCTGGTGAAGGAGGTCGCCGAGACGGGCCGTCTGCCGGTGGTCAACTTCGCGGCGGGGGGCATTGCCACGCCCGCCGACGCGGCGATGATGATGCAACTGGGGATGGATGGCGTCTTCGTCGGTTCTGGCATCTTCAAGTCGGGCGACCCGGCCAAGCGGGCCAAGGCCATTGTGGAGGCTGTGACCCACTACAACGACCCCGAAATCCTGGCGCGCGTCTCCCGTGGCCTGGGCGAGGCGATGGTCGGCATCAACATCACGACGCTGCCGGAGGATGAACGCCTCGCGGTGCGCGGTTGGTAGCCTGTATAGCAAGCCATGCGTATCGCCTACTTTGATTGCTTCGCCGGCGCCAGCGGCGATATGATCCTGGGCGCGCTGGTGGATGCCGGCGCACCTCTGGAGAGGCTGCAAAGGGCACTGGCCGGTTTGGCACTCCCTGGTCTGCGCCTTCAAGCAGAGCGGGTTCAGCGTAGAGGATTGGCAGGCACCAAGGTCACCGTCCTTTCCGCCGAACCGTCGCCCCCTCTCCGCCACCTGCCCGATCTGGAACGGATCGTCGCCGAGAGCGACCTGTCACCCCGCGTCAAAGAGATGGCCCTCGCGGTCTTTCGCCGTCTGGCCGAAGCCGAAGCGCGGGTTCATGGCTCGCCGGTCGACCACGTTCATTTTCACGAGGTGGGCGCTGCCGACACCGTGGCCGATGTGGTGGGCGCGGCAGTCGGCCTGGAGGTGCTCGGCGTAGAGCAGATCGCCGTGTCGCCTCTACCGGCGAGCCCGGGCTGGGTCAAAGGTGATCATGGCCCGCTTCCCCTGCCCGCGCCGGCCACCCTGGAACTGATGCGCGGATTGCCCGTGCGCCCTCTGCCGCCTTCGTCGTCAGGGGGAAACGAGCGGGTCACGCCGACCGGCGTGGCGATCTTGGGCGCGTGGGCTACGTCCTGGGGGCTCATTCCGGAGATGACGCCTTCCGCCATCGGTTATGGCGCAGGCGGGCGCGATGACCCCGACATCCCCAACCTGCTGCGAGTCGTCATCGGCGGAGCGACGACCGCTTCCCATCCGCAACGCCTGGCCGTCATTGAGACAAACATAGATGACATGAACCCGCAACTCTTCGCGCCGACTATGGAGCGGCTCTTGAGCGCGGGCGCGCTGGACGTCTATCTGACGCCCATCCTCATGAAGAAGGGTCGCCCGGCGACCCTGATCAGCGTCCTGGCGCCGGTGCAGGCGGTGGACGACCTGGCGCAGGTCCTTTACGAAGAGACGACAACCATCGGCGTACGCTGGTATGAAGTGGCGCGGCGTGCCCTTCCCCGCCGTTGGGAGACGGTGCAAACGGAATACGGGCCGGTGCGGGTGAAGATGGCCGAGTTCCGATCGGGCGAATGGAAAGCAATGCCGGAATATGAAGACTGCATGGCGCTGGCCGAGGCGAAGCAAGTGCCGGTGCGTGTGGTGCAGGCCGCGGCATCGGCTGCGATACAAAAACATCATGAGCAGGTAGTATAGGGTTGAGGGAACAGGAGATTGCGAAAATTGCGATGAAAATCGGCGTCCTCGCCTTGCAAGGCGACTTTCGGGAGCATATAGAGGTACTACGGCGATTAGGTGTAGAGGCTTGCGAGGTGCGTCTGCCGCGTGACTTGAACGGCCTGGATGGCCTCATCATACCCGGCGGCGAGAGCACCACCATCGGCAAACTGGCCGAAGGATATGGTCTGGTTGAGCCCATCCGGCAGATGATCGCCGAGAAAAAGCCTGTCTGGGGTACTTGTGCGGGCATGATCATCTTGGCTCGCGACATCGGCGGCCTTGACCAACCCCTTATCGGCGCCATGGATATCGTTGTTCAACGCAACGCCTTTGGGCGACAGGTGGATAGCTTTGAGGTAGATTTATCCGTACCCGCGCTCGCGGCCGTCACGCCGCCGGGAAAGCCGCTGGAGCCCTTCACGGCGGTTTTCATCCGGGCCCCGGCCATCCGCGCCGTCGGCCCCGGCGTTGAGGTGTTGGCGACACTGGACGACGGAACCATCGTCGCTGCCCGCCAAGGAACCCTCCTGGCAACCGCCTTCCATCCCGAATTGACGGATGACCTGCGCTTTCACCAGTATTTTCTTACCCAGGTCGCGTTGCCGCCCGCCCCGCGCAACGGGCAGGACACCTGAAAGGTAAGGTGGTTTTGCGACGTGCCCTGCCAACGAGAGGTAAGCAAAGCATGAACGCCAACCCCTTGCCTCTTTTTCCCCTCAACGTGGTTCTCTTTCCGGGGATGGTGCTGCCGCTGCACATCTTTGAGGAGCGTTACCGGCTGATGATTCGCCGCTGTCTGGAGCAGGACCGTTCCTTTGGCGTCCTTCTCATTCGCGAGGGCAAGGAAGTGGGCGAGACGGCAATCCCCTACGAGGTGGGCACGACGGCCCGCATCACCCGCGTAGAGCGATTGGACGATGGGCGCATGAACATCACCACCGTCGGCGAGGAGCGCTTTCGGGTGCGCCGGTTTCGCGATGATGAGCCTTACCTTCAGGGAGAGATCGTGCCTTTGCCTAACATTGAAGGTGATACCCCCCAAGCCATATACCAGGCCGACGCGATACGTCCCCTCGTGGCGGACTATGTCAGACTGTTGGCAAAGGCCGTGGGCTTGCAATTGGGCCTTGTGGACAACCTGCCGGAAGACCCCACCGCTCTCGCCTTCCTCACGGCCATCGCCTTGCAGATTCCCGCACGGGAGAAGCAGCGCCTTCTGACGATCCAATCCATCGCCTTGTTGCTGGCCGAGGAGCGCGGCATCCTGCGCCGCGAGGAAAAGCTGTTGCGCTTCATGGTAGATACCGGCTCGCGCCCGGACGAACTGAAGATGGGGCCGACCGGTTACCTTTTCCCGAACTGAGGCGGAAAACATACCACAGGGAACACAAAGAAAGGCGCAAAACCTTTGCGCTCTCGGTGACCTCTGCGGCCAGGTGTCTATGGCTGCCCGGTCATCAGGGCCCGTATGGTCACACCCACCATGAAAAGGCCGACGATGCCGTAGATGAGAGATTCCCTGCGCGTGTCGCGTCCTTGAGTATAGATGTAGGTTGCGGGCCAGGTAACGACGGCGACAATGCCGTACAAGATGTGGATCGCCGGCCGCGCCGGACGATGCGCCTCCAGCCAGAGGATTATCCCCAATACGCCTTGGGCGATCATCAGCAGCTCGCCGATCGCCAGCGTCCCCCAATAGTTGCCGCTGACCCCCTCTTTGCGCAAATAGTTATAAATACCCCAGACCCCGCAGATGGCCGAGAAGAGGACGGCGGCTACCGCGATGCGCGCATGCAGGAATGTCAGGTCCACAGGTATCTACCTCCAGAGTGTATTGGATCATCTTATCGCCATGCGTCCCAAGCCGCTGGGTCCTGTATCGGATACTCTCTATGTGTGGGAAGCATCTGCTTTATGAAAGCACCGGGCAAGAAAGCACGGGTGGGAAGGGTGTTGCGATTCACTTCTGCCTCAAGGGACTTATCCAAGGTGAGGAGGAAAGGCGCTTCTAAGGCTATTGTCGCCGCTACCACGTGAGCATCCTTCGCATTTATCAACCCCCGCAAATTCTCTAACTGAGGCTTTGACACGGTAGGAGCCAGGATCAGAGGTGTGCGCGCCAGAATCCGATGATAGGTATCATGGGCTCGGAAGCCCATACCGAAGAGAACATTACGCTCCGCCTCAACAAGCACGGGGAGCGAAGTTGCACCGGTCAAAGCCCCGATAGAACAGACAAAAAGTAAGAAGCCGGACCCCCCAGAGGGGCGTCCGGCAGCAGCGATCAGATACGAGGCGTCAAAGAAGACACGCGTAGAGCGATCAATCATTCTCCCTTGACCGCGAATAGGAATCGTTGGGCAATGGCCTGGGCCTCCTCATCCAACTGATCGGCGCGCAGGAATTCCGCGATTTGCTCGCCCGTGTACTCGCGCAGAGTGATATCCTCCTTGGTGCGGGTCTCCCACAGCAAATGGTAAAGGCTCCGTCTGGGGATACGGTATTTGCGTCCCAATTTAGAGGCGATCAACTTGCCCTCGCGGATATAGCGATAGATGGTCTCGCGGTCTATCTGTAGAAAACGGGCTGCCTGATCCGGTGTCAGGATTTCTCGACCTTGTTCTATCACGGCTCCAATATAACACATAGAAGTAGAGTTGTCAATACTTAGAACTACTCTGTTATATCATAACCCTGTAGAACCATCGGGTTTCGGTTTGCCTTTGCCGCGTCCTGGTGTACAATAACCGCGCAACTCAATCTGGTCGAGGAGCCATCTCTTGTCAGATGAACGCAGCTTGCCCCTGGAGCCATCGCGGGCTAAAGGATATGCCGTTCAGGAACTGGAGGAGGACCATCACTGGTGGTTCGCCAGCCGCACCGCTGCTCTCCTGGGGATTTTAGATCGCTTTCTGGAGCCGGGAGAGCGACCCGTGCTGGATGTGGGTTGCGGTGCAGGCAACATGTTCCATCACCTGCGCCGCTATGGGCCGGTCGTCGGCGTGGACCCGAACCCGCGCCCGCTGGCCGTCGCGCGCCAGCGCGGCTACGATGTACAGCAAGGTTCTGCCGAGGCTATTCCCTGGGGAGATCATTCCTTCGGGTTGGTTGCCCTCCTTGACACGGTAGAGCACTGCGCCGACGACATGGCGGCCCTGCGAGAATGTGCCCGCGTCTGTAAGCCGGGGGGATGGCTTATCGTCACCACGCCTGCCTTCATGTGGTTGTGGAGCCACAACGACGTGCTGAATGCCCACTACCGCCGCTACACCGCGCGGGAACTGGGAGATAAACTGCGCAGCGCGGGCTTTCGCGTGCGCTACATGACCTACAATAACTTCTTTGTCTTTCCGCTGGCCGCGGCTCTCATCCTTCTGCGCAAAGGCACGGCACAGAAGCCGCAACTCGCGTCGCCCCACTTTGACGAGGACGCCTATCAGGTAGAAATGGAGCCCGTGCCGCCGTTCCTCAACTCCATTCTCACCGGCGTCGGTCAGTTAGAGGCAGCTCTTTTGCGGCGCGTGTCGCTCCCCATCGGCACGTCCCTCATCGCCCTGGCCCAGAAGGGATAAAAGCCCGGTCAAACGAAACTACCGTACAGGTGACAAAGGCCATGAACGAAGAACCAAAGCCCAGCCAAGAAGAAACGGGCGCGGAGGCCGAAGAAGAATTCTCTTGGGAGGAGTGGCTAGCGGAAGGGTTCCGAGGTCTCCGCCTACTGGCCCGGGAATGCGGCGTGCCCGACGAGTTCTGGCAGCATCTGCACAGCGCCCAGAAGGAGACGCTGGCCGCCGGCAGCGTGTTGCTGCGCGCGGCCCTGCGTGGGCACTTGGGCAGCGGCTTGATCCGCGCGATGCGTCGGGCCGTGAGCATGGATACTTCCCCCGAATCGCCCCCTCGCCGCGCCACGCGCATCCAGGTAGAATGATGAGGGCTTCTGTCACCAATCCAGACTCAGGAGCACCGCCAGGTCCTGCGCGCTATGGGAGCCGCGCACACGAATGCGTTGCAGCTCAAAGAGCCGCTGCGAGGAATGGGTCATGCCCTGGTGAATGGTGAGCCCGGCCCAATAGCCTGCAGAGCGAATGACCTCAATAGCCTTCTCGTCGTACTGGCCGGAAGGATAAGAATAGAAGCGCGGCCGTTCGCCCAGATTGTACTCAATCGTCTCGCTGGGGCCCAGCGATTGCCACACCAGGTAATCTGAGGGTTTGCCTCGCAGGTCGGGGTGGTTGCGGCTGTGCGCGCCGAACTCCATCCCTGCCTGATACATTTCCTTGATTTGCGGCCACGTCATGTAGGCCGCGCGGCCCTCATCTATAAGATCGGTGACAAGGAAGAAGGTCCCGCGAAAGCCGTACTTCTTCAGGAGAGGGAAGGCGTTCTCGTAGTTATCGCGATAACCGTCATCAAAGGTCAAGATAATGGGCTTAGGCGGCAGAGGCCAGCCAAGCGTGAGATGATAGACCAGGTCACGCAGAGAGATGGAATGGTAGCCTGCCTCTTGCAGGTAACGCAGGTGGGATTCAAAGAGATCGGGCGCGACGGAAAGGTCGCGGCGGACGGCATCCGCGCCGGGCGGCGGTACAGAGATGTAGTGGTACATGAGGATCGGCACACGCGCTTCTCGCTCAATGCCATCGGGGGTGGGGCCGGGTGTGTGAGTGGGAGTCGGCGTCAGGGTGGGGGTGGCCGACGGGCTAGGCGTAGCGGTAGGGGTTGCCGTGTCGTTCGGGCGCGTGGCCGTAGGAGAAGGAGTGTTCGTGGAAGACGGAGTGGGACTGGGCGTGAGGCTGGGAGTATCGGTGGGTGTCGGCACTATCGTCGTCACGTCGGCCGGCACCTGAGAGCCGGCCAAGCCCGCAGGCGAACCGGACTGACGCAGCCCGCGCCCGGCAACCATGCCTAACGCGGCCAGGCTGAAAAGGGCACCTATATAGAATACTGCCAGAAGGAGACGCCGGCTTTGTCGGCGCGGCCAAGGTATTGCAGGTTTAGTCATGATTTGTTGTCAACAAATTATCAATTGATGAGAGCCTAATAAGGCATTTGACATGGCAGCAACTTCATGTTATAATTTTTTATAGAATTGCAAGTAACTCCCAAGGGTCATTTGCCGGGTTGAAGGCGTTGTTTCGGTTGACCTGTGATAACAGTTAAGCCCGGCATAACTAACATGACCGATAAAAGGAGAATTATGTTCCACGATCGCATTCGCATGGCCTATGAGCATCTCTCGCCCAGCTATCGCAAGATAGCCGACTTCCTTCTGAAGTCGTACGACGAGGCCGCCTTCATGGGTGCCTCGGACCTGGCCGACCATCTGAACCTGGACCCGGCCACCGTCGTGCGCTTTTCCCAGCGCTTGGGTTACGCCGGTTATCCGGAGTTGCTACGCAGCATCCAGGCCCAGGTGAAAGTAGAATTGCGCTCGGCATACGCCGTGGATACCACCGACGAATCGGTAGGCGGCCTTTTCCAACGGTTTGTGCGCCAGGACAGCGGCAACCTGGAGCAGGTATTGGCCCACAACCCCCCTGCCATTCTGGAGCAGGCCGTTAATGCCTTGAAGAGCGCGCAGCGCATTCACGTTCTGGCAGAAGGCCACGCCGTGCCTCTGGGAGAATCCTTCGCTTACGAACTGCGGCAAAATGGCCTTCCTGCCCAATACACGGCGGGCGACCTGGCGCATCAGGCGATGGCACTGGCGAACATCGGCGCAGGCACGAGTGTCTTCGGCATCTCCGTCAACGACTATGCCATTGACGTAGCGGCTGCCATGCGCTATGCCCGCGAGGAAGGGGCTTCCACCATAGGCTTGGTCGGCTCCCTTGCCAGCCCTCTGGCGCGCTCGGTGGAGATACTGCTGTTCGCGCCGGCGGCTTCCACCGGCTCCCTGCCCTCCCTCACCAGCTCCGTATCGGTTTTGAACGCCCTTCTGCAGATTACAGGCAGGCGCGAGGCGGAAGCACAAACCGCTGCGGCTTTGCGCCAGCAACGGGCATACCTACGCCTGACCGAAGAACGAGAGCGACAGGCTGCTACTCTGCGCGGGTAGTTATTGCCCAGCACCTCCGATTTAGCCCCCACCCCAGCCCTCCCCCGCTGCGCAAGGAAGGGTGACATGGGCCGATGTCATTGCCCTCCCCCTTCGTTTTACGGGGGAAGGGTTAGGGTGGGGGTTCTTTTACGCTCCTAACCGTACGGTTCGTAAGCACTTCCTCGGCCGCGGCAATGACCTGCTCCAGCGGGATATCCCGCACGCAGCCGTGCAGGGGAAGTTCATTTTCCGTGTAGTCCAGCCGGTTGCAAGGAATACAAGCCCAATCCGACATCACAACCCGATGGCGGGCAGGGTCGCCCCAGGGGCCAAAGAGCACCGCGGAGGCCGGACCGTAGAGATGCACCGTCGGCGTGCCGACGGCGACGGCCAGATGCAACGGCCCACAGTCAGGGCCTAAGGCCAGGCAGCAACGGCGCAGCAGCGCGGCCAGTTGCGGCAGCGTCGTCTCTCCTGCCGCTACGAGCGTCGGTACGGCGAGGCCGCGCGCGATCTCTGCCGCCAGCGGCCTTTCCCCTCTTGATCCGGTGAGAAGAATACCGGCACCGAGGCGAGAAGCCAGCGCGTTGCCGACTGCGGCCCAGGCCGGCGCGCGCCACTGTTTCACCGGCGCGCCTGCGCCCGCATGGATGGCGATCCATTTCTCGCCACCTCGCGACGGCAGATACTCCTCTGCCCATGCTTCGTCTGCCGCTGAAGGAACGAACTCCAAAGGCTCCTCTCGCCAGGTGACCTCCTCCTCCCCTCTTTCCGCCACATCGTTCACCAGGGCCAGGTTTTGGATGACCTCGTGCCGCCCGGCCACATAGGGGATGGACCGCGTCAGGCAGGGCTTCACCTCTGCGACGTCGTAGCCGATGCGCCGGGGGACACCCGCCAGCGTCGCCAGCAACGCGCCCCACCAGTGGTCAAAACGAAGGATAAGCGCAAGATCAAAGCGACGCGCCCGCAAGGTGCCGGCATCATACCACAGGATGCGGTAAGGCTCCAACCACGAGCGTTTCGCCGCACGCTGGAAACCGGGGAACCGGCAGATCATGACCTCGTCCACGTAGGGGCAACGCGCCATCACGGGTTCTCCCCACGGCCCCACCAGCGCAGTGATGCGGGAGGCAGGGAAAGCATTACGCAGACGACGCAATGCAGGCATCGTGAACAAAAGGTCGCCCAGGTGGTCAGGGCGGATGACCAGGATAGAGGAGATCTCAGGTTTGGGTCTTCCCTTCCTTGCTCGCCTTAAGATGGCTCCTGAGGCTTGCAGCAATGCCAAGCGAGCCCCTTGCCGGATACTGCGCCGGCCCTCCACTTGGGCACGCGCCCGCAGATGCTGCGCGGCCAGCCGCTTGCGTTCCTCCGCCGATGTTATGCCCGCATCCGGCATCGCTTACACCTCTGCCCGCGCCATGGTATAGGCGGCTTCCAGGCGGGGCACAATGGCCCGCCAATCGTAACGCGACAGGGCGAACTCGCGGGCAGCCCGGCCCAATTGCAGACGGCGTGCCGGGTCTCGCAACAGGGCCACCACGGCGCGGGCAAATTCGGCGGGCGAGTCGGCGATGAGGAGTTCCACGCCGTCGCGCACAGGGTAACCCTCGCATCCCAAAGAGGTAGAAACGATGGCTTTGCCCATCGCCATCGCTTCCAGCACCTTCAGACGTGTGCCGCCGCCGATGCGCATGGGCACGACATAGACCGCTGCTGCCGCCATGTAGGGGCGCACATCGGGCACGCGACCGGTCAATTTCACCGCCGGATCACCTGCCAGAGCACCCAGGCGTGCATGGGGATTCTGCCCGACGATGAGGAAGCGCGCGGCAGGCTCCTCAGCCCGTATACGCGGCAGCACCTCTCGCACGAACCAGAGAACCGCATCCACGTTGGGGCGAAAGTCCATCTTGCCTGTGAACACGATGTCACAGGGCGTGGCATCGGGCACAGGGCCTGCCACGGAATCGTTGCTGAAGTAGGTTGCATCAACGCCATTAGGCACGACCGCGACGCGCATCTCAGGAGCGATTTTCTTCAGCGCGATCGCGTCTATCTCAGAGACGGCAATGACCAGACTGGCCGCCCGGCAAACCTGAGCCTCGTAGCGGCGTATCTTGTGCCATTGCACCCACGAGTAGAGCGCGGCCGGCCAGCGGCGCACCGCGCGCGCGTCGGTCTCCCACGCGCGCCGTTGCAACAAATATTCCGCGTTGAAGTCGTCAAAGACCAGAGATGCGCCGCGGGCCTGCTCTTTGGCCTGCAACAGAAAGGGGGCCATTTCCAGGCTCTCGGCCTGCACGATATCGTAATGTTCCTGAGACAGCAGGCCCGCCAACCGTGCCGAGAAGTCTGACGAGGGAAGGCGGAGGGCCATATCGGGAAGCGGTGAGAAGAGCGTCGTGGCCAGGCGACGATGCAAGGGACGAGGCGACGGCGCAGGAACTGTTTCCACGCGCGCACAGAGGCGAAAGAGCGGCGAATCGGGCGCGAGATGCTCATCCGGTTGCAGGAAGGTGAGAAGATGAATCGTGTGGCGCGCGGCCAACCCCGCCAGGAGATTAAAGGCGCGCAGCGCGCCACCTTGCTGCGGTGGGTAAAGAAGTTGGGGAGTGAGGAAGAGGATGCGCTGGCCCGCCGGTAGCCCTGTCACGTCTGTCATGCTTCTGCCACCTGGCGATAGACGGCCAACGTCTCTTCTGCTGCACGTCGCCATGAGAAGCGAGCAGCCTGGGCCAGCCCCTTGCTTCGCAGCGAGGCCCGCAAGTCCGCATCGGTCAGAATCTGCCCCAACGCCACCGCCAGGGCTTCCGTGTCGTTGGGATCAACCAGCAAGGCCGCGTCGCCCACCACTTCCGGCAGGCTCCCCACGTTAGAGACGACCACAGGCGTGCCACAGGCCATTGCTTCCAGAGGCGGCAGCCCGAACCCCTCGTAAAAAGCAGGATGGGCCAGGCAGGCTGCCGCGTTGTAGAGGTAAACCAGATCGTCGCTGGAAACGGGGCCGAGGAAGCGGCAACGGGCACTCAGGTTCAACTCATCTACCAGGGCATAGACTTCATCGGAGAGCCATCCCCGCGCGCCGGCCAAAACTAGGCCATGGGGCACTTTGTAGTCGTCGCGGAGGCGTCGGTAGGCACGCAGTAGGCCCGCCACGTTTTTGCGAGGTTCAATGGTGCTGACGAAGAGGATATAGTCGTCAGGGATGCCAAAGCGAGCCCGCACATGCTCCAGCGCAACCTCACGGTCTATGGGGCGCAGGCCGGGGTGCGCGGCCTCGTAAATCACCGTGATCTTCGCCTCGGAAACGCCCAACAAGCGGCAGGTATCGCGCCGAGTGCTCTCGGAGACGGCGATGATGTGATCTGCTCGTTGCACTGCCTGATCTATCTGACCGTAATAGCGCGCACTTTCTTTGGTCAGAAAGTGGGGATAGAGCAAGAAAGCGAGATCGTGAATGGTGATGACCGAGCGGAAGCCGTTGTGGAAGGGCGGGATGAAGTCGGGGCTATGCAACACGTCCATCTCCCTCCGCGGGAGTTCCAGACCCAGAAGCCATTGCTCAAAACGATGATGGCTAGGAGTCCACAGGCCCACGCGGCGGAAGTTGGGCTGATGGACGAGGGGAACCGTGTCGGCACGGTGCTGAAGGAGGATGAACTGATCTTCACGGTTGATAGCGGCCAAAGCCTGGGTTAGGCGGATGATGTATTGCCCGATGCCAGCCTGTGTGTAATGCACTAATCTGGCGTCAATCCCAATGCGCATGGGCCCCTTGGCAACCGAGAAATCTGAACCATCATAAAGGACGCCCTCCATCTATCGGACACCACCGAGGGATAAGAGGGCGACCTCCTCCTGACAGCAGGTGCATCATACCATCGGCGCACGGTTTCGTCAAATCGTTTTAGCGGACCTTGTGTCCTCAAGGCTCTCAGGCTTTGCCGCTCCATTTGTGCAGGGCAGCGATGAAGTTATCCACGTCAAAGACGAAACCGAACGCCAGCGCCACGCGCCACAGCGCGATTTCCTTGCAGAGCTGCTTCCTGGCGGTCTCTTTGTTTTCCACCGCCGTCACCGCCTGGCGAAAAGCGGAGCACATCACGCCCCGCTGACTCATCTCGGCCATGCCACCGGGAGAGAGAAGGAGGCACCAGTTGATGGCAAAGCCGGCATAAATCAGATGATTCACGCCGGCTTCCCTGCAGAGGGCGAACAGTTGGTGAGAATTCTCTGCGATCCCTTCTTCGCCCTGCGGCTTCGCTTCTGCCATGAAATCCAGGTTCTGAAAGCCGCGCTCCACATCTGCTTCGTTGTGCCTGCCGACGAAAACATGCTCCCTCCGAAACTCCTGCAGTTGCTTCAGCACAGGGTCCGGTTCGGCTTGCGGCAGCGGCACGGGGTCAGGCCCCGCCAGAGATAGGGCTCGCTTATAGCCGGGATACTGTTTATACGAGTCGCCAGCGGGGGTCACCACGTGGAACAGATTAAAACCGGAGGCCCGCACCGCCGATAGCAGCTTTGGGAAAACCGTATGCCCGATCTCGCTCGCGCGCGGGATGTACTCCACCGCGCGATGCCAGCCCGGATACTGCTCGCGGGTGCCCGTATCCCAAGCGTGCATCACTACGACGGCGGTGTGCTCCGGCGCGATCTCAATCTCCGCCTTACGCCAACCGCCGTATCCCTCAGCCGGCACATCCAGAGTGAAGTCGGCGTCAAACTGTTGGTAGTACTCGGCCAGCAATTTCATCGTTGTCATCAATTCCTCCGGCCCGGAATCGCGCCCGGCAACTGTGCCGTTTGCGCCCTTTACCAAACAGAAAAACGGCCGCCAGCCGTTTCGTTGAAATATCGCTCGCGCCGGCGGCCGCGTTGTTGATCACCACAACAACCGATTATCCTGCTTTCAGTTCGTGGCTAACCACCGATCTATCCATGCCGATGCTTGATCGGCCGCGCCGTTCCAGCAGGGCCCCGTCTATCCGCTCTGCCAGCCGTCGCCAGGACTTTGCCCTCGGCTCCAACCATCTGAGGGGGCGGACGATCCTGTCTCGCACCCCACTTATAATCTGCCTGTCTCGACGACCGGCGCGCGCACCTTCAGGTCGTACCTTCTGCTGCTCAAGAGCCTCGGCCCAATCCGTAACGAAATTCTCCGCGCAAGTTGCTATCTCCAGCCAGAGCCCGCTTCCCACCAGCAGGGCCTGCCATCCGCAATGTCGGGCCTCTTGGAGAAGTCGCAGATATGCGAGTCGGACCTCGTTGGCCCTTCCCCTCCCCTGTCTGAGAGTCTTCATGTGAGGTTGCGCTCCTGCATGGTACACTCAGGGCTTCGGTCAGTAGAGATGTCACCCGGCGTAACATGATCAGGCTGCTTGGCTCAGCCTCGCTCCCCCTTTCCGATTAGCCCGCTGGGGGAGACGGCGGGGTGCCCGTGATCCGCTCCTCGCCCTCCGCCAGCCCCACAACGAGGTCGTTCAACTTCGTTGCCGCTTGCCGGAAGAGCACCGTGAAGATGGCGAGCAATTGCAGGATCACGAAAGCGATCCCTAACAGAACGGAGCCGGGGAGCTTCACCCAGGCCCGCTCGGCAGCTTCTGTCCGCCGCAGGCCCTCTTCGGTGCGCTCACCCAGGTCCATCACGAAACGATCCAAGGTCACAAAGACGAGTCGGAGAATCTCGGTAATAATACGAATAGCCATCAGGACGACCAACGTAAGGCGGGTCGCTAGGTCACCCACACGTTCAGCCCATGTCATGGTTGACCTCCTTCTGCCGAAGTGACATCTCTACCGACCGAAGCCCTGAGGCGACTCCTCTCAGGCCGTACTGATAGAAGCAGGCAATATAATATTAACAATATTTGAGATGCTTGTCAAGATGTTCAAAACAACCTGGCAAAATTTCCTAGATTAACACGAAGGCGGCGAAGGTTGGGAGATATGGCATCATAGGGACATGGTGTGAACCACAACTGAAGTCCGGAGGCATTGCGGCGGGCCATGAGGTTCAGACTCTCCTCCGACGTCCGAACCAGGCTCGCCCATTTTGCATGTCTCGCCATATTATGTTATACTATTCACACCGCGCGACGAGGGAAACGGGCTTAGGGCTATGACCCGACCCTCGTTCTTTCTGCTTGCGGCCTGACCGCAGGCATATCCCATGGAAAGGAGGCCGCGCGCGTGCACGAATACGAATTGGTTTACATCATACGCCCCGACCTGGAAGATGACGGCGTCAATGCCGTCAACGACAAGGTAGGCCAGTGGGTCGCGAACGGTGGCGGCACCATTGTCAAAACCGAACTGTGGGGCCGTCGCAGGCTGGCTTATCCCATCCGACGCCACACAGAGGGCACCTACGTGCTGCAACGCCTGCAGCTCCCCCCCCAGAGCGTCGCCGAACTGGAGCGCAACCTCAGAATCAGCGAAGAAGTCATACGCCACCTTGTAGTCCGGATAGATGAGAGAGACTAAAACGAGAGCGGCGGTGGGTGACTGCAAAGTCCCACCTCGCAGAATGAACATGCGATGGAGACTTGACGCCGATCAACCACCTCTCGCGAAAACGGAAGGAGTACGAAGATGGGACGCGGATTGAACAAGGTGATGATCATTGGCAACCTGGGCCGTGACCCGGAGATGCGCTATACGCCCAGCGGAAAGCCGGTGACCTCTTTCAGCGTGGCAACCAGCCGCTCTTGGGTTACAACCGACGGCGAGCGCAAGGACGCAACAGAATGGTTCAACGTTGTATCCTGGGGCAACCTGGCGGAGATATGTAACCAATATTTGCGGAAAGGCTCCAAGGTCTATGTTGAGGGCCATCTGCAAACACGCAGCTGGGACGATGCCGAAGGGCAAAAGCATTTCCGCACTGAGCTGGTCGCCAACGAGATGATCATCCTGGATAGCAGGCCAGGAGCAGAACCGGATTTCGGTGGCGCGATAGAAGAAGGCGAAGACGAAAGCGCCTTCTAGGAACTAAACCGCAGAGGAGATTCACGTGTACGAGAATGGAGAAACAGAGCCCGGAGAAGGCTCTTACCAGCAGGGTGGTAGCAAAGAAGGCGGAGCCGATCGGGGTCAAGGAGGAGCACGTGCTCGCGGTGCTCGCGGTTTCCGACCTCATCGGCGGGTCTGCACCTTCTGCGCCGATAAAGTAGATACGATTGACTATAAGCAGGTGCAGGTGTTGGAGCATTACCTGACGGAGCGCGGCAAGATTCGCTCCCGCCGCAAGACCGGGGCCTGCGCCCGCCATCAGCGTCGTCTTGCCCTCGCCATCAAGAGGGCCAGGCATCTGGCGCTTCTGCCTTTTACGGCCGGCATTGCGCGAGGAACGGGCTAGCGCGCGGCTGCACGACAAGCAAACGAGGCACCCTGCCTTGGGGGCGAGGGCCGTGCGCCCTCGCCTTAGTTGTTTGAGCCCCGCGCGGGAGAACGAGCCCTTAGCTCCAGAGGTCCCTCATGGCAAAACGAAAAGAAAAGCGCAAAGAACCGACACGCAAAGACTGTGCCGGGAGCCGGCGCGTGCGCGAACAGCAGCGGAAGCTATATATCGGCCTTCTTGCGGTCGCGCTGGCCCTGGTCGTCGTGCTAGGTGCAGGCATCATAGATACCGCCTTCATCCAGCCTAACTCGCCGGTAGCGGTGGTGGATGGCACCGCCATCAGCACGAAGCAGTTTCAACGGCGCTTTCGCTATGAGCAAGTGCAGCTGCAAAATCAGTTGGCGCAATTGCAGCAGTTTGAAGCACAGTTAAATCCGACCGGGCAGGGAACTTCCCTGTTCGGCAGCCAGATCGCTCAGATTCAGTCCCTCTTGAGCAATCCGCAGACCCTTGGCTTCCAGGTTCTGGAGGATATGATTGACGAGGTGCTCGTCCGCCAGCGGGCAGCATCCGAAGGCCTACAGGCCAGCCAGCAGGAAGTGGACGAGCGATTGCAAGAGATCATTGCTAACCGGCTGGGCTTCGTCTCTGCCCCCGCGGCCACCGCGGTGGCGGCAGCGACCGCTACGGCAGCCCTGTGGACGCCTACGCCTACGGAGACGCCAAGCCCCACTCCCTCTGTCTCTCCTTCGCCAACTCCTACGGCGACGGCGTCTCCTGGCATCACCGAAACGACGCCCACCGCCGTTCCGCCGACGCCCGGCCCAACGCCTACGCCTCACATTATGACGGGTGATGAGTATCAACAAGAACTGCCGCGTTTCGCCGCAGATTTGCGTCAGGCGACCGGCCTCACCTTGGAGGAATTCAAGGATTTATTGATCACCGACATCTTGCGGGAGAAGATTCGCCAGGAAGTGGAAGCTGCCGTGCCGACGGCGGAGGAGCAGGTCCACGCGCGCCACATCCTCATTGCCATTCGTGAGCCGACCCCCACACCGGAGTTTTCCCCTACGCCATCGGAAAGCGTGACCCCGGAGGCCGACACAACCCCCACCGCAACGCCTACGCCCGGCGGCCCCACGCCTACCCCCACCCTTGGCCCGCGCACCGAAGAAGAAGCGTTAGCGAGGGCTAACGAGGTGTTGGCTCGCCTGAAGGCCGGGGAAGACTTCGCGAAACTTGCTGCCGAGTATTCGGATGACCCCGGCAGCAAGGACGAGGGAGGAGACCTGGGCTGGTTTGGGCGCGGCTGGATGGTGCAGGAATTTGAAAACGCGGCTTTCAGCCTGGCCGTCAACGAGTATAGCGAGCCGATCAAGACTATCTTCGGCTACCACATCATTCAGGTCCTGGAGAAGGACCCGAATCATCCTCTGGATGAGGCCACGCTCTCATCGCGCAGAAGCCAGGCTTTTGACGATTGGTTAAATCAGCGCAAGAGCGAGGCGAAGATAGAACGCCGCTTGACGCCCGCCAAGATACCGACGCTGGCGGCGACATCATAAGCAAAAACACCGTTCTTGAGCTCCCCGACGCGGGGAGAGAGAAGGACGTTTTATCTACCCTACGCGTCGCCGCGCCTCAATGACGTTGGGCAGTCGCTCTATCTTTGTCAGGATGCGGCTCAATTGCGCGATCCCGGCGATCTCCAAGGTAGCCGTGATGACCGCCATGTTGTCGTTAACGCCGGTGACCGCGGCTGCGTCGCGCAGGTTGATCTTCTCGTCCGCGACCAGGTTGGCGATGTCTCGCAGCAGGCCCGTGCGATCGTACGCTTCTACCCGAATCGTCACCGGATAGGTCTGTTGCGCGGCAGCGCCCCAATCTACCTCAATCAGGCGTTCCTTATCCTTTTTGCGCAGGATGTTGGGGCAATCCCGCCGGTGGATCGTGACGCCGCGCCCTCGGGTGACATAGCCGATGATGTTATCGCCAGGAAGAGGATTGCAGCAGCGCGCCACGCTGGTCAGAAGGCTCCCCACGCCGCGCACCTTTAGCCCATCCACCGTCAGAGGCGGCGGCCCCTTTTCGGCCTCCGGTAGTGGTGCTCCCTCTCCCTCCTTCCGCTGCGCTTCCAATATCTTGCTGGCGATCTGTTGCGTATTCAGGTCCCCGTAGCCGATGGCCGCAAGGAAATCGTCGGTTTTCTCATAACCGAAAAGGCGGGAGACCTCATCATAACTGACCTTGTCAATGCTGAGGCGCTTCAACTCCCGCTCCAGGATCTCCCGTCCCTGGATGATGTTTACCTCGCGGTCCTGCTTGCGAAACCATTCGCGTATCTTTCCCCGCGCGCGCGAGGTTGCCACGTAGCCGAGGTTGGGGTTGAGCCAATCACGGCTTGGCCCGCCCCGTTTGGCCGTGATGATCTCCACCTGATCGCCGTTTTGCAAGCGGTAATCAAGGGCCACCAGTTTGCCGTTGACGCGCGCGCCCCGACAATGGTGGCCGACTTCGGTATGCACGTAATAAGCGAAATCAATCGGTGTAGAACCGGCGGGGAGGTCAATGACATCGCCTTTAGGCGTAAAGGCATAGACGCGATCCTGAAAGACATCGGTTTTCAACGAATCTACGAACTCCCGCGCGTCGGTCACCTCCTGTCGCCAATCCATGATCTGCCGGAGCCAGGCGATTTTGTTCTCAAAATCCACATCGCGCTTGGTCGTCTGCTCTTTGTAGCGCCAATGGGCCGCGATGCCGAGTTCGGCGGTGCGATGCATCTCCGGTGTGCGTATCTGCACTTCCAACGGCTTGCCGTTGGGGCCGACGACCGCGGTGTGGAGCGAGCGATACATGTTATCCTTGGGCGTCGCGATGTAATCGTCAACCTCGCCGGGGATCGGCTTCCAGAGGGTGTGCACGACGCCCAATGCCGCGTAGCAATCCTTCACTTCGGGCACGATGATGCGGACGCCGTGGACATCGTACACCTGATCAAACTCCACCCCTTTGCGCTGCATCTTGCGCCAGATGCTGTAGATATGTTTGGGACGACCGGAGACCTCTATGAACGGAATATCATTGGCCTTCAGTTCGGTTTGCAGGCGGGAGACTACTTCGGCGATGAACGCGTTGCGGTCCGCGCGCCGTTGGTCCAACCTGGCCGCCAGGTCCTTGTATATTCCAGGTTCCAGGTGGCGGAAAGCAAGGTCTTCCAACTCCCACTTGACCTGCCAGATGCCGAGGCGGTTCGCTAACGGTGCGAAGATCTCCAGCGTCTCGCGCGCGATGCGCTTGCGCTTGTGTTCGGGGAGCGCACCCAAGGTGCGCATGTTGTGCAGGCGGTCCGCCAATTTGATCAACACGACGCGCACATCGTCCACCATGGCCAGAAACATCTTGCGCAGGCTCTCCGCTTTCTCATCCGGCAGGTTGCCATGTCCGCGGCTTAACTGGTCAATCTGTTCCAGTTTGGTCACGCCGTCCACCAGTTCGGCGACCTCATCACCGAACTGTTCCCGCAGCATCTCTATGGTATAGGTCGTGTCTTCCACCACGTCATGCAGCAAGGCAGCCGCGATGGTGGCCGGATCAAGGCGCAACTCCGCCAGGATTCCGGCCACCGCCAGAGGATGGACGATGTACGATTCGCCGGAGGCTCGCGATTGGCCGTTGTGGGCAGCCAGCGCCACATCATAGGCGCGATGAATCAGGTCAAGGTCAGCAGGCGTGTAAGATGGCGGCAATAACTGTAACAGACTATCCAGACTCATAGCCCCCTCCGCCGCCAGAAACCGGGGAGACGGCAAGCACAGCAAACCAACAGACTCACCCTGAGCAAATTATAGCCGAATTGGGGTTGTTTGGCAACAGGGCATCCTTAACACTAGAGGTCTTCAGACGTTGAAGCGAATGTGGATCACATCGCCATCTTGCACGATGTACTCGCGCCCCTCCAGGCGCACCCAGCCGCGCTCGCGGGCCTGGGCAAAGCCGCCGGCTTCCAACAGACGCTCCACGGGGATTGCTTCTGCACGGATGAAGCCACGTTGCATATCTGTATGGATCAATCCCGCAGCCTCAAAGACGCTGTGCCCGCGCGGTAGAGTCCAGGCCCGCGCCACCTTCCCACCGGTAATGGTGAAAAAGGTGATCAAGCCCAACAATTCGTAACTGGCGCGAATGACGCTTGCCAAGCCCGACTCCTTCAGCCCCAGCGCGGCCCGATAGTCCGCCGCTTCCTCCGGCGGCCAACCGGCCAGTTCTGCCTCGCAGGCCGCGCAACAGACCAGGGCGCGGGCACCTTCGGCTTGGGCATGCTCTCGCACCACCTGCGCCACGACACCGCCATCGGGCAAATCGTCTTCGCCCACGTTGACCACGTAAAGCCGCGGCTTTCCGGTGAGGAGGCTCAACTCTTTCAGGACGGCCTCTGCGCCGTCCTCGGCGAAGATGCGCGCGGGTTTCCCCTGGTTCAGATGGGCAGCCAGACGATGAAGCAAATCCAGCTCGGCAGCAAAATCCTTAGGTTTCGCCTTCGCGGCTCCTGCTACCTTCTCCAGTCGCCGCTCCACCGTTGCCAGGTCGGCCAGCAGAAGCTCGGTGTCCACCGTCTCCACATCGGCCAAGGCGTCCAACGTCGCGCCGACATGAGGCACGTTGGCATCGGCGAAGGCCCGCACGACCATCAGGATCGCGTCCACCGTACGGATGTGAGAAAGGAACTGGTTGCCCAGGCCCTCGCCCCGGCTGGCCCCTTTCACCAAACCGGCGATATCTACAAACTCTATCGTCGTAGGCACGACCTTTTCCGGCTTGACCAGTGCAGCCAGTCGTTCCAGTCGCTCGTCGGGCACGGCGGCGATGCCGATGTTGGGTTCAATGGTGGTAAAGGGATAAGGCGCGACAGGCGCGCCCGCGCGGGTGAGCGCGTTGAAGAGGGTGGATTTGCCGACATTCGGAAGGCCGACGATGCCGATTTGCAGGCTCATGGCAAGGATATTGTATCATAGCGTGGCGTGCCCGACAAAGAAGTGAAGAACCGAGGTGCGATGACGATTGCATAGTTACAGAGGTTGTGGTATATTAACCGCGCCAGAAGCCCTCCTCTCGGCCCCACCCCTTCTAACCGCCAACTTGGTGCTCTAGCGAGGGCATAGTAACTGCCATTACGCACCGGAAAGACAGAATACGCTAGAATAGCCCATATCAGCCCCGGCAAACTCGGCCCGGAGAGGAATCGTATGGACACGCATCGTCGCACCTTCTTGAGGTTGTTGAGCGCGTTGGGCATTTATTCTTTGTGGCCCATACGCCCGGCAAGCGCGGAAGGGAAGGCCGCGCCTAAGGTCATCTACATCAACCCCGGACATGGGGGCAGCGATCAAGGTGCCGTGCATAAGAACGCCAAAGGTGAAGTTGACCTGACGGAAGCGCAGGCCAACCTGGGCATCTCGCTGAAACTGGCGGAACTGCTGCGGTCAAGAGGGTACACCGTCATTCTCTCACGGGAGGACGACGGCAAAGACGAGGGCCCCCCTGAAGACACTAACGGCGATGGACGTTTTAACCACCGCGACGGTCTCCAGCGCATCGTAGATGAGGCTAACGAGAGCAAGGCCGATCTTTTCATTTCCGTCCACAACAACGCTGCTCCTGTGAAATCCGCGCGGGGCACCGAGATTTACTATTGCGCCTCGCGCCCCTTTGCCGACAAAAGCAAACGCCTGGCGCGGCTAGCCTTGACCCACATACGAGAGGAATTGAAAAAGGCAGGCTACGAATCGCTCAATCGGGGCATCAAGGATGACACCGTGCTCTACCGGAACCGAGGTCATCTTTTCTTGCTGGGGCCGGCAACGGGCACAAGTTCCTGGCGGCGCATCGTTCATCCGCGAGAAACGAAGATGCCGGGCATCCTGGGTGAGACGCTCTTCGTCAGCAACGACACAGAGGCCGCCCTGTTAAGGCGAGAAGACATCCGCGCGGCCATCGCGCGCGGTTATGCCGACGCGGTGGATGCATACTTCCAAGAGGCGTAACCGGCTAGCGAGCAGATGCCCGGCTGAGAGGGGGCTAGGTGAACCAAGCCCCTGCGATAGCCTCTGATGTAGGGATGCGAATGCTGCACCCTGTAGGGAAGCAAGGCTACTTGCTTCCTTGCCCCTTGCTGAGTATAATGTATTCGTGAACGGAACCACAGGCTGGCCTCCGGCTTAGCCCGGGCCCGATGCTCTGTGGTTTACTTTCGTTTCGGGCTGGTGCAGGGGTGCAACTGACCGTCTATCGGGATGCAGAAGGGTTCAAGGCGCTACAAGGCGAATGGAATGACCTTGTGCGACGCAGCGCCTTCAACACCGTCTTCCTCACCTGGGAGTGGCAGGCGACCTGGTGGCGATCTTTGGGCAAAGGCGACCTGTGGCTCCTGGCCTGGCGTGAGCCGTCCGGTATGCTGGTCGGCCTGGCTCCCCTCTACCTGAACACGGAAGATGGCCGCAGGACCCTCTCGCTGGTTGGCTGCCGCGAGGTATCCGATTATCTTGATCTCATCATCGCCGCAGGCCGCGAGGCCGAGGTTCACGATGCCTTTCTCACGTGGCTTGCAGGGCCGGATGCTCCCTCTTGGGATGTGGTGGACCTGTGCAACTTGCCCGAAACTTCGCAAACTCATCATCGGTTGGTGGAGGCGGCGCGGAGGCGGGGCTATGCCGCCGAGACGATGCAGGAAGATGTTTGCCCCATCATCCCCCTGCCGTCCTCATGGGACGACTATCTTGCCGGCCTGGACAAGCACCAGCGCCACGAGGTGCGCCGGAAGATGAGGCGCATTGCAGAGGAAGCGACACCTCGCTGGTACATCGTCGGGCCGGAACACGATCTCCGGGCCGAGATGGACGCCTTCATTGCCCTACACCAGCGCAGCCGGCGCGAGAAGGGCGAGTTCATGGATGAGACCATGCAACGCTTCTTTCACGACATGGCTCAGGCTATGCGAGATGCCGGCTGGCTCTTCCTGACCTTCATGGAAGTCAACGGCGTCAAGGCGGCCTCTCTGCTCTGCTTTGACTACCATAACAGTATCCTGGTTTATAACTCCGGCTACGATCCGGAGGCCTACAGCAGCCTGAGCCCCGGCATCGTCCTCTTGGCCCGCTGCATTCAATACGCAATAGAACAAGGTCGGCAAGCATTTGATTTCCTGCAAGGGAACGAGGTTTACAAATATCGCTTTGGGGGAAAGGATTTCCGTGTGATGCGGGCGGTGATCTCGGCGCGCTAGATGTAGGCCGGGGCGATAGACTCCCTGTGTTCGCTCCCAAGACCGATGCACAGATCGGCCCTTGCGGGCTAGAACACCGGCCTATTGGAAACCGCCGATTTGTTGACATCCATCGTATCGTCATCGTAGCAAGGGGAAATGAAATCATGCGCATCTGTATGCTGAGTGTGCACACCTGTCCGCTGGCCGTCTTAGGAGGCAAAGAGACGGGCGGGATGAACGTTTATGTGCGGGAATTGAGCAAAGAATTGGGACGGAGGGGCTTTGATGTAGATGTCTTCACCCGCTCGCAAGATCATGGCGTGCCCCGTGTGATGCACGACCTGGGGCCGCGAGTGGAGGTCATTCATGTGCCTGCAGGCCCGGAAGTCCCTTACGACAAGAACAAGGTGTATGACTACCTGCCGGAGTTCGTGGCCGGTGTCAAGGAATACGCGGATCAGCACGGGCACCGCTACGACATCATCCATAGCCACTACTGGCTTTCCGGCGTGGTCGCGAAGGAGTTGCGGGCAGCCTGGGGCGGCACGCCCATTGTGCAGATGTTTCACACCTTAGGAGAATTGAAAAACCAGGTAGCCGAGACGCCTGCGCAGCGCGAGAGCGAACGGCGCATCAGAACAGAAGGGGAGATCATGCGCTATGTGGAGCGCATTGTAGCCGCAAGCCCCCTGGAGAAATTGCAGATGTCGCGGCTTTACGGTGCAGAACCGGCCAAGATCACCGTCATCCCCCCCGGCGTTGACCTCAACATGTTTCATCCTATACCCCAGGATGAAGCCAAATCATGGATCGGCATCCTATGCGAGCATCAGAACATCCTCTTCGTGGGGCGAATTGAGCCTCTTAAAGGCGTGGAGACGCTTCTACGCGCGGTGGCGTACATGGTGCAACAGGACCCCACCTGGGCGCAACGGATTTGTGTCTCCATCATTGGCGGCGATGCCAGCATACCCATAGAGCAAATGCAAGGCGAGATGGCCCGCTTGCACGCGCTGCGTGAGGAATTGGGCCTGACCAACCTGGTGACCTTCCGGGGTAAGCAGGCGCAAAATATGCTGCCTTATTATTACGCGGCATCGGATGTAGTGGTGATGCCCTCGCATTACGAATCGTTCGGCATGGTCGCGCTGGAAGCGATGGCCTGCGGCACACCTGTCATCGCCTCGCGGGTCGGTGGGCTTCCCTACAACGTGCTGGATGGCATTACCGGCATCCTGGTTCCGGAACGTGACCCGGAGGCTCTGGCGCAAGAGATCATGCGCCTTCTGACCGACGATTCGTTGCGCCGCCGTTTGGGTGAAGGGGCCGCGCAGGTGGCCCGCTATTACAGTTGGGAGAAGATCGCGGGCCAGATCATAGATGTCTATCGCCAGGCGATGGGCCAGCGCTGCGGAGCCTCGTTGCAGGCGCCGGTGCCGGCATAGGCGGCTATCCAGATGCTTCCTACCGGCCATATTGAGATCACCTGGGGCATCCTCAACCTCATTCAGCGTCGCCTGCGGGCTTTCATCCGCGCCGACTACCGTCTGGTGGCGCTGGCGGCTGTCCTCCCCGATCTGATAGACAAACCGCTTGCCATCTTCGTCTTTCCTGAGACAAAGGCCACGCTTCTCTACGCGCACACGCTCCTGGCGCATTTGGGCGCGTGGGGCGCAGCAGCAGCCACAGGGCGGTTACGGCGTGCGCTCCCTTACCTCTTGGCCTTCTCCGGCCACCTTCTCCTTGACCGCATCTGGCGGTTTCCACGCACCTTGTTCTATCCCTTCCGGGGAAGCCGCTTTCATGCCTGGCGCGACATGAGTTCGCCCCTGCTATTCTGGAAGGGTTACGTTACTGCGCTCTGGGAATACCCTTACCTCACCATTGCCGAGGCGATGGGGATGGTAGCACTGATCTGGTTCGCGCGTGACCGGGGACTCCATCGGCGGGGCGCGTTGGTCCGTTTTCTGCGCACAGGGCGAATCGCGGAGGATGGTGATTAAACGGTATGTGCAACGTAAGCGGCGAAAGGCCGCAGCGCCTTATCACGGCTTCGCGATCTCGCCTCTTTATGGTAAGATTAGCAAGGTTGGAGTTTGTGACGACGAGGAGAGTGCGTGCGGGTCATTGCGGGCGAGGCTAAAGGCCGCCCACTCCTTTCGGTTCCCGGCCAAACAACCCGGCCCATCGCCGACCGGGTGAAGACCGCGCTCTTTGACATTCTGGGAGCCAGGATTGAGGGATGCCGCTTTCTTGACCTCTTTGGCGGGACGGGGAGCGTCGGCATTGAAGCCTTAAGCCGGGGCGCGGCGGAGGTAGTTTTCGTGGAGCGGAGCGCCGCGGCGTTGCGCGTCTTGGGCGAGAACCTGCGGCGCACGGGCCTGTCGGCGCGGGCGCACGTGGTGCGCGGAGACGCCTTCGCTTATCTGAGCCGCGCGGACATCGGCCCCTTTGACTTCATCTACATCGCGCCGCCCCAGTATCGGGGTCTGTGGGCGCGCGCCTTGCGAGACATAGATAAGCGGCCTGATCTGCTCACCGCACAGGGACTGGCGATAGCCCAGATTTTCCCCAAAGAGTTCGCGGAGTTGACCCTGACGCACCTGTGCCTGTCGGACCGGCGGCTCTACGGCAGCACGCTCCTGGTGTTCTATTCGCCCGCTTAAACCACCGGCGTGGGAGGCCGTACCACCAGGGTGCAGATGGGGCTGCGCCGGATGAGACGGTCGGCGAGGTTCTCTACCAGGCCAGCTATGGGCCCTACTGGAAAGTGTGCGCCGACCACGAGGAGGTCGTATCCTCCCTGAACAATCTCGTTGATGATCTCTTCTACAACCAACCCCACGCGAATCTTCAAATCCACTTCCAGCCCTTCTGCGGCCAGCGTTTCGCGGGTGTTACGCATCTGGCGTGCTGCCAATTCATCGGAAGCCAGAAAATCGGCCAAAGCGGGCTTGTGCTCCGGCAAGCCCGCGAAGATGAGCGGCACGCTGGAGAGGACATGCAGCACCGTCGTATGAGCGCGAAAGGCGCGGGCGAAGCGCATGGCTGCGGCCAGGTCGTCCTCGCTGTGGGGATTCCCGGCGATGGCGACCAAAATGCGCCGGAGTGTGCGCAAGGGGGCGCGCGCCACCAATACCGAGGTGTTGGCAGCCATTGCCACCCTTCCCACGCGCGAGCCTTGCAGTAAAAGCGACAGGCCCCGTCGGCCAGCAGGGGTGAGCAAGATCAGATCGTAGGGGCGGGCGCGAGCCTCGGCCAAGATAACCTCTTCCGTCGTGCCGGGGTGCGCGACGCGCGGCAGACCTTCCCACAATAGGCCCCATTGCGCTTTTGCCCGTGCCAGAACCGTCTCCAGTTGGGACGCGCCGGCCGTGCTGGTGAGAAGCGTGAGTTCGGCTTTCATGTGCCGTTGTAGAAGCGCAGCAACGGCCAGGGCCCACTCGCCCCGCCACGAACCTTCCACATGAAGCAGAACCTTGTCGTTCATCGGATCAACCCCTGTCAAACGAATCAGGCGATACGCAGCAGAATGATAGGGATGAGAAGTAACGCGGCCAGGAAGATCGCCAGGTGGCGGACCCGGCGCGTGATCAGTTCCGTCAGCCACTCCACCGCTTCCTGATAATGCTGATAGGAAAACAAGAGGATGATAACGGAGAAGAAAGAGACGCAAAGCATCTCCGTCAGGACGATGGTGAAAGCACGCGGCTCATTGATGAGGAGCGAAGCCACTAATGTATCTACGAAGGTTGTGATGTTCGCGCCCATGATGTAGGGGATAATGTTCTCACGGCGGACATAGCCTTTGACGGAGAGAGGCACAAGGATCGTGAGAGAGACGGAGACCGAAAGCGTGATGGTGGTGATGGCCATCCCCATGAGGAACATCACCGGAGGACGATAGACGAAATCGGCAATGCCGGAGACGCGTCCGCTCCCCGGTTCTATCTCCGGCAAGGCGCGGTCAAAGATGCGAAAACTGACCAACAGCGTTCCCATTCCCAACAGGAAAAGGATGCCCTTGGGAAATAGCCCTGCCAGAGCGTAAAGGATGGGGTCATACACCATATCTAGAAACGATCGGAGGCCGACCGGCATGGCGACGCGCGCGCCGTCCAGGAGGCCATTCGTCAGTACAAAGTAGCCCAAGGCCATGGCCGGCAGATAAATGGTCGCCGTCACCAGGAGCGCGAGCACGCCGATGGAGACGCTGGCGATGCGTCGCTGCCCGCGCAGGTAGTAGATGAAGCCGACGAAGAGAACGATGAAAGAGGCTCCCAGGCGCGAGCCGGTGATCATGCCGAAGGTCTCTATGTCGTTGAGAACTTGACCGCCAAAGAGGGTGAGCGCGATGGCCGCTACGGGTGAGCCGCTGAGGACGAGGTAAGCCATCAGCCAGCCCAGGCCGAGCGCGCTCCATACCGATCCCACCGTGAGGCTGCGCAAGATCGGCGCGATGCCGCCTGCTCCCTTTTTGAGCAACTCCAGAGCAAGGATGAAGACGGCGATGCCGGCCAGCGCGTAGAGAAACCGCCCGATTCGTTTCCTCAAATTTCGCCTCGCATGTTGCCATTCCTGGCCCAATATGGTACAATCGGCTTGTGCGGGTGTAGCTCAGTGGTAGAGCCTCGGCCTTCCAAGCCGTTGGTCGCGGGTTCGAGTCCCGTCACCCGCTCTGATTTTGCCCCTGTAGCTCAGAGGACAGAGCGAGGGCGTCCTAAGCCCTGTCGTCGGGGGTTCGAGTCCCTCCAGGGGCGCTCATGCTGCATCGGTAATAGACTTTACTTCCGGCACATCCTCCATTTTTTCCTCATCCTAAGGAGAGCGCATGTCGCCATCTGTTCCTAACCAGGACACTTCTGGCGCAAAGCCTCTGCGCCTGCTGAGTTTCGTGCCGTTTGGGGTTTGGGTGGTGGTGGCGGGTTTGTTGGGCGGCATCGTCGGTCTGGGAGGATTCACTTTCACCTATGCCGAAGGATTGTCGTATTTTTCCGATGATCCCCAAGCGTGCGTCAACTGTCACGTGATGCGCGAGGTCTTTGAGGGTTGGAACCACAGCAGCCACAAAGCCGTCGCCGTGTGCAACGACTGTCATATCCCTCATACCTTTCCGGCGAAGTATATCATGAAAGGCCTGAATGGCTGGAATCACAGCCGCGCCTTCACCACCGGCGATTTTCCCGAACCGATCCGCATCACTCCCCTTAACCGTGAGATATTGCTCCATAACTGTCTCTATTGCCATGGTGATCTGGTGTCGGAAATCAGCCACGAGGAAAGCGCCGATCCGACCGATTGTGTAGCCTGTCACGCCGGCGTCGGTCACGGACGCTGATCTACCCGTTCATCTATCATGGAGGTAAGGTCATGGCATCTGTTCGTAGCACTCCCCCCGGCTGGCGCAGCCTGGCTTTGTTGGTCGTCGTCTTTCTGGCCGGGGCGGCCATCATGGCGGCTATCGGGCTGCTGTTGACAAATATCGTCGGTCGCAAGAGCGAGGAACGAGAATATCCCCTTAAGATCGTGGAAATCTCCGATAACGAGCTGGACCCTGCCGTCTGGGGGCGGAATTTCCCCCGCCAGTACGCCACGTTCCGCAAAACGGAAGATTCCACTATCAGTACGCCCTATGGCGGCTCTGTGGTCTATAGCAAGCTGGAGCGATACCCGGCGATGGTGCGCCTCTGGGCGGGCTATGCTTTCAGCGTGGATCATAACGAAGAACGGGGCCATTATTACGCCCAGATTGACCAGGCCAATACCAAACGGGTACAGGTGGTCAAGCAGCCGGGGGCTTGCATCAATTGTCACGCGGCTGAGGCCCCTCAGCTCATCGCCGAGTTGGGGTGGGAGACTTTCAATCGGACTCCCTACGACGATCTGAAAGACCGCCTGCATCTGGGCACTTCCTGCGCCGATTGCCATGATCCGCAGACGATGAACCTGCGCATCACGCGCCCGGCCTTCAAGAACGCAATGGAGGAACGGGGCATTAACCTAAGCAAAGCCACCCGCCAGGAGATGCGAAGTTATGTGTGCGCTCAATGCCATGTAGAGTATTACTTCCTGGGCGACAACAAGATTTTAACCTTTCCGTGGAGCAAGGGTCTGACCATTGACGACATAGAGAAGCACTACGACGAGTACGGTTTCAAGGACTGGACGCACAAAGAGACCAACGCTCCCATGATCAAGATTCAACATCCGGAATTTGAGCTGTATAGCACCGGCCTGCATGCCCAATCCGGCGTCGCCTGCGCCGATTGCCACATGCCCTACGTGCGGGATGGCGCGGTCAAGGTCTCTGATCATTGGGTGCGCAGCCCTCTGACGAATCTGAACAAGGCCTGCCAGACCTGCCACCGCCAGGATGAGGCGGTTTTGAAGCAACGGATCATCACCATCCAGGATCGCACGGCAGGGCTGCTGCGCCGGAGCGAAGAGGCCCTTCTTGCGGCCATTGATGCGATCAACGCGGCCCAGTCTGCCGGCGCGACCGACGCGGAGTTGGCCGAGGCGCGCCAGCTCCACCGTCGCGCTTCCATGCGCTGGGATTTCATCTCTTCCGAGAACAGCACCGGCTTCCACAGTCCGCAGGAGGCGGCCCGCGTTCTTGCCGACGCCATAGACTATGCGCGCCAGGCGCAACTCTCTGCCGAGCGGGTAACGGCCAAGAGAACACGTTAAGAGGTTGGGCCTGTTGTTAACCACAAAGGCGTAAAAGAAACGGCAAAATGTAAGGTCGTTTTTGTGGCTTTGTGTCTGCTTGAGTAGCGTGTATCGTTGGCTCCCACCCCGCCCCTCCTCGCGCAGTAGGGGAGGTTAGGTTGCGAAGTGCCTCGTCACTTGCACCTAGTTGGTGCACGCCGACAGGCACGCGGGGTGGGGGCCTCTCCGCGCTGGCTGCCGAAGAGGTGCAATTTGCCCATCGCGCGAATCCTTCGGGCCAGGTACCTGGCTCTTGTCAGCGTTCTTCTACTCCTGGTCGCATGCAATCCCCGCCCATCTACCCAACCGACGCCTATCCCCGGAGCCTCTGCCCTTCTCGTGGTAGAGGTGCTGCCCGAAGGCTCTACGGTGTTCATCAACGGGGAAGAGATGGGGCAGACGCCGTTGGAAGCGGAGCTTGCGCCCGGCCACTACATCGTGCGCGTGGAGCATGAAGGCTACACGGCCTTGCAAGAAGCATTAGACCTGGTAGCCGGCCAGGAAGGGATGCTCTCCGGGGAATTGCCCCCTTTGCCACAGTCGCCCCCCGCGCAGACGCCCATTGTTGATGCCAGGACGCCGTTCGCGCCGACACGGCTCTTACAGCCGGAAACACCCACCACGACGCCTGTAGTCGCGGTGACCGCCACCGCGACGCGCTTTCTCCCCGATATTCAGAAAGAGGCCACCGCCACGCCACCGGCAACGGCCACACCGGCCCCTCTTACCGCCACGCCTGTCCCTCCGACGGTCACCGCCCTTCCCCCTACCGCCGCGCCGACGATCGCTACTTACATCATTACGCGCACGATCGCAACCTATCCTTTCCGCGACTTCTGGCGTGAAGATCGCAACGCCGCTCTCAACTTTCCGTTTTTCCGTTTTGATCGCGCCGCTTATCTGGCAAGTAACCCCCGGCCCACATCGCAGGAGTATCAGTTGGTGGTGTTGGAAAACGAGTACCTGCGCCTTACCATCTTGCCCGATGTGGGTGGTCGCCTGTATGAAGCCATCTTCAAGCCGACCGGCAACAACGAGTTCTACCGCAACCCGGTACTGAAGCCATCGCCCTGGGGGCCGCCGGAGCAGGGCGGTTGGCTGGCCGCGGGCGGCATGGAATGGGGATTGCCGGTAGAGGAACACGGCTACGAATGGGGCACGCGCTGGGGTTACATCGTGCTACCGCGAGACGAAGAGGTGACGGTGACGGTCTTTGATGGGGGCAGAGATCGCCTGCGCGCCCTGGTGGATATCACGCTGGCGGCGGGCGAGGCGCGCTTCACCGTGCGCCCGCGCGTTGAAAACCCTACGGCGACCACGGCCCGTTTCCAATTCTGGCTCAATGCCATGCTCGCGCCCGGCGCGGCCAACCGTCCTTCTGCCGACCTGGAGTTCATCTTTCCGGTGAGCCAGGTGACCGTACACTCCACGGGCGATCCCCGTCTACCGGGCCCCCGACAGCCTATCTCCTGGCCGATACATGACGGCCGGGACGTGAGCCGCCTGGGAACATGGCGGCAATGGCTTGGTTTCTTTGCGTGGCCTGCGGCTCAGGGCGATTTCATGGGGGTCTATGACCACGCGGCCGACGAAGGGATGATGCGCATCTATCCCGGTGACGTAGCGCGCGGGGCCAAGGGCTTTGGCCTGGGCTGGGGGGCCGACGCCATCGCCGCCGGTGAGTACACCGATGACGACTCGGCCTACGTAGAGTTGCACGGCGGCCTGACGCCGACTTTCTGGGATCAGGCGGAACTGGCCCCCGGTGCAGCCATAGATTGGACGGAGACCTGGTATCCGGTAGCGGGCATCGGCGGCGTCGTCTATGCCGATGAGAACGGCGCGATCAACCTGCGCGCGGAGGCGGATGGTCTGCGCGTCGGCTTATTCCCCATCGCTCCCGCAGGGGGCCTCTTGCAGGTCATGCTGGAAGGGCACGCCATTTTCAGCCAGGACGTGGCGTTGCGCCCCGATGCGCCTTTCAACCAGGTGGTAAAACTTCCCGCCGACGCGCCCGCACAGGCGCGGATGCGTCTGCTCTGGACGGGTGCCGGCGGGCAGGTGCTCATGGATTACGAGCGAGAGATGGCGTTGCGATGAACAGGTCATGATTGCCACCGAATATGTTCTCTTAGGGGCTTCCGTTCTCCTTCTCCTCAGCATCTTTGCCAGTAAAGCGTCTGGCAGGTTGGGTGTTCCGGCCTTGTTGCTTTTTCTGGCAATTGGGATGCTTGCCGGGTCAGATGGCCCCGGCGGTATCTACTTTGACGATGCCCGGTTGTCCCAATCTCTCGGTGTGGTGGCCCTAGCTCTTATCCTCTTTGCGGGCGGCCTGGACACAGATTGGCCTTCTATTCGCCCCTTATTCCGAGAAGGGCTCGCCCTCTCCACTCTGGGCGTGTTGTTCACCGCCTTATTGGTCGGCGGGTTTGCCACGTTGGTGCTTTCCTTCTCCCTTTTAGAGGGCTTGCTCCTAGGGGCGATTGTCTCCTCAACAGATGCCGCAGCCGTCTTCTCCGTGTTGCGGTCAAAAAACGTAAGCCTGAAGGGTGAGTTGGAGCCACTCTTGGAACTAGAGTCAGGCAGCAACGATCCTATGGCCGTCTTCCTGACCATTGGCTTTATCCGCCTTTTGACAACCCCAGAGGCCTCAGCGATCGGCCTGGTTCCTTTCTTTGTTCTCCACATGGTGCTGGGTGCAGTCTTGGGTTACGGGATAGGCAGAATCACGATTCTCATTGTCAATCGCTTGCGGTTGGAGTACGAGGGTCTTTATCCTGTGCTGACCCTATCGCTCGTCATCTTCACCTACGGTGCGGTTACATCTCTTGGGGGGAACGGCTTTCTGGCGGTGTATCTGGCCGGACTGGTCATGGGAAACAATGACTTCATCCACAAGAGAAGCCTGATGCGGTTTCATGATGGCCTCGCTTGGCTGATGCAGATCGCGATGTTTCTGACCCTCGGTTTGCTGGTTTTCCCATCGCGCCTCATTCTGATTGCGGGAAACGGCCTATTGATCGCGGCTTTCCTGATGCTTGTTGCCCGCCCGGTCGGTGTTTTCGTTTCTCTTGCGTTCACTAAGAGGAACCTCAGGGAGAAAGTTATGGTGTCGTGGGTCGGTTTGCGCGGGGCAGCCCCCATTATCCTGGCCACCTTTCCGTATCTGGCGGGCGTCTCCAAAGCCGATATGGTCTTTCACCTGGTATTTTTCATTGTGTTGACATCAGTTCTGATCCAGGGAACTTCCATCCCAGTTGTGGCTAGGTGGTTGGGGGTGGACGCACCGGTAACAGCCAGACGCCAACATCCTTTGGAGTTTGTGCCGGCAGGCACCAGCAAGCACGATCTGGTTGAAATAGAGATTCCGCAGGGTTCGGCTGCTGCCGGAAAGCAAATCGTGGAACTCGGATTGCCCATAGGGGCCTTGGCCGTATTGATCAACAGGCACGACGATTATATCGTGCCGAGCGGCGGAACGGTTCTGGCAGAGGGGGATACGGTGCTCGTGCTGGCAGACAAGGAATCGCTGGCGCGAGCGCGCTTCATTCTGCAATCCCCGCGGCCGCCACCACCGGCTACGATGTGATCAAGATGGGAGCGAGGCGCGCAATGAACCCCGCGATGATCCTGGCGACGCCATCCGGCTGCTCCCACGTGACCATGTGGCCTGCGCCGCTGAACAGGTGCAGTTCCGAGTTGGGGATTTGCTCGTGAAGGTATTGGCTGTATTTGGGTGGCGTCAGGCGGTCGGCCTCACCGCAGATGATCAGCGTTGGCACGCTGATGCGAGAGACCTGGCCCATCAGGTCAAAGGCATCGCAGGCAGAGAAATCACCGTACACCACTTGCGGATCGTTATCCAGCAGGCGTTCCACATATAATTGAAGCATGTGTCCTGAGGGCGACGCGCCATAAGCGTAATCCGCAAGGAGGCGCACCGTCGCAGGAAAGTCGGTGCGCAAACCCTCCAAGATAGCAGGGGCAACGCGCAGGCGCGCGCCGGCCCCCACGAGGATCAAGCCGGCCAGGGCATCGGGGTAAGTCAGGGCGAAGTCCTGGGCAATGGCCCCGCCCATGGAGTGCCCGGCAAGGACAAACCGCTCCAGGCCAAGTTTCCTGACCAGGTTGTACACCACTTCCCGATAAGCGGCGATACTTCGTCGCCCTGCCCCTTCCGAGCGTCCATGGCCGGGCAGGTCCAGGGCATATACATCAAATCCTGGTAGATGGCGCAGCTGTGGCGGCCAATGCAGATGTGTCCCCCCTGCGCCGTGCACCAATAGCAACGGTGGATGCGCGTTTTCGCTATCGTCGCGATCCACCTGGTAAAAGATGCGTTGACCGTCCACGGTGACGTATGGCATCCCTGCCTCCTACATAGGTTGCTTTCAATTCCACTCGCCCAGCGCGTAAAAGAGCACGGCTATCGCTGCGACGCCGGCGGTTTCGGCCCGCAGCGTGCGCGGTCCCAGGTGTACCGGGCGAATGTTATGGCTTTGAGCAAAAGATACTTCTTCGGGTGTGAAGCCGCCCTCCGGGCCGATGAAAAGGGCCCAGGAGGTCTCTCCGCTTTTTGACTCGGCCAAGGCCGCGCGCAGGCTTGTCGTCCGTTCGTCTTCCCAGGCTATGAGCGCGCTTTCAGATCCGATGGTGGCGCAGGCCTTGGCAAAGGCGATCGGTAAACTCAGGCGCGGGAGGCGGCCGCGCCCCGCCTGTTCTGCAGCCTCGCGCACGATGGCCTTCCAGCGTGCCAACTTTGCTTCAGAATCTTTCGGCATGGCCACGCAGCGCGCCGCAAGGATGGGCACAAAGCCCGCGACTCCCAGTTCGGTTCCCTTTTGCAGGACCCACTCAAAGCGCGGGCCTCGCAGCACTGCCTGGTAGAGCGTCACCCGGATGCGCGGTTCGCCGGTGGCCGCCCGTTGTGCCAGGATGCGCGCCTGTGCTTCCCGCGTCTCTAACGAAGTAAGTTCCGCTTCATATTCCCATCCTGCGTCGTCCAGAAGCAAGATGCGCGCGCCGGGCCGCAGACGCAAGACATGCAAAAGCTGGTGGGCCTGCGGGCCGGTCAAGACGGCCCGGTCACCTGTCAGGGCAGAAGGCTCTATGAAGAAGCGGTGCATGGCTATCTGCGTTGTATCACACCTTCTCCGTGTGTGCACAAAGGAACGCGACCCAATCGCCCTCCGCACGTCGCTCCACGACGGTGAATTGTCGCGCGGACAGGGCGGCCTCCACGTCGTCGGCTTTCGGCGCGATGATGCCGCTCAGGATGAGCTTGCCGCGCGGCTTCACCAAGTCGGCCAGCCCTTCGCCGAGAAGCCTCACGATCACCTCGGCCAAGATGTTGACCAGAACCAGGTCAAACCCGCTTTTCGCCTGTTCTCCGGCCTCCGGCAGCGATCCTTCTTCCACGCGCACCACACGGTCAACCCCGTTGCGTGCGACGTTCTCTCGCGCGGCTTCCACCGCGACCGGATCAATGTCGCGCGCCAGGACGAAAGCCGCGCCCAACTTGGCCGCAGCAATGGCGAGGATGCCGGAACCTGTGCCCAGGTCCAGGACGGAGTCGCCAGATCGCAGGTGCGCTTCCAGCAATGTCAGACATAAACGGGTACTGGGGTGGAGGCCTGTGCCAAAGGCCATACCAGGGTCCAGCAGAATGAGGGTGTCGCCAGGGCCGGGGCCGGCAGGTTCCCAAGAAGGAGCGATGACGAGGTGCTCGCCAACGCGGAAAGGGTGGTAGAGGGCCTTCCAGGCGTTGGCCCAATCTTCCTCGGCAAGCACGCGCACTCGCGGTTCCGGCAAGGAATAGAGTTGCCGCAGATGCCAGAGGGCCTCTTCAATCTGACGACGACGCTCGCCCTCGCGGCCGTCGCAGGCCAGATAAGTGCTGACGGTCACTACAGAGCTGCGGAGCACGCCATCCTCGCCGAAACCGCCGATGGTGATCGCCGCTCCTCCATGACCACCTTCTATGCCGTTGAGCCGGTTGAAGACCTCGCTGACCGCCTCCGCCGCTTCACCATCGGCTTGTATGCTGATTTCCAACCAATCCACCTGTGCCGTGCTCCATCCTCTTCCAGAGCGTGGTATGAGCCACCCTTAATCCCTGGGATAGCCAGGCGCGATCTTCCGTAGCTTCGCGATGATCCTTTCCTTCTCCTGTGCGCTTGCCTTCCCCAATCTCGCCAGCAGCCTGTGAATCTTCTCGCGCCTTTCCCGCTTGCGGGCGAGGAGAAGACTATGGCGCTTGCGATAGATCTTGCCCATAGATAAGCCTCCCTTTTTATCGTTCGCGCGTTCTTAGATGAATCCCCTTGAGGCCTGAAAGATCAACCTGATAAAACCTCAGACGCCCAGGGCGTCTTTAACTTTATCAAAGAAACTCTTATCGGCCGGGGGGATGTTTTCTTTGCGCAGACTCTTGCCCAGTTCACGCAAGAGCTGCTTCTGTCTCTCGTCCAGGCCGGTGGGCACGACGACGCGGATGATCACGATCTGGTCTCCACGGCCCCCCCGTTGCAGGCGTGGCACGCCTTTGCCCTTCAGCTTGATGACCTTGCCGTGTTGCGTGCCCGGCGGAACATTGATCTTCTGAGGGCCATCCAGGGTGGGAACCTCAATTTCATCGCCTAGCGCGGCCTGCACGATGTTGATCGGAAGTTCCAACAAGATGTCATAGTCCTGCCGCTGGAAATAGGGATGCGGCTGCACGTGCAGAACCACGTACAGGTTGCCGGGAGGCCCGCCATGCAGGCCCGCCTCGCCCTGCCCCTCCAGGCGCACGCGCGTCTCATCATCCACGCCAGCCGGGATCATAACCGAGATTTTGCGGGTGACCTGCACCTGCTTCTGCCCATGGCATTCGGTGCATGGCGACATGACCACCTCGCCCTCGCCGTTGCAACGGGGGCAGGTGGTGACGTTGACGAAAGAGCCGAGGATGGATTGCTGCACGCGGCGCACTTCACCTGTGCCGTTGCATTGCGGGCAGCGAATCGGCGATGTCCCCGGCTCCGCGCCACTCCCCTGACAGCGGGGGCATGTCTCCTGACGGGGGACCTCCAGTTCTTTCTCTACGCCGAAAACCGCTTCCTCAAAGGTGATGTTCAAATCCAGGCGCAGGTCCGCCCCTCGCCGTGGCCCCCGTTTGGCGGCCCGTGGGCGCATTCCGAAGCCTGCGAACAGGTCCTCAAAAATATCACCGAAACCGCTGAAACCGCCCATGTCGCCGAAGCCGCCCAATTGCGGCCCTGCATGGCCGAAGCGGTCGTAGGCCGCGCGCTTCTGGTCGTCGCTCAGCACTTCGTAGGCTTCGTTGATCTCTTTGAAGCGTGCCTCGGCGTCAGGGCTCTTGTTGACATCTGGGTGATACTGACGGGCGAGTCGGCGATAGGCCTTGCGGATCTCATCTCCGCTGGCCTCGCGCGGCACGCCCAATATCTCATAATAGTCTCGTTTGGTCGCGCTCATGCTCTCCTTAACTTCGTTCCCCTAGACGCTTGTTTATAAATCCTTCCCCCAAGTCACAACCCTTCAGAAATTATCCCCTTCGGGGCCTCAACAGGTCGCCGCCGTGGTTATTCCCAACTGATGATCCAAACGCACAAGCCTGCCAGGAGCACGGTCGCAATGATGAGCGCGAGCCATTGCCCTGGCAGGAAGCCGACGTTCCTGGCCGACAGGGCGACGATGATCACCATGCCGATCGCCAGAACAATCCATGAGGCCAGGTTGGGATGCTCGTTGTAAAAACGGCGCAAGTTGTTCATGCGTGTTCCAACCTCCGCGAACCAGGTAACGAAACGCCTCTCTTGTGCAGGAGTGGATGAAGGCCGCCTAACTCCTTGAAAGAGCGTGTATCACCTGCTGCCACGCGGCCTTCACCTGTTGCCGTGTCTCTTCCGGCGAGCCGGAATTATCTATCACCACATCGGCGTGAGCCGCTTTCTCGGCCTCCGGCATCTGATTATCCAGGCGGCGGCGGGCCTCGGCTTCGCTCATGCCCCGTTGGGTCATCAATCGTGCCAATGCAACTTCCGGGCGGGCAGTCACCACCCAGACCGCGTCGCACATGCGGCGGGCCATGCCCGACTCCAGGAGTTTGATGGCCTCTATAACGACGATCGGCTCTTTCGCAGCCGCTACCAGCTCCTGTGTACGGGCAAAGACGGCAGGGTGAACGATGCTCTCCAGGCGCGCCAGCGCCTGCGGGTCGGCGAAGACGATGGCTCCCAATTTGGCCCGGTCAATGTGCCCATCGGCGGTCAGGATGTCGGGGCCAAAGGCCGCCAAGATTGCCTCGTAGGCGGGCCCGCCGGGCAGCATGACCTCGTGGGCTACCTTGTCGGCATCAATCACCCGCGCGCCCAATTCTGCCAGGTAGGCCAGCACGGTGCTCTTGCCCGTGCCGATGTTGCCCGTGAGGCCGATCACGTAAGGCATGGCCTAATCGGCTCCCCCTGCCAGGGCGGCCCATTCCTCCATGTGCTGGTGTAGCTTAGATTGTAGCCGTTCGTATTCACCGCTCAGCGCGCGCACCTGCTCCATATCTACAGCGACGCTGGCGGCGGCTAGATCGTGCTCTAACTGTGCCAGCCGTTCCTCTAGACCGATGATGACGCTCTCCAATTCCTTTACCTGCAAGGCGCGCTGCTCCTGCATCTTGCGTTCTCGCCGTTCCCGGCGCACACGCTCGCGCTCCGCATCAGCCGTCTGCGGAGCCACGCGGAGGGCCTTCTCCTTCTCGGTCTCGCGCTCCCATGCCCGTTGCGCCAGATAGAAGTCATAACCGCCTTTGTAGCAGCGCAGTTCGCCCTTCTCCAGAAGCCAGATTTGGGTGGCTAAAGCCCTTACCAGATAGCGGTCATGGGAGACCAAAAGGATCGTGCCGGGGAATTCCGTCAGCACGTCCTGCAGAACCTCCTGAGAGGCGATGTCCAGATGATTGGTCGGCTCATCCAGGAGCAGGAAATTCGCCCCCTGCAACGTCAGTCGGGCGAGGACAACGCGACTGCGCTCGCCTCCGCTCAACACGCCGATGGGCTTGAACACGTCATCGCCGCTGAAAAGGTAGCGGCCCAAGAAGGAGCGCGCCTGTGCCAGAGGCAGGTTCTCAATCTCCAGGATGCTATCAAGCACGGTTTGTTCGGGGCGCAGGCCGGCATGGGCTTGAGCCATATAGCCGATCCTGAGGCTTGCGCCCAGACGGGCGTGCCCTGCCAACGGTGGGACGTCGCCCAAGATGGTCTTGAGAAAAGTGGTCTTGCCCGCGCCGTTAGGGCCGATCAGGGCGGCCCGCTCGCCGCGCAGCAATTCCAGGTCCGGGCAGCGGAATAGCACATCCCCCGGTGCATAGCCGACGACGAGGCCTTTCGTTCGCAGCACCAGGTCGCCGCTGCGCAGGTTCGTCGTCAGGTTGAGGCGAATGGTGCGTTGTTCCCGCGGCCTTTCTATCAGTTCGGCCTCCTTGAGCCGTTCCAGGCGACGCAGGCGTCCTTTTGCCTCTCTTGACCTCTGGCCCGCCATATTCCGGCGTATGAATTCCTCCGTCCTGGCGATCTGCTCTTGCTGTTCCTCCCATTCCTCTCGCCGACGGGCAATGCGTTCCTCTCGTTGCCGGGCATAGGCTGAATAGTTCCCGCGATAGGCCGTCAACCGTCCATCGGCCATGTCCCATATCTTGGTCACAACCTTATCCAGAAAATAGCGGTCGTGGGCGACGACCACCATGCTCCCTTTCCAGGTCAGCAGCGTTTCCTCCAGCCATTCCATGGCCGAAAGGTCCAGGTGATTCGTCGGCTCATCCAGGAGCAGAAGGTCGGGTTCCTCTAACAGCAATTTCGCCAGGAGCGCGCGCGTGCGCTGCCCGCCGCTGAGATGGGCCAAGGGCTTGTCATATTCATCCGCCTGGAAGCCGAGGCCGCCCAACACCTGGGAGATGCGCGTCTCGTAGGTGTAGCCGCCTGCATGCTCAAAGGCGTGTTGCAATTCGCCGTAGCGTGCGAGGAGGGCCGCGTCGGCACCAGGCCGCGACAGTTGCCGGGCCAGCGCGTCCAATTCGGCCTGGCGCTGACGCAAGCCGGTGAAGACGATCAGCACCGACTCGTATAGCGTCTCCTCGCCTGGCGGGGGCGGCTCCTGCGGCAAATAGCCGATGCGCAGCCCACGCTGCCGGAAGATAGTGCCCGCGCTAGGTTCCTCTAGCCCGGCGATGATTTTCAAAAGCGACGTCTTGCCGTGGCCGTTGGGCCCCACCAACCCCACGCGATCACCGTGCGCGATGCTGATGGAGACGCCTGAAAAGACATCCTGCGCCCCATAGGCTTGGGCAAGGTTCTCACCAACGATGATAGACATAATCCAACCACGCACTCCATCGCGTTCGCCATTATACCATACCCAACCCAGACGACCAATCGTTTAGCCGAGTCTCGCCTCACCGGCTATGGATCACACCGACGCGGTCACAATAAGGGTAGAGAGGACAGATGCTGCACCTAGGCGATGTAGGATGGCAGATGTTCTGTCCCAAGGCTACCAAAAGATCGTTGATCTCCAGCCAGTATTCGGTTGGCAGATTGGCGCGCAGGGCCATTTCCGTTTCTGTGGGTGTTTTTGTTTTGATATAACCCCAGCGATTGGTGATCCGGTGGACGTGAGTATCCACGCAGATGCCGGGCTTGCCATAGCCCAAGGTCACAACGAGGTTGGCCGTCTTGCGACCTACGCCGGCCAGGGTCAGCAGCTCGTCTATGTCATCGGGGACGCGGCCCTCGTATCTTTCCACCAACTCCCGGCATACCGCCAGGATGTTCCTCGCCTTCGTGCGGTAGAAGCCGACCGGATAGATGGCTTCCTCAATCTGGCGCGGCGTTAGATTGAGCATCTTCTCAGGCGTATCGGCCAGGGCAAAGAGGCGTGGCGCGGCCAGCGCGGTTGTCGTGTCCTTTGTGCGCAGGCTGAGAATGGTGGCAATGAGGATGCGAAACGGATCGCGTGAACCCTGTGACAACCCCGTAACGTAAGGAGCGATCCACCCCCGGGTGGTTTCGCGCAAAATGGCGATCGCGATGGGGAATTCGTCGCCCGTCATGTTCGTCCTCCGGCCAATTGCGCTCCGTTGGGGATGATATTATCTCACAGTTGTAGCGTCTGCAAAAGTGCCCGATCATGAGGGTGTGGGAAAATAGGGGGCGCAAGGCCTGAGGGATCGTTCATAGGCCCTGCTGGCCGTCAGGGGGAGACTATCAAGGCCGCTTGTTCCCCCGCTAGCGAACTGGGCCGAGGCGGGCGAAGCACCGCTCGCCTCGGCCCTTTGAGGCCGCTCAGCGGGCGCGCAGGAGGAGGGGCAGGTAACGGGTAGCGGACGACGGCTGGCAGATAATGCCTGTTCTCCGCAGATTAGGGATGCCGGCCAACCAGGCCTGGAAGACCGCGTCCCCCGGCTCGCAGAGGTTGGTGTTATCAAAGTAGAAGTACTCCAGCGAGAGGTTCGTCAGGCTGTACGGCAGCGCTCCGCTCAGAGGGTTATGGTCCAGGAAGAGCTCCTGCAAGTTGGCCAGGTTGCCCAGTTGGGGCGGGATGCTCCCGCTCAGCTGGTTGTAGGACAGGGAGAGATTTGTCACATGCCCTGCTGTGCACGCCACGCCATACCAACTGCACGGCGTGTTGGTGGCCAACCAGCCGCCCTTGTTGTTCCAGTTAGCGCCGTTCGTGCTGTTGTAGAGCGCCACCAATGCCTGGCATTCCGTCAGCGGGATTTCGCTCACCGCGCTGCAATCAAAAGCGGCCGGTTCGGCGGGAACTGCCGGCTCCGCCTGCGTTTGTGCCGCCGCAGGCTGGGCCTGGTCCGCCATCGGCGTTCATCGCCAGACGGTGATCAACATCAGTGCGAAGATCGCGAGCAGCCTCACTTTCATCATGGGAACCTCCTTCCTGTGAGGTGTGGAGCAGCCTGATCAACCCATCCCCATTGGCTGTATTACAATATATTATACACTATCTGCCCGTCTTTGTCAATTGAGAATGCTGAAGTTCGGACATCCAATTTTTCAGAATCCTGATCTGCCACTCTGAGAATCTCCATGCCACTCGCGGCACGGGTCACAACAGAAACTTGGGGGCATGGGCAAAGCTTTTACCTCTCTCTACCCCTGGCCCTCCTCTCCCCCTAGTGGACTACCCCTTACCCACAAATCGGTTGCTGGGTAGAGCGTCGCTACCGGCCCCCACTTTTCCCCGCCTCGCTGCCGCTCGGCACCCCCTTTCTCCCCCGTTTTACGGGGGAGAAAGGGGGTGGGGGGGATAGTGGGGGCCGGTGGCCTTGCCCTGCCCTTATACTCCACTTATGGGTAACGAAAGGTTGTTTTCCGGCGGGTGTCCGCACTCATGTCCGAAGCTCAGGCATGTACATTTGTCTTCAACGCCTCTCTCTGTTA